>Ga0123519_10001049_pt1 | contig 48239 bp, 43 predicted proteins | sample YelNatPaOPRAMG02_FD_87396 | JGI IMG/M metagenome (GOLD analysis project Ga0123519, IMG submission 87396) | Hot spring microbial communities from Yellowstone National Park - Yellowstone National Park OP-RAMG-02 (version 2) | ecosystem: Environmental > Aquatic > Thermal springs > Hot (42-90C) ...
CTCATCTTGTCTATTATATTTTGAAAGAGCAAAAACCTTTTGACCCTAACTACCAATGGAGCATTAATTCTAAAATTTATGTTGACTCTTTATAGTAAGTCTTTTTAAATTAGAAATTAAAATTGAAATTAGCCAAACTCCCAATACCGGAATAAGCATTACTAGTCCCAAACCTGTCCCACTTTTAATTAATCCATCCGTAGTTTTTTCGAAAAAATCACCTCCTTCATATCCTAAAAAATGGTCTATAAAAATCATTACCACCGCCCCCCAAAGCATAAGACTTAATAATCCTAATTTATATTTTTTAGGTAAAACAAAATTTAAACCGGTAGCAACCACTGCGGCAACAGAAGTTGTCATCAACCACATCTTAAACCCCTCCTTTCTACTCTATTTCTCTACCGGTAGAAGACATACTCAAAGTAGCATGTTTTATGCCTTTGATGGCACGTAAAGTATCTACTAATTTTTGCGCGTCTTCTGCACTTGCTTTAACCGCAATAATCTCCAAACAATTATTTTTATCTAAATGGATATGTTGGGTAGAAATAATTAAATTCTGAAAATCATGTTGGGTATCAATAATTTTATCCAACAGTTCTCTTTTGTGGTGATTGTAAATAAGCGTAATTGCTCCCGCAACTTCTTTATTTAACTGCCACTGTTTCTTTATAAGTTCCTGCCGGATTAAATCTGCAATTGCCTTTGAGCGATTGGAATAACCTTTTTCTTTTATAAGTTGATCAAATTTATTAATTAAACTTTTAGGTAAAGAAACTCCAAACCTAAATATCTCTACCATAATATTTAGTATTACTTTTTTAAAAATTGTAACACAAAAATAAAAATTGTCAAGGGATATTTTTTAGGAAGAACCAATGGTAACTAAAAAAGATTGATTAGGCAACTACCTTAAAGACCTTATCTCCAGGATGGACCTTCTGAATGACTCTTAAGCCAATCAAATCTCCTGCTTTTGCTTCAGGAACATTAGCATGTTCAATCTGTATTGAATCTACCGCTTGGGTAAAATCTTCAGAATGGCCTTTGATGTGGATAGTATCACCTACTTTTAAATTATCCGCTAGTTCAATAATACCTACACTAATTTTGTTATAATAATGCGTAACGTTACCAATCTCTTTTTCTTTCATAATCCCTCCTTTTCGTTAGGGATAAATGCATATCTTTTTGACCGCCTACCCTAAACAGGGCTTTCTGCCTTTATTGGCTCTTTTTGAACGCCAGTTAAGTTTACCTCTCCGTTTACGTTTTCCCATCTTAATATTTATAATAGTTTGCGGGAATTACCTGAGAAATATAACGCACTGCCTCAATAATACAGATACGAATGGCTTTTTCCATGGGTGTGTTAGCATACATCGAAAGCCCTCCCCCTAAAGCCCAACTTCCCATAAAACCCGTCATAAAGCCACCGGCAATATCTGAAGCCTGTCCTTGTACGCGCGTCGCGGCGATAACCTCGGAAGTAGAAGTATCCACAATCCGAATATCTAAAGCCATATGGGCTTTATTTAAGGCAGCGCCTAAAAGACCACCTAAAACTCCACTTCCTACTCCACCTCCTCCGCCTATTCCGGCTGCTCCGCCTGAAGCTTGGGGTTCAAATTCTGTAACTGCGGCGGTAATAATTAAATCTGCAGTTTTAATCTTTCCTCTTTGCGGTCCGCCGGCACCTGCTTGGGCTGCTCCGGAAGCAGAAAGTTCCTGCTCTTGCATTACCGCGGATAAAACCTGACGCTCAACTACTGAGAAACGATTACTATTAATTAAAGCAGTAATTAACATCTCTCTTAAGCCTGAGCCAATCTCCCAAGTGGCTTTGGCTGCTTTAACCTCAAAATCTGCCACTGCAATCCTTGCTTTGGGCCCAGAATAAGGGGGTAAAGCCTGAGCACCCGCAGTATTATCTACTTGGGCAGTAGGTTGGGTCATTGAGGCGCATCCGGCTAAACTTGCTAAAAATAATATATTAACTAAAGTCAACAAAAACTTCTTCATTTTTTATTTTCCTCCTTCTTTATTTAAAGCATCTACTATTTTTGTTGCCAATTCTTCAGCGGCGTTTACTAATGCTTCTCTTCCTCCGGTAATTAAATCTAAATGTGCGGAATTACCCGTTGCATCTAAATAGGCAATGACTTTTCCGTCTTTTACCCGAATAAGTTTTGCGGTAATATTAGCAAAACAAGAACGCATCTGTGACTGGGGTACATTTCCACCTGCGGAAGCAATTGCTTTACCTAATATTACATAATTTGCGCGTGAAAGATTTCCTAATTTTACTGCCTTAGCTTCTGATAAATTAAGTAAACGAAAGGCTTTTTCTTGACGAATAATTTTACTTAAATTGGAAGGCTCAAGCACGCTATAGCCAGAATTGATAAGTTTAGTGGCAATGGTGGCTTCGGTAGTTGATAAATCAATTTCTGAGGCCCACCAAGCGCGCTGAGGACCTTGGATATTTTGTTCAGAAATTAATAAAATTATTTTAGAAGGATTATCTTTTGCAAAAACAAAGAAGACAAAGGGAATAAAAGCAAAGATTAAAATTAAAAAAATAGTTTTTTTCATTTTTAATATAATTAATATATAAAAAATTATTTACTCTGTCAAGTAAAATTGATATTTAATTAAAATATATAAAATAATTCACTGATTTGAGAGATAATCCGATAAGGTTTTTGTTTTTTAATCTCTTCTTTTGTGCTTGAGCCAGTAGTAACAATGATGGTCTTTACTTTCGCGCGTCTGCCTGCCTGGGCATCAATTGCCATATCCCCTACGTATACTGCCTGGGAGCTCGATACAGAGAATCTTTGCATAATCTTATTTAAAATTTCCGGGTGCGGCTTAATATGTTTTAATTTATCGGCACAAAGAATATAATCAAAATATTTTTTTATTTTCAAGTGCTTAAGTAAGATTAAAGAAAATTTTGTCGGACGGTTACTGGCTACGGCTAAAAGATAGTTTTTATTTTTAAGATAGACTAATAATTTTTTTACTTTATTGAATAAAAAAGATTCTTTAATCAGCGCATTTTTATGGTGCTTCCGATATATTTTAAGGGCTTTTTTTAGGTCATTTAATTTTATAAATGGTTTAAGCAGATTTTCATCTCCCCAACCTACTGTCCGACGAATGGTAAGCTTATCTTGAGGAGGATAACCTAACTTACGCAGAGTATAATTAAAACTTCTAATAATGGCAGGATACGCATTAATTAAGGTTCCGTCTAAATCAAAGATAATGAGTTTAGGTTTAAACATCTAAAAATTAAGGCAGGAATTTATCCTGCCTTTTTAATATTATAAAACTTTTCAACAATAAATTACATTTCCTCTTTCGGGGGGGTCTGTTCAGGAAGAAGATTCTCTTCTTCAGGTTTCTCCAAGCAGATATTTTTAGCGATATTTATTCCTTCCGGACTAACAATATAATCAATACTTAAAGTATCTTTGGGTTTAATCTCATTTAAAGAATTGATATTCTCATAGGTAGTATCTTTATTCACGCTAATCTCAACTTCCTTTTCTTTATCTTCATCATAATCTAAATATTTAACCCTAATTGTATTTTTAGCTAAATCTACGGAAATTACCTCTCCCCAAAGCCATTGCACTTCTGGTTCAGAAGGATTAAGGGACTCTTCTATTTCCTGGCTTTCTTGCGCAAAAATCTTTATATTCTTACCAAAGATAAAAACTAAACCAAATATTAAGATTAAAATAGTAATTTTTTTCATTTTTCCTCCGTTTAATAAAAAGTAATTTATCACAAACTAAAAATTTGTCAAGGTTATTTTGTATCTTGCCTTAACATAGGCACAAATCTTACCGGAATAATATCTAAGATATTTATTTTGCCTTCTTTTTTCTCCACTAATTTTAAGACCTGCCAAGAACTACCTACCGGAATTACTAATCTGGCTCCTTCTTTTAATTGTTCAATTAAAGCTTCTGGGATATCCTCAGGCGCACATGTAACAATAATTGCATCAAAAGGAGCCTGTTCTGGCCAACCTAAAAAACCATCACCACATTTAACCTGTATATTTTTATAACCTAATTCTTTTAAAAGTTTCTCAGCGCGTTTGGCTAATGGCTCTAAAATTTCAATGGTATAAACTTCTTTGGCTAATTCTGCTAAGATAGCTGCCTGATAACCACTTCCGGTACCAATCTCTAAAACTTTTTCATTACCCTTTAAATTCAATAGTTCCGTCATTAAAGCCACAATATAAGGTTGAGATATAGTCTGTCCTTCACCAATAGGAAGCGGGGTATCTTCATAAGCAAGCTCTCTTAAGGAATAAGGAATAAATAAGTGCCTTTCTACTTTTTGCATGGCTTTAATTACCCGCATATCTTTTATGCCCCGATTAATAATCTGGGTCTTTACCATCTCTTCTCTTAACTTAGCAAAATCTTGCGGCCAGGCTTTTTTGATAAATAAAAGAAAAATAATTAAAAAAATAATTAAAATATTTTTTTTATCCATTTTTATTTATTCTTAACAATCCCCAAAATTTTATTATCTCCAGACCATCCAAATAAATCCTGCTCCTAAGAAAACAGCGATAAGCGTAAAAGGTAGGCCAATTTTGACAAAATCATAAAATTTTACCGGATAACCATTTTTTCTTAATAACCCCACTGCAACAACATTACAGGAAGCACCAATGGGAGTAATATTTCCACCTAAACAGGTACCGATTAAAAGGCCAAATAAAAAAGGATACATCCAAAGCCCTAAATTCTCTGCCAGAATTTTTGCTACCGGAATCATTGCTACTGTATAGGGAATATTATCTACAAAGGCAGAAAGTACTACCGAAAGTCCTACAATCAAAAAATAAGTAAATAAGGCGTTTTTGCCGGAAAAATTAGAGATTTTTTTAGCAATTTCAGCAATTATTCCCTGATAAGATAAACTTCCCACCAGAATAAATATTCCGATTAAAAAGAAAAAAGTCATCCAATCTAAGTTTCTCACCAAAGAGATGCTTTCTTTATGTTTTAATTCATGCCAAATAAGCCCTACGCCTGCCCAAAATAGACAGATAAAAGCAATGCTATATAAGGGTTTATTCTTTATAAATGAAGCAAATACCAGACTAAGAATCATCAAAGACATTAAGATTGTAGGAATCCAGGTTTTTGGTTGAAGAATTTCTATCTTTGAAGGTGGCTGCTTAAATTTTCTGAAGATTAACCAGAGGATAAAAAAAGAACCTATTGCGCCAAATTCTACCGCAAAAAATATTCCCGGACGCTTCAACATCCAGAAAAAATCATTAAAGTTCATTTTTGCTTCCATCGCTAAAATAATACTGGGAGAATCGCCAATCATGGTTGCTGTACCCTGCAGATTAGTAGATAAGGCTACGCCAATCAATAAAGGAACCGGATTTATCTTTATGGCTTTAGCAATCTCAAAGGCAATGGGTGCAACAATTAAAACTGTAGCGACATTTTCCGTAAAACTGGAAATAAACGCGGCTAAACCACAGACTAATAACATTGCCATACATACACTTTTAGATTTATTTACTAAATTGGTTGCTAAATATGCCGGAACTTCTGAATAAATAAAAAGCGTAGATAAAATCATTGTCCCTAAAAATACTCCTAAGACATTAAAATTAATCGAACGAAATGCCTGTAAAAAATTGATTGCTCCGGTTAATAAAAGGGATGCTACTGCTAAATATACTGCTACCAAAGCCAAAACATGCTTTTGCCGATTCATCGCATAACTAATGATAAGATAACAACCTAAAAATATTCCTAAAGTTAAAATCTTCATCGATAAATGGGTAAAAATAAAAGGGCAAGCCAAATAATGCTAATAGAAATTACACTGGTAGTAAAACCTATTGCCAGCCAGCGCCAAAAGTTAATTTTTATTTTTCTTTCTTTCTCTAATATCCCTAAAGCCACGATATTGGCGGTAGAACCAATGAGGGTAATATTTCCTCCGATACAACCCCCAAAAAGAAGCGCCCACCACAAAGGCTGTAGGCCCAACCCCAAATCTCTAAAACTCTGGATTATCGGAATAAAGGCTACTACTAAAACCACGTTATCTAAAATACTTGAACCAAAAGCGCTTATCCAAAGAATCAATCCAAGTAGTAAACTGTGACTCTGCTTAACTAAATTTAATACTCCTTTGGCAATTATATCTGTAACTGCGGTATATTTTAAAGTTCCTGCATTAGCAAAAAGTAGAAGAAAAAATATAAGCGTCCACCATTCTACATCTTTCTCAATATATTTTCTTGCCTTATTATGCCGCCAAATCATTACTAATCCCGCAGAAATTAAAGGAATACTTAAAAGTAGAGTATTGGTTTCTAATTTAAATAGAAGTTCTAAGCGATGATGTAAGGCAATCCCTAAAATTGTAAGACCAAAAATACCCAAACCAAACTGCAATTGCTTCTCAGGAGGAACAGAAATGAGTTTTATAAATAATTCATTATCCATTAATTCCTGCATTTTTTTATCCAATTCTTTATGTGCCTTTCTAAACCAAAAAATTACCAAACTTAATACAGTAAAAAGACAAATTAACATTAAAGGAAAAGCCTTGAAAATGAAATCTTCGAAGGTAAGGCCAGATTTAGAAGCAATGAGAATCCCAATCGGATTGCCTAAGACTGTGCCAGTTGAGCCAATATTGGTGGCAAGCACACTAATAATTACGTAAGGACTAGGATCAACCTCAAAATAATCACAAATCTCCAAAATTGCTGCCACCATAAAAATTATAGAAGTAACCTCATCTACTGCGCAAGCCAAAAGCGCCGAAAGTATGCCTATAGCTAAAACAAATTTTTTTGCAGTTAATTTTTTTATCCTTAAAATTAAAGTAACTAACCAAGCAAAAAAACCTATCTCTTTTAACAGTCCTACCAGAACCATCATGCCAATTAAAAAAAGGATTACTTCTAAAGAAGAAAATTTAATTAAATTTTCTAAATCTATTACCTTAGTTAATAAAAGTATAGCTACTCCTAAAAAGGCAATTGCCAGCCGAAAATCCCAAAATAAAAGCGTAGCAAAAACTGAGGCAGAAAAAATAATTGCCGCAAGAGTTTGTTGAGGGTTAAAACCCATATTCTGGCCAATAATGGCTACCAGAAAAAGGAGAAAAAATAACAAAATAAATTTATAAATTATGGATTTATCCATCCTGCTTCCTGAGCATAACTTTTGATAATATCTTCTCTGGTGACAATTCCTACTAATTTTTTATCTTTATCTAAAATAGGAATGACTCTTAATTTTTGCGTAAGCATAAGATGCCCTACCTCGCAAACTGCGGTATCCTCATCTACAGTAACTATATCTTTGTGCATTAAATCTTTTACCTTTAGATTCTCCAATTCCTTAAATTTATTTTTAATTGATTTAGGATTTTCTTCATAGATGAATCTGCCTACTTTTCCTAAATAACCAGGTAAAATTGCTGTAAGAATCTCTTTTTCCGTAAACATACCTACAAGTTTTCCGCTCTCATCCACTACCGGAAGACCGCTTATTTTTTTCTCCAGTAATACTTTCAAGGCTTCTTTAACGGTTAATTGGGAAGAAATACTTTTTACCTCTTCGGTTAAAATTTCCTTTATCTTCATTATTCCTCCCGTTTAACTGAATCTTTATGGTTAAAAAATTAAAAAATCTCTTTTATCCGATTTTTTAATCTTAGATAAAGGATTGCTGCCAGATATATCTTTAATAAATCACCAGGGATAAAAGGCAGGAAACCCATTAAGAATGATCTCTTTAAAGGTAGCGACAAAATAAATCCTAGCCAGATAAACCCACAAACTAAAATTATAAAATTAGCAAAAGAAAAAATAAAAAATATAGAGAATAAATTTTTAGCGGATTTAATAAATCTACCAACAAAAAATGCTGCTAAAATAAATCCGATAAGATAACCACCGGTTGGACCCGAAAGATAAAAAATCCCACTTGCTGCGCCGCTAAACACAGGTAAACCTAAAATCCCTAAAAGAAGATAAATTCCTTGTGTTAAACTTCCTAAACTACTACCTAAAAAAGCTCCGGATAATAAAACAAAAAATGTCTGCAGGGTAATCGGAACTGGACTAAAAGCTAAAGGTATCTTTACAAAGGCGCCCAGAATCATAAATATCACAAAGACAACCGCGCCCAACAGCCGGCTTAAAGCCTTATTTAAAATAATTTCTTTTTTTAAGATTGCCTCCATTTCTACTCCTTTTGTTAAACAAAATTATTATAATTTAAAAAGAATATTTGTAAAGATAAAATAAAAAGGGTTAATAAGAAAATATCTTATTAACCCTTAATTTAAGTTATCTTCGAATTATTCGCGGGCAATGGCAAAGGTAATGAGAGCAGCTAAGATAAGAAATGGACCAACGCAACCTTTTATTACTAGCCAGGTATCTCTCCACCATTGTCTTGTCCACAATAAATATACCGCTAATACTAAGAAAGCAATTCCTAAGATTACCTTTAAAATAGTAGGAAGTATTTTTTGGGTTTCTTCTTTTTTCTCTTCTGTCTTTACCTCTTCTGCCATCGTTCACCTCCCTTTTTCTATATTTGGTCTACTCTTCCAACGCCGATGAATCCAACCCCACTCTGCGGGATATTTGCGGATATAAGCTTCAATAATATTGGTTAATTTTTGAATATTAATTATTACTGTCTCTTCAGGAGTCTTTGCTTCTTCTAATTGAAAAGGTGGTTCAAAAATAATCTTATGAAAGTTATTCTCTTGTCTTACCACAAAACAAGGTAAAATTTTTGCTTTTGTGCGCTTAGCTAATATTACTGGTCCAGGAGCAGTGGCTGCCAGACGACCAAAAAAATTAACAAAGACGCCACTATTAGAACCAAAATTTTGGTCAATGGGAATAAAAACTAACTCATTATTTCTTAAACTTCTAATTGTATTTTCTACACAAGCTTTACGGGGTTGGCTATATATAGTTTTTATCCCTAAACAGGTGCGTTTTTTCATAAAGAGCCTCTCGGCTAAGGGGTCGCGCATTGGCCGCATGATTCCGGCAATTTTATATCCGATTAAGCTTAAATATGCCATCATCAAAGGAAAATTTCCAAAGTGCGCACTTACTAAAATCACGCCTTTTCCTTCTGCCAAGGCAGAATCTAGATTTTCTTTACCTACGAGCTGAAGATGTTGTTTTAAAAGCTTAGGTCTATCCATAAGAAACATTAGCTCTAGACCTGATTTGGCTAAAAATATAAAACAATCCTTGGCAATCTTTTTTATTTCTTGGCTAGACTTCTCTTTTCCAAAGGCAATGGTTAAGCTTTCTAATGCAATCTTTCTTTGTTTACGCGCAATCCAAAAGCCTAGACTTCCGGCAAAATAAGCAAAAGCATAAAGAAAACGCCAAGGAATAAATTTAATTATCAAAGAGCAAAAATTTAAACCTAACCAACCCAAAAAACGACTTATCTTTAGACGCGCCCTTTTAAAATCCATTTAAAAGTTGATTTTAATTATAACAAAAAGATTTAAAAATGCAAGTGCTATAACTTATATCCGATCTTACGTAAGAATTCTTTTCGCCATTTAATATCTTCTTCATTTTCTGTGCCTTTTGGCATCAGGCCATCAATTACCCCCATTATTCCCCGTCCAGTTTCAGTTTGGGCAATAATTATTTCTGTAGGATTAGCTGAGGCGCAATAAATATTACAGACTTCAGGAATATTTTTTATTGCATTTAAGACGTTTATAGGGTAAGCATTTTTTATAAACACAATAAAGCTATGCCCGGCAGCAATCTCTTGAGCATTCTCTTCGGCTAATTTCTTTAATTCTGGGTCATTCCCCTCAACTCTAATTTTACAGGCACCAGAAGATTCTACAAAAGCTAAACCAAATTTTATATTTGGCACATTATTTACCAATACTTCATAAAGGTCTTCGACGGTCTTAATAAAATGACTCTGCCCTAAGATAAAATTTACCTCTTGGGGTTTTTTAATCTTTACTATTTTAAACTCAAGCATTTTTACCTCCTCGTTTTTCTTGGGGATTATTTTATCATTTTTAAGAAATCAATTCAATGTTTAATAAATTATTGAAGGTTAAAAGAAATAGAATTATAATTTATAATATGCGATACACTTTAGAATTAAGGGCAAAAAAGATTCTTAGTATATTACTTACCATTCTTTTCTTTAATTGGCTGGTGGCTTTATTAAAAATTATTTACGGAATATCAAGCCACTGTAGCAGTATGCTTGCTGATGGTTACCACTCTCTTTTTGACGGAGCTTCTAATATTTTAGGAATAATAGGGATAATTATTGCTTCCCAACCTAAGGACATAAATCATCCTTACGGCCATAAAAAATACGAAACCTTCTTTTCTTTAGGAATTGCCGTGCTTTTATTTGTAGTCTGTTTTAATCTAATTAAAAAAGGTATCGACCGCCTGTTCAATCCTATAGTTCCAATAGTAGACCTAAGAAGTTTTATCATTATGCTTTTAACATTAGGGATTAATATTGTGGTAATGCGTTATGAGAAGAAAAAAGGTAGAATTCTTCAAAGCGATATTCTTATCTCTGATGCTTTACATACTGAAGCGGATATTTTTACTTCGGTCTCGGTAATCATTACCCTTATTGCGATAAAATTAGGATTTATTTTACTAGATCCTATTGTTACAATCATTATCGCCTTATTTATCGCCGGAAGTGGCTACGGGATTATAAAACAAGCCTCAGCCATACTTTGTGACACAATAGCAATTGTAGATGTTAAAAAAATTGAGGAGATTGTTTTAAGTATAAAAGGAATTAAATCTTGCCATAAAATAAGGACGCGCGGAAGGGCAGACGATATAAATTTAGATTTACATGTGCAGATTGATCCCCGCACGCATATCGATAAAGCACACCAGATAAGTTATGCCATTGAAGAAGCAATCAAAAAAAATATTCCTCAGATTACTGATATTGTAGTGCATATAGAACCCAAAGAAGATTAAGGACTATTCCCGCTTTTCTACTAAAAAAGATAGTCCTTAATTAGAGAGATTATTTAAGATTACAAAGATTTTTTTGTTAAAGTTTTAATCTGTGAAATCTGTTTTTTAATCTTTTAATCAGAAACTTTCCGTGATTAAACTAAAAAATAAAAGTTTGACAGTAAATATATTTATTTACAACAGATTAGATTAATTTTTACAACAAATTTGGGAAGGCTTCGAAGATTAATCTTTTAAAATAAAGTATAAACCAATACTGGATAAAATTCCTAAAAATCCTCCCAAATAAAATACTAATTCTGGACCAAAAAATTTCCAGATTATTCCTGCAAATAAAGAAGCGGGGAATAAACCTATGCCTACTAAGGTTGCATGCAAACCAAGCGCACTTGCTTTTAAATCCGAAGGACTAATATCCGCAATTAATGCTTTTTCTGTACCCTCAGTAAAACCAATATAAAAACCATATAAACCAAATAAAAACCAGAAATTATTTACAGAATGATTTAAAGCAAATCCCAAATAAACTAAACCATAAAAAAAGTATCCTAAGATAAGAATTCTTTTTCTGCCGATTTTATCGGAAAGAGATGCTGCCGGATAACTGGTTAAGGTGTAAATTAAATTATAAAATAAATAAAGCAGAATTATCTTATCTATTTCTACGCCTTGAGTTTTAGCCCGTAAAAGCAAAAAGTGATTTGAGGAATTGCCCAAAGTAAAGATAAAAGTAAAAATAAGAAAGAGTTTTAATTTTTTATTTAACAAGTTCCATTTTAAAGAAGGTTTTTCTTTAATTATCTTTATCTTTTCTTTTTTCTCTTTAACAAAAAATAAAAAAACTATTCCTAAAATTGCGGGAATAAGTGAAAATAAAAATATATTTTTAAAATTATTAAGTGAATTTTTAAGCAAAAAATAAGCAAAAAGTACCCCTAAAGAAGCTCCCAGCGTATCTAAAGCACGGTGTAAACCAAAAGCCATTCCCTTTTTATTTGCTTCTATACTTTCGGCAATTAAGGCATCGCGTGGCGCAGTGCGGATACCCTTGCCAAAACGGTCAATTACTCTTGCTATAAAAACGTATAACCAATTTGTAGAAAGATAAAGAAAAAACTTCCCGATAGTTGAACTTAAATAACCAAAAATGGCAAAAGGAAGTCTTCTTTTTATTTTATCAGAAAAATATCCAGAAAAAACCTTCAACAAGCTTGCTAAACTCTCTGCAATTCCTTCAATAAAACCTAAAATCTGGGGGCCGGAGCCTAATTTATATACTAAATAAAGTGGAAGTAAAGGATAAACCATCTCGGTAGAAATATCGGTTAAAAGACTAGTTAGCCCCAGTAAAATAATGCTAAGCATAGTTTAATTTTTTATAATAAGTAATCAAAATAATAAATAAACAGACCAAAATAAAGCAATCGCCAAAATGAGTATAGAAACTAAAACCATTTTTATTGGCAAAAATAATTTCGCTTCTATCGCCATCGATAAAAAGATTTTTTCCGTTTTGGTCTTCTACTAAGGAAATGATTTTTCCTTCTGGATTAATAAATCCAGAGACTCCGGTATTTGCCGCCCGAATTAAATAAATACGATTCTCTACTGCCCTAAATACTGAAGCCTGTAAATGTTGATAAGCAGCAGGCGTTTTCTTAAACCAAGCATCGTTAGTAATATTTATCAAAAAATCTATTCCCTTTTTACAGAATTTACGCGAAATCTGAGGAAATAAATCCTCAAAGCAGATTAAAACCGAAAATTTAATTCCTGAATTAAAAACTGTATATTCGCTACCTGCCTTAAAATCGCCAATCGGAAAAAGTGTCTCTAAGAACCCAAAAATTTTCTTAAAAGGTATATATTCACCAAAAGGAACTAAATGGAGCTTATCGTAATGTTTTAGAAGCTTGCCATCCTTTGAAAATAAAATCGCGCTATTATAATAAAAGCCATTTTCTTCTCTTACTGCTCCTAAAAGTAAAGGGGTATTTATTTCTTTAATAAATAATTTTAGTTTTTCAAATAAAATTGGTTCTTCTGTTAAGATAACCGGCATAGCTGCTTCTGGCCAGACAACTAAATCTGGCTTATCCTTTTTTACTACCTCAGAGGTTAAATAAAGATACTTATTAAAGATATAATCTTGTGAAAGCGGATTCCATTTTAATTCTTGGGGGATGTTACCTTGAATTACTGATATTTTCTGTTGTATTGCGTATGGCGTATTGCGTATAGCGTAGATTTTATAAGCGCCGTAAATTAAAGTAATAAATAATAAAAAGAAAAAGAAAATATACTCTTTCCTCTGACGGAATACGGAATACGGACGACGGACGACGGAATAAATGATTAGATTAATTAACATCACCCAGAAAGAAACACCCCAAGCTCCAAAGATATCGGCAATCTGAATAAGTAATAAATTCTTCCATTGGGAATAAGCCAATAAGGCCCAAGGAAAACCACCAAAAAGATGACCACGTATATATTCGAGCAAAACCCATACCGAAGGAATAAATAATAAGTTCGGAGTTGATAGTTTATAGTTGATGGTTGAAAAGATTAAGCCAAAAATTCCAAAATATAATGCTAAATATAAAATTAAAAGGATTGTGCCGACTAAACTAACATGGACTAACCAATAAATTATACCCAGCCAAAAGATAATTCCACTTAAATACGCCAGAAAAAAAGCTTTTCTTTTAGATTTACCTTCTAAAACAAAAAATAAAGGCACAAAACCAAACCAAGTAAATATCCAGAAATTAAAATTGGGATAAGATAAGATAAGTAGGAGGCCGCAGAAAACACAAAGAAGAATTTCCTTACCGAGAACCGAGAATCGAGAACCGAGAACCGCTTTTATCTTCCGCAACATTTTTTATATTTTTTTCCTGAACCACAAGGACAAGGGTCATTACGCCCAACTTTCGGATGGGTAGATTTAAAGGAAGAAATGGGAGCCTTGGAGGAACTAATTAAGTTTTCTTCCTTTGATAAGGTTTCAGGAGGAGTGACTTGAAATCTACTTACTTCCGGATGAGAAAATTCTTGGGCTAAATCGCTAAAAACCTTACGAAATCTTTCTGGCTTTGCTATCTGCAATTTAAACAAAGTTTGCACTACCTCTTCTTCAATACCTGCCATCATCTGACTAAACATATCAAAGGCCTCACGTTTATATTCTATTAAAGGGTCTCTTTGACCGTACGCCCTTAGGCCAATTCCTTCCCGTAAGATATCCATAGCGTATAAGTGATCTTTCCATTTACTATCAATTACTTGTAAAAATACCATCCTTTCTAAATGACGCATTAAATCTTGGCCAAAAGCTTTCTCTCTTGTCATATAAGCTTCAGTTATCTGGAAAAATAACTTTTCTTTTATACTTTCTTTATTAAAGTTTTTAAACTCTTCGGGGTTAATTTCAAGGCCAAATTTTAACTTTATTTTATCTGCTAAATCGCGCTCAAGAAACTCTGGTTCTATATCGCGCTGGCTAAAATAGTAATCTAACATCTCCTCAAGCATTTTTTTAATAATTTCTAAGATATCTTCCTTTAAAGAAGCACCTTCTAAAATCTGCCGACGCTGATTATAAATTACCTCTCTTTGTTTATTCATTACATTGTCATATTCTAAGAGTTGCTTTCTAATTTCAAAATTATGTTGCTCAACCCTTCTTTGCGCAGTCTCAATGGAGCCAGAAACCATCCGCGCAAGACGTCCTTCTTTTAAAGTTAGAGGCTGGCCACCTGTATCAATATTATCTAACATTTTAAGCATCCAATCGGGAGCGAATAAACGCATCAGGTCATCACTAAATGAAACGTAAAAACGCGATGAACCGGGGTCTCCTTGTCGACCCGCCCGTCCGCGCAGTTGATTATCAATCCGCCGGGCTTCATGACGTTCAGTACCTAAAACATGTAAACCTCCTAAAGCCACTACTTTTTTATGCTCCTCTTCGGTTTCCTTTTTAAATTGGGCTAACAATCTTTGATACTCTTGCTGATAACGTGGGTCTTGGAAAGAAAATTTTTGTCTTGCTATACTCTTAGCCATAAATTCCGGATTTCCGCCCAATAAAATATCGGTTCCTCGTCCAGCCATGTTGGTAGCAATGGTTACTGCTTTTAGACGGCCAGCTTGGGCAATAATCTGGGCTTCTATTTCATGATATTTTGCATTTAATACTTGATGAGGAATTCCCCGGCGTTTAAGCATTTCAGAGAGCCGTTCCGATTTATCAATAGAAATCGTGCCTACTAAAACGGGTCTGCCTAAATTATAAAGCTCAACAATCTCCTCTACAATCGCCTTAAATTTCTCCTCTTCCGTCTTATAGACACAATCCGGATAATTTGTGCGTACCAAGGGTTTATTGGTAGGAATTACAACTACATCCAATTTATAAATCTGTTTAAATTCATTTGCCTCGGTAAAGGCAGTTCCCGTCATACCCGCTAATTTTTCATACATGCGGAAATAATTCTGGAAGGTAATCGTAGCTAAAGTTTGGTTTTCCTGCTCTATCCTTAAACCCTCCTTTGCCTCGATTGCCTGATGCAGGCCATCTGACCAGCGTCTGCCCGGCATCATTCTTCCGGTAAATTCATCCACAATCACTACCTTACCGTCTTTTAAAACATAATCTACATCCCGTTTATATAGATTATGTGCGCAAAGTGCCTGAATAACATGATGGCGCCATTCCATCGTTTGTAAATCATGCAAACTCTCAATATTTAAGAGAGAACTTACTTTTGCCTCTCCTTCTTCAGTAAGATAAACCGTATGGGCTTTTTCATCCACAATGTAGTCAAAACCTTTAGTTAAATCTTCGCCTTTGTACTTTGCCTCAATCTGATCCTTTTCTAAAATTCTTCTTCCTTTTAATCTCGGGATAATTCTATCTACGATATAATATTTCTCAGTTGATTCTTCTGCGGGCCCAGAGATGATTAAAGGTGTACGTGCCTCATCAATAAGAATAGAATCAACCTCATCTACAATTGCATAATAAAAAGGTCGCTGGACTAATTCTTCAAGAGAATATTTCATATTATCCCTTAAATAATCAAAACCGAATTCATTGTTTGTACCGTAGGTAATATCACAATTATAAGCCTTTTTTCTTTCTTCATCTGACATTTCATGTTGAATTACTCCTACCGAAAGGCCTAAAAATTCATAAATTGGCCCCATCCATTCACGGTCTCTGCGCGCCAAATAATCATTTACCGTAACAATATGAACTCCTCTACCTAAAAGGGCATTTAAATAAGCAGGAAGCGTTGCCACCAACGTTTTTCCTTCGCCGGTAGCCATCTCAGCAATTTTTCCTTCATGTAAAACAACTCCTCCGGCAATCTGCACATCAAAATGACGTAGATTAATTACCCTTTTTGCTGCCTCCCTTACCACGGCAAAGGCTTCCGGAAGAATGTCTTCAAAGATTTTATTGCGCGCCAGTTTTAACTTTTCTTTAATCTTTTCTTTCTCCTCCGGAATCGTTACTGAAAGAAATAATTCTTCTAATTCTTTTATTTCTGATTCATACTCTTCAGATTTCTTTAAGATATGCTCTCTAAATATTTGGGTTTTATTCTTTAATTCCTCATCGCTAAGACGACTGATTTGTGGTTCTAAATCGTTTACCCTTGCCACAATTTTTGCTAATTCAACCATCTTACTTATTGATGGTTGAGGCATCTCCGGATGCAAAATAATATTTACCTGAGGATATTTTCTTTTTATGAGATTTTGCTTTTGCTTAAGGAGTGCTTTCTTAATTAAACCTAACATTTTTATTTTTTATTTTGTTTTCTTAAATATGCGTGGATAAATTCATCAATTTCGCCATCCATTACTTTATTAACCTCAGTTGTCTGGTAATCTGTCCGATGGTCCTTTACTAAATTATAAGGATGCATCACATAAGACCGGATTTGGCTACCCCATTCAATCTTCTTTTTCTCTTGGCCGTAATGCTTAAGTAATTCCTCTTCTTTTTTCTGCCTTTCCAATTCATAAAGGCGCGCTTTTAATATTTTTAAAGCGGTTTGTTTATTCTGATATTGTGAGCGTTCATTCTGACATTGAACTACTATGCCCGTTGGTAAATGCGTAATTCTTACTGCTGAATCGGTCTTCTGCATATGCTGACCACCCGGACCAGAAGAGCGGTATGTCTCAATTAATAAATCTTTATCTTCAATTTTTAGCTCAATCTCTTCTTGAATCTCTGGAATCACATCTACCGAAGCAAAAGAGGTGTGTCGGCGTTTATTGGCATCAAAGGGAGAGATGCGTACCAACCGATGCACTCCTCTTTCTGCTTTTAGATATCCATAAGCATATTCACCCTCAATCAAAAGAGTCGCGTTTTTTATTCCTGCCTCTTCAGCCGGTAAAAAATCAATTGTTTTTACATTAAATTGGTGCTTTTGGGCAAAACGGGTATACATTCTTAAAAGCATACTCACCCAATCACAAGATTCAGTCCCGCCTGCTCCGGCATTAATGCTTAAGATCGCATTATTTTTATCAAATTCTTCGGATAAAAGAAATTGAAATTCTAAATTTTCAATTTCTTTTAAAAGTGCGGTTATTTCTTTTTCTAAATTACTTATTAATTCTTTATCATCTTCTTTTAAAATCTGAGTTAATTCTTGAAGTTCTTGGTATTTTTTAAAGATAGAATCCCAGGGCTCAACTGTAGATTTTAATGACTTTAATTCTTTAACTACTTTTTGGGCTTCCTCTTGCCTGTCCCAAAAATTAGGCTGGGACATTAATAAGGAGAGTTCCGTGATGGCTTTCTTTTTATTATCTATCTCAAAGATAACCTCTGAGTTGCTCAAGACGAATAGAAATAGATGAGAGTTTTTCTTTGATTATTTCTAACACTCTTCCTCCTCGTTTTTAAGTTTTCTTAATTCCTTTTAAAGCCAGACCTAGTTCATCGCGGTTATCGGCAAAATTCATCGCTTCTTCTTCACTAATTTTACCTTCTTTTACAAGTTTTACTAAAGATTGTGTGAATGACTGCATACCAAAAACTCCTCCGTCTTCAATATAAGGAGGAATCTCCCAGATTTTTCCTTCTCTAATTAAACGGCTAATCGTAGGAGTAAGTAGCATCACTTCATAAGCAGGAATTCGCCCGCTTTGATTTTTTAAAGGAACTAATCTTAAAGAAATTATTCCTTTTAAAAGATAAGAAAGTTGCACTCTTATCTGCTCATGCTGATGAGGAGGGAAAAAATTGATAATCCGCTCTATACTTTGAGCAGCGTTTATAGTATGTAAGGTGCTTAAAACTAAAACCCCAGTTTCGGCAGCGGTAATTGCCGCGGACATCGTCTCATAATCACGGATATTACCAATATAGATTACATCCGGACTCTGTAAGGTAAAGGCGCGCAGAGCCTGGGCATAAGAAGGAACATCTAAGCCCAATTCCCGCTGATTAATCAAACAATTTTTATCACAAAAGGTAAATTCAATAGGCTCTTCTATGGTAAGAATATGCCGATAGCTATTATTATTAATATACTCAATCATACTGGCAATAGTTGTCGACTTACCACTGCCGGCAGAACCAGTTAAAAGCACCAGTCCTCTTGTTTCAGTACAAAGTTTTTTTAATACCTCTGCAGGCAAATTAAGTTCCTCAAAGGTAGAGATTTTATTTTGCACATTTCTTATTACCACGGCGTAAGAATTACGTTGCATAAATATACTTACCCGAAAGCGCCGTTCAAATTCCTCTAAAAATATAGCAAAATCTATATCAAGATTACGCTTTAAGGTTTCTCTTTGTAAAGGAGTAGTTAATTCCTCCACTATTTTTTCAAGATCATTTAAACTTAAAACCACATCTTCTATCACACAAACTCTGCCATCTATACGAAAACGTGCGGGGCTGCCGCTACGGCAAAATAGATCAGAAGCATTGAGTTCTACCATCTTCTTTAATAATCCTTTTATGTTCATCTTATTATCTCCTTGGATTATAATCACCAATAACCAATGACCAATAACCAAACGTTGGTTCGGAATTTAGTGATTAAATTATTGATAATTGTTTGGTGTTTGGAATTTGGTAATTGGTTATTTTTCATATTCTCGGACTTTATTATTATAACATTAACTTTCTTATTTGTCTTTCAAGATTTAAAATTTTCTTTTTAAAATTTTTGCCCCAGATATAACCGCCTAACTTACCATCAGTTCTAATTACCCGATGACAGGGAATAAGCAAAGGATAAGGATTATTTTTTAAAATTTGCCCCACCGCCCGCCAGCTTCTGGGTCTACCCACTTTCTGGGCAACCCATTTATAAGTGCGCACCTCCCCCAGAGGAATCTTTAAAACTATCCGATAAACTTTCTTTGTAAAATTAGTTCTCTTTAATTTATTTATCAATTATCTCTTTTCTCCTCAATAAATGATGGTATTTAAGGGCAAACCGGTGTGCTTCGTCTCTAATTTGGCGAATGAGATTTAAGCCAGCTGTATCTATATTTAATTTTATGGGTATTCTTCTCTTTTCTAAATAAATATTTTCTTTATCTTTAGCAATGCTTACTAAAGGAATCTTTATTCCCAATTTCTTTATTACCCTTTTAGCAACTCTAAGATGAGCTCTTCCTCCATCGATTAAAACTAAATCCGGTAAAGGTAAATTCTCCGAAATTAAACGCTGATAACGCCTATAGATTATTTCCTCAAGCATCTTATAATCATTAATTCCTTCTACAGTTTTAATTCTAAAACGCCGATAATTATTTTTATCGGGCTTACCTTTATAGAAACTTACCATGCTTCCTGTAGCAAGTTTACCCGAAATATTAGAAATATCAAATGCCTCAATCCGCTGAGGCAATTTTTCCAATTTAAGGATGCGCTTTAAGTCCTCTAAGGCAATTAAATTAATTTCGGGTTTAGTAATCTGATTCATTACGCTTAAAGCCATAATTTGATCGCGGATTTTTGCTGCCTCCTCAAATTTTTTTTCTTCTGCTAAAGCTTGCATCTTTAAAGAAAGTTTATTTAATAAATCTTCATATTTTGAACTTAAAAACATTTTTATATGATTGATAATTTCTTGGTAATCGGGAGCGGTAATTTTTCCCGCACAAGGAGCAGGGCAAAGATTTAAACGAAAATAAAGACAAGGTTTTTTGGGCATCTTCTTACAAGAACGGAAACCAAAAATCTTACGGATTGTTTTTAGAGCCTGCCTGAGAAGTTTAACATTAGTATAAGGACCAAAATATACATCCGCCTCCTCTAAGTATGAGCGGGATAAAGCTATATCCGAAGCCGCTAATTTTTTCTTGCGACAAATATAAATCGCAGGAAATTCTTCATGGGTAATTCTAATTAAAGGAAAAGATTTATCGTCCTTCAAGCTAATATTATAAGGAGGTTGGTATTTTTTAATTAGACTTGCCTCAAGAAGTTGTGCTTGACTCTCGGAAGGGGTGATTTGATATTCTATATCTTTAACTTTAGAGATTAACTTCTGGTTTTTAAAAGAAAGAACAGGACGAAAATAAGTATATAGACGCTTTCTTAAAGATTTTGCCTTACCTATATAAAGTATATTTCCTTCTTTATCTTTAAAGATATAAACGCCAGGGGTATCAGGTAAACCCTGCACTTTTGAAAAGGTGCGTAGTAAATCTTTTAAACTTTTTTGCTTCTTATCCAATTTATTAATTCCTTTAATTCTTTAACTTGAAAGATAAAACAAAAAATAATATAAGATATAGTTCCCAAAATTAAAAAGAAGCCTAAATTAATAATTTTACTTAGTATACTTAAATTACCAAAGAAAAAATTTCTTTGTACAATTATATAACAAAGAAGTCCCATGGAAATACTTGCAAAAAGAATGCGTAAGAATGAATAAATAATCTCTTTTAAATTTAAAATATTTAATTTTTTCTTCAAAATTAAAAAGAGAACAAAAAAACTAAATAATCCTGATAAAGAAGTAGCTAAAGCGAGCCCTTTTAATTTTAGCCAAAACATCAAAATACTATTTAAAATAATATTTAAAATTAAGGCAAAAAATGATATTTTTGTAGGAGTAAAAGTATCTTTTAAAGCAAAAAAGCAGCTCTGTAATATTTTATTTGCTCCGTAAAAGACCAAACCAAAACTATAAAAAGATAAAATGGAGGCGGTCATCAAACAAGCATAATCATCAAATCTTCCTCCTCCAAAAAGGCTAAAAATAATTAAACGCGACAAAACGATAAATCCTACTGAAGCAGGAAGTAAAACAAAAAAAACCATCCTCAGTCCAAAAGAGAGCGTTTGAATTAATCTTTCTTTATTTTCTTCTAAAGCCTCAGTAGAAAAAGTAGGGAGAATTGCCTGAGAAAGCGCATTACTAAAGATACCCAAAGGAAACTGAATTAGCCGATAAGCAAAATATAAAATTGCAACTCCCCCCTCTCCCACAATAAAAGTTAAAGAACCAAATATAGCATCCACAAAATTATTCAATTGATATATACAAGAACTTAAAAGACGGGGTAATAATAACTTACCAATCATTTTGGCTGCGGGATGCTGAAAGCGCCTAAAAAGTCTTAAACGAAAACCTTTATGATAAAGTACGGGTATCTGAACGATAAGTTGTAAAATACCGCCGACCAAAATTCCCAAAGCCAAGCCAATTATTCCTTCACCAAAAACTAAAGCAAAGATAATGATGGAAAGATTCAAAAGACAGGGGGAAAATGCGGGAATACTAAAATGCTTTAAAGAATTAAGTATTCCGGTAGAATATGCGGCAAGACTAATTAATAATATATAAGGAAAAATAAGGCGATTTAATTTAATGGTGGTAGCCAATTTCTGAGGATCAGCGATAAAACCCGGCGCAATAATTCTTACTAAAAAGGGAGAAAAAATTATCCCTAAAATAGTAATAATACTTAAGATTACTAAAAGCAGATTCAAAACTACATTGGCTAACTCCCAAAATTCCTCTTTGCTGCGTTTAATTTGATACTCACTAAATACCGGCACAAACGCTGCATTAGCTGCTCCTTCTGCTACTAAATCGCGTAAGAGATTGGGAATCCGAAAGGCAATCACAAAGGCCTGGGCATAAATATAAACGCCAAAAAGACGCGCAATTACTACATCGCGCATAAATCCTAAGATACGCGAGCAAAATGTAGCAAAGGCAATGATGGTAGCGGATTTGATTACTGAAGATTTAATAGATTTAATTGACATAATTATTTATTTATGGTATAAAATTAAAATAAATTTTTAAAGAGAGGAAAATATGCCAAGACGCAGAAGTTCTCTAAAAAGAAAACGTGCTGATAGAAAAAGATATTTACGTAATCTAAGAATAAAACGGACAATTAAAAAGAAGATAAAACAATTTGAACGTCTTTTATTAGAAAAAAATATTGAGGAAGCAAAAAAAATGCTTCCTTTGATTTACTCCCAATTAGATAAAGCTGCCAAGAAAAAAATCTTCCATCCTAATAAAGTAAACCGCAAGAAATCCCGGCTTGCCTTGAAACTTAAAAAAATCTCTTTATCTAATCAGCCGAATAAGTAATTTTTCTAAGGCAAAAACTGGCTTTAATCTACTGGTCTTTATTTCAATGTCGCAATCTAAGATGGCCTTAATTTTTCTTCTTTTTTCTAAAGAATTGCTTGATTCTCCTTCTACCTGAACTCTTAAATTTCCTAAAATCTGCTCCGGTCTTTCGCCTTGAAGTAACAGTTGATGTAAAGTCTTTAAACTAAGATTGATTTTTTTTGCTTCTATATATTTTTTAAGGTCAAATATATTTAAAGGCCTTTCTTCCTTAAAGGGTAAAGCCCGAGCATATATTTTAAGTAAATTTATAAATTTATCTTCTGGGTTATCCTTTTCTATATCAAAAATTATTATTGTTTGCGGGTAGGGTTTTTTAAAATAATCCAAAAGAAATTTTTTTATTTCTTCTTTTAACTTTTCTGCCTCTTTTACAATAATTATCCTTTTTGAAGAATTAACAGGTAGCTGTAGTAACTTTTCTTGCAAAGTTAATAAATCTAACTCGTGGGCATAAAGGATATCAAGATTAAAATCCAAAGTTTCTCTTTTTAAAAATTTTTCTTTTATTTCTTTAATCTTATTATTTTTAAAGCAGGAATCTTGACCGATAAGCAGGTAAGCACTTTCTACCATTGCTCAACTGTACGCTCAACGATCCGGCGGGCTAAATCTTGGATTGCTTCTTCAATCGCAGTACTTTCTGGTTTGGCGCTGGGACCAACTGTAAAATAAGTCGCCTCCCCCCGAAAATTATTTTCTTTCCAGATAATCTGATTTTGCTTCTTATCCCAAAGTTCAATATTTACCGCGATACTAATGCGGTATTCTTCAACTTCATCATTATCTAAATATCGCAAAGGATCGCGACGAAATTCGATTAACTGGCCTTTTAACTCTAAATCCGCCCACTCATTTTTCTGTGGCCTTAGATTTCCATCAATAAGATAACGATTGATTACTAATTGAGTAATCTCATTCTCTAAATTTGGCCGATAAAGTTTATATTTGGTAGCGGCATCAGTTTCTTTAGTAATATCTATTTTGTTAACAAAATGGTTTATATAAATGGTTTTAAAATTTTGTGAGATTAAAGCACGCGTTGTATAACCACAGCCTAAAATATTAAAACATAAAAAATAAATGATAAACGATAAATATATTTCTTTTTTCATTTTTTCTTTTTTTCGATAATCTCAAGGCGCTCGATGGCTTTCGCTGCCCAAGGGCTTTTTGAAAAACGTTCAAGGATATCCTGATAATAAATTTTAGCCGCGGTATAGTCCTTCTGCTTTTCATAGAAGAGCCCGATATTAAAACTTGCCTGGGCTTCTTTTTCCTGTAATTGCGCAATATTTTTTTCCGCCTCTTGAGAAAGCACTGCATCCGGATGTTCTCTTACGAATTGGGCAAATTTTTCTTTGGCTTCTTCGGTTGCGGCTAAGTCATATGCCGGACCGCGCGAGGTAGCCGCGCGGCAAGTCGCAATCTGGTATTTGGCAGCAGTAGCCCATTCACTATCTGGATAATTAGAGATTACTTTATTAAAAGCTTCCTCTGCTTCATAATAACGCAAAAGCCCTTTTAAGACCAGCCCCAATTTATATTGTGCCTTGGCCGCCAATGGTCCATAAGTAGAATTTTCTATTACCTTGGTAAATATTTCAATCGCGGGATTTTCTACGGGTAAAGGCACGCCTAAGGCTTTACGTTTTTCTCCGGCCATAAATGCTTCGGCAATTTTATATTCCCGCTCAATAATTTCTTGGATTCTTTCCGAAAAAGGGTATTTATCCACTACCTTTTGATAAGCCAGATACGCTTCATATAAATTTCCCCTTTCTTCTTCAATAAGCCCTAAATAATATTGGCTCTCAGATGCTTCAAAGGATTTGGGATATGCCTTAAGCAGTTTCTGAAACTCCCTTTTTGCTTCTTCGTAATTTTTTATTTCATAAAGACTTAAAGCAAGTGCAAACTGCTCTTTAGGGGTAGGTTTTACCGCGGTTTTGGGATTTATCCATTTTTGGGTCTTAGGAGTCCAAATCCAGTAGGCAGAAGCAGAATTTTGCAAAAATCCCAACACTATAATTAAAACAAAAATTAGATATCTCATCATAGTTTAAATTTAACATAGTAAGAATACTTTGTCAATAAATTCGTTTTTATCCTAATCTAAAATAGGCATAAGGAAGTTTAAGTAAAAAAGTATTTATTCCGATTAAAAGAAAAACGAGAAATTCTAGGGAAGCAGCAAAAAGCGGGCTTAAAATAGGAAAGACAAAATTTATCCCAATTAAACTAAAACCACAAAAAATGATTAAAGAAGCCAAAGGTATTACCAATAAATTCGCCAAAACCGCAACCGGAGAAAAAATTTTAAAATAATATGCAATCAACCCAGAAGTCCCCAGCCATGCCGAGAAAGAGACTAAAAGACTTTTTAAGATAATTTTTAAAAATTTTATTTTTAAATTATCAATATGTAAAATTGCTTTGATTTTTGGATAAAGATAAACTAAAGAAATTACACTGGCAAAGGAGAGTTGAAAGCCAATATCAAATAACTGCCGGGGATTACCGATTAAAATAAAAAGGCAAGCTATACTTAAAGAATTATAAATATCCGGCTCTCTTTTAAGTAAATAACCGAAAAGAAAAACTACGGCCATAACCGTGGCTCTCAATGTGGGATTAGAACTACCGGTAATTAAGCAATAAAGGATTAAGCAAGGAATACTTAAGCAAATATTAAACCATTTATTAAAACGAAGCATTTTTAAAAATAAGATAATAATAAAAGTTACTAGCCCCACATGAAAGCCGCTTACGACTAATATATGAACAGTAGCGGTCTTTATCATCAAATCATTAATAAAAGAAGGAATGGATTTTCTTTCTCCTAAAAGCATTGCTTCTAAAATATTTAATGCAGGAAAAGAAAGATTATATGAGATTAATCTTTTTATCTTATTTTTTAAATTTAAAGCAAAACTTATAATTAAAGAGCCTTCTTTTTTACCTAAACGTAAAATATCTAAGTCATTTTTTACCCGCAGGATAAAATCAATACCCCGACAAGATAAATAAGTAGAATATCTATTGTTTATCCTATTAAAAATAAATGGCCGAAAGAGTCTACCTTTTAAAATTAAAACCTGGCCATAAGCTAATTCTTTTTTACCTTTAAGATAAACCAGGAGCCGACCAGATGTAGATTGATTTATTGCTTTATTTTCTAGTTCCTTCACATTAAAGATAAAACGGGTTAAGTTATTTTTAAATTCTGGCTGACTTGCAACAGAACCCTTAATTATATAGGGCTCATCTTTATAAGAAATTATTTTAGAAATATGATTGGTAGGTAAAATCTGGGTATTTTTTGAAAGAATTATTCCTAAACAAAAAATAAGCACAAAAAGAAAGAAATCAAAAAAAGATTTTTTTAAAGTAAATAGACTTAAAATGAAAAATATAATAAATAAAAAATAAAGTAAAGTAAGGTTAAACTTTATGCGGAAAGCAAAAAATATACCTAAACAAAAAATAAGGGTTAAAAAAGGAAGTGGCCGTTTCACTTCTTAAGGTAAATAAAAATAATCTTTAATCTTCTCATAACGTAAGCGGGTTATTCCTTTAATATTTTTTAATTCTTCAATACTTTTAAAGTAAAAATTTTTATGCCTATATTCAATAATCCGATTAGCTAATATTTTGCCAATTCCCGGGATATCAATAAGCGTTTCTTCATCTACTGTATTAAGATTTAACTTACCTAAGTTTTGATAAAGATAACTAAGGTTCTTTTCTGTTTTAGAAGAATACTTATTTAAAAAATTAATAAGACTTCCAAATAAAGCCACTATAATTAAAAATAAAATTACTTTGCGTTCTTGATAAGTAAAATCAAACATCTTTAATTGGTTTTAAGTTATTCTTTGGGGCTAATTTAATAGACGAAAAAGGAGGGAAAATCTAACGCGGTTTTAAATGACTAGATTTACCAGCTTTGAGGGAACAAAAATAAATTTTTTGAGGGGTTTATCTTTAATCCAGGCCTTTATTTTTGGCTCATTAAGCACCAATTCTTTTAATTTATCTTCAGTAATATCTTTTGGCACCTCAATCTTAGAGCGAACTTTACCGTTTACCTGAATTACTAAGGTAATTTTTTCTTCGATAATAAATTGCGCATCATATTTTGGCCAATGAGCTTTAATAATACTTTCTTTATTACCCAAATATTGCCAAAGTTCTTCACAAAAATGGGGCACAAAAGGGCTAAGTAGAATTATTAAATTAGAAAAAACCTCTTTATCTAGCCCCAATTGATAAATCGCATTGGTAAATTCCATAATCCGGGCAAGGGCAGTATTAAATTTAAAACTTTCGATATCTTCAGTCACTGTTTTAATAGTTTTATGCATAATTTTAATTAATTTAATATCGGCTTTTTCTTTTAATTTATCTTTAAGGCGCCAGATGCGGTTTAAAAATTTAAAACTGCCACTGATTCCTTTATCATCCCATTCTAGTTCTGTTTGCGGAGGTGCGGCAAACAGGATAAATAGCCTTAAAGTATCAGCGCCATATTTTTCAATTATCTCATCCGGATCAACGATATTTCCCCTTGATTTAGACATTACCGCGCCATCTTTTAAAACCATGCCTTGGGTTAAAAGCCGTTTAAACGGCTCAGAAAAATCTAACATGCCTAAATCTTTTAAAAACTTGGTAAAAAAGCGTGAATATAAAAGATGTAAAATTGCGTGTTCAATTCCTCCGATATATTGGTCAACCGGCATCCAATATTTTACCTCTTCTTGGTCAAAGGGGGCTTCTTTAAATTTTGGCGAGCAGAATCTTAAGAAATACCACGAAGAATCAAAAAAAGTAGCCATCGTATCGGTTTCTCTTTTTGCCTCTTTTTTACAACGTGGACAATTTGTTTTAACAAACTCCTCTACTTTACTTAAAGGACTGCCTCCTTCACCCGTAAAAGGAGCTTCCTTGGGTAATTCTACCGGCAAATCTTCATAAGGCACAGGCACAATTCCACATCTCTGACAATAAATTATCGGAATGGGAGTCCCCCAGTAACGCTGGCGAGAAATAAGCCAATCTCTTAGACGCCAATTAACCGTTCTTTTACCAATACCCGTCTTTTCCATCCAATCCGCAATTTTAATTTTTGCTTCTTGATTAGAAAGACCGTTAAATTCTCCTGAATTAACCTGTATGCCATCTCCTTCATAAGCTTCGGCTATTTCATCTGGTTTTCGGTTATCGGTTTTCGGTTCTTGAATCACGATGCGAATCGGTAAGTTATGCGCTTTGGCAAAAAGGAAATCCCGCTGGTCATGCGCCGGAACTGCCATAATTGCGCCAGTTCCATATTCCATCAAAACATAATCCGCCACCCAAATCGGGATTGCTTCATTATTTACCGGATTAATCGCATAACAGCCAGTAAAGACCCCTTCTTTTTTAACCCCTTCCTCAAAAGACTTCTTTTCTTTTTTAACTTTATCGATAAAAGAAAGCACTGCTTTTTCTTGGGGTTTACCTTTAATAATCTTTTTTATTAATGGATGTAAAGGTGCCAAAACCAAATAGGTTGCACCAAAGATTGTATCCTGGCGGGTAGTAAAGACCGGAATAATTTCTGAAGTTTCTTTTTCTTTAAAATAAATCTCAACACCTTCACTTTTTCCTATCCAATTCCTCTGCATGGCTAGAACCTGCTCTGGCCAATCTTTTAATTGATTTAAATCTTCTAAGAGGCGCTCTTTATAAGCAGTAATTTTTAAAAACCACTGCTCTAAGTCTTTATATTCTACTTTTGTATCACAACGCCAACAGCCACCTGCAATTACTTCTTCATCCGCTAAAGTAGTCTGGCAACTTGGACACCAATTTACTTTTGCTGCTTTACGATAAGCTAAACCACGCTCATACATCTTTAAGAATATCCATTGGTTCCATTTATAATAAGTACTATCACAGGTAGAAAGCTCTCTTTCCCAATCATAAGAAAAACCCATCCTTTTTAATTCCTGGCGCATCCAGTCAATACATTTATAAGTCCAAATATCAGGTTTAGTTTTATTTTTTATCGCCGCGTTTTCCGCCGGTTGGCCAAAAGCATCAAAACCCATTGGATGTAAAACATTAAATCCTTGCATCATCTTAAAGCGCGCCACTACATCCGTAATAGTATAATTGCGCACATGCCCCATATGGAGTCTTCCTGAGGGATAAGGAAACATCTCCAGAACATAATACTTCTTTTTTTTCGGGTCCGGCTTTACCGAAAAAATTTTATTCTCCTGCCAAAACGCCTGCCACTTTTTTTCGATTTCTTTAAAAGGATACATTTTTATTTAAGTTAAGGTGAGGATAAATTCTAAATCCTAAATTCTAAATTCTAAACTAATATAAAAAATTTGGTTTTATTTATCCTGCCTTAATCTCCTTACGGTAGCTAAATTCTTTATATCGTCTTCTTCGGTTTTCTTGGGAGTCTCTAAAATAAAAGGTAAATTTCTTAATTTAGGATGATTAATAATCCTTTTTATCCCTTCGATTCCAATGCTTCCTTCTCCGATATTTGCGTGCCGGTCGTTTCGGCAGCCAAGTGAACCCTTGGCATCATTTAAATGAATGAGTTTAATTAAGTTTAAACCCAATAATTTTTCTATTTCTGTTAATAGCTCTTTAAGGCCTTCTTCTGTAGAAATATTGTATCCGGCTAAATAAGCATGGGCAGTATCTAAACAAAGGCCAACTCGATTCTTTTCTTTTAAATTCTGGATAATCTCTTTTTGATGGCTAAATTTATATCCTAACCATGAGCCTGAGCCACTCGTATTTTCTAATAATATACCTACGTCAGTATATTTTGTCTCTTCTAAAATTATATTTAAGGCTTTAGTTAATCTTTTTAAACCGGATTTTTCGGAAGTATCTTTGTGGCTACCCATATGAGTAACAATATAATCCGCATCTAAAGCATATGCTTCAAAGATATCTTCAATATAGGCCTCAATTGAATCATTATAAAGCCCTTTATTAGGTGAAGCCAAATTAATCAAATAAGGTATATGAATAAATATAGGATTTATCAGGTATTGTTTTTTCTTCTGAAGGAATGCTTCTATCTGTTCTTTCTCTAAAAAACCTTGACGCCAACTTTGGGGGTTGCGCGAAAAAATCTGCATGGTATTACAACCTAAATCCTTTGCCCGCTTAAATGCTTCTAGAATCCCCCCTTCTGTAGAAACCTGTACTCCCAATAACATCAATGTTAATAGGGACAGATACTTTTTTAATAATTGGTGTCTGTCCCTAATTTAAATAATTTTTATTTTGGATTAACTATTTTGGCAAATTCAACGGGTACAAGAATAATCAAACTATTCTGTTCTGCGCCAATCTCCTGCCAAGTCTGTAGTTGTCTTAAAACTAAAGCATTAGGATTTTCGGCAATGGTGCGCGCGGCATTGGCAAACATCCGGCTTGCTTCTTCTTCGGCAGAAGCTTTGGTTAATCTGGCTCTTTTTTCCCGTGCGGCTTCTGATTCCTTTGCCATTGCCCGCTTCATATTATCGGGTATCTCAATATTCTTTATCTCTACGCTCTTAATATTCACTCCCCATTCATCCGTGGGTGCCTGCAGTGCCTGCAAAACTTCATTTCCGATTTTATCTTTACTCATTAAAAGCGTATCTAAATCGTATTTACCCACAATATCTCTTAATTTTGACTGGGCTAAAAGCGTAGAGGCATAGGCAAAATTTTCTACTGCGGTAATGGATTTTTGGGCATCAAAAATCTGATAATAAACTACTGCATCAATTTTAGTTGGCACTGAATCTTTAGTCATTACTTCCTGCGGCACTACATCCATGGTGCGGATGCGCATATCTACATGATAGATACTGTCAATAAAAGGAATAACCCAGCTTAAACCCGGCTGTATCTGCCTTAAAAATTTACCAAAGCGAAAGACGATTCCCCGCTCCCATTGCGAAATTACCCGGATACCTAAAATAAAAATCACCCCTGCTATCCCCAGTATTAACTTTAATCCAAACATCCTTACGCCTCCTTTCTAAAAATTGCACAAAATTATAAACCCCTTGCCAAAAAACTTAATTTTTCTAATAAATTTATAATAAAATTTGGCTCAAGGTCAGTTAATAAATTATAATTCGGTTTCTGGATAAAAATTTTTTTATCATCGATTAAAAAAATTGTAAAGCCAAGATTAAAAATCTCTTTTATCGTATTTCTGATTTCATTTTTATTTAAATAACTAAAAGCTAAAGAGGAATTATTAGAAAAAATAAGAAATTCTTTATCAAAAGCTTCATCATAAGTCTTTACTTCATGGATGATCCCTAATTTTTTACCCACATTACTTAATATAGATTCTTTATAGATCCTTAATTTAAAAAAGGAATTTTTAAAGAGGGATATATTTAAATATGTAGGGCTGTTTTCGCTAGAAGGAATAAGGGTAATTGAAAATCCTAAGCCCTGATACTGGCCATTAAAGGAAGGTTGAAAAAACGAAGGAGAAATTTTTCCTGGTAAAGTTAAAGCAAGTTTTTCTAATACTGATTTTCTTTTTTTATAAAAATAAAAGAGATAACCTAAAATAATGAAAGTAATAAGGAAAATAAGCGAGCTTAAAATCACGGACAAAATATTTTTATCCATGACTTAATTTATTTAAAAATTGTCTTGGCAATAATAAAAGAAGCAAAGACAATTGAGACCATAGACATTAATTTAATCAAAATATTTAAAGAAGGTCCAGAAGTATCTTTAAAAGGATCTCCTACGGTATCTCCGACAATACTGGCTTTATGCGTGATTGAACCTTTACCGCCGTATCTACCTGCTTCAATATATTTTTTGGCATTATCCCAAGCGCAACCAGAATTTGCCATCATTACTGCCAAAACAAAACCAGAAACTAAAGCGCCGGCTAATAATCCTACTTCTGCCTCTAAGCCCATAAATATCCCTACCAGTATCGGAGCAATTAAAGCCAAAAGTGAAGGTAAAATCATCTCTTTTTGGGCAGCGAGAGTAACAATCTTTACACACCGTCCATAATCTGGTTTGGCTTTGCCTTCTATTAAACCAGTTATTTCTTTAAATTGCCTTCTTACTTCTTCGACAATTTTTCCTGCTGCCCGGCCCACTGCCCCCATCGTCAAAGCACAGAATAAAAACGGAAGCATCCCTCCGATAAATAAACCACCGATTAAACGCGGATTCATAAAATTCAAATCCAAGGTTTTACCTAAAGAAATAATTTTATCATTATAGGCAACAATTAAAGCCAACGCAGTTAAGGCAGCTGAGCCAATGGCAAAGCCTTTTCCGGTAGCGGCAGTAGTATTACCTAAAGCATCCAAAGCATCGGTCCGGCTCCTTACTTCTGGCCCTAAATGTGACATTTCGGCATTGCCTCCGGCATTATCGGCAATTGGGCCATAAGCATCAGTAGCTAAGGTTATCCCTAAAGTAGAAAGCATTCCTACTGCGGAAATACCTATTCCGTAAAGCCCAAGATTAAAATTATGCATACCACCGGCGAAATAGAAACTTGCTAAAATTGCTGCGGTTACTAAAATAATAGGTATGGCAGTAGAAAGCATTCCTACTGATAAACCACTAATAATTACGGTTGCCGGACCAGTTAAGGCAGAGCGTGAGATAAAGCGTGTAGGCGGATATTTATCGGAAGTAAAAAATTCTGTAGAAAGCCCAAGAAGTATTCCGGCAAATAAACCGGAAAAGATTGAGCCATAAATTCCTATATGAGTCTTTCCTAAAACTAATTTTACAATAAAATAAGAAAATACCGCAATTAATACTGCGGAAGTAAAAATTCCTTTTCGTAGCGCCTTAAGTAAAACTCCTTGTTCTGCTTTCTCTTCGGCTTTTACAAAAAAAGTTCCGATAATAGAAGCTACTACTCCCACGGAAGCCATCACTAAAGGAATCGTTACTCCTGCTACCCCTAATCCTGCTGCCACTGCTAAAGCCATCGTGGCGACAATTGAGCCAACATAAGATTCATAAAGGTCTGCACCCATACCTGCTACATCGCCTACACAATCACCCACATTATCGGCAATTACCGCAGGGTTTCTTGGGTCATCTTCCGGGATTCCGGCTTCTACTTTACCCACTAAATCTGCTCCTACATCCGCAGCTTTGGTAAAGATTCCGCCTCCCACGCGCGCAAAGAGTGCCTGGGAACTGGCGCCCATCCCAAAACAAAGCATCGTCGAAGTAATCGCGCCAATTTTATCTATTCCTGCAGGTAAAGGATGGCAAGAATAATACCAATTAAGCAAAATATACCAGATACTTAAATCTAAAAGCCCCAAACCCACTACTACTAGGCCCATTACTGCTCCTGCCGAAAAAGAGATACGTAAAGCCTGATTTAAACTCTTGCGTGCTGCCTGGGCAGTGCGGTCACTGGAACTAGTAGCCATAGACATCCCGATATAACCCGCTAAACCAGAAAAGAAACCACCCGTTAAAAAGCAAAAGGCACAAACATTACTAAATATCCTTTTATACTTAACCAAAATAAAATCCCAAAGACTACTAAAAAAAAGATTGCTACTACCGAATATTGTTGTCTTAAATAAGCTTTTGCCCCTTCTTTTACCGCATTGGCAATCTCCTGCATTATTTCTGTGCCGCGTTCTTTCTTTAAAACACTTATTGCTAAATATGCGGAAAATAAAAGTGCCAGAATTGAACCCAAAGGCGCCAGGTAAAAAAAATTAATTAAGGTCATTTATATTCCCTCCTTCTTTGCTGATAATTGAATAATATTATAGGTTATCTCTTTAAGATTGGCAAGGTAATTTTATTTTGGTATTTAGAATAAATCTATCTTTCCAGGATTCTTTTAGATAGTCCGGATAAAGGATAAACAGGATAATCCGCGGTAAAACAGGCAGTGCAGAAATTTTCTTTAGGAAGAGGCATAGAGTTTAACATGCCTTCAAGACTTAAATATTCTAAGGTATCTACACCAATAAAATCACGAATCCAGGCAAGCGTGTGTTTTGAAGCAATAAGTTCTTTTTTGGTAGGAAAATCTATCCCATAAAAACAGGGAAATTTAAGCGGTGGGCAACTGATGCGCATATGTATTTCTTTTGCTCCTGCCTGACGTAGGGTTTTTACGCGCGTTCTACTGGTTGTGCCGCGCACAATGGAATCTTCAATTAATGCCACTTTTTTACCATTTAATATTTCTTTTAAAGGATTGAGTTTTATCTTTACGCGAAAATCACGCTGAATTTTTGTAGGTTGAATAAAAGTCCTGCCAATATAATGATTGCGAATCATTCCAAACTCAAAAGGAATCTTTAAAGCTTCCGCAAACCCTAAAGCGGCATAGGTTCCGGAATCCGGAATGGGCATTACCAAATCTACCTTAACAGGAAATTCAACCGCCATTTGCATACCTAATCTTTTACGCGTCATATATACATTATGAGCAAAGATATTGCTGTCAGGACGGGCAAAATAAATATATTCAAAAATACAGAAAGCGCATCTTGTTTTCTTAAAAGGCGTAATCGACTCTATTTTATCTTTATGAATAAAGATAATTTCTCCGGGCTGAATATCTCTTATATAGCAAGCGCCGATTAAATCCAAGGCACAGGTTTCACTGGTTAAAATATACGCTGAATCTAACCTGCCTAAACATAAAGGGCGAAAGCCAAAAGTATCTCTTGCTCCGATAAGAATATCATTTATCATTAAGACCAGAGAATAAGCCCCTTCTATTTTAGAGAGCGCCCAGATAACCGTCTCCTTTATATCCTTTTTTTGGCTATGCGCCAAAAGATGCGCGATAATTTCTGAATCCATACTCGTCTGAAATAGCGCACCGTTTTTTTCTAATTCCGTATGAAGCTGGACTGTATTGGTAAAATTACCATTATGGGCAATTGCGATATCGCCAATTTTTGATTTTACATAAAAAGGTTGGGTGTTTTTGATATGGGTGCTTCCGGTTGTGGAATAACGTACATGTCCTATTGCCAACTCACCGCGTAGACTCCGGATAATCTGCTCATCAAAAACATCGCTTATTAACCCTAAAGCCTTATGTAAATATACTCTCTTGCCATTGCGTGTAATTATCCCGCTTGCTTCTTCACCGCGATGTTGAAGCGCATAAAGACCTAAATAGGTTAAATACGCTGCATCTTTATGTGGATATATCCCAAATATTCCGCACATTGAGCACCTTAATCCGTCCGCCGGAGGCGGACATCTAGCGAAATCCCGCGCAAGCGGGATAATCTATCCATAAGTTGAATAATAATATGGCGTAAAAGCTTCAAACTCGGCAGCACAGGTATCTACCAGTTTATAATCTGGCTTTATCCCCAACTCCTTTCGCCACTGTCTTATTGTTTCTTCAGTCTGATTTAATAAGCGGGCAATTTGTAAATCCGAAAACCCGCATTCTTTTGCTTTTTTAAGCAAATCAACTGAACTTTTCTGATGATTTAGTTTCAATTCTGTCTTTATCTTACTTTCCAATTCTACAATCTGGCGAATATTCTCCAAAAACCAAGGGTCAATTTGAGTCAAATTATGAATCTGGTCAATACTATAACCTCTTTTTATGGCCTCCTTTATATAAAGCACTCTTAAGGCGCAAGGAATTCTTAAATTCTTTTTTAATTCTTCATCAGTAGGTGGATATTTTAAATCGTCTAAACCAGCGAGGCCTACTTCTAATGAGCGCAGGGCTTTTTGCAGGGCCTCTTTAAAGGTTCTGCCAATAGCCATTGCCTCACCCACCGATTTCATCGCAATAGTTAAAGTAGGATCAACGAAAGCGAATTTTTCAAAATTAAAACGGGGAATTTTTACTACGCAGTAATCAATTGTCGGCTCAAAACAAGCAGGGGTCTTTTTGGTAATGTCGTTGGGAATCTCATCTAAGGTATAACCAATGGCTAATTTTGCCGCAATCTTAGCAATCGGAAATCCGGTTGCCTTGGAAGCTAAAGCGGAACTACGCGAAACCCTTGGATTCATTTCAATAATTACCATCCTTCCAGTTTTAGGATGCACAGCAAACTGGATATTCGAACCACCGGTTTCAACCCCAATTTCTCTAATGCAGGCAATTGCCGCGTCCCGCATCTTTTGATATTCTTTATCAGTTAAGGTCTGGATGGGCGCAACCGTAATGCTATCACCTGTATGAACTCCCATCGGGTCAAAGTTTTCAATTGAACAAACTATTACCACATTATCTTTTATATCCCGCATTACCTCTAATTCAAATTCCTTCCAACCAATTACTGATTCCTCAATAAGAATCTCACTAATCATACTGGCTTCTAAACCCCGTTTAGCTAATTCTTTAAATTCCTCAAGGTTATAAGCTACACTTGCTCCGGTTCCTCCTAAAGTAAAACTCGGCCGAATAATTACCGGAAAGCCTATCTTTTGGGCAACTTTACAGGCTTCTTTTAAAGTATAGGCCTTATCACTTTTGGGAAGGTCTAAACCAATTCTGGTCATCGCCGCTTTAAATAATTGCCTATCCTCTGCCTTCTTTATTGCCTGGATATTAGCGCCAAGGAGCTTTACTTTATACTTTTTTAATACTTGCTTTTCGGCTAAAGCTACTGCTAAGTTTAAAGCAGTCTGGCCACCTAAAGTGGGAAGAAGCGCATCAGGTCTTTCTTTAGCAATAATTTTAGTTAAAATTTCTGGAGTCAATGGTTCAATATAGGTCTTATCTGCCATCTGGGGATCAGTCATAATCGTGGCAGGATTAGAATTTACTAAAACTACTTTATATCCCTCTTGCTTTAAAACCTTGCATGCTTGAGAACCTGAATAGTCAAATTCACAGGCCTGACTAATCACAATTGGACCTGAGCCAATAATAAGAATCTTCTTAATATCTTTCCGCTTTGGCATAATCGTTAAAATTCTAAATCCTAATCTCTAAATCATAAATGCCAAATCCCAAACGAAGTTTTTGTTTGGAACATTGGAATTTAGAACTTGGGATTTGTTTAGAAATTGGGATTTCGGATTTATAATTTAACATCTCTTCATCATATTCACGAATTCTTTGAATAAATATTCGGCATCATGTGGACCGGCTGAAGCCTCGGGATGAAACTGCACAGAAAATATGGGCAATCTCTTATGCCGCATTCCTTCTAAAGTATGATCATTTAAATTTATATGGGTTATCTGGATATCTTTTTTGGGTAACGAATCTATATCCAGGCAAAATCCATGATTTTGTACAGTAATTGAAACCCTGCCTGTTCTTAAATCTTTTACCGGATGATTTGCGCCATGATGGCCAAATTTAAGTTTATAGGTTTTCCCGCCCAAGGCTAAACCTAACATCTGGTGCCCTAAACAAATCCCAAAGATAGGGATTTTGCCAATTAATTTTCTTGTCGTTTCAATTACATATTTAACTGCCGCAGGGTCTCCAGGACCATTAGAAAGCAATAAGCCATCGGGTTTTATCTTTAAAATCCGGGAAGATTCTGTATTTGCTGGCACAACTATAACTTGGCATTTATTTTCCAGAAGTTTTCTTAAGATATTATATTTTACGCCGCAATCTAAAACCACGACTTTAAATTTAAATTTTTCTTCTGACCAGATATATTGTTTTTTAATGGTGACCTCTTTTACTAAATCTCTTCCCACCAAACCTTCTGAATCTCTGGCTTTTTTGACCAAGTTCTTCTCATCTAAATCCTGGGTAGATAAAACCGCTTTCATTGCTCCTTTATCGCGGATATGCAAAGTAAGCCGTCGTGTATCTATTCCTTCGATTCCTAAAATATTATTTTCTTTAAGATACTCGTTTAATGTTTTTTGCGCTTGCCAGTTACTGGCGATTTTACTATATTCTTTGACTACAAAACCTTCCACAAAAGGTCTACGTGATTCTATATCCTCTGGGTTTATCCCATAATTGCCAATTAAAGGATAGGTCATTACTACAATCTGGCCCTTATAAGAGGGGTCAGTAAGGATTTCTTGGTAGCCAGTCATACTGGTATTAAAAATTACTTCGCCGTATCTTTCACCACTGGCACCAAAAGATTCTCCTTTAAATATTGTTCCGTCTTCTAAGGCTAAAATCGCTTCCATTATTACTTTCTATTTTGGCATTCTAAGGCTGCTTTGATAAATTCTTTAAATAGAGGGTGGGCCTGATCCGGTTTAGATTTAAATTCCGGATGAAACTGTACGGCAATAAAAAAGGGATGATTTTTTCTGTCAGAGGTAAATCTACCTTTAGTGGAAAGTTCCACTATTTCTACTAAATTCTTCTTGGGATATATTCCTGAAAAAACCATTCCTTTTTTCTCAAAAATCTTACGATATTTATTATTAAACTCATACCGATGCCGGTGCCGTTCTTGAATAAAAGTCTTACCATAGATTTTCCACGCCAAGGTATTTTTTTTAATTTTACAGGGATATGCACCTAAGCGCATTGTTCCGCCTAAGTCTTTTATTTTTTGTTGCTCTGTTAATAAACTAATCACTGGATACTTTGTTTTGGGCTTAAATTCTGTAGAGTTAGCTTCCTTTAGACCACAGACATTTCTGGCAAATTCAATTACGGCACACTGCATCCCTAAACACAGTCCCAAAAAAGGAATCTTGTTTTCCCGCGCAAATTTAATGGCTTTTATCTTGCCTTCAATGCCGCGATAACCAAATCCACCCGGCACAAGTATCCCCCTAACATCTTTTAAAAATTCTTTTGCTTCCTTCTTTTCAATATCTGCGGAGTCTACCTTTACGATTTCAACCCGACAATCATTGGCAATCCCTGCATGTACTAATGCTTCATATACGGATTTATAAGCGTCTTGCAAGGCAATGTATTTACCAACAAAAGCAATCCTTACCTTATTTTTAGGATTAAGCACCTTTTCTACTACTGATTTTTCCCAATCCTTTAAATCCGAGAACCTACAGATTAACTTAAAATGGCTTAAAATTATCTCATCAAGAATTTGTTTTTTAAAGACTAAAGGGACTTGATAAATTGACTCTACATCGCTATTTTCAATTACTGCTTCTTTTCTTACGTTGCAGAATAAAGAGATCTTCTCCTTTACTTCTTCTGATAATGGCTTCTCTGTCCGACAGATTAAGATATCAGGTTGGATGCCAATTTCCCGCAATGTGCCTACGCTATGCTGTGTGGGTTTTGTTTTTATTTCATCGGCTGCCTTGATATAAGGAATAAGTGTTAAATGGATATAAAGTACACTTTCCAAGCCAAAATCTAATCTAAATTGCCTTGCTGCTTCAAGAAAAGGAAGACTTTCAATATCTCCCACTGTTCCGCCAATCTCAACAATTACAACTTGCGCATTAGAGACTAAAGCAACCTTTTTTATCCTTTCTTTTATCTCGTCGGTAATATGGGGGATGACTTGAATAGTTTTTCCTAAATAATCGCCACGCCTTTCTTTGGTGATTACCGCGTGGTATATCTGGCCGGTGGTCACATTGCTAAATCTTGTGGTATGATCTTGGGTAAATCTTTCGTAATGGCCTAAATCTAAATCTGTTTCTGCGCCATCTTCCGTTACATAAACCTCACCGTGCTGATAAGGATTCATTGTGCCCGGGTCAACATTGATATAAGGGTCAAATTTTAAAAGCGCCACCTTTAACCCCCGGGCTTCCAAAATTTTACCGATAGAAGCACAGGTAATTCCTTTGCCTAAACTTGAAATTACCCCGCCAGTTACAAAGATGTATTTTGTCATTTTTTAAGGGTTATAAATAATAAAGGCGTTTTCGACCGACAATCCGGCCTTAAAACGCCTTTGTTTTATTATGGCAGCTCTCCTTTGAACTACCAAGTAGTAATATAGCATACTTACTGGAAATGTCAATCTTTTATAAAAATAGAGACAAGCCTTATATGGTAGGCAAATTTGTTTTTCCCTTAAGATATCTATCTATTGCACAAGCTGCCTTTCTGCCTTCGGAAATAGCCCAGACGACTAAAGATTGCCCCCGACGCATATCTCCTGCTGAGAATACTCCTTTAATATTTGTCATATAATTCTCATCAGTTTTTACATTTCCTTTTGCATCAAGTTCTAAACCTAGGTCTTTGACTAATCCTTTGTGTTCGGGATACAAAAATCCCAAAGCCAAAATAACCAAATCCGCCTCGATTTCAAATTCTTTCTCCGTTGCATCTGGGTTTAGTCTCTCACAGAGAAGTTTTTTAATCTTACCATTTTCTCCGATAAATTTCTTGGTGGAGACCGACCATTCTCTTGTTCCGCCTTCTTCATGGCTTGTCGTGGTTTTGCAAAGAACAGGATACTTAGGCCAAGGGTAATCTTTTATCCGGCATTCCGGTGGCTTGGCTAAAATCTCAATCTGGACTATGCATTTTGCGCCCTGACGATGCGCTAACCCCACGCAATCCGCCCCTGTATCACCACCGCCAATTACCACAACTTTTTTATCCTTGGCATCAATTAATTCATCAGGTACTATCTTTTCTCCAGAAATTCTTTTGTTTGCTTGCGCTAAATAATCCATCGCAAAGTAAATCCCGGATAAACTTCTGCCTTCTATATTTAAATCCCGCGGCACAGCTGAGCCTGTTGCTAAACAAATAGCATCAAACTCTTTTTTCAGATCTTTTGCCTTTAAATCTTTACCCACATCTACACCTGTATTAAAAACAATACCTTCTTGCTTAAGAACTTCCAAGCGACGGTCGATTATCCATTTTTCTAATTTAAAATTAGGAATCCCGTAACGTAATATCCCGCCAATTTTATCTGCTTTTTCAAAAACCACTGCCTTATGGCCGGCTTTATTTAATTGAGCTGCTAAAGAAAGACCTGCTGGACCTGAACCGACAACTGCTATCTTCTTTCCTGTGCGGATGCGTGGCGGATGAGGCTTTACCAAACCGTGCTGAAAAGCATACTCAATGATTGCCAACTCATTTTCTCTTATTGTAACAGGGTCATCATTTATACCTAAAGTACAGGGATATTCGCACAATGCTGGACAAACACGTCCTGTAACCTCCGGAAGATTATTGGTAGCAGCTAAAAATTCATATGCCTTCTCCCAAAGCCCGGCAGATACGAGATTATTCCATTCGGGTATGTAATTACCAATTGGGCAACCCCAATGGCAAAAGGGTACACCGCAATCCATACAACGTAAACTCTGGTTGTAAGAATGCTCTTGGGAAGGCAAGAAACTTACTTCTTTATAGTCCTTAACCCGCTCGCAGACCGCTCTAAAGCCAGCTGTTTTACGCTTTATCTTTAAAAAACCCATTATCTCAGCCATCACTTACCTCTACCAAATCTAATTTTTCCTCCAAGGCCTTTCCTTCTAAAATACGTTTATATTCTTTAGGCATTACCTTGACAAATTTTTTTATTTCTTGTTCAAAATTTAATAAAAATTTTTCTGCTTTTTCGCTTTTTGTATATTGTTTATGCTTAGAAATTAAATCATAAACTGTACTTATATCTTCTTGATTTAGCTCCTCCAGTTCAACCATCTCTTTATTGCAATACAAAGAAAATTTTTTTTCTTCATCATAGACATAGGCAATCCCACCTGACATTCCCGCAGCAAAATTTTTACCTGTCTTACCTAAAATAACTACTCTTCCTGCGGTCATATACTCACAGCCATGGTCGCCTACACCTTCTACTACCGCATAAAGACCAGAATTACGAATGCAAAATCTTTCACCGGCTATTCCTCGGATATATGCCTGGCCAGAAGTTGCGCCATAAAAAGTAGTATTTCCGATAATAATATTTTCTTCAGACAAAAAACTTACCTTTTCTGAAGGATAAATAATGATTTTCCCTCCTGACAAACCCTTACCAACATAATCGTTGGCATCCCCTTCCAATTCTAAGGTTATCCCTTTCGCCAAAAATGCCCCAAAACTCTGCCCGGCAGTTCCTTTAAATTTAATATGGAGAGTATCTTCTGGAAGCCCTTCCTCGCCATAAGTTTTTACCACTTTATTGCTTAACATTGCACCCACCGCACGATTACTATTCTTTATCAAGAACTCTAATTTTGTAGGCATCTTTTTTTCTAATGCATCTTTTGAAAGTCTGATTAACTCTAAATCTAAAACATTATCTATGCCGTGCTCTTGAGGCTTCATACAATAAAGTCCCACTTCTTTTTTTACTTTGGGTTTATATAAAATTTTTGAGAAACTTAAGGTCTTTGCTTTTTGGTGCATAATCTTTTCATCTATCTCTAAAAATTCTGTATGCCCAATCAAATCATTAAATTTCTTTATGCCTAATTCTGCCATAATTGTACGCACCTCTTCGGCAATAAATCTAAAATAATTTTCTATATATTCTGGCCTGCCGCTAAATCTTTTTCTTAAAACGTCCTCTTGTGTCGCAATCCCCAGAGAGCAATTATTAAGATGGCAATGTCTTAACATCACACAACCTAAAACTATTAATACCGCTGTAGCAAAGCCAAACTCTTCCGCGCCCAAAATCCCAGCGATAACTACATCCCTTCCGGTGAGCATCTTACCATCCACTTGAAGTCTGACCCTACTTCTCAGGTCATTTAAAACTAAAGTCTGATGCGTCTCAGAAAGGCCTAACTCCCAAGGAAGCCCAGCATGTTTAATTGAACTTAAAGGAGATGCGCCGGTGCCTCCATCTCCCCCCGAAATTAAAATTATATCTGCATGGCCTTTGGCAACCCCTGCGGCAATCGTCCCTACCCCTACTTCTGAAACTAATTTTACACTGATAAGCGCATCGGGGTTGGCGTTCTTTAAATCAAAAATCAACTGCGCCAGGTCTTCGATAGAATAAATGTCGTGATGCGGAGGAGGAGAAATTAAAGTGACCCCCGGCGTTGTATAACGGGTCTTAGCAATATCAATACTTACCTTATGCCCGGGAAGCTGGCCTCCTTCACCGGGTTTTGCCCCCTGAGCTATTTTTATCTGTAATTCTTTTGCATGGACTAAATAATTAATTGTTACCCCGAACCTACCTGATGCAACCTGCTTTGTAGCACTACAGAGATTATCGCCATTGGCTAAAGGGATAAAACGTCTCGGGTCTTCTCCGCCCTCTCCTGAATTTGACCTTGCTTTCAATCTATTCATGGCAATCGCAATTGCCTCGTGTGCTTCTTTGCTGATTGAACCAAAACTCATTGCGCCGCTTACAAAACGCTTGATGATCTCGTGGGCTGGTTCAACTTCGGATAAAGAAATTGCTTTTCTTTTTTTAAACTTAAGTAAGCCGCGTAAATTAACCAAATGACTTTCTTGCTCATTGATGATTCTGGCAAATTCAAGGTACTTTTTATAATCATTATTGCGCACCGCCTCTTGCAAAAGAGGAATAGTTTCTGGATTCCAGAGATGATACTCGCCATCTTTCTTCCATTGGTAAAGCCCGCCGGAGGGAAGAATTGCAAAATCTCTTTTTAAAAACGCCTCTTTTTGCCTTTTTAGGGTATCCTTAGCAATTAAATCAAAGCCAATTCCACCAATACGCGAAACCGTGCCAGCAAAACAAGTTTCAATTACCTCTTTATTTAATCCCAATGCTTCAAATATCTGCGCACCTCTATAACTTTGTAAGGTAGAAATACCCATCTTGGAAAGAATCTTTAAAATGCCTTTTTCTAATGCCTTAAAATAATTTTTTTGCGCTGATAGAAAATCAACATTAATTTCTTTTTCCTCAACCATTTTTTCTATTGCCGCTAAGGCTAAATATGGGTTGATACAATCTGCACCGTAACCAAACAAAAGCGCAAAATGCGCTACTTCTCTTACCTCAGCAGTCTCTACTAAAATACTTGCCTGGGTACGCAGTTGTCTTCTTACCAGATGTTGGTGCACTGCGCCGGTTGCTAAAAGTATAGGCAGACTCATAAAATTAGAGTTTATACCTCGGTCAGTTAAAAGGATAAAGGTATAGCCATTTTTGACGGCTGTTTCTGCTTCCTGACAAATCCTCTTAATGGCTTTTTTAAAACCAAATTCTTTTTCTTCTATATCAAAAAGCAAAGATATCTTTTTGGTTTTAAAAAACTTTAAACTGCATAATTTTTCTAACTCTGCATTAGTAAGAATAGGGGTTTTTAATTTTAATCTTCGACAATGTAAGGCGCTTTCTTCTAAAAGATTTTGCTCTTTGCCTAAATATGTATCCAAACTCATCACGCACTCTTCTCTTATCGGGTCAATTGCCGGATTGGTAACCTGCGCAAAGAGTTGCTTAAAATAATCAAAAAGTAGGCGAGTTTTTTCTGAAAGCACTGCTAAAGGCGTATCATCTCCCATTGAACCCGTTGGCTCATGGGCTTCTTCTGCCATCGGCTTAATTAAAAATTTTAAATCCTCACGGGAATAGCCAAATGCCTTCTCTAAAACAATGATTTCTTCTTTTAAATCTTTCTGCTCAGTTTTTAAATTAGGCAATTCTTCAAATCTTACCAAATTTTTCTTGACCCATTCCTTATAGGGTTTTTGTTGCGAGATATTTCTTTTTAATTCTTCATCCTCAATAATCCTGCCTTCTTGCGTATCTACCAAGAACATCTTACCCGGCTTAAGCCTGCCGTTTATAAGAATATCTTCTGGCGGGATATCCAAAACACCAACCTCGGAAGCCATAACTACTAAGTTATTCTTTGTAACTACATAACGACTAGGCCTTAAGCCATTCCTATCTAAGGTAGCGCCAACAAATCTTCCATCGGTGAAAGCAATAGATGCTGGACCATCCCAAGGCTCCATCAAACAGGCATGGTATTCATAAAAATATCTTATCTCTTCATCCATCTGTGGGTCATTCTGCCAGGCACAAGGTATAAGCATCATCATGGCATGGGCGATATGGCGTCCACTTAATACTAATAACTCTAAAACATTATCGATACTGGCGGAATCGCTTCCTCCGGGAACAATGATGGGAAAGATTTCTTTTAATCTTCCCTTAAAAAATTTACTTTTCAATAATCCCTGCCGACTTTGCATCCAATTAATATTACCTCTTAGAGTATTAATCTCGCCATTGTGCGCTAAAAATCTAAATGGCTGGGCTAAATCCCAAGTAGGAAAGGTGTTTGTGCTATAACGGGCATGAATTAAGGCAAAAGAACTCTTTAAATCTTTATCTTTAAGATCCAGGAAGAAGTCTTTGAGTTGCGTAGACATCAGAAGTCCTTTATAACTTAAGGTCCGACAAGAAAGGTTGCTGATATAGAAAGAGTTCTTTTGTTTTAATTTAGAACGCCGAATCAAGTTTTCTATTTTCTTTCTTACAAGATAAAGGGCTCTTTCAAACTCTAATTCTTCCTTGATTTCTGACGGACAGCCAATAAAGATGTGTTTAAATACTGGTTGACTAAAGCGTGCAGTTTTTCCAAGCATAGAATCATCCACAGATATGTCTCGCCAGCCTAAGAAAAAAAGACCTTCATTTTTGATATTTTTTAAAAAAACATCCTCACAATACCTGCGCTCCAAATTATCCTTGGGTAAAAAAACTAATCCTACTGCGTATCTTCCTTTTTTTGGCAATTCTATCTTAAGACTTTGGCACTCCTTTCTTAAAAAATCATCTGGGATTTGAATCAATAAGCCCGCGCCATCACCGGTCCTTGGGTCAGCGCCTACTGCCCCGCGGTGGATTAGATTTTCTAATGCCCGTATACCCTTTTCAATTATGAGATGGGATTTCTCTCCCTTAATATTACAAACAAAACCCACGCCGCAGGAGTCGTGTTCAAAGTCCGGATCATAGAGACCTTGTTTGGGAGGCAAATAATTATTCATCTTTAAATCTTCCATCTATTTGGATCAATCCCAAATTTTTTAATCTTGGCACGCATAGTATTACGATTAATCCCTAAGATTTTGGCTGCCTTAAGTTGATTACCAAAGGTACGCTCTAATGCTTGTTCAAGTAAAGATTTCTCAATTACCCCTAAGACATACCTATATATAACGCCTTGTTTCTCTTTGTATACGGAATTGTCTAATTCAATAATTTTTTTATCCAAAATATCCATCTCACTTTGCCCAAAAATTAGGCACTATAATTTAAAAAATATAAACTGACTTCCTTATTTATTGCTTACAATCCTCGCAAAATTAAAATAGATAATATCTGCCTGTCTTCTAAAAACTTCTTTTGTTTTATAACTTTCAAGAAGTATCTCTTGGGCATTAAATCTTTTTGCTTCCTCTTTATATATATTGACCCAGGTCTCTATCATTTCGGGCGTAACCTCAATATGGAACTGCAATCCATAGGCATTTTTGCCAAATCTAAAAGCCTGATTGGGGCAATCTTGAGATTCTGCTAAAAGTAAGGCGCCTTTTGGTAGTTCAAACATATCCTCATGCCATTGAAAAACGTCAAATTTAGAAGGTACACTGCTAAAGAGATTGTCTTGTCTTCCATCTTCAGTCAAGCTTACCTTATGCCAACCTATCTCTTTATTGTTTGCTTTTTTAATTTTGCTGCCGCAGACCTTCGCTAATAATTGTGCGCCTAAACAAATGCCTAAAATGGGTATCTGTTTTTCTAAGGCTAATTTAAAAAAATTTTCTTCCTTTTCTAAAAATGGGTATTTACGAGTTTCATAAACATTCATTGGGCCACCCAAAGAAATCACTGCTTCGCATTCGTCCAATGAAGGCAAGGCCTCTTCTTTCTCTAATTCTACTATTTTTGTTTTCCAGGTAGTCTGATTATTAAAAAATTCGCCCAGCGTGCCTGGCCCTTCGATAGCAATGTGTTTGATAAAAAGAATCATTGCCTTTATTTTCTAAATATCAAAGTATAAGTAAAACTCATAAGGATGCGGCCGAAGACGCACAGCATCTATCTCTTTTTCTTTCTTATACTCAATCCAGACATCAATAACATCCTGGGTAAAGACATCTCCTTTTAAAAGGAACTTATGGTCTTTTTCTAAGGCAGAGATAGCTTCTTCTAATGAGCCAGGGACAGTGGGTATTTTCTTCGCTTCTTCGGGGTCTAATTCGTAAATATCTTTGTCTACTGGTTCACCCGGGTCAATTTTATTCTGTATGCCATCAATTCCTGCCATAAGCATTGCTGCAAAGGCAAGGTAAGGATTGCAGGAATTATCCGGCGGCCTAAACTCAATGCGTTTGGTCTTGGGATTCTCAGTATATACCGGAATACGCACGGCTGCAGAACGATTGCGCTGCGAATAGGCTAAATTAACTGGCGCCTCATAACCCGGCACAAGTCTTTTGTAAGAATTAGTAGTCGGTGCACAAAAAGCCATTAAAGCCGGTGCATGCTTTAATAAACCTCCAATATAATATTTAGCGGTTTGCGAGATTAACCCATAGCCCTTTGGGTCAAAGAAGATATTTTTACCCTCTTTCCAGAGCGACTGGTGGGTATGCATCCCTGAACCGTTATCGCCAAAGAGTGGCTTAGGCATAAAGGTTGCCACCATATTGTTTTTCTTGGCAATATTCTTGACGATATATTTATACATCAGACAATTATCCGCCATCTTTACTAAGGTATTAAAGCGCATATCAATCTCGCACTGCCCGGCAGTTGCTACCTCATGATGGTGCACCTCAATCCCTATTCCTGCCTTAATCATTGCTAAAATTATCTTGCTTCTTAAATCCTGCAGAGAATCATGTGGCGGGACAGGAAAGTAGCCCTCTTTGTAACGCGGTTTATAACCTAAGTTTGGTTTTTCGTCCCGGCCTGAATTCCATTCGCCTTCCATAGAATCTATAAAATAGTAGCCAGAGTTTTCTGTCTGGTCAAAGCGGATATCATTGAAGATAAAAAACTCCATCTCCGGTCCCCAATAACTTGTATCGGCAATACCTGCGCTTCTTAAATACTCTGCCGCCTTTTTTGCCACATAGCGCGGGTCGCGGCTGTAGGGTTTTTTAGTTACCGGGTCATAGATATCGCAGATAATGCTTAATGTGGGAACTTCGCAAATAGGGTCGACTACTGCGGTAGTTGGATCTAATTGTAAAATCATATCCGATTCTTGAATCTTCTGGAAACCTCTAATCGATGAACCATCAAACCCAATCCCTTCTACCCAGATACTTTTTACTGGATCATCAATCTCAGATAATTCAGTGGCGGGAATAGAAAAGTGTTGCCAAAGCCCGGGCAGGTCATTAAATTTTAAGTCTACAATCTCGATTTTATTCTCCTTAATAAGTTGATTGACCCTTTGAATATCTTTTTGATTTACCCCGCCGTTCCAACGCAAAGTTAATTTCTCTGCTTCTTTATTACCTGAACTTTTAACTACTTTTTTGTTAGCCATTGCTTTTACCTCCTCTTGTATTATTATGTTTGCTCTTTTAGAGAGCTTGTTTTATATTATTCGTAGTAGGCTGGGGATATCGTCTTACCTCCTTAGGAAGCTTTAAAAAAAGCTATCCTGATAAAAAGAGTGATACC
>Ga0123519_10001054_pt1 | contig 48138 bp, 38 predicted proteins | sample YelNatPaOPRAMG02_FD_87396 | JGI IMG/M metagenome (GOLD analysis project Ga0123519, IMG submission 87396) | Hot spring microbial communities from Yellowstone National Park - Yellowstone National Park OP-RAMG-02 (version 2) | ecosystem: Environmental > Aquatic > Thermal springs > Hot (42-90C) ...
CAACTACTCCCAGCCCTCAGTTACGCGACAGGCGTGAGGGCAACCACTCCGGCTAAGCGCCTCCTCCATTATGCGAGGCTCCTGGGCAGCAAGCGAACCGTAGGGGCCCGGTGAGACCTATCAAGAGGCGAGACCATGGCGCAAGCCCGCAGGCAGGGCCATCCATGGAGCCGCTCTGCTTTCCATGTTGGGCTTGTCACAGCTTCGGGTCTGCGTTGGGTGGGGGGTAGCGTCCACAAACCTGCCGAAGCTCGGCGGCGGGCTCGACCCCATCCTTCTTCCGTTCTTTGCTGCTCTGGTGGCAAGAGGTGCCTCCCATTACGCCCCGTCGGGTTTGTTGGTTTTCAGCTTGCGCGCCTTGGCCGCCAGCGGATCGCCAAGCGTGATTACATCGCCTGGTGGGGCGGGCTGCGGCGCCTGGCGATCGGTCGCGGGAGGGCCAGCAGGCATTGTGGGCTTGGGCTGCACCATCGGCCGCTCCGAACTGCCTCCAGCACGCTGGGCAACCCGCTTGCGCAGCTCCCTCTGCAGCTCCAGCCTGCTCCGGAAGCGCCTCGTTACGTCGGGCTCCATCAGCTCCTCCTGTGGCAGCACCGCGGGGTAGCCGGTCTTGGGTTTGGGGTCGATGCGGTGCAAAGCGTTGGGCTCACCCATGCGCTCGAGCCTACGCCTAACGGCCGCCTCAAGAACCATCGCTCGCATCTCCTCGGTCTCCGCAATGGCGTTCGCTTCCGGCGCTTGGAGGTTGCCGCCGTCGGCAAGCAGACCCTCCAGGACCATCAGCGCCGCCCTCTTGCTCGGTATGGACCCCTCACCGCGCTCCACGTTCCAGGTGGTGAACTGGCGCAGCGGCTTGCCAACGCAGCACGGGCATCCATCGTCACAGGGACATTTGCGGACGGCGTCCAGGACCGCCGGCATGATCTCGTGCAGGCGCTCGTACGCGTTCAGCGTGAAGCCGAGGCCGAGGGGATATCGCTCGTACACGAACACCGCGTTCCATGGCGAGTTGATGCACCCCACCGAGTGCGAAAAGCTGAGCGTATCGCACGTGATGAACAGCGGAAGGAGCATGCGGGTTGCGTACCCTATGCCGCGCAGTCCCTGCATTGGGTCCAGGCCTGCGCTGCGAACCGCAACCATCAGATCCTCTGGCGGCACCAACCAGAAGGCCATGGTATCAAGCAGCCAAGTCGGAAGGTCAAGCGGATGGCGCGAGACCGCATCCAGCTCATAGAAGCGTATCACCTCGTAGGCGAAGTTGCGAAAGCAGGCCGTCACCTCGCCCCAGTATGCCCTTCCCGTGCCGAACGGCTTCTCTCGCAGCGCATGGTCTATGTGGTGCACGTCTGTACCGCCCACCGGCTGGGTGTAATAGTCCACCTCCTCGCGCTTCACTCGCGCAATGTCCTTCTCGAGGTCCAGCTCCAGCACCCGGTACGTCTCCCCGCGGTGCATGTAGATCGCCTCCGGGTGGAGGATCGGCTGGGCGTCGAACCTGCACACCTCCCCAAGTACCGCGCCCGTGTCGGCATCTTCGATGGTGACCGTGCTGCTGTCGTAGCTGCGCATGGGGAGTTCGTGCTGCGGCAGCTCCGCCGACGCATGGTACCAGTGCCCGTCGATCCGTGCGACCTTCTTGTTCTCCTCAAGCACCCTAAGCACCATGCGCGCGTGCGGGCCGAACAGCTCTGCCTCGGCATCCGCAATGGGCAGCTCTTGGGCCGCGCAGCGCAGGTGCCCCAGAATGGCCATCGGGTTGTCAGCGTCAACCACCACGCGCTCCACAGGGCGGTCAAGCACGTACTCCGGATGGTGCATGGCGTACTGGTTCGCAGGGGTATCCAGGCCAACCAGCACCACCAGGGATTCGTGGCCGCGGCGACCAGCTCTCCCCGCCTGCTGGTGGAACGAGGCAACCGTGCCCGGGTAGCCAACGATTATGCTCGCGTCCAGGCCGCCCACATCGATCCCCAGCTCCAGGGCCGCGGTGCTGCTCACCCCCATGAGCTCCCCGCCAAACAGCCTTCGTTCGATCTCGCGCCGCTCTTCGGGCAGATACCCGCCGCGGTAAGGCGACACCCTGTCCGCCAGATGGGGCGCGTTTCTCCGAAGCGATTCCACCACGTACCGGTGGATCATCTCCGCGGTCATCTTGGCCTTTGAGAAGACGATGGTGGGAACGCCGCGCTCGATGAGCCTCGCCATCAGCTCGTGCGCCTCCACGTTGGCGCTTCGCCGCGACCGCCAGGCGCCGGCCCTTTCGCGCGGAGGGTTCCAGAAGACGTAGGTGCGGGCCCCTCGCGGGCTTCCATCCCTGTCCACTACTGACACCTTCCGCCCAATGAGCGTCTCGGCCAGCTCGCGCGGGTTCCCAACGGTTGCTGAGCACGCCACGACACGCGGCTGCGATCCGTAGTGTGCGCAGACCCGAGCGAGGCGCCGCAGCAGGTTGGCCATGTTAGCGCCGAATATGCCGTTGTACACGTGCAGCTCATCGATCACGACGAACTGCATCCCGGCAAGAAACCCAGCCCAGCGTGCGTGATGGGGCATCATGCCGGCGTGAAGCATGTCCGGGTTAGTGAAGATGATGGCTCCCTCCTGGCGCAGCTTGCGCCTCACACTGGCGGGAGCGTCGCCGTCGTACACGCCCGCGGCCACGCTGTCCAGCCCTGCGGCTCGGAGGGCCCGCTCGAAGGCGGCGAACTGGTCCTGGCACAGCGCCTTGGTGGGAAAGAGGAGAAGCGCGCGCGCACGTGGATTCGACGCCAGCGCCTCAAGCACAGGCAGCTGGTAGCAAAGCGACTTGCCGCTGGCGGTGCCTGTGACCAGGAGCACGTTCTCGCCGCGGCGCACGCGGTCTAGCGCCTCCGCCTGGTGGCAGTACAGCCGGTCGATCCCGAGGTGCCTCAGCACAACCTGTGACACCGGTGAGAGCGGGATATCGGGCTGGGCGTAAATGGGCGGCTGATCCGGCACGGTACGAACGTGCACCATCTGTCCGGCGTACGCCGGGTCCGTGCGAATCCCCTTCAAGAACGCGCGAACGTCCATAGCTCACCGCCTAGGCACCAAGGCGAAACGAACGCCCGAAACGAGCGTTCGCCAATCAGGGTATCACGGACAAGCGCCTTCGTCAAGGCGAAGAGCGTGCCAGTGGATAGGTAAGCCAAGCGCGCCGGGCCGTCCCCCCTGCCCCCCCAAGCGAAAACCCCCTAGCCCCGCCCTTCCCTCTCCGCTGGCCCTCTATCCTCGGCCTGTCCTCGGGCGCTCTTTAGGGGAAGAAGCCATGGGCATCTCTTGCGCCCACTGCGTCATGCATAATGGAAGGGGTTGGGGAGTGCAGGCTCTTCCCCCGGCCGCAGACGCGAACCATGTGCCGAACACCCCTCACACTGGCGCTTCCAGGAGGGCCGTGCCGTTCGTCCGCGGGGTGGGGGTAACGGCGCATCATCTCCCACCGGCGTTCCGGCCCCCACCCCATCAACCATAGCTGGCGCGAGCTGCTACTCGGAGCTGCTGGGGGGCGGCGGAGGCATCTGGGCGATCTTCACGCGGATGCTCTGTGATCGGCCCCCTCTGATGATGCCGAGGGTGACGGTATCGCCCACACGGTGCCCGCGCACGATACGCCGCAGGTCGTCCGTGTTGCTGATGCGCCTGCCATCCACCGATTGCACCACGTCGCCGGCCATCAACCCGGCGGCCGCAGCTGGGCTGCCCGGCTGGACCTGCAGTATCACAACCCCCTGGCGCGTGGCTAGGTGAAGCTGCTGCTGAATATCGCTCGTTATCTCGGTGTACAGGATGCCTATGTAAGGCCTTATCACCTTGCCGTAGCGCAGGAGATCGTCGACGGATTTGCGCACGCTGTCTATGCCAACCGCGAACCCGATCCCCTGCGCGGATGGTATGATGGCCGTGTTCATAGCGATGACGTCGCCGTTGATGTCGCACAACGGGCCGCCGGAGTTGCCGGGGTTGATGGCCGCGTCGGTCTGCACCAGGTTCTCAAGCGGGATGCCGTTTGGCGCAGCCAGCACGCGCTCCGTGGCGCTTACCACCCCAAGTGTCACGCTGCTCTTGAAGCCCAGTGGGTTGCCAATGGCGATCGCCCAAGAGCCGATGGGCACGTTCGCCGTGCTGGCCAACGTAACCGTGGGCAGGTTTCCGCCGGGTATTCTCACCAGGGCTACGTCGCCGTACGGGTCCGTCCCGAGCACCTTTCCGATGAACTCGCGCTTGTCAGGCAGCGACACTCGAATAGAGCTGGCGTTCTGCACCACATGTGCATTGGTGAGCACCAGCCCTCGCCGCGCGTCGATGATCATACCGGAGCCCTCGCCACGGGTGGGCTCAGGTTCGGGCAGCAGGTCCGGCCCCAAGAAACGGCGCAGCGCCTCCGGGATCTCCGGCTGCTTCGGCTTCATGGTAATATCTATGTTCACCACGGCCGGGGCCACCCGTGCCACCGCTGCCACAATCGCGTCTCCGGTGGCGCGAGCGTCTACCCCTCCCCTGCCCGCCGCTACAGGCGCCACGGTGTACGGCGGCGACTCAGCCAAGTACTGCCCGCCGCCCGGGCGAAGGGCGCCGCGTTCAGCAGCCATCCACACGCCAGCGCCCCCCAACACGGCGGCTAGCAGGGCCACCACTGTGTATCCCACCGCGCCGCCACGCTGCCGACTGCCATACATCCGCATCAGGTTCACCTCCAGATCTGGTCAGGCCACCACGCCGCAGGGCAACCAAAAGGCGACTCACGCCGCGCCAATCACCGCAACGGCTTGGTTCAACCAGCCCACGGCAGGAACGCCCAACGTGCAGGCTCCTCACCCGCTAACCAAGCACCTTATACCCAGCGTGGGAAGTCTGGCACGCCCGCGTCCACAAGCTGCCCGGCTACATCTCGAGAATGCGGTCCATCGTCGCGGAGGTGATCTTCAACATCTCGTCGGGGCCATCCACCTCGGAGATGACGTAGTCGTCGTAGCCCGCGGACCTGAGTGCGGCCATCACCCGCGGCCAATCTACATCGCCCTCGGTCAGCGGCACGAACCGGTAATCCCTGCGCCTGAAGTCCTTGAAGTGCACCTTCTTGATGCGCGGGCCCAGGATCTCCACCCACTGCTCCGGATACGCCCACGGCACGAAGTTGCCCACGTCGAAGTAGAAGCCGACGTTGGGCCCGCCGACCGCATCCACCAGGGCGCGAGCCTCCAGTGGGCTGAGCAGGAACTTGTTCCACACGTTCTCCACCGCCAGGCTAACGCCGATCCGCTCCGCCGCTGGCCTCAGCGCAGCCAGCGACTCCAGGGTGCGCTCGTAGACGTGGTCGTACCGGTTCTCTGGGGAGACGCTGCCGGGCACCACAAGCATGGTGTCCGCGCCCATAATGGCGGCGCGCTCAAGGACGACCTCGGTCGTCTCAACGGCCAGCTTGCGGGCGCCATCGTCTGCTGCGGCCAAGCTTGCGCCGTCCGGCAGACCTCCCACCACGCTGCATATCTCCAGCCCCAAGTCGCGGGCCGTCTCCCTGGCGGCGCGGAACTCGCTTTCCGGCGCGCGTGGGCTCATCGGTCCGTCCGCGAAGAGGCGCACCTCAAAGCCCTGGTATCCAGCCGAGGCGGCCGCCTCCATTGCCTGCCGCAGGTCCTTGCCGGGCATAACCAGCTGGCTAACGCCCTTCCTCATTGCCGTTCTCTCCTTTCGCCGCAACGCGCGGCAGTCAGACATGCCCCGTGGCCACCAATCGAGTCGCTTGCTCCAGAGTGGCCTGGGCCGCGATACCACCCATCGCCGTCACGGAAAGTGCGCCGCACGCGCAGCCCATGGCCAAGCAGCTCTCGAGGCACTCGCCCCTCAAGAAAGCGGCGAGGAACCCGGCATCGAAGGCGTCCCCGGCGCCGGTGGTGTCCACAACTGGCACTCTGAACCCGGGGTGGCGCACAAGCCTGCCGTTCGCGGCGGCAACAGCGCCCCTCGCGCCCATCTTCACCGCCACCGTGCCCGCCACCATCTGCGAGAGGAGCACGGCCGCTTCCTCGGGGTCGCTTGCTCCCGCGATGGCTGTGGCCTCCACCTCGTTGGGCAGGAACAGGTCCGCTTGGGCAAGCACATCTCTTAGGCCGCCGTCCCACTCCTCCTTGGGATCGAACCCCGTGTCGAGAGACGTAGTCAGGCCGGCCTCCCTGGCGCGGGCGAACAGCGATGCCACCGATGGCCGGAGGAGATCCTGCAAGAAGAACGAGGAGACGTGCAGGTGGCGGTGAGCGAAGACGTAGTCGAGGTCGATGAGCTCCGCTGGCAGCCCGCTGATGGAGCCGAGGAAAGTCACGATGGCGCGATCCGTGGGCAACGACAGTATGAGGCCGACTCCCGTTCGCACGCTGGGATCTACCACCAAGCCAGCCAGGTCCAGACCGCACTTTGCCAGCTCCTCGCGGACGAACCTGCCGAACAGATCATCTCCCACCCTCGTGATGAAACCCACGGAGAGGCCCAGGCGGGCGGCGCCGGCGGCCACAAGGGCGCTTGAGCCGCCCAGGGAGACGCCGAACTCCTGGCAGAGGATCTCCGTGCCCAGGCGGGGCAGGGCGTCCAGCCCGCTCGCCACCAGATCGGGGTTTGCCTCCCCTATCACCACAAGGTCGCGTTTCATCGGCCTTTCAGGCTCCCTCTTGAGGCGTTGTCACTGCCACGGCGGGCCCGCTCTCGTCCAGCTCAAACTGGTAGAAGGTCCCACGCATGCCAGAAGCGTCCATCAGGGCGCGCTTGAGTGGCAGTACAGCCCGCTCGTTTTTTGCCACCATCATCATGAAGCCGCCGCCGCCCGCGCCGGCCAGCTTTCCGCCGCACGAGTACGGCCTGGCGGCAGCCCACAGGCGATCGATGCCCGGGTCCGTCGTAAGCGGGTCCATCAGCTTGTTCAGCTCCCAGTGCTCTGCCATGAGGGCACCCAAGCGGTCCACGTCGCCCAGCTCCAGGCAGCGCTTGGCTTCGGCGGCGATCTCCTTGATGCGGGCAAGCACGTACGCCACCACCGGGTCCCTAGACATCCACCGACCCATCACGGTGCGAAGGATGTTCTTGGCCAACCTCCGCTTGCCGGTGTAGAAGAGCACAAGGCGAGCGGACAGCTCCCTAGCTACGTAATCCGGCAGGGCCACCGGCTGCACGCGGATTCGCTGCTCCAGCCCCGGCTCAGTGGCAAGCAGTTTGATGCCGGGCGTGGCTCCGCCAACCTGGTCCTGCCAGCCGCCACCAGTTGTGAGCATCTGCTCCATCCTCAGCACAGCCGCGAACAGCTCTTGGGCGGATGAGCGCACGCCCAGCGCCCGATGCAGTGCCGCCAACAGGGCCCAGCCCAGGATGCTGCTGGTGCCGAGGCCCGATCCCTTGGGTGCAACCGCCTCCGTGCCGACCTCCACGCCCCCGCCGAGCCGCCCCAGCATCTCAGCCACCGAAAGGTTGGCCTCCAGGTCAACCACGCCGGTAAGGATGAGGGCCGCCTTGTGCAGACCAAGTGGATCGGTTGGGTCGCCCAGGCGGCGTAGCTCCTCCACGCATGTTGGCTTGACAACCTGCTGCTGATCTCTCGCCACCAGCCGGATGATCGGCTCGCGGAGGCGCCTCACCCACGCACGCACCGGCCTGCTGCCATCCAGCAGAATGGCGGCGTTGAGCACCGCGCCCCCGCACTCCAGGCTGTACGGCGGCGTGTCCGACCAGCCGCCAGCGAGATCGAGTCGCGCGGGCGCCTCCACTACCACCGTCGCGTCCGGAGGCACCGCCCATCCCGAAAGCGACGGCGGATCGTACGGCATGAGCGCAACGGCATCCCTCACCGCAAGGAATGCGCGGTCGTCTGCGTAGGCCGCCTCGCGAGCGCCCCGGCGTCCCCGTGTGCGATGCAGATCCGCGCTGAACCGCCAGAAACGCGCGCTCAGAATCGGGTTTGGGGCGTCTTGGGCCAGCTGCCCCGCCGTGCTCGCCGCGGCCGCCAGCTGCATCTCGGTTGGAAGCAGCGAGGCGGCTTGCGCGCTGGGGGCCTCCGTGTGCACCCACTCCATAACCCGGCGGCGGATAACCTCCGCGCGCATTCGCCGCCTTCTGTCGCCGATCTGCTGCACGCACGCCCAGCGTGAGGATTCCGCCAATGACGTCCGCTGGGCAGCCTGCCACTCACCTGAAGGCATGGAGCAGCGGTCTTGCATCCAGAGGACAGCCCCCAGCTGGCTTTCGTCCTCCACCACAGGGTACAGCCTGGCGTTCCACAAGCACCTTTCGGCGGTGGGGATATCTGGCCACACATCCGCCTCTTGGATGCCGTGCTCCCGCAGCCAGTCGAGTAGGTCCACCCCAAGCAGGGTGGCCCCTTCCCCAACTGGCAGGCGCGGGTCGTCCTCCGCCCCGTACAATCGTAGCGCGACGCCCTTGCAGGAGGGACCATCAACCGGCACGGCCTGCAGGCACACCCCCGGGCGCAAGTGGAGCGCGGCACCCGCGGCGTTCACGTCAACCAACACTACCCGCGCCCCAAGCCGAAACGGCGCATCTAGAGAACAGCCGTCGAGGATGGCGCCGTTCTCCGCCAAGCCATGGCCGGCCACAACGCTTCCCAAAACCACCGCGCCGTCGGCGTTTGCGGAGCAAGATGCGTACGCGCCGGCCCGGTTCGAGAACGCATACGCCTTGGCAACCAGCGTTTCGCCGCCGAGGGCACGGCGCAGCTCGTCGGTCGTGTCGAAGTGATCGAAGGCCGCTGGTTCCGGGATGGCCACTCGGAGCGGCAGCACGCGCAGGGAGCTCCACACGGCCTCGCGGACCGCACGCCGCTCGGACGCCGCCGCCAGGAACTCAGAACGGTCCGCATGCCGCGGGAGGGCCGGCAGTAGGTCGGCGTACAGATCCATGTACGCATCTTCGGAGATCGGCAGCTCCATCAGCGCCGTTGCCGCGTGCGGGCTCAGCATCAAGAGGCCGCTATCCACAGCAGTGTGCCCAGCCTGATCCAGCGCATCTGCCGCCTTCAACTCCTCCAACGACGGCTTCTGGAGGTAGCGGAGCACCGCACCGTCGCGCTTATCCTTGGTCACATACACGCCATGCCTGCTGCCCACCTGCCACGGGCACCTCACGGCGAGCCCGCATACACAAGCGCCGTCAAGCCGAACGCCGGAGCCATCGAACGCCAGCAGTACGTCGCCGCTGGCAACCAGCACACCTCCCCGATCCCAGAAGCCACGGGCGACAGAGCAGCGTACAGCAGGTCAAACAAGGCAAGTGGAGCCCCGTCCTCCCGCTCCAGAGGGAGAAGCTGAAACAGCTTGCCCAGGGGGGCGCAATGCGGGACCCCCCTGCTGTCGCCGCCGGAGTGGATGATGAGCACCCGGTGGCCGAGCAGGAGGCCCTCTGAATGCGCGCGCAGCAGGGCCAACCTGGTGGCGCCTCCGCTGCCGATGCGTGCGCCATTGGGATCGGCCAGCACCATGGTGCGCGTGGCAGCGGGCAGCAGACCCGCGTCCCGCCGACTCTCCAGCTCCACAGCGCACCCCTCTGCCTGGCGCTCGTTGGCCGCCGTCACGATGCACAGGTCCCACGCCGCACCGCCCGACGTCAGCGACCGCCGGTACGCCGAGCGGGCGCGGGCCACCGCCCACCTTAGCGACCTCAGTGTGGGGGATCCCCCGGCTCGATCCACGCTCTGCATGCTTTACAAGCCCTTGCCCCCAACCACGGGCAGCAGGAGGTAGGATGCGTTGGCGCCGCCGTGGTACACGCTGTTCCTTGCTTTGGCAGTGCGCCTTGCGGTCAGCGGCGATTGCCCCGTGTTGGGGTTGCGGCTGAACCGCGGGAAGTTGCTGCTGGACACCTCCAGCCGAATCCGATGCCCTGTGGGGAACACCATGCTGGTGGACCACAGGTCAACCTGCAGCGAGACGGGCCTGCGCGGGCTGAGCTTGCGGCCGCGCAAGGTTGTGGCTGCGCGAGCGATTCCGTCCGCAACGTTGTAAGCAGTGCCATCCGGTAGCACGTCCACCAGCTTGGCGGTGAAGTCCGTGTCTGGCGCGGTTGAGGTGACATACAGGATGGCGCTCATACGGCCGGCCACCTCCACGTCGTGCGTAAGCGGCGGCGAGGTGAACAGCAACACGTCGCTTCTGCTCTCCACCTGGAGCTGATCCCTCACGCCAGACATCGCCACGAGGTTATTGCCGCCGTGCGTGGGCACCGGATCGTCTGGATCGTACACGTACTCGGTGGGAGACTGCCGCGCCGGTGGTGTGGGCTGCAGCGTCCCCTGCTTCGGGCTGCCAGACGGGTTGGAGAGGTAGAAGCGCACAGGTCTGGCGTTGCGCGGCGGCCATTCGGTTCTGTTCACCCAGCGGTTTGGCCCCATGGTGAACGTGCGAAGCGGAGGGTCGTTCTCAACGCCGTTCTGCTCTCCCAGCAACCAGTGGCCGAACCACCTGCTGATGAGGGCGCCCTGATCGATGCTCGCCTCCGGCCCGAAGTCTCGGTCGCCGGGCTTGGCACCAACGCCGTGGGTCCAGGGGCCCATGATGAGCTTGGAGTAGCGCCTGGCCGCCTCCGTACCGCCCTTGGCGCGGACCCCGGCCCAGTTGTCTAGGTTGCCCTGGCAGAAGATGTCGAACCAGCCGCCTACGGCCAAAACCGGCACCTGGATCCGCTGGTACGCGCGCCCAAGATCGAGCTGGTTCCAGAGGGGGGCATGTGTGGATGGGTTGACCAGCATCCGCCACGCCTGCACGTAGTCCGGCCCGCCGCGAACCAACGGGCCCGGGTCGGCGATGGGCATATGGCGAAACCACCTGTCCGGCGCCCATTCCGGCCGATCCGGCGCCCGGTGCTTGGCGGCGTACTGACTGGATGCGGCCATGGCGATCATCCACCCTTGGATGAGCTCTTGGCGCAGCTCACCGCCCTGGTAGCAAGCATCTCGCATGCTGGAGAGGGAGACCACGGGCATGATGCATCTGAGGTGCGGTGGCTGTTCCATGGCGGCCAGGTACTGAACAAACCCGACGTAGGAGCCGCCGATCATGCCCACCTTGCCGTTGCACCACGGCTGCCTGGCGCACCACTCGATGGTGTCGTAGCCGTCCTTCCCCTCGGCCAGGAACGGAATGAAGCGCCCCTCGGATTTGAACCGGCCGCGCACGTCCTGAATCACCATGGCGTACTTCTGGGTGGCCATCCCCATGCCGGCCAGAGCCCCCTTGTCGTACGGGGTGCGGGCAAGGAGCACCGGGAATGGGCCATCGCCGGGGGGCAGATAGACGTCGGTTGCAAGCCGCACGCCGTCCCTCATCGGCACCATGACGTCCTTGAGGGCCCTGACCTCCGGCGTCTGCGCGGCTGGTCCCTGCACCTGAGACAGCAGCGTGGCCAGAGCGATGAGGGTAGCGGTACGAAGGAATCGCGAAAGCATAGCCTGCCTCCCTCCTGCGGATGAGCAATCCCACGTTCGCGTCAGCGGGGGCGTGCTCCTGCTCCCAGCCGCTTGCCGCGCGGATTGGGAGTGCGGGGCTACTGGCCGGCAATGTCACCGCGGCTCCCAGCCAGCACTGCCGGCGTCTGCCGGGGGCGAAAGTTCCACTGGCATGGGCGCGGTATGGCCTGTCCATTCGGGCCGTCCCACTCGACCGAAGCTTCTGCCGGCCGGTCGCGCCTCGCATCCCCCTAGACGCCACCCGGTTGAGCCGACCGCAGGAAGAATGAGACGCACGCAGTCTTGGCCGCCCGATCCGCAAAGGTAACCTCAGGTGATCGCGAACATAGTGGTGGAGTGCAAAGTGCTCGTCTGAGGCTGGCGCCAGTGTAGGTCGATCTTGCCGCGTCGCGTTGGAGACGCTGACACCAACACCCCCAAACTGGAGGTAGCTCGGGTGTTTGGCCAGTTACCAGATGCTCCGTTGGACTCGTTCGAGGAGGGCCGTGTGGAGGACGACTACGGAGTGGCGCGCACGCTAGAGGGTGCCAGCCCACAGGCACGGAGCACTCCCGCTGATCCCGCCGAACTGCTGGATCGGATCGAATGCCTGGACAGACGGTTGCTGCGGGCCTTCCAAGAGCGGCTTCGAATAGATGCCGGGCTAACCCGTCAGCTGGTGAGCTTCCAGGGCAACAAGGCCAGCCGGGCCTATCGGTGGTACAAGTTCAAAGAGGCGTTCTCGGCCGCGCTCGTGCGGCACCTGCTCGGGCGGTACGGCGTGTGCTCGGGCCGGGTGTTGGACCCATTCGCCGGCAGCGGCACCGCCCTGTTTGCCGCCAGCTCCCTCGGGCTGGACGCCGACGGAATCGAGCTGCTGCCCATCGGCCACGAGATCGTATCCGCGCGACTCTGCGGAGAGAGGGAGTTCACAGAACGAGACCTGGAGGTGCTGGATGCCTGGGCAAAGCAGCGACCGTGGATCCATTCCAAGGCCAGGGTCCCCCTTCCCAGCTTGCGAATCACGGAGGGAGCCTACCCGCCGGAGACCGCGGAGGGCATCGAGCGTTACCTGGGCGCCATTGCGGGTGAGGACCCTAGGGTCCAGACCGTCCTGAGATTCGCGCTGCTCTGCATCCTAGAGGCCGTTAGCTACACCAGAAAGGACGGGCAGTATCTTCGGTGGGACCATCGGTCAGGGCGTCGGCAGAACCTAAGGAAGCCTTTCGAGAAGGGCGCCATAGCTTCGTTCGATGAGGCGATGGCGGCCAAGCTCGGAGAGATCCATAGCGACCTGCACGCTCAACTGCGTCTGGAGGCGCCGCGTCCAAGAGGCGTCGTTCGCCTGTACAAGGGGTCTGTGCTCAGGATTCTGCCGACACTGCCAGAATGCTCGTACGATGCGATCGTCACCTCACCCCCGTACTGCAACCGGTACGACTACACGCGGACGTACGCCCTTGAGCTGGCATTGGTTGGCGTAAGTGAAGACGCCATCGCTGACCTGCGGCAGGAGATGCTGAGCTGCACGGTCGAGAACAGGGCCAAAGATCTGCCCAGTCTGAACCCAAAGTGGGCGGCGGCGGTTGAGGCTGCGGATAACCAGCAGCTGTTACAGGCAGTCATAGCCTACCTCGAGACGCTGAAACGGCAGGGACGCCTCAACAACGCTGGCATACCGCGGATGGTGCGCGGCTACTTCTACGAGATGGCCTGTGTGCTGTACGAGTGCGCGCGGGTTCTCAAGCCCAACGCCCCGCTGCTGATGGTGAACGATAACGTGCGTTACGCTGGCGCAAGTGTATCGGTTGACCTGATATTGTCGGATATCGCTCAAGCGCTTGGCTTCCGCGTGGACAACGTCTTGGTGTTGCCGAATGGGAAGGGAAACAGCAGCCAACAGATGGGCCATCATGGGCGCGAGCCGCTCCGAAAGGGAGTGTACGTGTGGCGGAAGGCTCGGCATGGCCTAGGCGACCGTGGGGAATGCACCTTCAGGAGCGCGCATAGCCTGTAACCGGCTATGACCAGGTCGGAGTGGAGTCCCCGGCTCCTAGCCCAAGATCGGAAGGGAAGATCGGCTCCGATGGTGGCGCGGACGGGAACCACCGAGGTGGTTTCGGCAACGTTTCCGAAGCCCAAGAACCCGCCGGCGGGCGAAGCGATCGGGCCAGCCTTCCCATCTGCGTCGGGCGTCTCGGGCACGCCCCTGAGAGAAGGGCAAGGCAATGGGCTCCTTGCTGCGCACCCACCTTGAGCCAGCATGCGCCAACTGCGTGGTGGCGCTGGTGGCCCGCCCCTCCCAGCTCTCCGCCACGCCCTCGCCCGCGCGATGGGTAACGCGGGCGAGCATCACAACGCCGGCTGCCGTGGCAATCCAGCAGGTAGCAAGAGGAGCTTCCAACCGAAACCATCGGCGCCCGCGGAGGAGTTCGGCGTTTGCCCACGAATCTCAAGCACTAAGCCCCGTGGCCGCGATGTCGCCCAGCTGCAAGTCGCTTCTCGAGGCGCACCCTCGCCATGTTGTTCGGACCGGCGCCTGTGGGTATAACCTGAGTGAGCAGCCACGTGGTGCCGCCGGTCCCGCCCGCTTCAACCTCAGGAGGGTGGTCAACGGCGGGAACCTTGCCGCCAGATCGGCATTCATACAGATTGCCAGTCGACAGTTCCGCAAGCTGTCGGATTCTGCTCCGCCTTTCTCTGATACCAGGCCGAAGGGCGTAACACGCTCGTACCCCACGGCCGCCGCTTATGGGAGGCTGCAAAAGCAGATGGACCCCGGCTCGCGTCGCAGTGGGGCTTCCGGCCCCCTCTTGCGATCCCTACCGTTGCTGGATGAGATATTGGAGATCACTCAGCCCAAAGACCAGCGGCTGAGGCACTACCTGGCGCTGCTGCGCCGCCAACTGGAGGCCGACGATAACCAGTTCCAGGAGGCGATGAAGGCGATCAAAGAGTACGATGAGGCCTACAACAAGCTCACCGCCCCCGCCAATCGCATCGGTACCTACCTGGGCTCACCTGAAGAGGGCATTGCCAGCATCGCCTTGGGAGATACCGAATTCTACTCCAACGTCGACCCGAAAGGCATCAAGATCGAGGACCTGAAGGTCGGCACCCGCGTGAAGGTCAACGAAGCCTACGCCGTCATCGGCGACTTGGGCTACAGCCCGGGAGGCCCCATCGCCAAAGTCCAGCAGGTTATGGACGACGGACGCCTGCGCGTCTCCATGGACGCCCAGGGCATGAGCGGCCGCCTCATCCTCCGCTCCAGCGACCTGGAGACGGTGCCGCTGAAAGTCGGCGACGAGGTCCGTGTGGATCCGAACTTCCGCGTGGCGCTTGAGCATTTCCCAACTCAGGAGAGCAGGGACTACTACCTGGAGGCCGTCCCCGAGATCCCCTGGAGCGCCATAGGCGGCCAAGAGGAGGCCATCCAGCTCATTCGGGACACCATCGAGCTGCCTCTGCTTCACCCGGAGCTGTTCGCGCGGTTCAGCAAGAAAACCATCAAGGGCATCCTTCTCTACGGCCCTCCCGGATGTGGCAAAACGCTCATCGGCAAGGCCACGGCGTACAACCTCACCCGGCAGTACCGAGACCGCACCAGCCGAGACGTGAAGGAGTACTTCATGTACATCAACGGCCCGCGGGTCCTCAACATGTGGCTGGGTGAGACGGAGCGCATGGTGAGGGATATCTTCGCTACCGCCAGGGAGAAGGCCAAGGAGGGCTACCTCGTCTTCGTCTTCATCGACGAGGCCGAGTCCATTCTGAGAACGCGCAGCTCAGGCCGCTACCTCAACATCTCCAACACCGTCGTCCCCACCTTCTCGGCCGAGATGGACGGGTTGGTGAAGCTCGAGAACGTGGTGGTCATACTCACATCCAACAGGCCTGACTACATAGATCCCGCCATCCTCCGCCCGGAACGGATAGACCGCAAGGTGAAGGTTGGCCGACCGGACAGAGCCGCCTCCCGAGACATCTTGCGCATCTACCTGAACGAGAACGTGCCCATCGATCCCTGCCTGGTGGAGCAACACGGAACTGCAGAGGCCGCACGCCAGTTCATCATCGAGGACACCCTCGATCGCATCTTCCGTCGATCCGATGAGACGCGCTACCTGGAGGTGTACCTCCGCAACGGGCACGTGGATACATTGTACTGGAAGGATCTTCTCAGCGGCGCCTTGCTCATGTCCATGGTGGAACGCGCCAAGGACCTCGCCATACGGCGGGCCATCCACCTCAATTCCCCCGACGAGGGCGTGAGCGTTGAGGACATGGCCGAGGCCGTGCACGTGGAGTTCAAAGAGAACGAGATCTTCCCCAAGACCGATACGTTGGAGGACTGGCTCAAGCTGCTGGACTACGACCCCGAGAACGTGGTCAACATCCGGCCCATCAGGCCAGAACGCACTCACGCTGGCGGCCGCAGCCAAGTGATCTGACCCCGAAAGTAGTGGTGCCCCCCAATGAGCGACCTTCCGCTGAGAAACCGGCTGCTGGGCCTGGAAACGGAATACGGCATCCTCGTGGAGGGCAAAGACCCCTCCCACTTGGTGGAGGAGTCTGCCGCCCTCGTCCGAAGCTACGACGGCGTGTACGCAGCCCCGTGGGACTACAGCCTGGAGGACCCCAGGCGTGACGCCCGCGGCTTTCGCGTCCGAACCCTCGCCGTAAACCCCGTGGACCTTCGCTACGAAGCCGCCAGGCCCACCTGCATGTCCGAGAACGAGGCCAGGTCCGATCGCGTGCTCCCAAACGGCGCTAGGCTGTACAACGACCACGGCCACCCGGAGTACTCCACCCCAGAGTGTGCGTCGGTGGTGGACCTGGTGGCCCACGACCGCGCGGGTGAGCGGATAGTGCTCCGGTGCGCCCAGGCTTACCAGCAACACACCGGCGCGCGCGTCACCATATTCAAGAACAACACCGACTACCACGGCATGAGCTACGGCTGCCACGAGGATTACCTGGTGAGCCGCGAGCTGCCTTTCACGGCCCTGCAGACCGGCCTCATGCCGTTTCTGGTTACCCGCCAGGTCTTCGCCGGCGCCGGGAAGGTGGGCGTCGAGGCTACGGGCCGCAGAACTCCGCATTGCTTGTTTCAGCTGTCCCAGCGCGCCGACTTCTTCACCGAAGAGGCGAGCGTTGATACCCTCCACCGCAGGCCCATCCTCAACACCCGCGACGAGCCGCACGCCAACCCCGCCCTCTACAGGCGGCTGCACGTCATCGCCGGCGACTCGAACATGATGGAGTACGCCACCGCGCTCAAGGTCGGCACCACATCGCTCGTATTGTCCATCTTGGAGGAGCTGTGGCTGCCCCCGTTTGAGGTGGCAGAGCCTGTGGAGGCTATCAAGCGCATCTCTCGAGACGAAACCCTAAGGTGGCCGGTCCTTATGCGCGGTGGCGCCAAGGTGTCCGCCGTCGACGTTCAGCGCGCGTACCTGAACCGCGCCATTGAGAGCCTCTCCGGCCGAGACGACGAGACCGACTGGGTGCTTGCTGAGTGGGCCAACACCCTCGATGCATTGGCTTCCGATCCGCTTAGCTTGGCCGACCGGCTGGACTGGGCTGCGAAGCGAACGCTGTTGCAGCACCTCCTTCAGGAGGAGGGCAAGCAGGTAGACCTCGCATTTCTCCAGGGCGTGGAGCTGCAGTACCACAACATCGCGCCCGACCAGGGCCTTTACGCGGCGCTGGAGCAGTCCGATCGCGTGGTTCGCGTGGTGTCAGACGACGACATAGAGAGGGCCATAACCCAGCCGCCACCCAACACACGCGCCTACCTCCGCGGAACGTGCGTGGCCCGCTTTCCACAGCTGGTCCAATCCGTAACATGGAGCAGAATCTCCCTCTGTCACGAAGGGGGAGCCGTCATCGTCGACATGAGTGGAATGGTAGACGGCACCGTGGCCGATGTCAACAAGCGCATCGCGGACGCAACCACCATCCGCGACATAGTGCGAGCAATCGAAAGGAAAGAACAATGACCGGAGTTCTGAACCCGATTCGCGCCGAGGAGAGGCTGCGGAGGCCCACTCCAGCCGAACCGCGTTACAAGGATGGCGACGGCGACGGCCCCCGCCGCCCAGACGTGCAACGCCCAGATGTGAAGGACCTGCTGAACAGAATGCGACGCGTGGACCCAGACGCCGCGCGCCGTTACAGGCAGAGAAGTGGTGAGTAAGAACAGCCCCGGGCCGATACACTCCCCCCATACCGGCGATTTCATGCGGATGCTGTCAGACGCTGGCGTGCAGCTCCCGTTCGCCCAGGGGTCGCCGTCGCCCGCACAGAGGCCCTCTGCCGAGGCGCCCAGCGAGATGCCGCAGGCCCACGGCACCACCGTGATCGCCGTTAAGTACCACGGCGGCGTGCTGAACGTGGGCGACAGACGCGCAACCTCCGCCATGGCCATCATGTACGACCGCGCGGACAAGGTGCTGGCCCTCGACGACCACACCCTCATCGCCATCGCTGGGTCGTACGCTACTGCCATGCAGGTGGTGCGCTACCTAAGGCACTCGTTCCGGTACTACGCCCGCACCCAGCTCCAGGAGATGAGCCTAGATGGCAAGGTGAACGAGGTGGCACGCGCGATAGCCGGCAACCTGGCAGCCGCCATGCAGGGCGTGGGAGGGTTCCTGCCCGTGCTCAGCGCGTGGGACAGCGAATCCGGCGAGGGCAGGATCTTCTTCTACGATGCCATGGGCGCCCGCTTCGAGTCCGCGGAGTACGGCGCCGCTGGCTCCGGCTCCGAACGGATACGCGGCGCTTTCGATTACATCATCCGCACCAAGCGGCCGTTCACCAAGATGACCCTCGAGGAGGCCCTCACTGAGTGCCTGGTGTTGCTCGATATAGCATCCGACCTGGATGCCGCCACCGGAGGCGGGTACAAGGTGGCGCCCGTAGCTCGTGCCGTCACCGCCGACGGCATCCTCGATATACCGGAGCCCCGCATCCGTCACATGATCAGAGAGATGGGGCTTGTGAACGGCCATGCTGTATAGCCCGTACGATTGGAACGAAAGCCTACAGCACCGTAGCGAGTACGTGGACCTGCGGCTCCGATCGGGAAGCCCCGTGGCCGGCGTCAGCTACGACGAGGGCGTGCTGCTGCTCACCATCCGCGGCTCTCAGCGCAAGATCTTCGAGGTATACGACCGCCTCATGTTCTCCGCCCTCGGCAACCAGGCGGACCTCGAGAGCGTGCGCATCGCGGCCATCGACGTGGCGCACCAGGAGGGCTTCTCTCGCAGCCCCGACGACGTCACCATACAGCGCATCGTCGGGTTCGCCATCAGCCCACTGGTGAAGCGCGCCTTTGCAGATGCCTTCTCCACGCCGCTGGTCATCCGGGCGCTGTTCGCCGAGGTGGGGCGGCACCCAGACCGCGATGCCTTCTTCACGCTCAACTACGACGGCGAGTTCGCGGCGCTTACCGGATCGGCCGCCGTAGCTGGCACGCTGGCCGCGGAGCAGGCCATGATGGAGCACCTACAGTGGGACGCCAACGCCAGGCCAAGCCTGCACGGCGCCATACGCGCGGCCCTCTGGGCGTGGGCCGCTGGCCGCCTCATGGCCTCAGAGCCGGAGCGAGACGCACCTCCCTCCGGCAGCGACCTGGAAGCAGTGCTCTCCAGAGAGCTCAAAGCGGGAGCCTTGGAAGCCGCCGTGCTGGAGCGCAACACGTCCAGAGAGAGTAAGTTTCGCCTGCTTTCTTCTGCAGAGCTTGACCCAGTGGTGGCGCAGTTGCTGTAGCCCAGCCCAACGACGCACCTCGTTTTTCAATCGCGGCTGGCGTGCTCTGAGGTGGTAGGCGGTATGGACGGCTGCATCTTTGGCATAGAGACGGAGTTCGGCTGCTTCGTGAGGGACCGCTCCGTCGGCGAGCCCGAAAACGTAGTCCAGGCGGTTAAGGATTACGCCTTCAACAAACGCAGAATCGGTGCGTTGGACCTGCATGCCCGCAACTACGCCTTTGAGCCGGCCCGGTCTGGCGGCTTCCTCCTCAACGGCGGGCGGCTCTACGTAGATGCCGTGGGCGACCACGAGGAGTACGCCACCGCCGAGTGCTCCAGCCTGTTCGACCTAGTGGCCCACGACCGCGCCGGCCAGCGCATCCTCCAAAGCATACTGGACGAGATGCAGCTGGCCGATCGCGTCAGCTTCCACAACAACAGCATCGACCACTTCGGCGGCCATACCTTCGGCTGCCACGAGAACTACCTCGTCTCCCTCACCAACGACTACTTCCGAGACGCCCTCCCATACCTGCTCCCATTCCTCGTAACCAGGCAGATATTCGCTGGCGTCGGTCGCGTCGGCGGCCACCGCCTCAACCGCTCAAGCCTCCGCAACAACGTCATGGCCTTGGGTGAACATGAGGCCGACTACCTGTGGGTGCATGACTTTTACGGCGTAGAGTTGGACAATACTGTGCAATACCAGCTCTCCCAGCGCGCCGACCACATCGTCAAGGCGGTGTCCGGCAAGGTCCGCTTCAACCGCGCCATCATCAACCCGAGGTGGGATAGCTACTACACTTACAGCGGTCAGCACCGCCTTCACCTCCTCTTCGGCGAGTCCAACATGTCCGAGTACGCGGCCGCCCTCAAGGTCGGCACCACCGCCATCGTACTCCAGCTCGTGGAGATGGCTTGCCTGCCGGATTCGGTGCTGATAGCCGATCCCGTGGCCAGCCTCCGAGCCGTCTCAAGAGACCCTACCCTCAAGTGGCTCGTCAAGCGTGCAGACGGCGCCACCATACCTGCAGTAGACCTCCAGCGGGTCTACCTCTCCGCCGCCGAACGCAACTTCGCAGGCCGAGACGTCGAGACCGACTGGGTGCTCCGCGAATGGAGGTCGGTGCTGGACGCCCTCGAGCGCGATCCCCTCTCCCTCCGTGACCGCCTGGATTGGGCCGCCAAACGGTACATGCTCGAGACGTTCATGGCTGCTGAAGGGGTGGATTGGCAGGCGGACGTGTTGCATAGCCTTGACCTCGAGTACCACAACATCAGCCAGCGCGATGGCCTCTTCTACGGCATGCAGCAAGCGGGCCAGGTCCGCAGGGTCCTCTCCGAGAAGCAGATCTCAGAGGCCGTCACAACGCCCCCACAGAACACGCGCGCACGCGGCCGCTCCATCATCATCGAGAAGATTCTGGCCACCAACGCCCGAAGATATGTGGTGGATTGGGACTCGGTCTACGTTGATCGTTCAACCTACCTAGACCTCAAGGACCCATTCCACACTTACGTGCGTGAGGCCACCCGATTCGCCAGACGGCTATAGGCTCCACCAGCCCTGCTCCCCCGCCCCGGGGTGAGCGCCCTGGCGGCGTGCGGCCACCTCCCGCCACCAAGGGCGCCAACCTGTGACCCGCAGGCCGCTGTTTCCAATCGCACTGGCGTGGGTGCTTGGTACGCTTGCTGGGGCGTGCGTGCCATCGCTGCCGCTGTCTGGCGTCTGCACGCTCGCGGTTGCGTCCGCCGTCGCATGGGCGGCGTTCGGCCGGTGCAGGCGCTTTCTCCTTGTGGCGCTTGCATGCGTGGCCGCAGCCAGGGCGGTCCAAGCCTCTCGCACCCCCGGCGACGACATATTGTCCTTTGCGTCCAGCAAGCCGGTTGAGGTCGTTGGCGTCATCGCTACAGACCCAGACGTAACCGCCGGGCGCACGCGGTTCCGGCTGAAGGCGCTCACCGTGCGCCGATGGGGCCGAGTACACGCCGCGCGTGGGGTGGTGGACGCGCGCATCGCCCACCCGCTGGGCTGGCGGCTCGCCTACGCCCTGGAGTACGGCGATTGGGTGCGCCTGCGAGGCCGCTTGCGCGTCCCCGGGCCGGAGGGCAACCCGGGCGAGTTCCCGTACCGCGCCTACCTGGCGGCGCACGGGGTGGCCGCAACTCTCAGCGTAACCAACGTGGATGACGTGGCAGCCATCCGTCCCCAGGCCCCGCTGGACCCCAAGTCGCTCGTACTGCGGCTGAAGCGTAGATGGCAAGGCACGCTCAGGCGCACCCTTCCCGCCGACGAGGCCGCAATGGCAAACGGGCTCCTCTTCAGCAGCAGGTCGGCGCTGCCCAACGACGTGCAGGAATCGTTTGTGAGAACCGGCACGGTGCACCTGCTGTCTGCATCCGGCGCGCACGTGGCGGCGCTTGCGGGCCTGCTGATCCTGCTTGCTGGCCTATGGAGGCGCGGCCGCAAGGTGGCGCTGCTCACCATCATGGTCGTCATTGCGGCGTACGCGGTCATGGCCGGCGGATCGGCGGCCGTCAACCGCGCTGCCCTGATGTGCGCCGTCTATTGGGGCGCAGAGCTGCTCAACCGAGAGCCGGATGCGAGCAGCGCGCTCTGCTTCGCCGCCATCGCGCTGCTTGCCGCCAGTCCGTTGGATGTGCTGGACGTGAGTTTCCAGCTATCGTTCGCGGCCGCTTTGGGCCTGGTGCTGCTGGGCAGTCGGCTGGGGCACACCCTGGCATCGAGCGTGCCGGCGGACGGGCGGGTGGGCCGCTCGGTTCGCTGGGTGCTGTCGGCGATGGGGGTATCGCTGGCTGCCGAGGCGGGGATTGGGCCCGTGGTGCTCATCTACTACCAGCAGCTGTCGCTCATCTCGCCGCTGGCCAACCTGATCGCAGTGCCGCTCGCGGGCGCGGCGGTCATTGCCACCCTTGCGCACGCGGCCATCGGATCGCTGTGGTGGCCCGCGGGGCAACTGCTGGCGCCGCTGTCCCACCTGTTTCTGTCGGGGCTGCTGGGCTGGGTGAGCATCCTCGCCGCCGTGCCATGGGCGATGGTGCGGACGCCCCCACCGAACCCGCTCTTGATAACGGCCTTCTACGCCGCCATGCTCGCAGTGGCGCGGCCATGGGCGCTGCGGCCCCGGCCAGCCCCCGCCAGCCCTCCGCCAGCAGAACCGTGACGCAGCTCGTGTAGGCTCTGCAGCTTATCTTATACTACGACTGCGTTTTCGCCCTCTTGGCGCCACCTCGCCAGCAAACAAGCGCCGGGATAAGCTAAGCCCACCAAGGGTGTCCTCCCGTGCGGACCGTGCTGACAGAGCGGGAAGCAAGGAAGCCTGCCAAGGGACGCCCCGCACGAACAGCCCCCTGCGCCTTCGTTCCGTTCGGAGCTTTCCTGGAGGACGAGAGCCAGCCAGCGAGTTCCAGCGATCGATATGAAGCTTGTAGTCTCCTTACGAAAGGCTGGAAACACCCCAAGCAACCTGCATCGATCGGGTGGCTCTACGTGTAACTTCCTGGCCTTTGCGGTGTCCGAAACGGTGACGGCAACGCCGTCATAGATGGAAGGCAACCTAGATGGCTCAGTTTCCCAGCTCAGCAGACCACGGATCCAGTGTAGGAGGAGACCAGATGGACCAATGCTCCAAGATTGCTCCTCTCCTCTGCGCCTACGTCGATGACGAGGTAACGCCGAGCGAGAGGGCAGATGTTGAGGCGCACGTTCAGACCTGCTCTGCCTGCCGCGAGGAGCTTACAATGCTCCGCGAGGCTGTGGGGCTACTGGCCGACGTGCCCGAAGTTGCGCCGCCCCCTGAGTTGCGCGAGATGATCCTCACCGCAACCGTGTGGCGCAGACCAATGGTGGTTCGGCTCTGGGAGAAGGTCGCCGCGGCCAGCCGGGTGTTCGCCGTTCGCAACGTGGCCATCGCAGGCGCCGTTGCAGGCCTTGTGGCCGGCATCTGGATCGCGAGGCCGCACGCACCCGTGTCGCAAGCGGTGGCGTCCAGGTCCACACATCGCGCGGTCGCCGCACTCCAAGCCACGCCTCAGCCGTCGCCAACCGCCACGCCGTCGGCTCCAGCTCCCGCGCCGGAGCGGAGCGCGGTGGCTTTGGCCGCGCCAAGGCTTCGGCCGCGTCCTCGGCCCATCGAGGGCGGCCAAGTGGCAGTAGAGCGCCCCGCCAAGCGATCCACTCGCGCGGTTCCGGCCGCCCAGACGGCCAGCCCGGCCGCCAACGCCGCGCCCAAGGCCGTTGAGCCAGCCCCGGACAACGCAACCGTCGCCAACGCCACCACCGAACCGACTGTTGGCGCCCCTGTTGCCGCGCCCGGCCCGGCTCGTGCGCCTGACACGCCGTCAACTGAGGTCGCTGCACAGCAGCCACCCACGGCGCCGGCCACCCTCACCATTCCGGTGAGCGCGCCCAAGCAGCCAGTGCTGGTGGCAGTGGCCGCCCAGCCGCCCGCCGACATCGTGGCAAGCGATACCCCCAAAGAGCGACGTATGAGGCAGTTCGCCGAGTTCAACCAGCGGCTTCGCTCCGAGGACGTCCACGGCGAGCGCCCGTCGGTCAACGTCGACCTCTTCACCATGAAGTTCTGACCCCTACTTACGCCCATTTGACGGCCTCGCCGAACAGCGAACCAACACGGCAAGTCGCAACCTGGGAGGCAAACCAAGGGTGATGGGACGCAACGCAGCAGCGACAAACCACAGAAGACGAGACGGGCGACCCGCACAAAGGGCCAGCCTGTTCGCGCTTCTGGCGCTGTTGCTCGCATGTGGATTGCCAGCGCAGGCTCAGGACGACGCCAAGCCACCCGCACAACCAGCCGGCATACGCAAGATGACCTCGTTCAGCGGGAACGGCGGCGTGTACTACACCCTTGAGGACCGCAACATCGTGCCGGGCTCCGAGTCGGTCCGCGTTGGCGTGCAGCCAATGATCCGCAACGTGGACTACGTCCTCAACCCCACCGCCGGCACGATCACCTTCATGGAACCGGTGAGCAGGCTTCAGCGCGCATACGTCAGCTACCGCGTGGATCCCGCCAAGGCCACGCCGAACACATCACTGCGCATGGGCACGGCCCTGGCGTTCGCACCTGGGCTAAGGGGCATCTACGCCAGCTCAAGCGCCGCGGGCTCCGCAAGGCTAACGGGCGGCGGCGATTCCCAGCTGTTCGGGTTCACATACAGCCGGCAGTTTGCTCAAACCACAGAATCCGCAGGAGCCAAACCTGCCAACGGCGGCGCGGCGCAGATCCCCGGCGGCATCCAGGCCATGTGGTTCACCGGATCGATGGGCACCAACCCGCTTTCCAACCTCCAAGCGGCCAAAGACCCCATCACCAACCTCGTCTCTCAGCTCATGCCCGGAGCCAAGCCCCGCAGGCAGCCTGCCGGCGGCCTCGCGCGCTTCGGCATCGATGGCCTCTCCTTCCGGGGCGGCACCGTCAGCGGCGTGTACGAGCGCGTCGATCGCAACCTCAACTTCGAGCTTCTGCAGCAGCAGTTCGCAGACCCGTCTGAGCAAGCCCTGGCGCAGGGACTGCAGAACCGGGCGGGCATGCAGACTCTTGGCTTCTCCGCGAAAGACATCGCGCTCGGCAAAGGCAAGCTCGCCTTCGCAACCACGCGCGCCAGCGACGGCAGCGGCAGCGCCTTCGAAAACAGCTTCTCGTACGACGCCGGCGCCACGGCGTTCAGCTTCAGTAAGCTGATGGTGGGCAAGCAGTTCCAGAGGCCCGAGGCCTCGCTTCTGTCCAGCGCTGCTGTGGCCGCCAAGCTCAAGGGCGCATCCGTCACCAAGATGGCCGCGCGAACGGAGATCGCCGGCATAGGCAAGCTCGCGTTCAACAGCGTGGGTGTGAGCGATGGAGCCGAGGGCGCCCTGCAGCAGTCGATGTCCCTTGAGGGGAAGCGCGGCAAGATCGCTGTGAACACCCAGCGGATTAGCGCCAACTACAACAGAGACAACGGCGCCACAGGCCTGCAGGGCGACGTGGGCAAGCAGAAGGGTCTGAACACCAAATCCGTGGTCGCTGAGTACGCCTTCTCTCCCACCACCAAATGGGCTGCCAACTACCAGTCGGTCCTGAACGTCAAGACCGGCAAGCTGGACACCCAAACCGTCAACGCGCTGGACATGCTGCTGGGGAGCACCAAGCTCCACTTCCAGAACGAGACGACCGCCACGCGCGACTTGAGCAAAGGCGGCCCGCGAAGCAGCCAGCAGAAGACCTCAATGGACATCGCAGGCACGTACGGCAAAGGCCTCAACCTCCACGCCTACACCGAGCTGGTTCGCCTGCGCAACGGCAACACGAGCGCGTCCAGTAGCCTCACCCGCATGGAGTTCGCGTGGGACCGCGGCAAGGCCATGAAGCTGAGCGGCATGCAGCAGTTCGAGAAGCTGGCCGAGGGCGGCACCAAGAGCACCACCCATATGGACCTCGCCGACAAGTTCGGCCGCTTCAACTTCGCCGCATCCTACAACTCCTGGCGCGCCAGCAAAGACAACATCGCGTCCGGCGAGACCCTCATCAAGACGCACCTGGACGGTGCCGTCACCAAGTGGATGAACCTTACGCTAGACCAGGAGAACCAGCGGAACATCGGCCGCGATGGGCGTCTGCTCAGAAACCTGGTGCTGGACGGCAAACTGGCTGGCGTCAGATTCAAGGAGACCAACTTCATCCACGACCAAGGTCCGAAGAACGTAGAGAAGAGCAACAACCTGGAGTTCCAGTGGGCCGAGGAGATTCCAGTTGGCGACGCGCCCAAGCCTTCTGCCCAACCAGCAGCGGCGGGAGATGCGCCTCAAGCTCAGCCCAAGCCCGCCGAGGCCAGCCTTGTGGCCGCCGCGCCCAAGCAGGCCGAGCCTGCCCCCCCCCAAGCCGCGCCTGCTCAGCCGGCTCCAGCCCCACAACCCGCCAGCGGGAACGCACCGGCGCCGCAGGCCCAATCCCCTGACGCCAAGCCCGCGCCGCCACCCGAGCCCGCCAAGATCCAGGTCTCCGTCCAGGGCAACTTGATGACCAAAGACCAAACCCAGCAGGGCGACAGCGGCCAGACCAACCTGGCCGTAAGCACCGCGCTGGTGCAGGGCAAAGATCAGACCATCGGCCTCAACGGCGGCCTCAAGACCAGCAAAGTGGCCGGCAAAGAGGACCGCAAGGAGGTCACCGCCGAGCTGGCCGCGCGCCTGCCGCTGGAGTCATCGCTCTCCGCGAGGATGACCCGCATCACCAACAAGGGCACCACGCTTCAGTCGGTCTCCACCGTCGAGTTCGCCAGGCCGCTTCGAGTCGGGCAGCTTCGCCTAGAGTTCGGAAGCGCCAAGCTCACCGATAGCTCGCCAGTGTTCGCCACCATGGGCTACGGCCTCTGCTCCAAGCCCAACCCCAAGTCTCGCGCAGATTGGGGCACCATGTTCCGCACCTTCGCCGGCCCCAAAGGCGAGAAGGTGATCGCCTACGAGCACGCCATCACCTACAGGGCGTCCACCAACCTCACGCTCATCGCGCGTGCCTACCGCAACCCGGCGAACAAAGACCCCAAGGTAGTGTACAACCCCGTCAGCGGCTACGGCCTTCAGTTTGCCACCAACCTCTTTCACCTGAAGACCGACCTCGGCTTCAACTGGGAGCAGGCGCTCTCCGATCGCAAGAGCGCGCTGGTTACCAACCTCGGCTTCTCCGGACGGCTCGGCCCCGGCACCCTCGAGTTCAGCTACAACACCCGGCTGGCCACGCAGTTCCTCGCGGACAGGCCCACCCAGTGGGTCAAGCTCTCCTATGGCTACCAGCTGAACGAGACCAACAAGCTCTCCATCACCGGCGAGTACAAGGCCTTCTCCGACCGCGATCCGAACACCAAGGATTCTCGCAACCTTACAGCGCGCGTCGACCTGGTGCACCAATTCTAGCCGTCCAGGCCCCCAATAGCCCGCCGAAGAGGAACTCCCCCCACCCCAGCGAACCACCGTCAATGGCAGCAATCGCACCTCTGCCGTAGGAGATTCGCATGGCAATTCAAAGATCACACCACATCGGCGCCGTAACGCCGGACCTTGCTCGCGCCGAGGCGTTCTACACCCAAGTGCTCGGCCTGCCGGTGGTAGACCGCCTGCAGGGCGACGGCATGAACATAGCGTTCGTGGACTTGGGTGGCACGTGGCTTGAGCTCATCGAGCAAAAGGAGCGCACCGAGCCCCCCGCCCCCAACCGCAAGGGCCTCGGCCACCTTGCCCTCGAGGTGGACGACGTGGACGCCACCTACCGCGATCTGGTTGCCAAGGGCGTCCAGTTCCACGTGCCCCCCACAACCGCAACCGGCGGCATCCGCCTCGCCTTCTTCCGAGACCCAGACGGCCTGGAGCTCGAGCTGTTCCACAGGGAGTAACCCAGCTAGCACTAGCTAGCATTGGCCTCGCCCGCCACCGCCGGATTCGCCCCACCCGGTGCCTGGTGCTATAATGCCCGTGAAGGGCCAGGCGCTTAAGGGTACTTGCACTTGTAGAGGAGGCTCCACATGAGGCTAGGCGGCTTCTTGATCTTGTTAGCAGTTGCGGCGCTGACCTGCTTGCCCGCCGGGGCCCAAACCGTTATGGGCGACCTGAACGGCAACGGCAAGGTGGACGTGGCGGACGCCAACATCGCGCTGAGGCTGGCGGTGGGCGTCCAAACGGCAACGCCAGCGCAGCTAGCGGTGGGTGATGTGACCGGCGACGGCCGCATCGGCGTGGACGACGTTCAGCGCATCCTGTCCGCCGCACTTGGCATCATCTCCCCAGACGACCTCGTGCCGGACGTTCTTGTAACCACCGTCGTCGGCGATACGTCCATCTACGCCGATGGCGCCGCATCCGTGGCCCGCTTCTCCGACCCCGAGGCGGCGGCCATCGCGCCCGACGGCAGCGTGTACGTGGCGGATACCGGCAACAACCGGATCCGACGCGTCGCACCGGACGGAACTACCACAACGGTGGCCGGCAGCACCGCCGGTTTTCGAGATGGGCCCGCGGCACAGGCGCTGTTCAACAACCCGTACGGCCTAGCGGTGGATTCACAGGGGGTCATCTACGTGGCGGATAGCTCCAATAGGCGTATCCGCAAGATAACCCCGGATGGCATGGTGTCAACGGTGGCCGGCGCACCAGACTCCGTTGGCGGCTACTTCATCCCGGACTTCGCGGACGGCCCCGCCAACGTCGCCAAGTTCGGCTTCCCAGCCGCCGTCGCCGTGGCCCCCGATGGCACCCTCTACGTTGCGGATTACGGCGCCAACCGCGTTCGCAAGGTGACGCCAGACGGCACAGTGTCCACCATCGCTGGCAACGGCTACGTCGGCTTCGACGACGGCAAGGGCGCAGACGCCAAGTTCGCTGGCCCGGCTGGCGTGGCGGTTTCCAAAAGCGGTACCTTATATGTGGCGGACTTCGGCAACCACCTCATCCGCGCAGTGGCGCCAGATGGCACCGTCACCACCTTCACGGGCAGCCCGCGCCTAGACCAGTCCGGCGCACCAATCGGCGATTACCAGGATGGCCCTCGGGGCACCGCTCGGTTCAACGGCCCCGCCAACCTGTATCTGGGGCCTGACGGCTCGCTGTACGTGGCGGACGCCAACAACAACCGCATCCGAAAGGTTGCGAGCGACGGCTCCGTCAGCACCGTGGCAGGTGACGGCGAGATGGGCTCCCAAGACGGCAGCGCCGATAAGGCTCGGTTCAACCTGCCTGGCGGCCTTGCAGTGGCGCCAAACGGCACCATCTTCGTGGCCGATTCCTACAACAACTCGATCCGACGCATATCCACTGACGGCGCCGTCTCAACCTTCGCAGGCGTTAGCGTTACCGGCAGCAACGACGGCCCCGGCAACCAAGCCCGCCTGTTTTACCCCGAGGCCATCGCGTTTGATGCAAGCGGCAACCTCATCATCGCCGACTCCCAAAACTACAAGATCCGCAAGCTCTCCCCGGACGGCACGGTGAGCACCATCGCCGGCGACGGAACCCCCGGATACGCCGACGGAGACGCCGCCACTGCCGAGTTCGCGCTTCCCACTGGCGTGGCACTGGACGCCCTGGGTAACATATATGTGGCGGATCGCCTGAACAACATGATCCGCAAGATAACCCCAGCGGGTCAGGTCAGCACCGTGGCCGGGTCCAAGAACTCCGGCTTCATGGACGGCGACGCGCTGCAGGCCCAGTTCGATATGCCGCGCAACCTCGCCGTGCGCTCCGACGGCGCCGTGGTCATCGCCGATACGTACAACCATTGCATTCGATTGCTGGATGGTAAAGGCCAGGTATCAACCATCGCTGGTGCGGGTCAGGCTGGCTACCTGAACGGCTTGGCCCTAAACGCCCTGTTCGCGTACCCACAGGCACTGGCGTTTGACGCCAAAGGCAACCTGTTGATCTCGGACGCAGACAACCACATGATCCGCGTCCTCAGCCCGGACGGGACCGTTAGCACTCTGGCCGGCGATCCGGCCACCGTGAACGGACCCGAGGCGCCTACCTAGATGGGCCGTGGGCGGAGGCCCGCTTCAACCTGCCCTCCGGCATGGCGACAGACAAGAGCGGGAACATCTACCTGGCCGACAAGCTGAACAACCGCATTCGTAAGATAGGCATCGATGGTCGAGTCACAACCGTGGCTGGCGGCGACGAGGCTACCTTCGCGGATGGACCCGGGAGGCAGGCTAGGTTCTGGTCTCCCATCGCCCTCGCCTTTGGACCGGACGGTGCGCTGTACGTTAGCGACTCGGAGAACCACCGGATTCGTAAGATAACCCGGCTCAGGTAACAGCCCTCTCCGGGGAAGGGGAAACTGCCATGCGCTCACTCATCGCACTCGGCTCCCTCGCGCTCCTGGCGATGGGGGTGGTTGCTGCGCCATCGCGTGCGCAGGACATCGGGTCTGAGCTAGAGCACGAGTACGGCGTTATCGGCCGCGACACCCCCGAGGGACAGCAGGCCAACGAGATGCTGGACCGCGTGGTTGCCCGGATGAGCAAGGCCGTTGGCATCAAGGTGAAATCCGCCAAGATCCTCGGGGGCAAGAACCGGAAGCTGGACCAGGAGATCAACGCGCTGGCCCTGCCGGACGGCCGCATCTACGTGATGATCGGCCTGATCAATGCCGTGAAGGATGACAAGGACGGCGAGGCCGAGCTGGCCTTCGTGGTTGGCCACGAGATGACCCACGTTGCGCGCAAGCACAGCAGACGGCAGATGCAGGGCTCGCTGCTTGGCGCCATCGGTGGAGCGGTGGTGGCCGGCGTGCTTGGCGGTGGCGGCGAGGCCATACGCACCTGGTCCCAAATCGGCAGCGGCGTTCTTGGCGGGCACTACAGCCGTACGGACGAATACGATGCCGACCGCGGTGGGATCGCCGCCATGAACAAGGCCGGCTACCCAATGGAGGCCGCCCCCGCCATGATGGAGAAGATACTCACCAAGTACAAGGACAAGAACACGCCCATCCTGGCCTGGTTCAACTCCCACCCGCCGTCCAAGAACCGCATCCTCAAGCTGCGCGAGGTCATGAACGGCATTCGATCGGGCGCTCTGGACGACAACGGCTTCCCCAAGAAGGATGATCAGCCCAATGGCCGCTGATCGAGCAGACTAGGCCACTTTCGGGCGGGGCGGCGGTTGCGCACACGCGGGCTGCCGCCCCACCTCTCTGCAGTGCGCGGCGGGACCCGGCTTTCGGCAGCTCGCATGGCAGTTGCCCTCACCCCTGGGCTCCGGATTGCCCTCACCCCGGCTTCGCCGCCCCTTGTATGGTCGAAGAGGCGGTGATGGGCATCCCTTCACCCCTGCCCCTCTCCCACTATCGGGGAGAGGGGAGCTGGGGCGAGTGTGTGAGGCGCAGTTGGTTGTCTAAGCTACTGAGACGCCGGAGGCTTCCCCTCTCCCCAAGCCTGCGCCGTGGAAAGGGGGCCGGGGGGTGAGGTTAGGCAGCCCGGGCTTTGCCCTAACCCAATGACCTTCACGCGGCGCATGGGCTTGGGTAGGTCAGCAGTCAGCAGCTTGCCTCCAAGCGTCACTCCCCCCTTCAACGGACGACGGTGGCGAAACCCAGGTAATGGGAGCCACAGCCCGCACGGTTGGCCTGTTTTGGCGCGCAGGATCACCTCGCACGCCCGGAGCTAAGGCCCCACACGCTGGAAGGTAACCACGTTCTCCCCTGGAACCAGCGGAAGTACATCGCCCCACTGCAGCGCCACATCGCCCTGGTACACAACCAGCCTGTACTCGCCCGGCGTTATGCCGGTGTAGCGCGCCTTGTGGTCATCAGACACCACAGCGTCTTTGTACTTGTGGAACTGGATGGGCGCAGGCTCCTTCACCAGAGTTAGCACGGTCCCTGGGTCCAGCGTGGGGGCCAGCACAGTGAGGTTGGCGTACACCTCGGTGCTGCCGCAACCCGCTACGCAGGCTGCCAGCACCAGCCCCGCCGCCAACACGGCACAGCACCGGAGAAGGGCGTTCATATTGGGCTGCTCCCTGGTTTCACCAATGGCACTCCGCTGGCGCACAGCGGGCACTCCGAGGGCGGATAGGCGTTTGCGGCAACGGTGGCAAGCGCCTCCAACCTCACACCAAGGTCCACGCCGCCGCTCCGGTTCACCAAAACGCCAACGCCGCGTACGTCCGCGCCAGTGGCCAGCACCAGATCCAGCACATCGCGCACGGAACCTCCTGTGGTGAGCACATCGTCCACTACCAATGCTCGCTCGCCCGGCTCCACCCTGAACCCGCGCCTAAGCACCCTCCGATCCCCCTCTCGCTCGGCGAAGATGGCCCTGCAGCCCAAGGCGCGCGCGGTCTCATGCGCGATGATGATGCCGGGCACAGTGGGACCCACCACCACCTGCACGCGCTCGCCCGCGTACCGCCGGGCCAGCTCCGCGCACAGCCGCTCCACGTTCCGTGGGTACTGCAGCACCTGCGCCTTCTCGAAATAGACGTCGCTGTGCAGGCCGGAGGTCAGCCTGAAGTGCCCGCGCAGCAGCGCACCACACTCCTCGAACAGCCCCAGAACCTCGGCTTCACTCAACGTATCGGCCAAATCACCCTCCCATTCGTAGCCTGCCTATGGGGCGGCCGCCCGTCGCTCCCTCGCGGCACGAGACGGATGCCGCGGCTCCCCGTCACGTTCTTCTAACTGGCCAGCCACTCTCCTGGTGTGGCTTCGCGCCGTTGGGGGCAGACGCTAGGTAGCAGCGGAGGGCATGGAGCGAAGAAGGATGGGGAAAGGGCCTCTTCCCAGATCCCTTGGTTCCTGCCCCACGAGGACCGAAGGCGGGGGCGCCGGTGTACAGCCTGGCTGGCAGGTGTCATCATGCCTCACGCTGAAAGCCTAACGTGCCAGCGCCCTCCAGAAACGCCCCCACAAGGCGTTCTGCGGCGCGAGATGGAGGAGAATCGCCAATGGCGAACAAGGTGAGGCTTTCCTGCTGCGTGGAGATGGTAATCCACACCGACCCATGGGTGGACCGCCTGGACGTGGTGGCTCAGGTTGGAATGCCAGCGTTCGAGTTCTGGGGATGGCCGGGCAAGGACCTCGATGCCATCAAGCGCAAGATGGATCGACTGGGGCTTCAGCTCAGCATATTCAGCGTGGGCACCGCCGCCGACTCCGGGTACAACGACTGGCGGCGCGGCGCCTGGCTGAACCCGGAGATGCGCTCTGCCTGCGTAGATGCCGTGAGGGAGAGCTGCAAGGTGGCCAAGCAGCTCGGCTCGCCCTCGCTCATCGTCACGTGCGGCAACGAGATCCCCGGCGTCCCCCGCGAGGAGCAGCGCCGTAGCCTGGTGGATGGCCTGAAGGCCGCCGCCCCTGTCCTCGAGGACGCTGGCATAACGATGTGCCTGGAGCCGCTCAACGTGCTCGTTGACCATAGGGGCTACTTCCTTGCCTCTTCTGCAGAGGCGTTCGAGATCGTCCGGGAGGTCGGCAGCCCGCGGGTGAAGGTGCTGTACGATATCTATCACCAGCAGATCACCGAAGGCAACCTGATCGCCACCATCACTGCCAGCATCGGCCTTATAGGCCATTTCCACGTGGCGGACGTTCCGGGGCGCCACGAGCCGGGCACCGGTGAGATCAACTACGCCAACGTTTTCGACGCCATCGCGAAGAGCGGCTATCAGCATTACGTGGGCCTGGAGTACAGCCCAACCAGAGACGCCGCCGAGACGCTCCGCGGCGTGATGGCCCTGGCGTAGCGGCAACCGGTTGGCCCGCCCATCGCCCCCTGGGGCTCGCGCCAGTGGGCCCAGGCCGGGTTTCGCCGCCACCGATCGCACCTCGCGGTGAGCGAGTCGCCCCGAGGGGCGCATGCCCCTTTACAGCCGCGGTTCAGCGTGGTACTATATATACGGTACGGGGTACCGTACTAACGGAGGTATCAATGCCCGCTCGCTCCAGATCTGGCGCGCAAAGCAGCCGCACCGTGGACCACACGCACGATGTGCTGGAACGGTTGCGTCGGGTGGAGGGCCAGCTCCGCGGCATCCAGCGCATGATTGAGGAAGGCCAGGATTGCCGCAGCGTGGTGACGCAGCTCTCGGCGGTAAGGGCAGCGCTGGACCGCGCGGCGTTCATGTACTTCGCCCTCCGGATGAGGGACTGCCTTGCGCGTGGCGCGGAAGGCGCGGACGCGGGCGAACCCTCTGCCGACGAAATGATGGAGATGTTCCTTAAGCTTGCGTGAAAGGGTGTGGATATGCCACTGTATGAGTACCGATGCTCCGCCTGCGGAGAGACCTTTACCCTCCTTCAGCCAAGCACAGCCTCGCCAGAAGGCAACCCCTGCCCCAAATGCGGCAGCACGGCCACTAAGCGCCTGCTATCGGCGTTTGCCCGCGCTGCCTCTGCGCTCGGCAAGGTATTAGCTGGAGGCTGCAACCCGGGCGGTGGGTGAAGCCCGTTGCGATAGGCCAGCCGTGAGCTGGCAGGGAGGACTCACCGCCCACACCATGAACTTCATTGTTGCTATGATCAGTACTGCCACCAGGGCAGCCCAAACGGGGGTCGCTGCGGGCTGCCCCTGAAAGGAGACGCCAATGGCCGGGGAGGCCACTCTGCTTGTTCGTCATGAGGCCGGGTTCAAGTTCCGGATGAACTGCCGGGACCACGAGTTCGTGGCCGACCTTCCTCCCAGCAGCGGCGGCGATGATACGGGCCCCACCCCGCCCGAGCTGCTGATAGCCGCCCTCGGTTCCTGCATCGGCGTGTATGCCGTCAACTACTGCCAGAAGCATGACATACCCCACGAGGGGATGACGGTGGAGCTCAGTTGGGAGGACGCCAAGGCTCCCCTCCGCGTGGGCACGATCCGCGCGCGTGTGAACATGCCCCAGGGCATCCCGGAGGAGCACTACGAGAGGTTCAAACGCGCCATTGAGGCGTGCAAGGTCCACAACACCCTCAAGGCATCTCCCCACGTGGAGATCACGTTTGGGTAGCGCGACGATTGGAGGCCGTTGATGCTCGCGAGAGCCCTCCTGGCAGCCACCGCTGGCGCCGCCATTGGACTGCTGCTCAGCGTCGCCGCGAGGCGCACCGGCTCCGGATGAAGCATACTGTGCAGCCCATGGCCTGCCGCCGCATATGGCGCGGCCATGGGCTTGCTTATGGCCCTCGGTGGGGGCCGCCACTAGATGCTCGCACACCCGGCTCATGCTGTGTGCTCGTACGAGAGCTCCATCGCCGGGGCGATGGAGCGAGCGGGTGACGCCGATCCCCCTTCGCCCAACGCTTCGGAAAAGGGCCGAAACGGCGCATGCCAGGCACGGGCCGCTTCGGCCCTGACCTGCCGGGCCAAGGCTGGTAACCCATGCTCCACCGTGGTATACTGAGCGGCGGGAGCGCCAGTTGGCCAGCAGCAGCCCTCATCCAAACCGCCATCCCGAAGACGATGCGCCGTCCCATCAACCGCCCGCTTCGTCCATTCGCGCCATCGTCCACTTCGGCACGGTGCCATCCACCAACGACATCTGCCGCGCCCTCGCCGAGGACGGCATTCTCGGCATCGCCGTGGTGGCCGACGAGCAGACCCGGGGCCGCGGGCGGCATGGACGCGCTTGGTTGGCCCCCCGGGGCGCCGGCCTTTTGGTGTCTGTGGCCGTTCCGTCCGCCGTCTACGGGGGCGTACCGGCCCGCCTGGGTATCTGCGCCCCGCTGGCGGTTGCGGGTGCCATCGCGGCCACGTCCGGCGTTGGGGCCGCTATCAAGTGGCCCAACGACGTGCTGCTCGGCGGGCAGAAGGTGGCCGGTATCCTCACCGAGGCGGCGCAAACGTATGCCGTGGTTGGCATCGGCGTGAACCTGACCCAGGCCCAATCCGACCTGCCGGACGATGTGCGCGCATACGCCACCTCGCTGCGCCTAGCCATCGGCGCCGCTCCGGACAGATACCACCTGCTGATCAGCCTCCTGAACGGCCTGCATCGCTGGCTGCGGGCCGCGAGGGCGGACTACGCGGCCGTCATCGAGGCCAGGCGCGGCCTTGAGGCCACCACGAGCAGGACCGTCGAGGCGACGGGACCGGCCGGCCGCGTTGTGGGCGTGGGGGCAGGGCTGCGCGACGATGGCGCCCTGTTGGTGCACACGCCTGATGGCGGCATGCTTGTGCTTGCCACGGCGGAGTGGTCCATCCGAATACTGGAGGGGAGATAGAAAACATGCAGATAACCCACATCCTGCGCAGGGCGAGCGCGGCGAGATCGTGGCGCGCGGTTGTCGCCGAAGCCGTTGCCGTGGCGCTGGTCAGCACGCTCGGGGCGCAGATGGCAGTGCCACTGCCGTGGACGCCCGTGCCGGTGACCCTGCAGGTGTTCTGCGTTCTGGCGAGCGGCGCTGTGCTGGGATGGCGCGCCGCAGCGCTGGGAGAGCTGGCGTACCTGGCCGCGGGGGCTGCGGGGGCGCCGGTATTCGCCGGCCTGCGCGGCGGCCTGCCGGTGTTGTTCGGCCCGACGGGTGGCTACCTGGTGGGGTTTGTGCCCGCCGCAGCGATAGCGGGCGTGGCGTGCGCCCGCGGCGGAATGGCGCGCGCCCTGGTGGGATGCGCCGCAGCCGCGCTGGCCATCCACGCGTGCGGTGTGGCTTGGCTACACATGGGCATGGGCATGACGTGGCAATCCGCCATGGCCGCGGGAAGCGCGCCGTTTGTGGCGGTGGATGCCGCCAAGGTGGTGGCGGCAGCCGTCGTGGCGCGCGCAACGACGACCAGCGTGCAACCTCGCTAGCTTGCCGCAAGCAGAGCGGCGGCGGGGAACTAACCCTCCTCGCCGCCGTTCTGCTCGGGCCCAAATCAAGATGATGTGGCGAGCCTAGTCGTTGCCGGACCCCCACCTGTCTTTGAGGAAAGTCGGGAAGTCCCAGTCCGGCCCCTTGCCGCGCGCAGGACGGGTCGGCTCGGCGTCTTGGCCAAGCTGCGCGCCGGTCCGCTCTCGGTCCGGCTCCAGCAGCCTGCTGGTCTCGGCGCGCCGTTCCGTCTGCAGGCCGATCCGGCGCTCTGGCTCCCGCACCATCCGCGGCGGCTCGAAGCCGGTGGCAAGGACCGTGATGCGCACCTCATCCTTCATATCGGGGTTGAGGGCGTGGCCGAGGATGAGGTTCAGGTTCTCGTCGTCGGTGGATTGGCTCACCGTTTGGGCGGCAACAAGCAGCTCATCAAGCTTGAAGTCGGGACCGGCGGTGATGTTCATGAGGACGCCGCGGGCGCCATCGATGGTCGTCTCAAGAAGCGGGCTGGCGATGGCGGCCTGCGCGGCGGCCGCGGCCCTCCCCTCTCCGCTCGCCGTCCCAATGCCCATTAGCGCCGACCCAGCGTCCTGCATGACGGCCCGTACGTCGGCGAAGTCCACGTTGATGAGACCCGGCACCGTGATGATCTCTGATATGCCCTTGACGCCGTGGTGCAGCACGTCGTCGGCGATTTCGAACGCCTCCAGGAGCGTGGCCAGCTTGGCGACGTTCACCAGGCGGTCGTTCGGAATCGTGATCATGGTATCGACGCGCTCTTTGAGGCACCGAACGCCCTCTTCCGCCACTCTAAGGCGCTTTGCACCCTCCCAGGAGAAGGGCTTCGTGACGACGGCCACCGTGAGCGCCTCGAGCTCTCGGCACACCTCCGCGATGACGGGGGCGGCGCCCGTGCCCGTCCCGCCGCCCATGCCTGCGGCTATGAATATCATGTCCGCCCCCTCGAGGGCGTTCTTCACTTCCTGCCTGCTCTCTTCGGCGGCGGCCCTGCCCACTTCTGGATTGCCGCCAGCCCCCAGACCGCGCGTTACGTTCTCGCCAATCTGAATCGTTTTGTGCGCGCTGGACTGCATAAGCGCTTGGGCGTCGGTGTTGACCACCAGAAACTCCACGCCCTCCACGCCTCCTGCCACCATGCGATTGACGGCGTTCGACCCGCCGCCCCCGACACCGATCACTTTTATCACGGCACCAGGTCTGGCCGTTGTGCTACTTGCCATACGGAGTCCTCCCTCTCCCCGCAAGGACCAACGGGCGCTTCTCCCTCATCGAACGCCCGCATGTTTGTCGTAGGTATCACTTCGGACGCCTTCGCCGAGGAGCGCGTCTCGGTCCAAACAGCGCCCTGAACAGCCCGGCCACTGAGCGCCCGAACGAGCTCAGCAACCCGCCGTCGGGCGCGTCGGCCTCAACGCCAGCATGACGCCTGGCCGCTATCTTGGCCAAACCAACGGCCGTTGCGAACTGCGGCCCGCTGAGCACCTCCGAGATACCTCCCTCGCAGCGCGGCAGGCCAAGCCTGGCAGGCATATCCAAAACCTTGCTGGCAAGCTCCACCACCCCCGGAAGCAACGATGCGCCCCCGGTTAGGATAATCCCGCCAGGCAGAAGCCCCTCTCGCCCGCACGCCTCCATCTCGGCTTTCACGCCCCGCACGAATAGCTCCGTCATCCGCGGCTCGATGATCTCGCCCAGCAGCCTCCGCGGTAGTTCCACCGGGCGTTCCGCACCCACTTGGGTGACGGTGATGGTCTCGTCATCCCTTGCCTGCGCCACCGTCGCCAACCCGTATTGCAGTTTGGCGCGGTTTGCCTCGCTGTAGGGCAACCGAAGCCCGATCGAGATGTCGTTGGTAACGTGTTCGCCGCCAACCGGAATGACCGCGGAATGGTAGATGGCCCCATTCAGAAAGACGGCAACATCGGTTGTGCCCCCACCGATGTCTGCCAGCAACACGCCCATACGGCGGTCTTCCTCGGTAAGCACCGCCTCGGCAGTTGCGATGGATTCAAGCACCACGGAGTCATCGTCTCCGTCGAGCTCCAGACCCGCTCGCCTCACGCACTTGAGCACGTTGTCCACGAAGCTTCTGGACGCGGTAATGACGTGCGCCTCAACCTCCAGCCGCGTGCCCGACATGCCCACCGGCTCGTGGATTTCGCCTTGCCCATCCACGATGAACTGGCGTGGAATGAGGTGCAGTATCTGGCGATCTGGCGGCTGTACCAGCTGCTTAGCTTCGGCAAGCACCCGCTGCCTGTCCTCTTCCGTGATCTCGCCGCCCTGCCCGCCAACCACCACAGAGCCCCGCGTGTTGAGTGAGGCCATGTGTTGGCCGGTAACTCCCACGGTCACGGAGTGCAGCTCCACCTTGCACATGCGGCTGGCGGCGTCCACGCTGGCGCGGATGGCATCCACGGTGGCATCCATATCCACCACCAGCCCCTTGCGCAAGCCCGTGCAGGGCACGTTGCCGAAGCCGATAACGTCGGCGTCGCCATCCAGTGTGGCCTCCGCCACGATGGTGCAGATCTTGGTTGTGCCCACGTCGAGGCCCACAACGATCTCACCTGCCACGTCACGCTCCCTGGTCCGAACGCCTGGCTGCTCTTGCTTTGTTCAACCAGTATCGCCTTATGAGTGATAGGTTCAGGAAGATGCGCCCGCCCAGGGTCACCACCGCCGCTAGATACAGGTCGGGCACGCCGATCTGATCGCCGAAGTACGCCAGCGCGGCGGCCATCACGGTGTTGACCACGAAGCCGGACAGGAAAACGTCGTTTTCGAAGCGGCCTTCGAAGCCCGCACGAACCCCGCCCAGAATGGTATCGATGCCAGCAATGGCTGCAAGCGACAGGTACGGAGCGTAGTCGCTGGGCACGGTGAACGCGCGCCAGTACACGGCAATGAAACCGGCTAGAAAGCCCACAACCGGCAGCCACACCATCATCCGCGGCCGTCCGTGGCCTGCTGCGCCACCTGGCCTCCCTGCACAGGCTTGGCGTACCTGAAGAAGGTTGGCCCATCGTACGCTGGAATGGTGACCTGGTCTGCCACCTGAATCTCCACCATGTTGTACTCCCGAAGGTGCTGGGTATCCAGATAGCCCCCCGTCATCTCCAACGCATCCTTCATCTCCTGCCGTGGCCCGATGGCCTTGATGATGTACGGCGGCGACCCCCCTCCTGGCTTCCCATTGATGAAGATGATCGGCCCCACACACCTGATGGCGGACTGGGCCACAAGCCGCTGGTCGTTTACGCTGATGGCTTCGGCGCCAGCCGCCCTGAGTTCATTCACAACGCCGTTTACGTCCGAATCGTGTACCAGAAAGTCCTGAAGCGCGGCCTCATACTGGGCCCCACTGTCGGCCCCGCCCGCGTACCTCTGGGCGTACTCCTTCCGCTTTGGGCTGTCCATGAGCTTCACGATGACGCCAGGGCCCTGAAGCGCGGTGAGGCCGGCGAACTGCCTGGCCTCCTGCAGCTTCTGCCCCAGTTTGGCTATTGCCGGCGACGACTTAGCTCCAGAAGACTGCCTTAGCAGCCGCTCGTATTGCTGTATATCAACATTAAGCTTGGCTATCTGTTTGGCGTAACCTTCGTTTATGGCCTGTAGATTCCGGTACTCTTTGGCAAGAATACTGAAGCGTGGCGGCAGGTTCTCCTTTTGTACACGCTCCGTCTCCAAAGACAGAGCCAGCAGAACGCCAAGCACCACGCTCAGCACGGTGATCTGCCATATCCATTGCTTCTTTTTCTGCACCGGCGCCGCAACAATGACGCTCATATCTCACCTCAGGAGCGGCTTGGTACCACCGTTCATTTCCGCATGAGGGGACCACTGTAAACTGCCGCCTGCCTGCGCCATTACGGACGAACCAGCTGCGCCACCACGCTGCTGGTTTTGGTTGGGGGAAGAAGCCAGCTCTCGCGGCTTCCAAGCAGGGCAGTCGGGGCTGCTGACATCAAGGTACTCGCCCGTATCCAACAGGGATGGCGTCCCCTTTACCAGGGACGCCGCCAGCGCCACCTTCCTGGGCACCTGCTCCGGCTGGCCCAGCTTGACCTTGAATGCACCGATATTTAAACACAGATTCAGCTGAGCGTCAACGGCGATGGACGTCACTCCGGGCAACGCTTGCACCACCGTGTTCATGCACTCCAGCGCCACGTCCAGCTGCTTCGACTTCAGCGGGCGACCCAGGTGAACTCGGCCAACGCGCGGAATGACCAGCTGGCACATCCCTTTGGTGGCCGCGGAGGCGGTGTGGAACGGCACACTTTCCTCATCTATCACCACGGCTGTGTCCCCGGTGCGCACCAGGGCATGAGGCCTGCGCTCGGTCACGTCGAGCACGATCATGTGCGGGGGCCTCCGGTGAACCCGCACCGTGCGCACCGCTGGCAAGATGGAGATGCGCTTGCGAATGAGCGCCGTGGGAACGCGCAGCAGGTTGGTGCCCGCCTGAACGCCTGCAACGCTCAGTATATCGTTGGCGCTGATGCTCCTGGCGCCTGTAACCTGCACCTGCCGCACGGCAAGCAGCGGGGTGGTGAGCAGCGCGGCAGCAAGCTCGCCAAACAGAGCCACCACCAGCAGGTTGCGCACGGCCCGCAGCCAACTGCGCTTCCTTCTATTCTTTCGAGGTCGCCTCATTGCTCCAGCGCCAGTTGCACAAGCCTATCCACCAGCTCCGGGAACGATATGCCGGCCGCCGCAGCCGCTCTGGGCAGCAGGCTTGTCTCAGTCATGCCCGGAATCGTGTTCACCTCAAGCACCCACACGGCGTCGGCCGTGCATATCATGTCCACGCGAGACATCCCACGGCAGCCCAGCGCCTTGTGCGACCGGGTGGCCAGCTCTCGCGCCTCCCGCGCTCTGCCCTCCGGAATGCGCGCAGGGACTATCTCCTGCGTGGCGCCTGGCGTGTACTTGGCATGGTAGTCGTAGAACCCCCCCTCGGGCACTATCTCCACTAGCGGCAGCACCTCGAGCTCCCGGTTGCCGATCACGCTGGCGGTTATCTCGGTGCCCTCAACAAACTGCTCCAGCAACACCTCCGTGTCGTGCTGGAAGGCGAGGGCTATGGCGTCCTCAATCTCGCCGGGCTGGCGTACGATGCTCAGGCCGATGGTGGACCCCTGGCGGTTCGGCTTCACCACCAGCGGCAGTGGCAGCTCGGGGGCCCTGCTAAGTGCTTCACCCGGGTCCGTTGCCAGCACAAAGGGCGGCGTCCGAACTCCCTCCGCCGCCAGCAGCTTCTTGCTCACGGCCTTGTTCATCGCCAGCGCAGAGGCCAACACCCCGGATCCGGTGTACGGCACCTGCAGCAGCTCCAGCAGGCCCTGAACCGTGCCATCCTCCCCGTACTTGCCGTGAAGCGCTATGAAAACCACATCTGGCCAGAAGCCGTTGGCCATGAGCGAAACCAGACCCGCGGCTTTCGACCGGGCGAGCGGACCGCCAACCGCCAGCGGGGCGACGGAGACCGCCTCACCGTCCGGGATGGCCACTGGCCCCGTGCACGCGTCAACTGCGCACACCTCGTATTTGCCTGGGTCCAGTGCCTCGGCCACCCGCAGCCCGCTCCTCAGCGATACCTCTCTCTCAGACGACGTTCCGCCCATCAGGACGGCTACCTTCAAGCGCTTCACTCCCACTCCCCCACCATCAACAGCTCCGGCTCCAGCAGGATGCCGTACTTCTCCTCAACAATGGCCCTCGCCATCTCCATCAGATGCTTCACGTCGGCAGCCGAGGCGTTGCCTCTGTTCACTATGAAGTTGGCGTGCTTGGTCGAGATCTGGGCGTCGCCCACGCGCAGCCCCTTGGCCCCTGCCTCATCCAACAGCCGACCCGCGGACGCGCCCGGGGGGTTCTTGAATACGCAGCCCGCGTTTCGCTCGCCCACCGGCTGCGTGGCCCTACGCCTCGTCTCCATCTGGTGCACGCGCTCCATCAGCTCGTCCGGGCTGGCGGGCGTCAGCCTGAATGTGGCGCTCAGCACAACCCACCCCAAGCCCTTGAGCGCGCTGTCCCTGTAGCGCAGGTCCAGCTCGTCCCTGGTCAGCCTAACCTCGCGCAGGTCTGGGGTCAGCAGATCGGCGTGAAGGAGGCAGCTTGCCACCTCGCAGCCGTTGGCGCCAGCGTTCATCACCACCGCGCCCCCCACGGTGCCGGGAATGCCGCACATACCCTCGATTCCTGCAAGCCCCCGCTTGGCGCATGCTCGCACGAAGCTGGCCAGGTTCACGCCGGCCTCCGCAGACGCCACGTCGCCCTCGAAGCTGGTTGCCTTCAGAGCCTTCTCCGTCGCTATAACAACGCCGCGGAACCCGCGGTCGGATACCAACACGTTGCTGCCAGCGCCCAGGATCAGGGCAGGCACGCCTAGCTCCCAGGCGCACCTGTACACCAACAGGAGGCTGGCGCGATCGGCCGGCTGGGCATACAAATCAGCCGGCCCGCCAATCCTGAACGTGGTGTGGCGCGCCATCGGCTCGTTGGGAAGGAGCTCCCCCTGGAAGGCCTGCGAGAGCTGCGCAACGAGCGATTCTGCCGCCGTCATGATCCGCCGTGAGGCTGGCACCCCAGCTTGCCGGCAAGGGCCTCACCCACCTCCCTGATATTGCCGGCGCCAAGCGTAATCACCATATCGCCCCCCCTCAGGGACGGAAGCACAAGGTCGGGAATGCGCTCTTTGCACGCCACAAACTCGGTAACCCGGCCCGGCCTAAGCTGCGCGGCGCGCCTGGCAAGCTCGGAGGCAGAGACGCCCGGCAGCGGCCGCTCTCTGGCTGCGTATATCTCGGTGATGTACGCCACGTCCACATCCCGAAAGCTGGCCGCGAACGCATCCATCAGCTGAACCGTACGGGAGTACAGGTGCGGCTGGAAGACGGCCACCAGGCGCTCTGGGCGGAACCACTCGCGGGCGGTTGAGAGCGTGGCAACGATCTCGGCGGGATGGTGGGCATAGTCGTCTACGACGGACACGCCGTCTGCCTGGCCCAAGAGCTCGAAACGCCGACCCACGCCCCGGAACTCCGCGAGCGCGTTCGCTACCTCGGCGTCGGCGAGCCCCACCTCGCGGCCAACCGCCAGCGCTGCCAGCGAGTTCAGCACGTTCTGGCGGCCCGGCACGCTCAGGCGCACCTCTACGTGCCGCCCGTTAGGCCCCACGGCGGTATACCGAGTTGAGTGCCCGTTAGGCTCGATGCCCTCCGCGCGCAGGTCGGCCTGCGGGCCAAATCCGTACGTAACCACCCGGCAGCGAGCGGCCGATGCCACCTCGCGGACGTTTGGGTCGTCTGCGCACAGCACGGCGCATCCGCTCTTGGATACCTGGCTCAGGAACCTGGCGAATCCGGCACGCACCCCGTCCAAGGTGCCGTAGTAGTCCAGGTGGTCCGCGTCTATGTTGGTAACCACTGCGATGTCTGGACGAAGATGGAGGAAGGCGCCGTACGCCTCGCATGCCTCGGCCACCATGTACGGCCCATCGCCGCTGCGGACGTTTCCACCCAGGCCCTGCACCTCGCCGCCGAGAAGCACCGTGGGGTCCAAGCCACAGCCGCACAGCACCGTTGCAACCATGGCGGTGGTGGTGGTTTTGCCATGGGTTCCGGCCACGGCAATTGACCTCCGCTCCGACATCAGGCGGCCCAGCATCTCGGCCCGCGCGATGACGGGCAGGCCCTTACGCCTCGCCTCCAACACCTCGGGGTTATCCGGCGGCACCGCCGCGCTCACCACCAGCGAGGTGGCGCCGTTCACGTTCGACGCGTCGTGGCCGATGCATACACGCACGCCCAGCTTCTCCAGCTGCCTGGTGATGTGGGTTGCCCGCACATCCGAGCCCGACACCTGGTAGCCACGCCCCACCAGCAGGCGCGCAATGCCGCTCATGCTGATGCCGCCAACTCCCACGAAGTGGTATCTAGTATGCTCCAAGCGACTCTCCTCCCGCGGGCATGAGTTCACGCCCGGGCCATATCCACGATCAGACTGGGCCACCCTCAGCTTCGACGTGTGCGAGGGGTTGCCCTACCACTATCAACTGAAAGCTTGCAAACCAGGTCTGCCAATGCCTCCGCGGCGTTCGGTCGAGCGAGGGACTTTGCTGACGTGCCCATGCTAGCCATAAGCTCGGGGTTCGCCACCAGCTCCAGCACCTGAGACGTGGCAGCCCCCGCCGCCACATCCGCGTCCGTAAGCAGGCGCGCCGCCCCCGCCCGCACAAACGCGCTCGCGTTTGCCCGCTGGTGGTCGTCTGCCGCGTAAGGATACGGCACCAACAGCGCTGGCAGGCCACATAGCGCCAGCTCCGCCAGCGTGGAAGCCCCAGCCCTGCACAGCACAAGGTCCACCGCCGCGTAAGCCAACTCCATCCGCTCGCAATATGCAAGCGCTCGGTACCCGTTTCCGACGGCGCTGCCGGCAGCCGCAACCGCGGCGTCTAGGTGGCTGGGACCAGTGAGGTGCAGCACTTGAACCCCCGCCTCAAGCCACCGCGAAAGGCCGGCAGCCACCGCCTGGTTGAGGCTTCGCGCCCCCTGGCTGCCGCCAAGCACCAGAAGGGCGGGTCCATCGGGTCGAAGCCCCAGTTGCCGCCTCGCCTCCGCGCGGTCGGCGGCTCCGATGCCAGGGCGTGTTGGCAAACCGGTGATCGCACACCGTCCCGCGGGAAAGTACCGCTCCGCGTCCGCGAACGTGAGCGCCACGCAACGCACTTGTTTCCCTAGAAAGCGGTTGGCGCGGCCGGGAACCGAGTTCTGCTCGTGTATGAGGGTTGGCGTTCGAGCGAGAACGGCCGCCTGAACCATGGCGAACGCCGCGTAACTCCCCATGCCGACAACCACATCTGGCTTCGTACGCGCGATGACGCGAACCGCGCGCAGAAAGCCCCGGGCCAACGGCACCGCTGCCCGCACCATGCCCCCCACGCTCCGAGAGCCCTTGGCGCTGGGCACCGCCGCGAATTCGAAGCCGCGTTCCCTGGCAAGAGCCCCTTCGGGCCCCGTGCCCCCGGCAAACAGCACATCCACCCCGCGGTGCCGCAGCGTTTCAGCGACTACCAGCGCGGGATATGTGTGCCCCCCAGTGCCTCCCGCCGAAACTATGGCTTTCACGCTTCTCCCTGGCAACCACCGCAGGATACTTGGACACGTTCAGTAGTATCCCCACGGAAAACATGCTCACCACCATTGATGTGCCGCCGTAGCTCACGAACGGCAGCGGCACTCCCGTAGTCGGCACCGTGGCTGTGACAACCGCGATGTTCATCAACGCCTGCAGGCCAACCGTGGCCGTTATTCCAAGCGCAACCAGGGCGCCAAACGGATCGCTGGCCCTCCGCGCTATGACAAGTCCTCGGTATACGAACAGCGCAAACAGGAACAGGATCACGAGGCTGCCCATCAGCCCCGTCTCCTCCGCCAGCGTTGCGAAGATGAAGTCCGTGTGCGCCGCTGGCAGATAGAAGTACTTCTGCAGTCCCTTAGCTATCCCAACCCCGAACAGCCCGCCGGATCCCACTGCCGTGAGCGAGTGCACGATCTGATAGCCGATGTCGTCTCTGTGGTCGAACGGATGAAGGAACGCCACGAGCCGCGCCTTCTTGTACGGATGGTGGTAGCACGAGACAACCACAAACGCGACGCCAGCCGCCACGATCTGCAGAAAACGGCCGGTTGGCAGCCCACATGCCATCGCCGCTACCAGCCACGTGCCCACCAGAACCAGAGCGGTGCCCAGGTCTGGCTCCATGGCGATGGGCAGGGCCATGGCCCCAAGCGCCACCAGCTGCTCAATGAGCAGCCTGTTGTCCCTAACTACAGCCTCCTTGTGGATGGCCGCGCACCGTGCGAAGAAGAGCACCATGCTTAGCTTCGCGATCTCCGACGGCTGCACATACACTCCACTGAACAGCCGCACCCACCGATGCGCCCCGCCGTACATCTTGCCCACACCTGGCGCGAACACCAGCAGTAGCAAGAACACGCTCACCAACACAGACAGCCCGCCGAAGCGTCGCCACGTGCGATAAGGAACCCTGGCTCCCACCCACAGCATAACCAGGCCAACAGCCGCGGCGACGGCCTGCTTCCGCACGTAGTAGAGTGGGTCGCCACGCAGCGACTCCATTTGGCCCGCCCTGGCGAACGTGGCGTCGAACACCACAAGGACGCCGATGACCACAAGCGCCATGGAGACCAACGCCAAGCAGTAGTCCGGTGCCTCGCGTCTGGCGTTTGGCATCAGGAGCAACCTCCGTGGCAGATCGGTTGGGCTCCCGGCAGAGCAAGTGCAACGGCGCGAAACGCCTCGCCCCGCTCCATGAAATCGTTGTACATGTCCATGCTGGCGCAGCCCGGGGCGAGCATCACGGCGTCTCCCGGCGAAGCCATGCTCGTCGCCAGGCTCACGGCCTCCTCCATGCCGCGCGCCGTGGCCACCCGGGCCAGCCCCCCACCCCGAAGAAGATCAGCTAGTTCCTCCGCCATCTCGCCGATCAAGACGGCGCCCTTCACAAGCTCAGCCACCCGCGCGGCAGCGGCTCGGAAGTCCAGGCTCTTGTTCCTCCCACCTGCTATCAGCACCACGGGGCGATCGCACGCCTCAACGGACCTCCGCAGCGCCTCCGGATTCGTGCACATCGAGTTGTTGATGTACAGCACGTCGCCGGCGGTGCACACCTCCTCCATCCGATGGACCACCCCGCGAAACGAGCGGAGCGCTGCGCGAATTCCATCTGGCGTGGCGCCCATGGCCCTCGCCGCTATTGCCGCCGCCATGGCGTTCTCCACGTTGTGCTGGCCACGCAGCGGCATCTCGTCGACCGAGACGAGTTCCTCCTCGTTTCTCAGGCGTAGCACTATCCGGCCGGCGCGCACCCACGCACCTGCATCTACCTCGCGGAGCGCGCTGAAGCGGACGTGCCGCCCCCGCCCCACGAAGCTGAGCCCCGCGCTGATGGGGCACTCGGCGTTGGTGATCGCCAGGTCTCCGGGCTGCTGAGCCACGAAGATGCGGCTCTTGGCGGCGGCGTACGCCTCCAGCGTCCGATGCCTGTTCAGGTGATCTTGGCTGATGTTCGTGACCACGGCCACGCGCGGCCGGAACCTGGTGCACAGCTCCAACTGGAAACTGCTCACCTCCGCCACGATCACGTCGTCGGGCGCCGCGCGGGACGCCAACACGATCAGTGGCTCGCCGGGCGCCATGTTCCCACCGTGGTGTGCGCGCACCCCGGACGCGGAAAGCATCGCCGCCGCCATCGCCGTCGTGGTGGTTTTGCCGTTCGTCCCGGTTATCGCGATGATCGGCGCGCAGCTCAGCAGGTACGCCACCTCGATCTCAGGAACCACCTCGGCGCCCGCCCGCCGAGCCGCGACAAGCACCGGCGCATCGGCGGGCACGCCCGGGCTTGGCACCACTAGGTCGGCGTCCTCAACTCCGGGGTACCGCTCATCCCCGAGCACCGCCCTAGCGCCAGCCTGCCTCACCGCTTCTGCCTCTGCAAGCAGCTCGGTCTCGTGCCGCCGGTCGTACACGGTTACGCACGCGCCAGCCTTCACCAGCACCGGCGCCAACGCGGCACCCGTCCTGGCCA
>Ga0123519_10001062_pt1 | contig 47768 bp, 38 predicted proteins | sample YelNatPaOPRAMG02_FD_87396 | JGI IMG/M metagenome (GOLD analysis project Ga0123519, IMG submission 87396) | Hot spring microbial communities from Yellowstone National Park - Yellowstone National Park OP-RAMG-02 (version 2) | ecosystem: Environmental > Aquatic > Thermal springs > Hot (42-90C) ...
AGTTCCGCAGAATAACAGGATACCCGTGGGTGCCATCTGTTCTCACAGTGTTCAAGTTGGCTTGGCTTGCGTGCAACGCTCCTGAATTATTGGATGCTTGGAAGATCTTACTTCTGCCAGATTATATGATCTTCAGAATGACGGGTGAAGTCGTGACCGATCCCGTTACAGCGCAGTCGACAGGGATGTACAACGTTCGTACAGGGAGTTGGGAACGGAAAATGCTTGAGGCAGTGGGTATAACCACTGACCAGCTTCCCATTGTTTTGCCAAGTGGAACTGTTGCAGGTAAGCTCCGACGCGAAGTTGCTGATGAGATGGGGATCAAATCGGGTATCGCGGTCTGCGTTGGTACGAACGACCAAGTGGCTGGAGCGCTCGGAGCAGGCAACTCAAAACCTGGTATTGTAAGTGAGACTACTGGCACTGCCCTTGCCGTGTTCGTGACGACGCCGAATCTCCTTGACGACGAGCGCGTGACAGTAGGACAGCATGCCGCGGAAGGGTTGTGGTTTGCTCTGTCATTCACCACTACGTCTGGAATAGTTCTCAAGTGGTTCAGGGATATTTGCGCGCCTGGTCAAGACTACGAAGATTTCTTAGCCGGCGTAGATGACATTCCGCCAGGGTGTGAAGGTTTAACCGTAATCCCGCATTTCGCTGGCACCGCTTCTCCTACTTTCAACCAGGATGCCCGAGGAGCATTTGCGGGACTGGCGCTCGGTCACACGCGCCTACATTTAGCACGTGCCATTATGGAAGCTTGCGCATGCTCGCTCAGGGAATGCTTGGAGCCAATTGTCGAAGGCGGTGCTACCTTTGACAGGGTCAGGTCGCTTGGTGGAGCTGCGCGAAGTGATATCTGGCTTCAGATCAAGGCGGATCTCCTGAACTTGCCAGTGGAACGCCCTCTTTGCTCGGAGGCTGCTTCATTAGGCGCAGGTGTGCTTGCAGCTGCCGGGACAGGGCAATTTGACAGCATTAGTCAAGCGTCTCAGGCGTGGTACAGACCGGAGCGCGTATTCGAACCGGACCCCGCACGTAGTGCCATATACGTCGATGTGTATGAGCGCTACCTTGATCTTTATCGTCGGCTCTACGGTTAGGGACGCATCCTTTTTGGTGTATTTCGAGGGCAAGGAGAAATAGAATCTCAGACTTCTATATGGCGCCAGGTGCCCCATCTGAACCACAAAGCCATTAATATTCCCGATAGGCATGTAGTCACGGACATCGCAATCCACGCGCCGACAGCTCCGTAACCCAAAGTGTTTGCGAGTAAGTATGCGAGCGGCAACCGAAAAACCCACATAGTCGCGACGCTTATAATTGCCGGAGTGCGCGTGTCGCCCGCTCCCTGTAAGGCTCCCCGTAGGACCATATTGACTGCAAGAAATGGCTCAGAAATTGCATTAATGCGCAGATACGATATTACGAGAGATGCAACCGCAGCCTCTTTCGTAAACATTCTGGCAAGCCATTCTGGGGCAAGGAAGAACACAAGAGCGACGCTCGACATTATGGCTCCTGCCTGACTAACTGCTACCCACGCGCTGTGTTCGGCTCGTTCAGGTTTACCGGCTCCCAGGTTCTGTCCAACTAATGGCGTTGCAGCCATAGAGTAGGCTATGCCCGGCATAAATGCTACTGATTCAATGGCCAAGGAAACAGTGAGTGCGGCTTGCGCAGGGTCAACCTGTTGCTCCGGCAGCGAGCCCAATACCCACCTGAATCCGGCTGCAGCAGTTGAAAAGAGCAAGTTTTGAATTGCAGCCGGCCATCCGATGTTGAGGATTCTCTTGCACCAATACCAGTCGAAACCGAGATGATACAGTCCGCCTTTTAGGACAGACCTACGTAGTAAGCCGAAAGCCATCAACATCCCGAGAACGCGCGATACGGATGTTGCTACTGCTGCTCCGTGGACACCCATTCTTGGGAATGGTCCGTTGCCAAGTATCAAAAGCCAATCCAGAAATATGTTGATAAGGATTACTGAACCATTGACCACAAGGGGACCGCGCATATCTCCCGCGGCTCTGAGCGCAGCCGTTATGTTAACCAGTAGAAACATCGGTACTGAGAACCAGGCTATGAGAGCAGTGTAGTCGGTAGCCAAACGAGCCGCTTCGCCACTTGCGCCTATGATTTTTGCCAAGGGCAGCGCGAAGACTATGAAAGGAATTGCGGTAAAAATACCCCCGATGATAGATAGGATGACTGTTTGTCCCATGACTTTGTCTGCGTCTTCGTACTTGTGACCGCCAAGAAACCTTGCAATCAGCGCCGAGGTACCTGCAGACAGCCCGATCATCATGCCGAATTGAAACATCAAAGCCTGGCTACCTATTCCTACCGCTGCGAATGCTTGCGTTGAGTGAGGAAGTCGACCGACAAAAATCGTATTTACAACGCCGTAGGCGGACTGTATAAGAGTGTTTATGGCAGTAGGCCAGGCAAGATACCACACTGCGCTCCAGACCCGACCTGAGACAATGATTTCAGTCGCCTGGTTGCGGGGACGTTCGGGTGGTTTGGCTGCCTCTTCGATCTCTGTTATTACTTCTCGATCAGTCAAGGTTCGAGCACCAACCTGAATTTTTCGCCGAAGTAACCCTTTTTAGGAGTGTACAGCCGCAGCGTAATCTCGCTCGGGCTATCCGTCCTCTTATGAACGAATCGTATACCCGAGAGTACTTTTGATTCGAGATGATCGACGCGCTCGGTTAGCGCCGCTTTGACAACGGTTTGACCCTCGGAATCTATGCCCACCAGAGATACTTGGCAGTCTTTTTGAGGAGACCAGGCGGACTCACCCAGATTAGTCAATCCTATCCTTAGCTCTACCTCATTTGCTTTCGCGACGTTCACTTTATCACCCGGTGATACCCTCAGCCAGCTTCCGTTCGCAGTTCGCAGCTCAACGAAATCGAATGCGCTGTCTAGATACTTTAGAGGGTTTGTGCCGTTCGGTTTGGTGTTGCCTACGGCAAGATCTGGGCTATTGCAAGAGTCGGTGCCGGTACCTATTGTGCGTAGCCCGGGTGTTTTTCCGGACTCGATGGCTTGCCAAAATTGCTCAGAAACCTCTTCGTAGATCCCAGTTACGCCGCTGGGATGCTTGTCACGATCTATCGTAATCCAGAAATCTATGGGTTTGATGGACGGTCCGTTGACAAACCTAGGACCCCACTCTCGAATTACTTTGGTGACTTTCCTATCTGTGCCGTCGGGTTCGATGATTCCGAAATCTGAGTTTTCGCCGACTCGAAATCCACCGGGATACCACCAGAAGAACACACCATCGGCTGCGCTATTGATTAGCATCTTGTAAAAGTTAGTATATGCGTCAGCTGCGAATTCCAATCTTTCTAGGGAGTTCTCCATTCGGGTCATATCCCATGTATTAACACCCGCCTCCGCCCAGATCATAGGTTTCATTGGCGCTGCCCAGCGCGCATACTCTCGCTCGAACCAGCCTGGCTTTGTGCGCTCCCAATCGCCAATTCTGCCGTAAGCCTCGGGAGCCAAAAAGTCCACAGCACCCGCAAGATAGGGAAAGTCATAGGGAATTCTACCGCCCCATCGGAAAGTGGGATTTCCTGCTTCAGCCATCCGGAAGCTGACTAGATGGTTGGGATCAATGCTTCGCACAAGTCGCCGCGCTTCAGAGTACTTTTTATACAGGAGCGTATCCAGGAACCGCCTGTAAGCGGCAACCATTATCCTCCATTCGCCGTCTCGGTCAATTTGTTCTGGTAGCGGATTGGTAACTTTTCCGGTTTCATCGCGCGGCACTGAGTATCCCCAATCCTTTTCAGCGTTTTCGATGCTTCCATATTGATCTACTATCCAAGATTCCCAATCCCGGTCCCAGATTTTACGGTCTTCGTGGGAACCAAACATGGGTTCCCAAGCCAAGTCATAGGCAAAAACTGTGTCATTTTCCCAAAGCTTGTAGTACTCGATTATTTTCCTAATTTCAGGCCAGAGGAAGTTCATTGGAGTGCCAGGCCGAAGCGAAAGGTTTGCCTTGAGTCCCAGTTTATCCAGCCGACGTAGTATGTCCAAGAGATTTTGGGCTTCAGTCGAATGCGAATATATAAATATGCTCACCGAGTTAAACCCGAGATCTTTGATATGTTCCAGGTCGCGCTGAATTACTTCCGGGTCATATGGTTTCCGGTCCAACCAGTATTCGAAATAAGCTCCGTCTTCGGTGCCAATACCAGACGAGGGCATGTAGTTTACCCCGTGCGGTCTCCAGCGCTTGCCGTCTAACCAAAACTCGCCTGCGGACACGGTGACGAAGTGCTTTTGTTTCTTCGGCTTCCAAAGGTGTATCTCGTGAACTAATTTATCTATGACTTTGTCCTGCCGAAATAATTCGCATACCACCTGGCAGTCGGAATATTTGTCGCTGACCGGAGTTTCACAGCACAATAGCCGCGTATTCCCTGGCTGAACCTCGGTAGTTATTTGTTTGTCCAACGCTTCGGAGCCCTTTGATGATACTAACCTCACGCGCAGTGTTAGATTCTGGGCCTTGGAGTCGAAGTTTGCAACCGTTGCCCCGAGCTTCATTTGTTGTCCTTCGAAATACGTGTAAAAGTTTGCTCCACCATCGACGAGAAATAGGTGGTTTCGCATGCGCTCGGCGATTTGCTCAACCAGATTCAATACATTGGGCGACAAATACCAGTTCGGATCAGATATGCCAAACGACGTCCAGATTCCCCCTTTGTATGGTCCATTGGCGTGTACTGTAATTGCTACTGGTACACCGCGCCACTCGCCTTTCGCAGATCTTGCTTCGACTATTGGTATCCACCTCCAGTCTCGACCCTTGTCGAAGCCCGCACCTCTTGGTCTAGGTTGAACGGATCGCACCTTTTTCGGTAAGGGTAGCCGCGTCTGTGTGACAATAACTTGGTCTTCTCTGACGACCAAATCACCTACATCTCGGCACTCGAAAAGCTTGTAGCTCGGGGAGAGTGTATCAAGTTTTGGGCTCTCTGCCGCCGCAAGGAATTCTTCAAACTCAGGTTTCATTCGGGCTGTGCCGATAGGTCCCACCCAATACTCGTGTGGTCCTGGTCCGATCGAGGTTGTATGAGTGAATGCTAGACCGATCGACAACTTCTGGGCATTTTCCGGTTTGAAAACGTCTCCAGGAAAACCTCTTTGCGGTACTGAGTGCCAAAAACGAAAGTCACGCGGCGTTAGAACATACTGCCTCCATTCGGTCTTTAGTGGCACAACTGCAATCCATCGCGAACCGTCCTTTTCTGTCCACTCGATCGATAACTGTTTCGTGTTCGGTCCGCCTTTAGCTGAAAAAACGGTCAGCACGTTATCTTTGCGAAATGGTGTTGGGCCGGCGTCTTGTTGCAAGGTATCCCAGTTCGTAAGTTTCGGCACGCACACGTGAAGAGAACATTGTCCTGGTCCAGGACCGGCATCTTCTACTTGCCAATTGGTTGCGGTTTGGGGATTGTCGCTTGAGCGAGTCCAATTAGTCACACCTGTGGATGCAAAGTCGAAAATGACGTGTTCGGGCGTAACACTGGGCATCTCGTGCTGGTACTCGTCGCGAGTGAGCCAGCGTTCCCCCGCGCGGATGACTGAGCGCTGCCACATCGGGGTATTGAGGGCAATAATATCTCCACCGATTCTCAAGTAATTCTCAATTGACGCCACAGCTCTAGCGGGCAATGTGCTTGCATCAGGCAAGACAAGCAGGTCAATACCACTCGGAGTCAACAGTTTCTGGTCACACAACCCATCGAAATCTATTTCCCGAATCTTATATCCCGCTGCCCTGATGTGACGGGCGATCGCATCAACCAGGGTTGGATTTTCGCTGGGCAGACCGCTTCGCAATATGGCGGCAGTCTTTTCGAGTCCTAGAGCAGAAGTGCAGAGTGCAAAGGCAAATGAGCCGATAAAGAACAAGTATTTCGCGTAATCAACCGACACAGCAACCATCCCTCCTTATTAGACTTATGAAATGAAACTGGATTACACGCGTAAAGTCAAGCATCCGCAGCTTGCCCGCCAGTAGTATGAGGACTCAAGTGGCAGGGAAATTTTTGTCAGCTACTGTTGACGTTTTGCTCAGGCAATGTATAATGGAATCAGCAGAAGGCTAGAGGAATGCTTGACGACTACAAATACAGTATCGGACGCATAGTAGTATATAAACACTCGAACCCCACACTTCCTCGGCAGAGTTACGGGCAGTACGGCCACGAGCGAACCGTCGGCGAAATACTGGCTGTAGAAGTTGATCCGGAGCCAGAGCCCCACTGGGTATATGTTGTCCGCAATATCCGCAACCAGGAAGTAACGCGCGTCGATGAGGACGAGATTAAATTTGCTGCTCCAGCCGGATATTACTGGCGCAAACATCCGCAGCAGATAGCCACTCGTGTAGAGGACGGCGCCCTCGCAGAGATGATAGCGAAAGCTCTGTCAAATCCCGAGAGGGCAGGGCTCCTGCGAGCAACTTTAGGTGATCTAATTCGCAGAGAGGAACTGGCGGCGAAAGCCCACAGAGAGGGTCCGAATCTGCCGGTCTTTCCAGGCGATTACATCCGTGTGCGGGGGGACTTGCGTCCGGAGACAGAGCCAATTCATAATCACTATGCCAAGATATTGGCGGTCGAACCTTCTGACATAGCAGGCATTGAAAATCCTTCTGCCAAACCAGGTCAACCTCGGCTTTATCGGACGTTGAAAAAATACAGAATTATTTCGTCCGAAAAGATCGAGGGAGACATATACGACGCAGAGATAAAGCTTTTTTACACCGCGAACGGCAGAAAAATTGTTCTAAACTGGCGTGCAGCTACTTTATTGGCTGAAGCATTTGGAGATGATCCGCCTTACAACGTCGAATTCGACTACCTATCGGACCACATCTTTACCAGAGAAGAGCTGGAGCCAATGAAGAGGTCTGAACTCGCCAACCTGTTAGCATCAGTCCTCTACGTAAAGGGGAAAATGGGGTGGCGAGACTATCAGCGTCGAGACCAGGTGTTTTTCGGCACGCCAAAGTCGCATCTTATCGACTACATCCTTGAAGTTTCCCGTTTCGACGCGCGGCGCAATAGATACATGACCAGGGAAGAAATCGCTGCCAAAAAGCGTGAATGCTACAAACTGCGGCGGCTTTTGAAGGGAAGCTAATCCGGCCAGGCAATCAGCTCCTAATACCGCATCTCTCCGTTTTATCTGCAGGTTTGCCTGCGTAATAGTAAAGCGCAATTGCGAGTAGTTTCTTAAAGCAATAGCGTGGCGTACCACAAACCTGGGTTCAGAAGTGCCAATACAGGTGTCCCAGACGTTCAATTCTCAAGTATACTGCTAACAGCACAAGAATGAGACCTATGAGGTTTATCTGTTCGTGGTTTGCACAGACTTGTGACCAACTTGCGCGTCTTTTTTCCGACTGTGAGTATGGTTTCAACGATGGCAACCATCGCCGAATTTCTGCGCAGTATGTCTGGTAATCCGGTGCGAAAAGCTGTTTTAGCCTTCGCTCTTCGCGTCCTACTCGCAGATGGGCGTAAATAGCGAAAAGCACTATGTAGCCGATTATCAGGTAGGGATTACGTGTCATAATAAAGAAACCCAGTCCGAGAATAAATCGACCTATGTACATTGGGTTGCGAACATAAGAGTAAGGACCCGAAACAGTCAGCCGCTCGTCCTTGTGCAAGTGCGAGGCTGCCCACATCTGAATCAGCTCACCCAGAAGAGCAACAGGCGTGCCTATAAAGAATGCACCTCTATCGTGTATAAATCCTACTACCGCTACCAAAGCAGCAGCCATCAACGGCACACGATACCAAGTAAGGGTGCGGTGCAGCTTGTCTTCGAACGAATCTTGTACACCAGTGTTCACGGACAATAGTATACCTCCCATACTTGAGAACACCCGCAAGTGTAACATACGGGACCACTGCGGTCAAGAATAAACTGGCTCGTCAACGCTTAGTAAAATCTGTTATCATCATTGACTTATTGGTCATTTCGGTGGTATCTTGTTATCAGCTGCCTCGGACGTCGGCCGTGGCGCCCAACTCCTAAGGGGAGGTGCGTCAGGAAAATGACGGAACAAGCCCGATCCAAGGAAGGGGAACTTCATTGGCCGGCGGTCCGCAACGACACCGATAATTCCCACCTCGTTCGTGAGGCGGATACAGACGCGGTCAGCCAACGGAACACGATCGCTAACTCCTCTATATCGAATCCGAGCAATCCCCAAACATCCCGACTGAGCGAGTCTGAGCGTACTGGTCTGCTTAAAACCATTTGGGAGCTGAGCCCAGACATTCTTGCTGTCAAGAATACTCGCGGTGTCTACCAGATGATAAATCCAGCCTTTTGCGAATGGTTCGCTGTGAGCGAGGGTGACGTGGTGGGCAAAACCGACGCCGATTTGTTCCCAGGCAACGATGGTGAGTTGTTCCTTAGATCGGATCTAGAAGCAATTCGTTTAGGAGAACCAATGTTTTGTGAAGAGACGCGTCGTACGGCCAAGGGTCTGCGTCACTATCGCGTTTCCCGTGTTCCATATTGCAAACCCGAAGGTGGGGTGCTCGGGCTTTTGTTTTGCTTGAGAGATATAACCGAGCTGAAACAAACAATTGCAAGAGCCGAGCAGGCAGTTGAGTCTGTCAAAAAACACGAGCAAACGCTTCAGCAACTCATAGATTCAATGCCAGCAGGCGTTATGCTTCTAGACTCGGAGCTCAGACTACTGGCTTGGAACAAGACTTACCTGACATATTTTGATCCTTCTTTGAAATGGTGCGTCGGAGCACGAATACAGGACGTAATGCCTTTGGCTGAGGAGTCAGGAATCGTTCAGAAGCTTTACAGGGCGCTGAAAACGGGGCGCCCGGTGAGGGTTCGAGAGTTCAAATACGAGGGTCTGAGGAAGGGGACAACCTACTGGCGTGGCGTCGCGGTACCGTTGGAATTGTCGCTTGAAACCGGATCTACAGCCGCACTTGCGGTTATGGTTGTAGACGTCACGCGTGAGGTGATGGCTCGCGAGAAGTACGCTCAGACTGCTGAGTTGGCTCGGCAGCGCGAAAGAGAAATTAGAGAGTTATACGAGCACGAACACTCCATCGCGATTCAGTTGCAGAAAAGTTTGCTGTCCCACGATCTGCCCGATCTGCGCGGGTTCGAGATTACGCGGCGTTATCAGGCTGCCTCGGAAGGTGCATTAGTTGGTGGTGATTTCTACGATATTTTCCGAATTTCTGCACGCAAAGTCGGTGTTGTGATAGGGGATGTGGCAGGCAGAGGTCTAAATGCGGCAATATACACGGCTATGACCAAGCATATGCTCAGGGCTTACGCTTTGGAAAACAGCTTGCCTAGCCTTGTACTAGCACGTCTCAATGACGCTCTGATATCGTGCACACCTGTAGAAGTATTCGTGACGCTGATATACGGAGTGCTCGACGCGGAAGACGGGACGTTCACTTATTCCAATGCAGGACACGAACTTCCGGTCTATTATTCAGCTAGGTTGTCTCGGGCGTGTTCATTGGATTTGACAGGTCGTGCTTTGGCATTGTTGCCGGGCTACAACTATTCTACCCACGTAGTGTCTTTCGAGCCCGAAGACGTCCTCGTTTTGTATACCGATGGCATTTCAGACGCTGGTAGAGGCACCAATAGGCTCGGCAGAGAGCAAATTGTCTCGATTGTCGATAGTATTGGCTGTCACAGTGGAAATGACATTGCGAATGCTATAATGCAGGCGGCGCTCAATTTTGCTGGTGGTCACCTTGCGGACGACGCGGCGCTATTAGTCATACGTGCTCTACCGCGTCGTTGAACCGTGCGCTCCTGAGCGCATACCGTACTTTGCGCGGCTTTGCTTGTAAAAATCATTACCGAAGCAATCGTTGATAACTATCAGAGGGAAATCCACCACTTCGAGTCGGTGAATTGCTTCGCACCCCAGGTCTTCAAATGCTACAACATCGCAAGAAACAACGCGTTGAGCTAGCAAAGCTCCAGCTCCGCCGGTAGCCGCAAAATAGATAGCTTTGTGCTTGACGATTGCATCGATGACTGTAGGGCTTCGCTCACCTTTTCCTATCATTCCCTTGAGACCGGCTGCTAGCAGTTGTGGTGTATAAACGTCCATGCGACTTGAGGTAGTAGGACCGATGGAACCTATGACTCGTCCCGGGGGAGCCGGTGTAGGTCCCGCGTAATAGAAAGCTTGATATTCAAGGTCGATTGGGAGCTTCTCACCACGCTTGATGAGCTCAACCAACCGCGCGTGAGCCGCGTCCCTGGCGGTGTACAAGATTCCTGATAGGAGAACGTGGTCGCCAGCAACCAACCGGCAGATCTCTTCTTCCTTTAGCGGAGTATGAATCTTTTTTACATCCGGCACCGGTATCAGTGAGTCTCCTTTTCAGCTCTTATTTCAAATAACAAAACCAGCGTGCCTTGCAGCGTGACACTGCAGAGTCACCGCAACAGGCAAGCTCGCAATGTGGCACGGGAAAGATTCGACGTGCACTGCAAGCGCCGTAACGCGACCGCCCAATCCCCCGGGTCCGATTCCTGTTGCGTTTATTGCCTCGATAGTACGTTGCTCCAGTTCAGCGTCCGTAGGGTTATCGGCGGGCTTGCCAACCTCGCGAATCAGGGCTTTCTTCGAAAGCAAGCAAGCCATTTCCAGAGTGCCACCCAGCCCAATACCGACAATAAGGGGTGGGCAAGGGTTTGAACCCGCTTTCTTAACAGTCTCGACTACAAATTCCACCACTCCTTCGGCACCGTCGGAGGGCTTGAGCATTTTTGTCGCGCTCATATTTTCGCTTCCGGCACCTTTGGGAACGATAGTGCCCACAAGTTTGTCTCCGGGTACTATTTTCGCGTGGATAACTGCAGGTGTGTTATCTTCAGTATTCTTTCTGAGAAGGGGGTGTGCGACCACTGATTTACGTAGATAGCCTTCGGTGTATCCAATTCGCACTCCCCCATTTACAGCCTCGTATAAAGTCCCTCCGGATATGTGTACGTCTTGTCCAATTTCGAGGAACACTACTGTTATGCCAGTGTCTTGGCATATCGGAATGCGCTGTTCCCTAGCAATGCGCGCATTTTCTATCAGTTGCTCCAATACATTGCGTCCGGTGACGGATTCCTCCTTATTCAGAGCGTTTTCCAAAGCCCTGAGCACATCATCAGGGAGCACTGTGCAAGCCTCGATACAAGCATTTTTTACGTGCTCCACAATCTCGGACGCTGCAATCTCTCGTGTCTCAGTCAACGTCTTTCCCTCTAACGCCGTCCCGAGTCAGGTTTATGTCCGGCAGCAGCCGGTCCCTTTCAACCAGCGGACTGTCTGCGGGGTGTATGGTTCGCGTTGGGAGATAACGAACGTGTCCGTCAGCAAATAGATAGTTGCGTGAACCACTCCAAGGGTCGTTGCCGGTCTCGACCGGATCATCATACCAACCAACCTTGTTGTTGCTGCTGTGAAGCGTCCAGTACTCAGCTGCTAGGACTTTCTTCGTTGGAAATTTTACTGCTGCTCCCGGGATGGTCGAACAGGGCAGAACAGGATTAGTCGCAGCAAACTTGACTCGGATATAGTTTGCGGTTGATATGCGGTTCACCTGATCTGGTGTCATGTAAAAACAAGCGGAATAGGCATACGAGGTCGCGGCATATATCCCTGGCGGCGTGGGGTCTGCCGGACAGGACAGAATCTTGTTCTTATCTTCGGCGCTGGAAGCTACTATATATTTTCGGAGAGACTCCCTCCAATAGTAACCTGCCCACAGGTACTGATTGTTCGTATTCGGATAACAACCATCATGTTCAGCAACATACGACTCAAATGCGCAGGCAATTTGGCGTAGATTAGACTGGCACTTCACCCGTCGGCTATTCTTGTGCACTTCGAACAACACCGGGACCGCTATCGCCGCAATGATACCAATCAGACCGACCACGGCAAGTAGCTCCAACAAGCTAAAACCTGCCGAGCGCACGTTCACTCAAGCTTACCCTCCGACCTCAGTTTAAAGAACTCATATGCCAGTATCGCGCTAGGGACTTCTACTACCGTTGCCAGTCTCTCAAATACTCTCGACAACGCGCGCTTGTGAATTTCGTCGGCTTCGTGCGTGTAATTAAGCCGATTTACAGCTTCGTTAATCATTTTAAAAGCGTCCATTATGAACAAACCTTTGCTTTGTGCAAGTTGCCGCAGCGGCAACGCGGCATACCCTCTTGTAATCCTTTCGGCTACATCGTCCCATACCTCCTCAATCTGCCTTTCCATTTCGCGACGCGTGGACATCGCGGTCCTACGTTGCTCAGCCAAGGACTGAATTCTCTTCCACTCTTCATATGCCTGCAACGTAGTGCCCTCTATGATTCGGAGGCGAACTTTTCGACCGATTACTTCACTCAGGCACTGCTCAACAGTGGGGAGGTGTTGGGCGCTCCGGATATGTCCGGCCATCGGCAAATCCGGACTTGAAAAGCCGAGAACAAAGTAGTCTCCATCGAGGGTGATGCCTACTCCGAGCTCCAGAGCTCGGTATAGCGTAGGTGCTATAACCCTATCCTTGACTCTTTCTGCAGCTTCAAGCCATATCTTGTGCGCGTCAATGTTTTGTTGCATTGTCAGTCTCTCACGGAAATCATGAAATATGTATAAAGCCGAAAGTGGAAAGTGGAAAGCTTCGTAGTATTAGATGAGTAGGTTCAGGCTTTCCACTCCCCACTTTCTTTCTGACGCGATTATAGATTCCGTGCTGCACACTGTCAATATCTGGTTCTAATTGATGAAACTACAGATCGCTGCTCCAACGAAGTCCACGACCGGTCGTGCAACCACGATTAACCCAATTGTACCAACCAAGCAGGCTACAACGACTGCGTTCAGCGCCAGGCTAAACTCAAATGTTGGCCTGTCACCAGAGGGAGCAAAGAACATGATCCTTACGACGTTGAGGTAGTAGTAGGCGGATATTATGCTGTTTGTAACACCGATAACTGCCAATATGACAAGTTCTGGGTGTTGAAACTGCCCCGCCTTAATTGCGCCTCCAAATATCAGAAGCTTGCCTAAAAACCCCGCTGTCGGTGGCACACCAGCGAGAGAAATAAGGAAAACTGTCAAAGATGCTGCCAAAAACGGTGCCCGCTGCATTAGACCGGCATAATCGTCGATGGCGTCAGATCGCATGCGCTTACCCAATCCAGCGACGATCGCAAACGCCCCGAGGTTCATAAACAAATAAGCCACAAGATAGACTATCACTCCTTGCATATCCCAAGTGCAGCGTTCGGAGGCTGAGCCGGTTGTTCGCACCAGTGCATTCGGGACATTCCATAGTCTCGGCAGCAAACGACCCTCGCCACTGAATGTATGTAGTGCAGAAAGAACCCCAATCATGAGGTATCCGACTTGGGCTATGCTTGAATATGCTAGCATGCGTTTGATATTTCTTTGGGGAATAGCTACCAGATTCCCAAAGAACATACTTGCTGCCGTGAGAACAACCAGGATCCAGTACCAGCTAAGTTTCTCCGGCGCAATCGGCATTGCGACAGTCGTGAGGAAACGTACCATCACTGCTAGCCCTGCTGCCTTACTTATGACAGAAAGAAACGCTGTGATCGGGGTTGGTGCTCCCTGGTAAACATCGGGCGCCCAGAATTGAAATGGCACCAACGCAAGCTTGAAGCCGAAACCTACCAGCGTAAAGACGATTCCAACCCACACAGCTCCGGTTTCAGTTGCCGTAGGAGTTAGCCCTCTAGCCACGGCGCTTAACGCTGTATTCCCGCCGGTGACGCCGAAGAGTATTGAAATTCCATATAAGCCCACTGCCGAACATGCTGCACCGTAAAGAAAGTATTTCAATCCAGCTTCTCCCGAGCGTGGGTCCGTCTTGACAAAACTGGCAAGAACATAGCTAGCCAGGCTCAGGAGCTCTATGGATAGGTAAATTGCAATTAAGTCAGACGCCACTGCAGTGAGCGAAACAGCTGCAGTTGCCAGCATAAGCAGTGAATAGTATTCGGCCTTGTGTGGTTGTCGGGCTTCGAAGTAATCGACAGAAAGCAGCATGACGATAAGCGTTCCGCAAAACGCGACCAGTGCAAATGTCGCGCCGAATGGATCAACCGTTAGTTGCGCGTGTCCGCCTCGCGTAACAAACAGGGCTACAGCGGGCACACGAACAAGTTCATAACCTACCAGGGCGTCTACAGTGCGGTCAGCAAGAGTTACGGATTTCAGCGTAGCCCAAAGCGCATAAATAACTCCGGGGAACATCAACGCCGGCGCCAAATAATGGGTTGGCAGCCAGTGGTCCAGTCCCTCATTGGGTCGGCGCGCAGCAATTACACCTAGAATCAAGACCACTATAGCCGCAATGATTAGATATAGCGCAGGTATTATTAACCTTATATCGCCTATGAACATATCTCAGCTCTCAAGAAGTTTTCGAAACCATGCTTCACTGTCCGAAAGTCCAACCCACGTTCCTAGCTTCCCAGCTTTCGCGCACTGTGCTAGTGCAAAAGGCGTACAATGCTCTCAGAAGCAGAATTGAAAATTGTCAGAATGTGGCTGGGCAGTATACCGAACAATAGCGTGAGTGCCATTAATGGCGCTAGGCTTATTACCTCTCTAGCATCTGCATCAGGTAAGTTTTGCCAGCGGGGATTCAAGGGTCCAAGAAGAACTCTTTGTACTGTCCAAAGCATGAACGCTGCTGTTACCACAATACCTATGAGCGCCAGCCCGGCTAAAAGTGGGGAAGCATTGTAGGTTCCAGTCAGAACTGAAAGCTCCGCTATGAACCCAGTCATGCCAGGCAATCCTAGCGAACCGAAGCTGCAGAATGACAGCATTCCTGCGTATATTGGCATTACAGCTCCCAGTCCGCCGAACTCCGAAAGCATTCGCGTGTGAGCGCGCTCATACACAATACCGACGAGTATAAATAAGGCGCCTGTCAGGAGTCCGTGACTAAAAACCTGCATTTGGGCACCGTTCAAAGCAATGATCTTGCTCTGTTCATTCGCAAGCAGTCCGCTTCCAGCTACTGCACAGCCGAGGGTAACGTATCCCATATGGTTGACAGACGAATAAGCGATTAGTTTCTTGAAATCCCACTGCGCCATTGCGACTAACGCGCCATACACAATCGCAACTAGCGACAGAATAGCTATGATCCACCAATATCGCGAAAAGGCTTCAGGCAACATAGTCATCAGCACTCGCATAAAGCCGTATGTTCCCATCTTGAGTAGCACGCCGGCAAGAATTACTGAACCCGCTGTAGGAGCCTCAACGTGCGCGTCCGGAAGCCAAGTATGGAATGGGAACATTGGTACCTTTATGGCAAATCCCAAGAAAAGTCCCCAGAACACCAGAGCTGCTATTGGCAGGTTTGATGCAAACGGATGAGCTTTGGCGATCGTGAGCATGTCAAACGTGTGCTTTCCAGCCAGACGGGTCACTTCGGGGGAGAAATACATGGCCAGGATGGCAAGTAGCATTGCCATACTGCCAACCATCGTGTATAAAAAGAACTTAATAGCTGCGTACTCGCGCTTAGGTCCTCCCCAAATGCCTATCAGGAAGTACATCGGAACCAAAGAGACTTCCCAAAACACAAAGAACAATACAAAATCCAAAGACACAAATACGCCCAACATTCCGGTTTCAAGGAGCAGGAACATCCAAAAATACTCCTTGGCGCGCTCGTTGATGATGAGCGAATAGACAAGGCTCAACGTAGTCAACAGCGCTGTTAGAAAAACCAACGGCACACTCAGACCGTCCACGCCCATTGCAAAGTTCACGCCCAGCGACGGAATCCAAGGAACGCTGATTCCAAACTGCATACCGTTGGGAAACTGCGGACCGCTTCGGTCGTAACCAGCCCAAAGCCAGATTGACAGGACCAACGGTATCAGGCTCATGGCGATGGATGTAACCTTGATCGCCGCAGTTTTTTGTTTTGGTATAAACATCACGATCAATACGCCGGCCAAGGGTACGAACGTGATTACCGGTAAAATCCAGCTATTGGAATCCATGCCTCCTCCCTATAGTGGCCCGCAAGGACCGCGAGACTGATAATGATGAGTGCAACAACCGTGAGAAATACATAGTGCTGAGTAACGCCAGTTTGTATGTATCTGAGCGCGGATCCAAGGCTCTTGGTAGTCCAACCGACCAGGTTGACAACACCGTCTACCACTGTTCTGTCAAACCATCCGTACAAGTTGGATATGATGCGCGTCAGATAAGCAACGCCATTGACTATGGCGTAATCGATGACCCAGTAGTCAAACTTGAACGCAAGCCAAGATGTTCCCATTAACCCACGTATGACAGTCGCTTGATAAATTTCGTCGAAGTAATACTTGTTTTGGACAAGCTTGTAGAGCCAGCCGAAGTACGGTTCCAACCTTTCGATTTTCACAATCGGTTTTAGCCATATCACACTGGCGAGCGCGATGCCAAGAAGCGCAGAAATAAGTGCGAAAGCGAACACGGTGGGGTTGAATCCAGTGTGCATTCCTTCGAGCCGGTTTTCTAGTACGGAGGAGTATGAATGTCCAAGAACAGGTAGTAGATGATGTTCGAATGCATTTGCCCACGGAGTGCCTACATAACCGGCCGTAATGGCAAGCATGCTGAGGATAACCAGAGGAACTAGCATCACCGGCGGACTTTCGTGGGCATGAATCTCAGAGTTTCTGGGTGCGCCGTGAAATGCTTTGTATACTAGTCGAAACATATAGCAGGCAGTGAGAAACGCACCTACTGTTCCTACTACAAAAACGAGTCGATTAGTATGCCACGCTACGGCAAGTATCTCCTCTTTGCTCCATCCGCCTGCCGTGACAAACGGTATACCGCACAGGGAAAGTGTTGAGATCAGAAATGTCCAGTATGTCCAAGGCATTCTCTTTCGCAGGCCGCCCATTTCGCGTATGTCCTGCGTGCCGGTGCCGTGGATTACACTTCCAGCGCCGAGAAACAAGTTTGCCTTGAAAAAAGCGTGGGTCATCAAATGGAAAACTGCCGCTACGTATCCAAATACGCCCAGCGACATCATCATATATCCCAGCTGGCTGATAGTTGAGTATGCTAGTATGCGCTTTATATCGTTCTGGGCAAGCCCGATAGTGGCAGCCAGAAACGCGGTGAATGCTCCTATGTAGGCAACAACTTGAAGTGCTACGCCGCTTGGGTCGGCTAGGTAAACCGGATACATTCTAGCTACCAAGTATACGCCCGCAGCGACCATAGTAGCTGCATGTATCAAGGCTGACACAGGGGTCGGACCCTCCATAGCATCCGGAAGCCAAACATGAAGCGGGAACTGAGCAGATTTGCCTACCGCTCCGCAGAAGAGTAGCAATCCAGCTATTGCTAGAAGCGGTAAACCCAGCGGTCCAACAACATCGAGCCGTGATAGATTGTCGAAGACTCCTTCCGAACCAAACAGGTTAAACGAACCTGTTTTCAGATACAGCAATATCATTCCCGCCAAAAAGCCCACATCGCCTACGCGCGTGACCAGAAAAGCCTTCTTCGCAGCGCGCATTGCCGAGGGACGTTCGAACCAGAAACCGATCAGCAAGTAAGACGTGAGCCCCACCAGCTCCCAACTTATAAACATCAGGAGCAAGTTGTTCGCAATAACCAAGCTAACCATGGCGGCAGCGAACAGGGAGTGAAACGCGAAGTACCTTGGGTAGCGGGGATCTCCGTGCATATAGCCGATGGAGTATATTTGTACCAGCGATGCGACTATCGTCACCACCAATAACATAACCACTGAAAGTGCGTCGATCGAAAAGCCAGTGTCAATAGAGCCTGTGCCGACCGGCATCCACGGAATGCTTACCGAGTAAAGTCCTTGGCAATCAGCACTGCCTCCACCCAGGAACCACTTCAAAGCTAATGCAATCGACAGCACCAGTGAAGCGCATATGGCACTGATGGCAACATATGCTCCTTGTCCCGGACCCTTTTTCCCGAGTACCAAGGTCAAGCCGAACGCTATAGCGGGCAAAAGCGGTATAAGCCAGGCGTACTCAATCAGTGCCATCTGCTCTTTTGCGTTATACCTCCATCGGCTTAAAGCACGTCCAATCCTGGATTCCGAGACTGCTAGTCATTTCGTTACGTATCCCACCCCAAACGAAAACTCCATCGATCCGTCGCCGACCACTCCCAGGTCTACCACCAAGCCAGGTACAACATCCGGATACAATCTCAACCCAGTGTCAAACACGAAACGCCCCTTGTGGTTACTCGTGCCGTACCTGGCTGCGTTAACATATGCCTCACGAAAGTTGACAAAAGGCGAGTCCCACATCCCTTCGGCAATGAAACTCGCGACCGGTGTCAGCGCAATCTCCACCCCGAAAAGTGGTGCTAGCTTAGATTGTCGACTATGGCCAAATCCTAGGTGTGCGTCTACAAATCGCCCTGTCTCCTTATTGACGACCAAACGTTTGCTGGCAATCAAAAAGTACTTTCGTCCGTTGTGTACTTCTTCAAGCGGATCCACATCACGGTCTGAGTTTCCAATGTCGCGAATAGCAAATGCGATAGCCGGGCGGCGTTCCTTTTCAGCGCAGATCAGGAACTTAGCAGATAACACCACCAGCTCGTCATTCGCTAGTGTTGGAGGGAGCGATACGTCGTACTGATTGCTCTGAAATTGCGCACAGATTTCTGTATTCTCGCCTACTCCAAATGTGATGGGCGCTCTTATCTGTCGGTCCATAAAACGGGAGTAGCTGAATATCTCAACGTGCTTTGATTCGCTGTAACCAACCGCCATCCTAGATTTGCCTATTAGTCGGGCAGTCGGGATGACAAACAGTCCCGATAAGCCGTGCCACGACTGAGAGGTTACCTGCTGTGCATCCTGTGCCAAAGCATTGCCGACCAATGCAATCAGCAGTGCACCCACAATCCCTACTATCCTGCACCAATCCGTAATGGCGCCCGCGCAACTAACCAAGCTTATGCACTTATTTGTAAACTTGAAAACTTTCAATCTTTGCCTCGCTGCCCTTTGTCCGGCGAACGGATATTCCTCCGAGCTGCAACTAGTTTCAGCACGTGCGTTCTAGAGTTTCATCGCCGTGATCTTGTCGGCGTCTATATGGAGTTCCAATCGGTAGATGTTGATCAATATTGCCAGTCCTATTGCGGCCTCAGCTGCAGCCAGAGTGATTACGAAAATAGCGAACACCTGTCCAGTTATGGTCGGCAGCTTCAGGTAGGATCCAAAAGCCAGAAAGTTTATGTTGGCTGCATTGAGTAGCAATTCGATCGAGAGTAGCATACCGATTGCGTTTCGCCGCACCATTAACCCAAAAAGTCCTATACAAAAAAGCAGCGCTCCAACCGTTAGGAACCAAGTGATTGGAATTCCATAAGTGCTATGGCTCATCCGGCCGGTCCTCCTTTGCAATTGTAACGGCTCCTACAAGTGCCACAAGAAGAACCACCGAAGCCAGTTCAAATGGGAACACATAGGGCTGTAGAAGCGCATAAGCTACCGCGTGTGTTCCGACATCGGTCTGTGCAGGTCCCGCCGCTGTGATGTCTTTAACCCATACCGAGTTTGCAACGGTAATAAACAAGAACAAAAACATTAAGGCTGCTGCTCCGAAGGCGAATACAGGATTGTATATCGCTTGGGTGAATCCCACCTGCATAAACCGATGTGACAGGAAAATAGCTAGGATAATCATTGTGGTTACGGCACCCACATAAATCATCACTTGCACTGCAGCCAAGAACGGTGCGTTCATTAAAACGTATAGACCTGCAATTCCTAGGAGTGTGAGTCCAAGAAACAGTGCCGCTCGCAGTATGTTCGGCATCAAAACTACCATAGCTGCCGAACCGAGCGTTACTCCTGCTAACACCACGAATGCGAGTTGATATCCTGTTATCTCGAAACCAAGTACTGTCATGCTGCTTTTCTGTGTAACGACACTCTACGAGCTTTCTGATTCTTCAGATTCAGGTTCGTACTCCATCGTGCCGCCAAGTCGCATCAGGTCTTCAAGATGGTAAATCATTCCTTGCCTATCATAACACGCTAGCTCAAACGTTCGTGCCGGCCGCAGACATTGCTTCGGACAAACTTCCATACACAGCCCACACCACATACACCGCGATATGTCAATTGTAAACTCCGCCGGCCGTCGATCTTTTGGGTCTTGACCCTTTTCAGCAATCACGGTGATTATGTGCTCCGGGCACATCCGCGCACAAGCACCACAAGCTATACAAGGAGTTCGTCCGAGCCGAGGATCCACCGGTAGTGTTGGCATTCCACGATACCGCTCCGGCAGTACTGGCTTCTCCTCCGGATAAAGTTGAGTTACTGAAGGCCGAAGGAATGACCAATTCTTGGCAGTTACCCACAACCCTTTCGGGAGGCTCACAAAAGTGTTGATTATGTCTCGTATTAAGCCCTTCTTCAAGTACTCTCACCCGGAGCCCATACTTATCTGGCAACCCATAGCCCAACGTATGCGCCCATTATCAAAAGGTTTGCCAACCCTACGGGAATCAATGCTTTCCAGCTGAGATTCATGAGTTGGTCTATGCGCACACGCGGGAATGTGGACCTTATCCACAAGATGAACACTACAACTAGCCAGCATTTTGCAAGGAACCATACCAGCGAAACAAGCGAGTACCAGTACCCCGAAAGCTGATCGCCGAGAAAGCTGAATGGCTGATTGTATCCTCCCAAAAACAAAGTAACTATCAGTGCCGACAGAGTAAATGTCTCTGCGAATTCTGCAAGGAAAAACAGCGCGAACTTCATCCCCGAATATTCGGTGTTAAACCCGGCTACTAGCTCAGACTCGGCTTCCATCAAGTCAAACGGCGTTGTGTTCGCCTCGGCTAATCCCGCAGTCAGCAGCATCAGAAATGCTACCTGCAGCATTGGAAATGCGTTAAAAAGGTTCCAGTTCCTAATGGATCCAGCTTGTTTCTGGACTATAACATCGAGGTTCAGGGAGCCAGCAAGAAGTACCGGTATACACATTGCGAGAATGACAGGCACCTCGAAGGCTATCAGTTGGCTCGCTGCTCGAAACGCTCCCAGCAAGGACCATTTGTTATTAGATGCCCAGCCTGCAGTGATTATACCTATAATGCTAATGCTTGATATGGCTGTTACATAAATAACTCCAACGTCAAGTGGTTTGACGGTCAGCCCTTTGCCAAATGGGATAACCACATATACGACGTACGCCGGAATAAAGACTATCGCCGGAGCTATGGTAAAAAGCCATCTATCAGCTCCTTTGGGGATTATGTCCTCCTTCTGAAATAGCTTTATCGCATCAGCCACGGTCTGTAAAACGCCCCAGGGTCCAGTTCGGTTAGGACCGAGTCTAGACTGGATCCTTGCAATGACCCAGCGCAGTTTCAAGACAACATACAAAACTACGAGGAGGATAAAGATAAGGATAACGACTGCGGCAGCGACTATCTTGGCGAGCTCTATTGCAAGGGCAATTATTTGCTCAGTGTTTATTTGCATTTTTCTATGGACACAGAACTAAAGCGCCCATTCCACTCGGAACGCGCGCACAGTTCTACTTCTTAGAGTGAGAGGAGTTTCAAGACTTGGGCCGAAAAACCCTGGCTCATTATAAGTGCCGGCCAGAAACATGTCAAGCTATCGACCACCCGACTACTCTCCCGCTCGGCTCGCGTCTGATTTGCACATCGTGCCAGTGCGGTGCTATACTGCCCCTGAACTACATTGTTGTGAAAAGGAGACGTCCCATGACGTCACGAGAGCGCATGCTGATAGCGATAAACAATGGTAAGCCTGACCGACTTCCTGGGCAAGTGCACGGTTGGATGCCTTACTATCTCAAGACCTATCTCGGTGGCTGCGATCAATTCGAAGCATACGAGCGCTTTGATTTGGATATGGCAATATACATCGATCCTATTTACGTTTATGACGAAAAAGACCTCGCCAACTGGCAGGTGGAGCGAACCGACTTGGGTGAGGGTCCAGACGGAACATTCAGCTGGATGGACGTCATAAAGACACCTGAGGGAGTTCTTCGCAGCGCCGGTTCTGGCAACCCCATCACATCTTGGCTTACCGAACCACTAATAAAGTCCGAGGCAGATTTTGAACTCTTCGACAAATACTATCCGGTTCCGGCTCGTGTAGATGGCACGCCGGTCCGAAAAGCACTGGAAAGGGTTGGCGATCGTGGAATCGTAAGGGGTTGTTTGTGGGGATATGGCCAATCAGGACCATGGCAGAGCTTTTGTTGTTTGGTTGATACAGAGCCTGCGATTATGTACGCCATAGACAACCCGGAGTGGGTACACCACGTGGAGGAACGATTACTGTCAAAGCAGCTACGGGTTATCGAGATGATGGCAGGCGAGGTGCCTTATGACTTGGTCGAAATAGGTGGCGGTGCGGGCTCGAATACAGTAATAAGCCCAAAAATGCATGAGGAGTTCTGCCTCCCTTATGATCGCCGTCAGGTGGAGGCATTGCATGCCGCGGGCTTTAGAGTTGTGTATCATCTGTGCGGCGGGTTAATGAAGATGCTTGACCACGTTGTAGCAAACGGTTCGGATGGCCTCGAGACAATGACCCCTCCGTCAATGGGTGGTGACTGCGACCTTGCTGAATGCACTAGGCGGGTTGGTGACAGATTATTCTTCGTCGGTGGGTTTGACCAAAACCGCGGGTTCGAACATGGCACGCCAGAGATAGTGCGGCAGATGGTTTTCGAACTGCACGCAGCCTGCCCTAATGGTGGTTATATTTGCTCACCAAGTGACCATTTCTTCCACGGAGACCCCAGGAATATTCAAGCATTCTCTGACGCTCTGAAAGAGTGTGTATACTAGCCCGGTGGGTTGTCACGCCAGACGTTTCGTAAGTTTTTGACTTGCGCTAAGTCGCGTTTAGGTTTTGTTCGCTCCTCTGTCCGGGTATATGAAGGTAACACTTTTGTCACGGCAGGAGGACGTACAAAAATGTTGGAAGAAGGTGACAAAGCCCCTGATTTCACTTTACCTGCAACAGGCGGCAATACCATATCGCTTTCGGACTTTCGAGGTGAGAAGAACGTAGTCCTTTATTTCTATCCAAAGGACAATTCTTCCGGATGCTCAAAAGAAGCCACATCTTTTCGTGATCTAATGCCCGAATTTGAGAAGTCAGATGCGGTGGTTATTGGTGTAAGCGCGGACAGCCTAGAAAGCCACGAGAAGTTTGCCCGTGACTATTCACTTCCGTTCCCTTTGCTTTCTGACCAGTCAAAAGAAGTCTCTACCGCGTACGGAGTCTTCAAAGAAAAGAATATGTACGGTCGAAAAGTAATGGGCATCGAGCGGACAACACTTGTGATAGACAAAGAGGGTGTAATTCGCAAGATCTGGCCAAAGGTAAAAGTCGAAGGGCACGCTGAGCAGGTACTCGACTTTGTTAAGACTCTCTAACAATTTGCACCACATCAGCCGAATTCTAGCAGGAATATAGTTGTCCTTGCCGAATTGAGAATTAGTAATTTGCGCGCATAGGTCCATGTTGTCGGCAGCGCGCTGGGAGGCCTGAACGATGAAAGTCAAAGTATGTCCCAAATGTGGTGCAGAAAGTAAAGAAGACCGTGAGTCCTGCTCAAATTGCTACGCGTCGCTGTCGGCAGTGGAGCCTACGGAGAGCGCAAACCAGCCCATAATCGTTGGCTCTCGGCCAGGACGGGCGCCGCGTCCACCTAAGAGTGAATCACAACCATCAGGTCCGGCTGAGCCGACTCATCCTCAGGGCAGCAACCTCGAAGGCATGGGTATTGAGAGTTCGGGGCGCTCCCCGTTTTACTACCGCGAACCACCTGCCGTCGTAAGCCGTCGGTCAAACGTTGGACTGTTAGTGTTCGTCTTGATCTTACTTGCAGGCGTGGGCTTTGCCGGTTGGTGGTTCTTTCTCAAGCAACCAAGTCCCGCACAAGTGGTCCAGGGCTTTATCAATGCATGTGAGGCTCAAGATGCTGAAAAAGCCAAGTCTTTCTTGTGCAAGTCTACCCTCAACATTCCTGGCGTAGCCGAAGGCTTTACAAAAGGCTTTGCAGCGGCACGTAAGTTAGGAAAGGACAACCATAGTTCAACCAGCACTGGGCGCATTAAGCTTTTGAGCACCTCCTACACCGGCACTGACAAGAGCACGGCGATTGTAGCTTCGCAGTCTATGGACGAAAAAGGCGAGCCAATACAACCGGAACTCACTTTTGACTGGGTTTTGATCAAAGAAGACGGTGCATGGAAGATTGACCTCGTAACTACAGTGCAGAAAATGTTTGTAAAAGCGCTCGGCGAAGCTATGAAAAAAGCACCAAAACCGCCAAGCAATGTACCAGGTGGGTCCGTGGGTCGATAGGGGAAGGAAGAGTTTACGCGCGAAATTGTCTGCCGTCGAGCATGATCTTTGCTATTTCCGTATACATCTTGACGCGTGAGGCAAAGCCGCGCACCAAGCCAAGTTTTTCCTCTTTCATATAGTGTGTGCAGCCGACTAATGCTACGCGTTCAACTCGCAGCCCGTGGTATTTGAAGTACCTTGTTATGGCGGTTTCCACCCCAGAGCGCACGCGGTCGATTCCGGGTATTGAGAGAAATACCTCCCTGCGAAGGGCTCGCTGCCCCGATATGTATGGAGCCAGAAACTGTGCAAGATCGGTAGGTCCTCGACCATTCTTAAAAACCCCTATGGCCATATCGGCGCGATTTTGGATTATCGGTTCGATCAATGCGTCGACCTTCTCGCCGTCCATGCCTACAAGATCCGCGTCGAGGAATAGAAGGATTTCAGCGTCCGTGTTCTGAGCGCCTATTAACATTGCCGCGCCCTTCCCGCGGTTTACATCAAGGTGGATAGCTCTTATGTCGGGGTCAGCCGAAACCAGTTCGAATGTGCCGTCCGTGGACCCGTCGCTCACGACTAGAATGTCGTCTACGAGCGATGATTGTTTGACTGCATCCAGCACAGCCGAAATACGGTCGCGCTCGTTGTACGCGGGTAATATCGCCGTGGTCTTAAACCCGCACTTCAACTGCGATTTGCTTGAGCGAAGATCTTCTGACCTCGTGTGGGTCAAGCTACCACTCCCTCCGAGACTGTTGAGTGCATAAAATCCTCACTTGGCAACATCTATCTTTTTCGGTTTGGCTTGTTCGGATATTTCCTTCCACGTGTCCTGGAATACCTTCATTGCCCTGTCGCGCGCTTGCCCAAGAAACTTCGCTGCATCACCGGCAATGTCGGTCGAAACCTTATTCGCCGACTGCAGGTAAGCCAAAGCCTTGTCAAGCTCTGCTTGAGCTTGAGCAGTCTTCTTGTTCTTCAGAAGCTCTTTTGCACGTCGCGTGTGCCGTTCGGCTTTCGCTAAGGCTGTCACCAAGTCGGACCCAGTTTGCTTGGACGTCTTATTGTCTTGGACGTGCAGCTTGCTTGATATGTTGCCTATTTCCTTGCGCATTTGCTCTATGCGATACTGATCCCAGGCAACCAAAAGTAAAATAAGAAGTGCAACAAGACAACCTAATCTACCCATTTTACATTACTCTACCCGCTCCAACTGCTACTGCTATGAGCTATCGTTCGGTGTTTGCTTCGTCCTCTGCTTCGGCAGTATTCAAGAGCCTAGCTATCACGGTCTTCCCGCCGTACACTTGTTGGTTTACATTTACAACAAACTCCACATTTGGCCACAGGATGACCAAGTCAACTTGGCTTCCCCGATCGATGAAACCAAGCTTTTCAGAATAGTTCAGTTTTTGACCTTCTGCAACAAAGCACTTGATTTTAGAAACGAACTTATCTGCTATGAGTACCACAGCCATTTTGAATCGGCCGCAGTTCAAAAATATAGTGTTTCGCTCGTTCTCAAAGTGGTATTTGCGACCGAATAGGTCAACCATCCTTCTCAACCAAACTACTCTCACATATTCCCATAAGTCCAGCATTGGAAAATTAACCTTTGCCGGAGTGTAGCAGATTCTTTCAACAACGCCAGGGTAGGGGCAATAGTTAAAATGTACGTCCAATGGGGACATGTATATCCCAATTGAATATCCGTCCAACTCAGGCGGAGCATCGCCAGTTATCTCCGTTAGAGGTATTTTCTGACCCAGCTTCTCCGAAAAAACGCCACCACCCTCGATGCGTTTAATGTACACCACACGTCCGTCAGCTGGTGCTATCACTGAGCCCGGTACGTCAAGATCCGGCTTGCGATCGGGATCCCTGTAGAACCACACCCTTCGCAAAAACCACAATCCACCGCACCAAACTATGCCCACAACGATAATAGCGAAACCTGCGACCGCGAGATAGGGCATCTTTACATCTCCAATAAGCCCTTAATTGCGTAAAAAGGCAGTCGGGGGATAAAGTAGCCGGCGAAGCCCAAAATCGCAGGTGCAAACTGCGATGTCTTCTTTACCACGATGTTCCTGGGTTCGAAAACACCGTGCCGATACGCATTGTCCAACGCACTGTAAGCGCCGAGAAGTCCTTGGGACGCGTATACCTCGTACAATTCATCGGATGCAGTGCGCGTCAGTAGTTCTATTGGGAAATCAGCCAAAGATCTTAACTCATCTAACAGAGGTCGGGTTTCTTCGATTAGCCCGTAGCGACAGATCTTGCTCCGAAGGGCGTTGTAGCGTTCTTTATTGGGATCGAGGTCTTCGTCAAGGTTGGCTATAGCAGAGATTGCTCGTAGAAGGTAACGGATACGGGTAAGATCCCAGCACGCGTCACACACGCGTAGCTCGATTGTTTTGAGTCGCTTTGACAGAATAACATCCTGAAAACGTATAGCCCAATCCTTCTGTATGGGTCCTATGGCGAACGACGCGTGCATCCTATACGACTGCCCAAAGTAGCTTCCGGAGACCATCGGCGAGTTTATTGTGAAAAGGCAGAGCACCGGCAAGAAATGCAATAGGTTATTATATAGCCGACGCTTGTCTGCTACCTCGCCTATGTGCACGTGGATTGCGCAGGTATTAGATGGTGTATCTATGTCCAAAAGGTGACCTACGGGCACTATCAAGCCAGACGTCACACTAGCCAGGTCTGCTCTGCGGCGAGCCAGGTCATCCACGACCGCGTCCGGATCAGAACAGATCGCAGTGGAGATCTCCACACCACTCATTAATCCGTTCTTCAAGTCCTTGCCGCGAGTAAAGTTGTGCGCCGAGTGTGTATAATAGAAACGGGGATTCTTTGCCAGTAGCTTTGCAAGGTAATACAAGGATCGCAAGCTCGGGCGTTCGGGCTCCGTTATAAAGACCTCTTCCTCTATTCCAAATTTAGGCATCGCGAGAGGGATTATAGCACGGGCTTGACGCTTAGGCAAACCAGCCACATTGCGGTCGTGGCTCGACAATTCTCAGGAACAATGAGTTCAGCGGGCAGGGGATTTTCTTTTGCTGCTAGCCGAGTGTCCGCATCTAATTGGCAAAGCATCCATCAATGTATGAGCATTCCATTATGGAGGAAATTGGACAGGTCAAATGGTATCATATCTAACATCTGCTGGAGGTTTCATAAATGATTAATGAGATATCCGCTGCACAACTTGATCCCAAAGCGTTCATAGAAGAGAAGATTAAAGAGATAAGGGAAACCGTAGGCGACGGCATTGCAATTAATGCGCTGTCAGGAGGGGTTGATTCATCGGTAGTTACCGTTCTGGGTCACCGAGCTCTTGGAGATCGTCTAAAGAGCGTGTTCATAGATAACGGCTTGATGCGAGAGGGAGAGCCCGAGGATGTGGTGAACCGGTTTCGCTCGCTCGGGATTCCAGTTGAAATGGTTGATGCACGGGAAGAGTTCTTTGCTGCTTTGAGGGGAATCACGGATCCCGAAGAAAAACGCGAGGCAATTACCCAAACGTTCTACAAACGCGTATTCGGACGCATCGTTCGGGAGAGCGGCGCGAAGTTTCTCTTGCAAGGTACGATTCTAACGGACGTAGATGAGACTGTTGCGGGCATAAAACGGCAACACAACGTTTTCGAACAACTGGGGATTGATCCTGAGAAAGCGTTCGGTTATCAGATAATTGAACCTCTGATCCAACTTCGCAAAGATGGCGTGCGCAAGGTGGGAGAAGCTTTGGGATTGCCCAGGGAGGTTTTTGAGAGAATTCCATTTCCGGGTCCGGCGTTAGCTGCCAGAGTTGTTGGCGAGGTGACACCGGAGCGCATTGAAACCGTTCGTAAAGCTACTGCTGTGGTGGAGCGTATGCTCAAAGATACTGGAGCATTCCAATATATGGCAATCCTCCACGCTGATAAAATGACCGGGATGAAAAACGGGAAGCGCGACTTCGGTCAGCAGATAGAAATTCGTTGCTGGGACAGCATCGATGGTCGCACTGCTACACCCACTCGTCTGCCTTTCGAAAAGCTTGAGGACCTCGCAGGTGCCATAATCCGCGAGGTCCCCGGGATCGTAAGTGTGACCTATAACATAGCTCCCAAACCGCCGTCTACAATAGAGGCGGTCTAGTTCTCATAAAAGCCCAGGCGTTTGGCCACGTCGGTCATTTCTTTGATCATGTTGTCAATCACCTCGACCGGTTTGCCCGTAAAGCGAGGGTCAGTTTTGCTCAGCATCACGGTCTCTTCCCATTTGGGCAAAGCCGCGCGGGCCTGTTCGAGTCCTGATACATAGTACCTGAACCAGTAGTTTGCTAAATCCTTGCGAATGGCAGGAACGCCATACGGTCGCACGATCTGTTTCAGTTCATAGAGAGCCTTGATTGCGCGTATATAACCGTCTATTAGTAGACTCTCATAAATAAGACTATCGATTCCAAGTTCCTTGGCAAGCTTTACGCCTTGGGCTGCAGCTTTGACGTCATCGTTCAGTTGCTTCTCGGTGAGAATATTTCCCCAGGGAGAGGGGTACGCATCCCAAAGGATGAATCCCAAAGGCGGCAGCTCGCACTTTTCTAGCCTTTGTGCCACTGTGCCAATCGATCTCCGAAGTTCTTCGTTCGGGAATCCCGAGCCAAACACATCCCAACCAACCGGACCTACTGTTTCAGACCACTGGGCAAACTTTTCAGGGTCTTTCCACCCTTGCCGTACAGCATAGGAGTAGGCAAACTCCCTCGGAGTTCGACCTCTCAGGTTCCAAGTCCACTCAGCAGCTGCTTCGACGTTAAAGCGGTAATAGTGCACTCGCGGAGTTGCGTATCCCAAGAGCCCTGAAAGCCCTTTGGTTATGAATTCATTCATCCTGTAGTTAATGAAGTCTGCTCCGGTAAACGGTTCGCAGAAGCCAACCGTTGGACTCAGATTCGGCACGACTCCTACCCATCTACCGCGTGCCGCCTCGTCAGCTATATACTTTCTAAGCATGGGACGGCGGAACGTGTTGTATGTGAGAAGGCTGTGATAGTAGACTAGCTCGACGTCGGGCGGAAGCTCGCGGAAGACTTGGAAGTTACAAAACTCCGTCGACTCAGCTGTCATAACGCGCAGGGTGAACTTGCGTCCCAAGCGTTCTTGCGCTTTCCGCCGTGCATTGACGATCGCACGAGCTTCGAGAACAGGCCAAGGCTTGCCCGACATTTTGCACTTTTCGCACTGGCAGCCGACCGCCCCAGCCAAATTCTCGGTCATCCATGTGTCAATGCTGGTGACATTAGGCAGACTGGCAAGTTGCACCATCCACTCCGCGAGAGCGTCTACTACCTCTGGCTGAGAATAGCACATCACGCCCTGGTGGGTTGAGCCCTTTCCTTTTACCTGTGGGTATACCTGCATAATGTGACCGGACGACTGTTCCAAATGCAGGATTACCGGACTGAACTCTATCCCGTAGCGTGGTCCTTCAGTAATGAGAGGTTCGCGTCCTTCCTTTAACCTAGCGAACAACTTTCCATTTTCGTCTACACCAAGAGCAGATATCTGCTCCATCAGATTCATCTTTCGGTCTGCTAACCATTTGAGATGGGCAAAGTTATCGGTACCCCAAAGACCGCGTTTCTGCATATCAGGCCAGTCCGTGACCTCAAGAATAGGCATTGTCACTTCATTTGCGGTCTTTTTGGCACGCACCAACTGCTGAAGAGTCTTGGCAGCATAATAAAGGCCGCGTGACGTAAGGGCAACCAGTTTGATGTTGTTTTCGTCCGGTGTAATAATACGATACGCTTGATCGGAGTTCTTGAGATTCTTTAGCGGTTCTGAATCTGGACCTTTGATGGTAAGAGTTATCGTGAATTGAGGGCTAGCCAGATCATCTGGGGCTCCAAACAGTTCTTTTAGCTCTTTGACTGCTTGCTCACTTACCAAATCGCTTGGCGCATCGCAAACTATCTTTACCTTATCAGCTGGCACTGTCACCTTGGCGAAAAGTTTGATAGACTTGGGGAGAGGCACAGTATATCTGATCCAGTTCGTTGCCTCGTCGGCAGTAAGTGTTGATGACGCCGCCAGCGCGGCTTTGACAAAGAAAAAAGAGGAAACAACAATGAAGAGTATTGTCATGGACAGTCGATGTTTAGGCACGGCCACAATCCTCCCTGCTGCAGAATTGATACTATAGTGGTATGAATGTTAACAATAATCTTACCAGTTGGCAAGACCTGTGGACCAACGCAATCCCAAAGCTCCTCTCGCTCCAGCTATGTTTTCCTTGACCGGGATGAGAGTTGCGTCGTATAATAGCTTCGTTAAATTCCCCATGTGAGGTGACCGCTTGGGAGAGATCGCGCGTGAGGTCATCCCTATCAACATAGAAGACGAGCTGCGCCGCTCGTACATGGATTACGCGATGAGCGTGATTATCTCGCGCTCATTCGTGGACGTAAAAGATGGCTTGAAACCCGTTCAGCGGCGCATTCTCGTTGCAATGAACGACTTGCACCTGGGTCCCAGCGCCCAACACAGAAAGTCCGCAAAAGTAGCTGGCGACTGCTCGGGTAACTATCATCCTCACTCCTCCGAGGTCATATATCCTACGATGGTCCGGATGGCGCAGGATTTCAATACGCGCTATCCGCTTGTGGATGGTCAAGGAAACTTCGGGTCTATAGATCCAGATCCTCCGGCAGCGATGCGTTACACCGAGGTTCGAATGTCACCGATCGCGGTCGAGATGCTTGAGGATCTGGAAAAGGATACTGTAGAATGGCTGGACAACTACGACCAAACCCGCAAAGAGCCCAAGGTTCTGCCGGCTAAGTTTCCAAACTTGCTTGCAAACGGCACCGAAGGAATCGGTGTCGGCATGGCGTCCAAAATTCCTCCACACAATTTGCGTGAGCTTTGCGATGGGCTCATCTATCTCATTGACCATCCGGATGCTACCATTGCCGATCTGATGCGCTTCATAAAAGGTCCCGACTTTCCCACCGCCGGCATCGTGCTGGGTACGCGTGGTATCAAAGCAGCCTACGAGACGGGTCGGGGGCAGATAGTCGTACAAGCGCAAACTAATATAGAGCCTATCGAGGGCGGCAAGAACGCCATCGTGATCACAGAACTTCCATACCAGGTATGGAAGAAGCCTCTTATCGAGAAGATAGCTCAACTCCACAAGGAGCGGAAGGTCGAGGGTATCACCGACATATTCGATTACTCGGACCGCCACGGCATCCGCATTCAGATAGAACTGCGGCGCGACGTTCAACCCAAGAAAGTGCTCAACTTCTTGCTAAAACACACTGATCTACGCAAGACCTTCGGCGTGATAATGCTCGTCGTTGTAGACGGGGCGCCCAAGATACTCAATCTCAAGCAGCTGATGCAGCAGTACATTGACCACCGGACTGTGGTGGTTGTACGGCGGACCGAATTTGATCTCAGACGAGCTCGAAATCGCGCTCATATTCTAGAAGGTTTACGCGTTGCCTTGGAGTTTCTCGATGAGATCATAGCCATCATCCGAGGCAGCGCCAGCGCCGAAGAAGCTCGAAACACTTTAATGTCGCGCTTTGGGTTGTCGCAGCTACAGGCTGAGGCAATTCTGAATATGCAGCTTCGCCAATTGACTGCTCTGGAGCGAGAAAAGATCGAAGAGGAATACAAGGGTTTACTGAAGAGAATCGCGTATTTGGAAGACCTGCTTTCTGATCCACTCAAGATCCTCGGAGTTATCAAGGATGAGCTACGCTACCTCAAAGACAAGTACGGTGACGAGAGGAGAACGAGAATCGTCCCGATGGAAGCCGAGGAGATAGGCGAGGAAGACGTTATCCCTGAAGAAAACGTCGTCATAACGATCACCAGGGACGGTTACATAAAGCGTGTGCCCATCGATACGTTCCGTTCTCAGCGACGCGGAGGTAAGGGCAAAATTGGCGCAACGGCCAAAGAAGAAGATAAACTAGCTCATCTTTTTGTGGCCACGACGCACGATTATGTATTGTTCTTCACAGACCGCGGCCGCGTTTACAAACTAAAAGCATATGAGATTCCCCAGGCTTCACGGCAGGCAATGGGCGCCGCGATTATCAATCTCATAAACATTGAACCCGGCGACAGGATCACCGCCACCGTAGCCGTTAAGGATATGGACGTCGAGGGCTATATGATAATGGCTACGGAACTCGGCGAGGTAAAGAAAACGGATCTCTCTGAATTTCAGAACCTGCGATCGAATGGGCTCAAGTGCTTCGACATAGAGGAGGGAGATGCCCTCAGATGGGTTGCTATATCTCGGGGCAACGACGAAATAATCTTAGTAACCCGTAATGGAATGTCAATTAGGTTCCACGAAAACGATTTGCGCAGTGCTGGTCGTACTTCAGGTGGGGTCCGAGGTATTAAGCTTGAAGGAGATGACCGGGTAGTAGGAATGGCACTTGTCAGACCCAACTGCGATCTTCTGGTGGTCACCGAAAAGGGTTTCGGCAAACGAACGCCTCTTGAGCAGTATCGTCGTCAGACGCGCGGCGGCAAAGGCATAAAGACAATGAACATCACGGAAAAGACCGGCAAAATCGTTGAGGCAGCTGTTGTTGACGACAGTGACAAAATAATGATTGTCACTTCGGGTGGTATTATGCTCAAGATTCGTGTTGCCGAGATCAGGGTCAGCGGTCGGTCTACCCAAGGGGTGAGGCTGATCAACTTATCTCCCGGCGACACTGTTGCTTCGCTTGCACGGGTTCCCACGGCAGAAGCGCCGAGTGAAGGAGCACATCCAGCATCACGTGTGACAAAGACTGATGAACTCGATTATGCAAGCGAAGAATCCGAAGAAGAAGACGAGCTGGGCGAGGATTTGGAAGAGGACGCCGACAACGAAAGCGATGAGCTGTAGCGGGGTTTGAATGTAAAGCTTGCATTTACTGGGGAACGCGGTGAAGCTAGGTGCTGTAACCTATAATGTTCTTCGCGGTTGGAATCTTGAGACTATTTTGACCAGGCTTGAGGAGGCTGGCTTCGAAGCAGTAGAACTACGTACAGGCACAGGTCACGGTGTAGAGCCGGAGATCGATGCCCATGAACGGGCTAGGGTTAGAGAACGCTTTGAAACATCGAAAGTGCGCCTCTGGGGTCTGGGATCAGCTTGCGAGTTTCATTCTCCTGATCGTGACGAGCGAGCGAAACAAGTGGAGCTTGCTAAGCAGTTTATAGACCTCGCTAGGGATGTCGGCGCTGTTGGAGTCAAGGTGCGCCCCAATGGGTTGCCAGATGGTGTGCCCGTAGAGACGACAATCGGTCACATAGCCGAATGCCTGCGCGAATTGGGCGACTACGCGGAAGAGCGGAACATCGAAGTCTGGCTTGAGGTCCACGGACGAGGAACCCAGGAGCCAAAGATTATCGAGCAGATTATGAAGTCTGTAAATCGTCCGTCCGTGGGAGTGTGCTGGAATTCCAACCCTACTGATATTGAAAATGGAAGTATTCGGGAGAATTTCGAGCGTTTGAAGCCTTGGATAAAGAGCGTACACATAAACGAACTCGCCAACGATTACCCCTGGCGGGAGCTGTTCAGCCTGCTTCGCGAGTCAGGATACGATCGTTACACGCTAATGGAGGCTCAACAGAGTTGCGAGCCTGAGAGGTTTATGCGTTACTACAGGGCTTTATGGAGAGAGCTTAATAGACCTTAATTGTCGCGTGCCCCAAATGGATATCTTGCGACACGCCCCTATTATTTGCCAATACAAAACTCCGAAAAAATCCTGTCCAACAAGTCTTCTGTCGCTGTTTCACCCGTAATCAAGCCCAGAGCGTCACGGGCTGCCATCAGGTCCACCGAAAGCAAATCAATCGGTTGTCGGGCTTTGAGCGTTTCTAGTGCTTGATCTAGACTAGCAAGTGTGGAACTAAGCGCCTGTTGGTGGCGAACGTTGCTAACCATCGGCGTTTCACTTGCTGCGTCTATTAAAGAGGCCGAGCTAGTTTGGCACGCCGCTATTTTATTAGCTATAACGCTCTCCAGTTCTTCAATACCCCAGCCTTCCAACGCGCTCGTAACCACAACAGGAACATCACGCCTAAGTTTATCCGTGCACTGACTGATGATCATCGAGCGGGCAGATTCGGGTACGAGATCTGCCTTGTTGGCGACTACAATTGTGGGCTTGCCCTCGAGTCGCTGGAATATGTCCAAATCTGCTGACACGATTCCTTCGGAAGCATCAATGACCAAGAGCACCAAGTCTGCTAATTCCAGCGTACGTTCTGCCAGTTCCACGCCAATCTGCTCAACGGGGTCTTGCGTTGATCGGAGTCCTGCAGTGTCGATTGCAACCACAGGCACACCGCGAATTTCCAAGCTTTCCTCGATCACATCGCGTGTAGTGCCGGGGATCGGGGTTACTATTGCCCGAGCGTGTCGCAGCAGAGCATTGAGCAGGCTCGATTTGCCTACGTTTACTCTCCCCGTTATGGCGACCCGAACTCCTTCCCGATATATGCGTCCCGTTGTCGACGTCTGCAGGAGCTTGGCGACATCTTCTCGAGCACGTTCGATCTGTGATTCCAGCCAAGATAAGTCCGGCTCTTCCACGTCGTCTGGAAAATCTATCGACGCTTCTAGTGCTGCGATTGTACCCAAGATTTGCTCGCGGATAGCTTTGACTTTTGCCGAAAGCGCACCGCCGAGTTGACTGAGCGCCAGCTTGCGCGCACTGTCCGTTTTGGCGCGAATTAGATCGTTGACTGCTTCTGCCTGAGCGAGGTCAATCTTTCCATTTAGAAAAGCACGCTTCGTGAACTCTCCGGGCTCTGCCAGCCTTGCGCCGCTTTCCAGAACCGCATTCAGTGCAGCCTTCAGAACTGCTATTCCGCCATGGCAGGATAGTTCGACTACATCCTCACCGGTGTAACTCTTGGGCGCTCGGAAGATCGTTAAAACTGCATCATCAATGGGTTCATTGGTTGCGGGATTAACAATCTTGCCGTGGTGGACAGTATGCGTGGGAAAATCTTTAACATTTCCCCGTTTGGTTTGAAATACCTTAGACCCGATCTCAATAGCTTGCGGTCCGCTGATGCGAATTATACCGATTCCCGAAGTGCCAATTGGGGTTGCTATAGCGGCTATAGTGTCCATGTCTGGTCGCACTGTAAAACGTGCCCGGTTTTGCAGGGATCATCTGGCGCGTTGAGACCGAGCTGCTGGGTCAAACTACTTTTTCTTTGGCGAAATCACCACGTGACGCTCTTCGCCTTCGCCCTCGCTGTAAGTGTATACGTCAGGATCGTCAGCTAGGGCCAAGTGAATAATCCTGCGGTCGCGGGCACATTGGGGTTCGAGGACCGCCTCCTTGCCCTGTTCCTTCACGGCTTTCGCGTACTCTTTGGCTTTGCGCTCCAACATTTCCCTGTGCCTGTTGCGATAGTTCTCGGCGTCCAAAATAATTCTCCGCCTGCATCGCACTCGGCGGTTTACTATCACGCCCACCAAATACTGGAGCGCATCTAGCGTCTGTCCCCTTCTACCTATCAGTATGCCGACTTCCGGTCCCACCAAGTCTACCACAATTTCTTCAGGGTTTGCCGACTTCAGCACTGGTCTTGCCTTGACCTTCATCGGCTCTATTATTTCTCGTACGGTCTTGAGAATTGTTTCAACCAGCAGCTCGGTTTCGTCTTCGGTTGCGAAGCCAGATGAATCTTCTTGCTCTGCCTGACAGACCGGCTCTTCCGCTTCTGAGTGTGCTTCAGCGCCGCCTGCGGATTCTTGCTCTTCGTCCGCTTGAGCAGGCTGGCCAACATTCGACACGGACTCACCTTGACCTTTGATCCATGCTCTTACTACTGTGGGTGCCTGACCCAGACCCAGAAAGCCTTTGCTGCCTTCTTCCAGGATCTCATATCCTATAGCTTCCAGTCCAACTCCCAGTTCCTCAGCAGCCACCTGCAAAGCCTCTTCCAAAGTTCGTCCGCTTGCTTTTACCTCGTTCAACTGTTATCAGCCTCCGAAAGAGATACAACTAGCGCCACGTTGACTTGCTGTTCAGCAATTGCGCGCTTCTGCTAGTTGTACTCAGAATATTATTCAGCGTTTTCATTTTTTGAATCTGCGTCTCTTGCTCTTTGCTCTTGTTTTATCAGGCTCGCTCGTTGAAGGTTCTGCACCCTCTAGGACCGGTTTAGGTTCGAGTGGTGGTTCTACCATCACGTCGCCTGTGGGAGCACGGAGTATCATATACTGCTGAGCAGTCTGCAGAATGTTGGACACAAGCCAGTAGAGCAAGAACGCAGACGGAAATCCAGCAAATATGAATGCGAACATTATTGGCATCATTATGGACATCATTTTCTGCTGCTCAGCCTGAGTGGGATCAACTGCCGATAGCTTCGTCGAAACATACATGCTGATAACGTAAAGGATCACAAGCAGCAGATCCGGTTCAGCCAAGTTCTTTGCCGTGAACCATACCAGCGAGCCAGGGTTGAACATCACTGGGAAAGACGCCAGGTGGGATAACCCGCTTCCGATCCATAGGAACGTGCCCTTAGCAAACTGGAATTCGTAGCTGCGAATCGTGTAATAAAGCAGCATAAGAATCGGCATTTGGACGAGAAGTGGAAGACAGCTTGCAAACGGGTTAATCTTATGCTGCCGATAGATCTCCATGGTCTTCTCGCCGATTGCCTTTTGATCGCCCTTGTATTCCTCCTGAACCTTCTTAATAAGTGGCGCGACCTTCTGCATTTCCTTCATAGCCTTGAATTGAGCCTTTGTCAGAGGGGTTAGGAGGATCTTGACAATCACGGTGATCAGGATAATGGCAAACCAGTAGCTAAAAGAAGGAATCCGACCGGTAGCGCTGACGAGCACATCAACCAGCTGATACTTCCAGTCCGAGGAATCAATCTTATCTAGCCTGCCAGCAACTTCTTCCTTGACGCGAATGGCATCTTCAACAATACGCCTGACCTCTCTCGCCTCCGTGCGGGTCAGTCTCTCCTCCAGTTTGTTTATTGGCTTGTCGTAGATGTTTATAAGCCGCTTCAGCGTTTCATAGGCTGCGTAAAGATGAGAGGTTTCCTGTTTTCTTTCGGTCTGCAGAGCAGCCATTTTCTGCTGGAGGATGGCAAGTTTTAGTAGAGCCATTGCGCCCTGCGGGGTTCCAAAGTACATTTTGTCGCCGCCGACCTTGCCATAAAGATCGACGGCTTTCTTGAATTGCTCGTTGCGCTCTGCCGTGCGCTTGGCAGTCAGAGCTCGCTCAGCTGCTTTATCAGCCTGGCTTATTATCTCGTCAGCCTTGGTCTCCGCCAGGACGGCGGCTGCCGCGCATGTCAGCAGCGCCACGACTACTAGTGCAGCTAAAAGTCTTTGTTTCTTAGTAATCTGTTGTTTGCTCTTTATCACTCTCGATCCCGTAAGTATCAAATTCGACCTCATCTAAGGAACAGGGTCGTCTCCACCGGCGGACCACGGGTTGCATCTCAGAATCCTGCAAAAACCCATCCAAAAGCCCCGCAGGCAACCATATTTTTCAATCGCCTGCGCAGTATACTCCGAGCACGTCGGCTGAAACCTGCAGTGCCTTGGCCAAAATCGCTTTGAAGCTTGTTGGTAAATGCCTCTTATCAAAAACACAATCAGTTTGCGCAACATACGTTCACGGCGCACCGCTTTCCTCAGCAGCTCCGTGGCTCACGTAGTCCTCCGCATGCTTTTGCAAGTCGGGGACAAATCTGATTAGCCCGGCGCGACGGAACAGCTTCCGCACGGCGGAATATAGCTCGGCGAAGCTAGCATCCGCTGCCTTCTTTTTTGCGATCACTATTATGTCAAAACCTTGCTGAACATGCGGCAGCAACAGTCGGCAGGCTTCTCTCAACAATCTGCGAGTCCTGTTCCGAACCACCGACTTTCCGACTTTGCTGCTAATGGAGAAGCCGATTCGTGTGCTCTCGCTACGGTTTGGCGCGACGTACATGACAACGAGGTCCGTTGCATAGGACCTCCCCTTTCCGTAAACCCGATTGAAGTCGGATTTACGCTTGAGTCTCGCTGATCGAGGTAGCATCTACAAGCCAACGTCGCGGTCAAGCAGTCCGTACACCCAACCCCAACTTTTGAGCGAAAATCAATAAATCGACTTGGGCTCTGAAATCACTTCTCAATCGGTTTTCTTAAAGCTTAACCTAAACGGGTCGGATGATATCATCAGAGATATACGCGACTAATTAGACCGCCAGCACCTTTCGTCCCTTCTGCCGACGTCTCTTCAGCACGTTGCGTCCTGTACGGGTAGCCATGCGCGCCATAAACCCGTGTGTGCGCTGTCTTCTCCTGCGCTTCGGTTGATAGGTGCGCTTCATCTATGTATGTCTCCTTAAGCAGACTTTCTTTGACGATTCCCAGGTATAACGATCACCCTGTGGTGTCGTTTGTAATTTAGACAGGAGCCATTATATCACAGTAAGCATTGAGTTACAACTTACGGAAGTGGACCAGAAGGTGTTTATGCAAACGCGTCGTGCGGTTCTGGTTTGAGGGCAAAATAAAGCGCGGATACTAAACACAGCAAGCCTCCAATCGCAAGAGAAGTCTGTACGCCGAAGTGTTGCGCCAACCAGCCGACTTGTAGAGAGCCTATGGGAGCTACGCCCATAAATACAAGAGTGCGCAGACTTAGGATCCTGCCGCGTAGTTCGTCTGGCGAAGCCACTTGCACAATGCTATTTGAAACCGCCAGAAAAAGCATCATGCCGAACCCTATTACAACAAGGCATGCTACCGACAACACGTATTGACGTGTGAGCGATAGCGCGACTATGCCCATTGGTGCCACGATGCTTCCCAACGCCACAATCTTACGCGGCAAGAACAAGTGTCCCAATCCGGCAATGGTCAGCGCTGCCACCACAGAGCCCACTCCTGCGGCAGAGACTAATATACCGAACTTCTCCGGTCCGACTTTTAGGACTTCCTTGGCAAGAGCTGGTATAAGTGTCCCGTACTGCAAGCCAAATATACTTGCGATACCCGTCAGGAGCAGCAGGTCTCTAATTTCCGAATTTCGGCGTGCATATGCCAGACCCTCGCGAATTTGAGAGATCATTGGAACGTCGCGCGCCGTGCCTCCTAAAGGCTTAGGGCGAATGATCAGAAGGCTAACAATCACGGCAAGATAGCTTGCCGCGTTAATCAAGAAGCACATTCCAGCTCCTGTTGCTCCAACAATCACTCCCGCGATTGCGGGACCCAATATGCGAGCACCGTTGAATGCGGAAGAGTTCAGTGCGACTGCGCTCAAAAGGTCTTCTCTGCCTACTATCTCGACCGTCATTGCTTGGCGGGCTGGCACATCCAGCGAATTAACTAAGCCCATAAACGCAGCCAACAGAACTATGTGCCACGGTTTAACTAAACCTGTGACGGTAAGCAATCCCAAGATCAGGGCTTGAATCATCGCCAGAGATTGCGTTAGGATTGTTATTCGACGCTTGTTGAACCTATCCGCAATCACTCCACCCGGCAAAGTAAGAAATAGCATCGGCAGGGTTCCAGCTGCTCCAACGATTCCCAAGTAAAGTTTTGAGCCCGTTAAGTCGAAAACCAGCCATCCTTGCGCGACGTTTTGCATCCAAGAACCGGTGGCGGATACTAGCAACCCTACCCAGTACAGGGCATAGTCTTTGTTGGAGAGAACGCGCAGGGCGTTCGAAGTCGGTCGCGCATGCTTTTCCTCAGCAGTTGCAACAGCGGAAGCTTCAGAATCCAAAAAACAAGCCCTCCACGCCTGAATAGCGTTTTAGCCCATATTTGGGCTTTTCGACCACCCCCACCCACTGTTTTTCAGAATCAATCTCGATTATCGTGAATCACTTCAAACTTTCGATGGCTCGCGCTACAGCCTCCCGGGCTGCCTCAAGTTTCGCAGGGTCCCTGGTATATTCCGTGCGCGATTTGGCTAGCTCATTCACCATGTTCAGGGCAGCTTTGGCTTTTTCTGCTGCTGGACCGGGCTTTGCTTTAGCGAGCCTCGATTTTAGTATTGCAAAGTAATCGTAATCCTCGATTCCGTCGCGGATTATTTCCCAGCGAATCGACGGAACAGGTCCCTTATCTACGAACTTAGACGACGGGCTCTTGACAGGTGGATACAAGAGTCTTCCGTCTCCATTTCCCCATTTTCCCTTCCCGTCTGGTGTATAGCTCATTGGAGTCTGCCAAGGATTGTCGCGCCAGTACGTTGTGTTCCAATAGAGTATTCCATTTACCCCGTAGCGCCACGTTATCCAATGGAGGATACGATGATCGATAGCAGGATAGTCGATAAAGTTGTTCGGGTACGGATGGTGTGGTCCGCAGCAGACGTACCACCAGACTTCTTCCCCAGCTTGCTGCCGAGCTTTCGATTTGGCTTCATCATACGCACTAAGCACGGGAACCCAGATATCCACGTAACCAATCAGCTCATCCTCAACCTGCTCGGTTAAAAGCACCTTGATTCGCTGGTCAGCCATGCGGCACAGCTCTGCTGCATGTTTGACCTTGGGGTAGTCTTCTGGGGTCGGCTCGTCAAAAATGTAGTTGTAGCCCTTCGAGATCTGACCTTTGTCGATCAGGTGCTCCGTAACCATTCGCATATACTCAATCTTTAGCTGATTATAGTTGTCTCCGAAGTCCATTCCAGCCGTGTCGCCCATTCCGAAATGCGGAAGGTTGTAGCCGTTGAACAGCGCGAAATACTTTTGAATCGCGATATCAAAGTCAGAAAAATCTAGCTTTATGCGACCGTTTTCAACCGTCCCCTTGATTTCGTAAAACTTGTAGGGCTCATACGGTGCGACTCTATGCCGCCAAAACTCGCGGTTGTAGTGGTCCAAAAGCTTACGCTTTTCCTCTAATGTTTTTGCACCGTGATAGGTAGTTGGTCCACTCATACCGCATCCGTATGCTGTGCGAAGTGCACTTACGGTAGGCAGCTCGAAGTCCCATACGTGAACTTTCACTGGCACCGACAGTTTCAACCCTGGCGCAGTGATGTCGATCGTACCTGTGTAATCGCCCGGTGCCGTCTTGGGTGGTACGTAGACTGTCACCCATATGGGCGTATTCTGACCTGCCTTGGCAGTGACTGGGGTGAACTCCGGCAAAGGATCAGGATACCATCCCGGCTGAACGTCGGCGCTTGTCGGTTCTGTAACGTTGAGGTATTCTACGTTTCTTACGGTGATATTGTAAGCAGGGATTGTAGCTTTCTTGGGACCAACTAAAGTGCGCGGCGTAACCTTGACGCCCGAAAGAGTCTTATTGGGTCGTAGGACTAATTGAAAAGCCTCGTACTCATTTCTTGCAGCTGATATTCGCACTGCGGAAGCCTTGTTCGTTGGAGGCTTCATATCGTGCATTACCTTGCACGTTGAAATCGAGTACCACAAGCTCCCCCACTGCTGACTCGTTATGACGCCGCCAACTGCTGCAGGTGGAGCAGGCAAAACCTTTCCGCTGAAACTCATCTGCGATACAGGAGCTCCAGATCGAGCATCGAACGCCGCCAACCGGAGATTTATATCGCCGGGAGTATCTATACTTATGCTGAGCTCCTCGGAAGATGTCTTACCAGCAGGGACTACGAAGGGCTTGGGCGACTTAAGCTGTTTACCTCCCGGATACAGAGTAGCCACTACATTGATGTCGAATGGAGCGGGGTTCTGAGCGACTACTCGAAAGCGCACGTTTCCAGTGCGAATAGGCTCCTGGGCCTGCACGTCAAACGTGGCACGGTGAATTGGAATCCCCATAACTATATTGCCGAACCGAAGCGGCTTATGGAAAGCACCCTCTACTTTTGTCCAAGACGTGTTTTCACCTGTGGCAGTGTTGTTTCGGCACAGATTCGCCCGCAGTACGGCACCTTCTTTCAGTGTTTCTCCGAGCGTAGAGTATGGCACATAGACCTCAGCCGTCCACTTACCTTCCTCGATCTTCACAGCGCCTTGCCACTCCACGGATTCGTTTTTCATCTGTGGCTTAGCTGATTTCACGTACTCATAAAACTTAGCTCCAGAAGCACTAAGCACGAAGTGATGATAGTTGGATCTGTCACCCTTCGGGTCCAAAAACAGTTCCACGGAGTCCTCGCGCCAAGGAGCGTTGCTTGCGGCTTGTTCGGGTTTGTCCATCTGCTGTTGGTGGCATACAAGCGCAAAATAAATGCCTTCTCTGCCGAATGCTACCCACGCCTCAGTTTGTTCCTTTGGCTGAGTACCTTCCAAAGTCACAAATTCCGATACGACAGGAGGAATCTGCCAAACGATTTCATCTAACGATCCATTTACGGTGACCATTCCAGGTGGAGCTGGTGGACAATAGGCGGTCGGATCCGGCTCAATAGCCGCAAAACCTGCTTGAACAAAGCATAGCAAAAGTAACCCACACAACACTGCAGCTAGTCGCATATGCGAGCCCTCCTGAAACTCGTTTCGTCTACCTTACAGTTTGGATATCGTGGCGGTTTTGTCCTCCAGTCAATTAACGAAGAAATTGTTCAGACCAAGTCAGGGCTGGAACCATGTCTCATATAGCTCGTCCAAACCTTTGGGTAAATATTTTTAGTGAAGATATGTTGTGGTCATGCGTCTAAACATGTGGTAACATGCTGTCGCGAGCAGCTACGAGAAGCTGGGAGGGCAAAGCCATGATGAAGCGAGTGATTCTGATAGCTATTATACTGGCAATAGCCGTGACGTCTGCGTGCGCCCAAAAGACCGCCGAACGGCGCATCTCAGGCTGGCATCCGACGTTTGAGGATACCGTTTCTAAGCCGCCTTCCTCAGACTCAGACAAGTTGCCTGCCCCAGGACAGGAGAGTACCGCTACGCTTTACCAAGGCAATGTTGCGAACAATGCAACAAATAGCTCGCGCGACAAGCAGCACCTAATTACTCTCGAGCTGAAAGACATAGACATCAGGTCTGCTATCGAAGCATTGTTCAAGAATTCCGGTAAGAACTATGCCGTTGACTCAAACGTATCGGGCATTGTGCCGTCGGTTTCGTTCAAGGACGTGGAATTCGAGACTGCGCTCAGGAACTTGTGTAAGACTGCTGGTCTTGTATATCGGGTTGATAACACCGGTGGCTCCGAAATTTACATTATCAGCAAGAAACCGGAGCAGACTATTAATCCCGTGGCCACGGTCACTACATCCACTGCTGAGGTTGTAGAAGAGCCGATTGAGCGAGAGGTAGTTATTGAGAAAGTGCCACTGACTCACATGAGCGCTTCGGAAATGCTTGCCATACTCGGTGGCTCAGGTAGAGAATACGGCGGAATGGGCATGTACGGCATGTACGGTGGATACCCAGGTTACGGTGGCTACGGTGGATACCGGGGCTACGGTGGCTATGGAGGATATGGCGGCTACGGTGGATATGGTGGGTACGGTGGATACGGTTACGGCGGCTACGGTGGCTACGGCGGATACCGCGGCTACGGTGGCTATGGTGGATATGGTGGGTACGGAGGCTACGGGGGCTACCGTGGCTACAGTGGCTATGGCGGATACGGTGGTTATTACGGCGGATACGGCGGCAGTTTTGGCAGGCCGTGGTAATAAGCCGACCCAATTGTGATTGTAGCGTTACAGCGTTGCGCGGATCTCGTAAACAAGAGATCCGCGCTTGTGTTTTTGGCTTGTTGTTTGACTAATACCACCACGAAGAACACGAAAAAGTGGGGCTAAATAACAATGCTTCGAACATTCGTGCTTGTTGGAATCATCTCTGTCATTTGCGGGGCTTGTTTATCTGCCCAACAGCAAGATGAGACCGTGACTCCCGCACTAGCGGAGGCTTCTGAAAAAGCCGATCAACTTGCCCCACCGGTTCCCCTTTGCATTACCTATCCCCGCCCTTTTGACAATCTTTCGGCCGCGACGGAGATCAAAATTGCCTGGGAAAGTGCATACGGTGATGACGTTTGGTATTCCGTTGTATTATCTCGCGATGGCAAGAGCTTCGACGTTGAACTCGCCACAAAACTTGCAGACAAAAGCTATGTGTGGGCACCCAAAGATCGACCTATGGTGACGTGGATCAAAGTCAAAGCTTTTCGAGGAGGGTACCTGCTGAGCGAAAGTGTAGTCCCTGTCAGTTTCTTACCTCAGGAGGCTATTATCGTCAGTCGCGCTGACCAAAAGGTCTTCTATATCGCGTCGGGAACGTTGAAAAGTGTTTTTGTCTGTTCGACGGCGCTGCCCGGGTACGACATTGCGGATGGCACATACCGAGTGTATCTAAAAGCCAAGAAGCATTGGAGCAAAAAATGGCAAGTCTGGATGCCATACAGCCTATTCTTTCATGAAGGCTATGCGATCCACGCCACATCGGTCATTCGCCGCCTTGGCCGTCCGGCGTCCCACGGCTGCGTGAGGCTTCACCCTAGGGATGCTGAAAGATTATATCTAGAAGTCGCTGTGGGGACTCCGGTGTTGGTGCTTCCAGCTTTTCAGAAATGTACCGCATTGCAAACCTACTTCGAAGAGTGGAGCAAGCGCAGCGCCTTGAGGGAGTCGGCAAAATATTAGGTAGCCGAGGATTCAAGACCATATCTAAACTGATGAGCAAGTCTGAGAGTAAGAGCCGCAGTGGTTCCTGTATACAGGTGTAAACGCAGGAGCTAGTAATTGTTGTGGCGTATAAATACGGTGTTGAAATGCCAGTAAAGGATTTGGTGCCGGAGGTCGGAGTCGAACCGACATGAGGTTGCCCTCGGCGGTTTTTGAGACCGCTGCGTCTGCCATTCCGCCACTCCGGCTCCATAGCGATTATACCTATGACGAGGTCGCATTGTCAACAATTAGGGGGATTGTAAGATGGATGCTAATTCTGATCAGCAGTTACACGACCAAACTCCGCAACCGCCTGACATGAGTAACGCGCAAGTACAGCGCCAAACAAGCAACCAAAGTGCTCCGACGCGTGGGATTCGCTGGCTGATACCGGTTTCGTTTGCCATCGGATGTCTGCCATGGTTGATATTGTTTATGCTCGTAATAGCGGCTGTGTTCGGAGCAGCTTCGGGGTTAGCGCGTGGTCCACACATTGCTTTGATACGTGTGAGTGGCACGATTATAACTGGCAGGAGTAGCGGATCGTTGTTTGGTGACACGTTTGCTGGTTCCGAAGACATCGTTGCCCAATTGGAAAAGGCGCGCAAGAATCGGAGCGCCAAAGGCATCTTGTTGCGGGTTAACAGCCCCGGTGGAAGCGCCGCGGGTGCGCAGGAGATCTACGACGAGATCGTCCGAGTCCGAAGGGCGGGCAAGCCCGTATACTGTTCCATGGGAAGTGTTGCCGCCTCCGGCGGATATTACGTTGCAGCTGCGTGTGATCGTGTTTTTGCGGACGGGGGCACTATTACTGGTAGCATAGGTGTGATCTTCGAAACCGCGGATCTGAGCGGTCTGTTCAAAAAAATTGGGCTGAATCCCCAGGTTATCAAGTCTGGCAAATTCAAGGACATTGGTTCGCCCAATCGCCCGATGACGCCCGAAGAGCGCAAGCTATTGACTGACATGCTTATGGGCATATACGAGCAATTTGTGAAAGCTGTAGCGCAAGGCAGACAATTGCCACCACAAGACGTGCGCAAGATTGCAGATGGCCGCCTTTTGACCGGAGAGCAAGCGCTGAGGGCAAAACTCGTCGATAGTCTCGGAGGAATGCAGGATGCGATCAGAGAGCTTGCCAAGTCCGTTGGACTCAAAGAGGAGCCTGAGGTAGTCGAATACGGACGCAGGGGCTTGCTGGGGTCGATGCTCAGCGGAGATGGTACTACCACGCTTGGTGGATTTAGACCCGATAGACTTCTACACATAGGTAACCTTCTGAGGGCAGAGTAATGGCTGAGAAACTGATCGCAATAGACGGCAACAGTCTGCTTTACCGAGCCTTTTATGCCGTGCGATACCTCTCTACTTCCGACGGGGTACCCACTAATGCAGTTTACGGCCTTACAACAATGCTACTGAAGGTTCTCGAGGAGAAACCGGACTACGTAGTTGTTGCGTTTGACACGCCTCAGCCAACCTTTAGGCATGAGGCATATGCCGAATACAAGGCACAGCGTAAAGCCGTGCCCGAGGCTCTCATTCAGCAAGGTGAGATCGCACGCGAGCTCATACGTGCATTCAAAATCCCAATAATTGAGGTGCCAGGGTACGAAGCCGACGACGTAATTGGTGCGCTCGCTCGGAAAGCAAAAGAACACGGTATAGAAACCTTGATAGTCACTGGCGATTTGGATGCGCTCCAGTTGGTTAATGATCACGTCCGGGTGATGACCACACAGAAAGGTGTCAGTGATGTTGTCATCTACGATGTAAATGCCGTAATCGAGCGCTTCGGTCTTTCTCCTGAGCAGATTCCAGACTTCAAGGCGTTGAAGGGAGATCCTTCTGACAATATTCCTGGGGTTCCGGGAATCGGCGACAAAACTGCTGCTGAGCTGCTCAAGAAATACGGGGCTGTTGAGAATCTTCTGGAACATTTATCAGAGCTGCCTGAGGGAAAGATTAAGAAGGCGTTGGAGGAAAATAGGGAGCAGGCGTTGCTATCAAAACGTCTTGCCGTCATAGTGACAGAGCTGCCGGTTAGCATTGATTTGGATCAGTTGCGAGCTCGCCAGCCCGATTACGATGCCTTGCGAGATTTGTTTGTTCGCCTAGAATTCAAGACTATGCTCAAGCGGCTGCCAGAAGTAGGTGCAGCAGAAGGCAAGCGGACAGCCGAAGAGCGAGCGGTCCCTGCATCATATGTCACAATTGATTCTTTAGAGGATCTGACTCGGCTCAGGTCAGCAATCCAAGAGGCTAGTGAGTCTGCCATTAGGTGGTACGTATCTGATTCAAAACCGATCCGTGCAAAGCTGCACGGTTTAAGCTTCTGCGTAGCGGAAGGTCAGGCCTCGTACGCTAGGGTCGACGATTCTGCAGAGTGCGAATCCAAACAGGGTGCACTTGACCTTCAGGATTACAGAGTGCCGCTTGCTGAGTTTAAGGCATTTCTGGAATCCGAAAGTGCCAAGAAGTACTGTCATGATTCCAAGGTCGGCTATGCGGTCTTGGCGCGGCGTGGTATCGCTCTAAAAGGGGTTGAGTTCGATACAATGCTGGCGGCATATCTGATCGACTCGACACGAGGTTCCTACGACATAGCCGACATCGCATTTGAGAGGCTTTCC
>Ga0123519_10001066_pt1 | contig 47647 bp, 53 predicted proteins | sample YelNatPaOPRAMG02_FD_87396 | JGI IMG/M metagenome (GOLD analysis project Ga0123519, IMG submission 87396) | Hot spring microbial communities from Yellowstone National Park - Yellowstone National Park OP-RAMG-02 (version 2) | ecosystem: Environmental > Aquatic > Thermal springs > Hot (42-90C) ...
TAGATATACACGGATGCCCTGATCAACCCCTCAGGCTTTCCGAGCACATACTTCATGAGTGGATAGCAGCACATGTGTCCCGACCTAACAGCGATACCATACTCACTGTCAAGTAGGCTTGCTATGATGTGCGGGCTTAGGCCATCCACGGAGAAAGACACTATGCCACTTTTCACCCTCATATCGTTGGGTCCGTAGATTTTGATGCCTTCAATGCCTGAGAGCATTGACATCATCTCCTCGAGAAGCTTCTCCTCATGAGACCTTACCCTTTGCATACCAATCCCATCCAGATACTCGGCAGCGCGCGCCAAACCTATCGCTCCAGCTATGTTCGGGGTCCCAGCCTCAAAACGTTCCCATCCTTCCGCAAGCTCATACTCGTCCAAACTCACATCTTTCACGGCTCCACCACCTACTGAAAGCGGATCAATCTCATCCTCAAGCCCACGTCTTATGACGAGGGCACCTATACCGGTTGGACCAAGCATCTTGTGGCCTGAGAATGCCATGAAATCGTAGCTTTCCTTTGTACTCCTCATCGGCATGTGGGGCACGGACTGCGAAGCATCGACTAGGACAAAGGCACCATGGCTGTGAGCAAGCTTGCAGATTTCCTCAAGAGGAGCTATAGATCCAAGCACGTTCGAGACATGAGAGAATGAAACTATCCTTGTCCGGTCATCTAGGGCTTTCTCAAGCTCTCCCGTAATTATACCATTGGAACCAACCCTTACGACCTCTAGATCGAATCCGAAAACTTTCCTAGCCCTGATCCAAGGTGCGTAATTCGAATGATGTTCCAACATCGTTATGATCACCTTGTCGCCTTTTCTCCATCGCAGGCCATTGATTACCATGCCGATCGCCTCTGTGCAGTTCTTCGTGAAGACCAAAACATCGTTTGAAGCATCAACGAACTGTGCGACCTTCCTGTGAGCTGCTTCATAGGCCTCGCTGGCAATGCGGGTGGAGCGATAGACCCCTCTGCCAACGTTTGCCCTGAAGGTGGCATAGTAGTTGTCCATGGCCTCCATTACCTGATCTGGTGTCAGAGATGTTGCCGCATTATCGAAGTACTTTAAACCAGTTGAAAGTATGCGAAAGTCTTTTCTAATATCACCCAAGCCATTATCACTCATCGAAGATTACCTCTTTTTCGAAATTTCATATCACCCCAACCTAGCAATCGCCAATGCATCCAAGAACATCCTCGTAGACCTTCAAAGCTTCTTCCTTGTCCTTGGCTCCATGTACAAGCATATTGCCGGTCTTCATCAGCACCGCAGATATTCTGTCCGTGTAGGCTACAGTTACGGCAAAGCCTGTCCTCATTCCTATCTCGAATCTAGTTGAAAGCACTCTGCCCACCTCTTCCAAGTCTAAGGACAATATGCTATTGGTAGAGATACTGAAAGAGCCTTTTCCACAGAGCTGTACTACCTGAGATGGCTTATGAGTAGTCATGGTTCTGAAGGTTCCGCATGCTCCGCAATTTGGAGTCCTCACGACATGGAAAAGCTGGAAATCCATCGAGTCGATGTCCGCGAAAAGGAGCTTGTTTGAGAGCACAGGATCCTGCCCAAGTATGAGATTTAGCGCCTCTTTCACTTGAATGCTCGCAATGACTGATAGTATCTGCGGAAATACGCCAACCACTTCACAGGTTGGCATGTTATCGTCATCTATTCGCCCCAACATGCATTCAAGGCAAGCGGTCTTGCCTGGAATTATCGTCGAGGCGCTCCCATAGGATTCGAGTGCACTGCCAAAGATATAGGGTACTTTCCTTGACAAGCATGCCGCGTTCAGAGAGTAACGCGGTTCAAGCCTGTCTAGGCCGTCAATGACAATGTCCACGCCACGTACAATGTCTTCCGCCGTCTTGGAGTTGACTGTAAGCGCAATAGGATCCGTTATCAGATCTGGGTTTATGGCTTTCAGTCTCCTTTCCGCGATCTCGACCTTTGGGTATCCTAGTGACGACATGTCGTACAACGCCTGTCTGTGAAGATTCGTAAGCTCTACTACATCCCGGTCTACGAGCCGGAGAAAGCCGACTCCCATGCCCGCTAGCTGCAAAGCCGAGATAGATCCTAAACCACCGAGGCCAACTACAGCGACGCGCGCATCATGCAGCTTCCTCTGCCCCACCGTCCCTATTCCCTTTAGTGGAATCTGCCTGGAATAACGTTCCATCGACCATGTTGGTGGAATTGTGGTATCTCTTCCTGCTTTACTCAAATTATTCTATGCCCTCCAAAGATTAAGGGTTTTAGCCTTGTTTCGTGCAACAGCTAATTAAGGATTTGACCAGCTCAGAAAGACATATTACTCACGGTTATAAAAAGATATAACGGCGTTAAAGATATATAACGGCGTTAATATGTTAGATCCGTAATGCGCATATACAACGATATTACCGAAACAATTGGGCAAACACCGCTGATCCGTCTGAATCGTGTCACGAAGGACTGTGTGGCAACAGTGGTTGGGAAGCTTGAGAGTCGCAACCCCTTAGGTTCAGTCAAGGATAGGATCGGCGTCAGCATGATTACGGAGGCGGAGAAGCAGGGGCTGATAAGACCTGACACAATCATCCTTGAACCTACGAGCGGGAACACAGGCATTGCCTTGGCATTCGTATGCGCCGCACGAGGATATCCGCTAACACTTGTTATGCCTGAGACATTCAGCATCGAGAGAAGAGCTCTAATGAGGGCGCTTGGGGCTAACATAATCCTAACCCCCGGTCCTGAGGGTATGCCAGGTGCTGTAAAAAGAGCGGAGGAGATGGCAGCAAAAGACAGTAGGTATTTCATTCCCCAACAGTTCAAGAATCCAGCTAACCCCAAGATACACAGGGAGACGACTGCTTTAGAGATATGGAATGATACGGACGGGAAAGTTGATATCTTGGTGAGCGGCGTTGGCACTGGTGGCACGATTACTGGAGTTGCCGAGGTAATAAAAGCGCGTAAGCCTTCCTTCAGAGCAATAGCTGTGGAGCCTGCCGCATCTCCTGTGCTGTCTGGAGGCAAAAGGGGTCCTCACAAGATACAGGGGATTGGAGCTGGCTTCATCCCTGAGGTACTTCGCCTAGAACTCGTTGATGAGATATTCAAGGTGACGGATGAAGAAGCCGCGACCATGGCTCGGAGGCTTGCACGCGAAGAAGGGCTTCTATGCGGCATATCATCAGGAGCGGCCACTCATGCTGCCATCGAGGTTGGAAAGAGAAAGGAGAATAAAGGCAAGCTCATAGTGGTAATACTCCCTGATACGGGAGAGAGATACCTTAGTACTCCACTATTTTCCATTGAGCCAGAATTGGAGCCTAGCATCTGATGTGGAGTTTGGATTCTTCTTCATGAAATTGGCCGCTTTTTCATAACGATGTGATGGAGTGAATGTATTTGAATGAGGTGAAGGAGATAGAACGGGAAAATGGCTTAGATAAATTAGTAGATCAAATAATCGAGACATATGATGAGACCAAGGGCATCAACCTTCGTGAGGAGCAGGATCTACCATCAAAACAGGAGGTCATAGAAATTTTAAATGACTTAATGACCATCATATTTCCTGGTTACTTTGGGAAGATCGATATCACAAAGGCAAATATGCGCAGTATAATAAATGACCTTCTTGAGTCCATCTATGTCAGACTGAAAAATCAGATCGAGAGGAGTCTCAAATATGATTGTAGGAAAACCCAAAGATGTCCGGTCGATATATGTGAGCTACGATCGGAAGAGATAGCGAAAGAAATAATAAAAAAGATACCTGAGATTCGGCGATTGCTCAGTGGCGATATACAAGCAGCATATGAGGGCGATCCTGCGGCGAAGAGCATCGAGGAGGTTATCCTTAGCTATCCCTCGGTTTTTGCCATAGCAACTCATAGAATTGCCCACCTCTTATATGAGAGAGAGGTCCCACTGATACCGCGGATCATGAGTGAGTATGCGCACAGCGTTACAGGAATCGACATTCACCCTGGAGCAAAGATTGGTAGAGAATTCTTCGTAGATCATGGGACAGGCACGGTAATAGGTGAGACAGCAGTGATCGGAAATAATGTCAAGCTTTATCAGGGAGTGACTCTAGGAGCCCTGAGCTTTCCTAGGGATGAAGGAGGAAAAATCATAAAGGGTGGGAAGAGACATCCAACTATCGAGGATAACGTGGTTATTTATGCTGGTGCAACAATACTGGGAGGCAAGACAGTCATTGGAAAAGGTTCTGTGATAGGTGGAAACGTTTGGATAACCCACTCCATTCCACCCAACACAAAGGTAATGCTTGCAGCCCCAGAACAGAACTATATAAAAAAGCGCCGTTAAAAAATTTGTAAAGCTTAAACCACTTCAACTTGATCGCTCTTACCTCCTTAAAACCGATGATTCTTGCCTAAGCAAACTTATAGCTAGAGAGGTTGTACTATGGTGGGCTCCTAGTTAGATATTTGTAAAAAGGTTTGATCAAATACAAGGCCAGCCAAACTAGCAAATGTAAACCACACTGCATAAATATCAAACAGACTCGTGCGAAACTTACTAGCTCCTTTTTAGGAGTGTCATGAGGGTGTTCCGAGGCCTGGTGCAAGAACCATGAGGACGATCGACATAGTGCTTAAGAATTTCTCCAGACGAAAGGGGAGGTTGGTTTTCAGCAGTTCAGCCCTGATTTTCGCAATAGCCCTCATGATCTCTGTTTTCGTGATATCCAATTCGATGCAGAACAAAATTGGACAGGAGGTCGAGAAGTATGGTGCAAACATCGTGGTCACACCTTCATCGAAAACGCTAGAGGTGCCTTACGGTACCGTTCTGATTGGAAAAACTATCATTCCGGAGAAATATGTCGAGAAGATATATGAAATAAAAAATAGACAAAATATACGAGTCGTATCCCCAAAGCTCTATGGCCAGATAGAGTACGAGAACAACACAATTCTTGTTGCGGGAATTCTTCCTGAGAATGAAAAAGCACTCAAAGTGTGGTGGAGTATTGATGGGTCCTTGCCTAGCGAAGATGCCAATGAGATCCTTCTTGGAGCAGAGGTTGAACTTGTACTCCAAAAGGAATTAGGTTCCACTATCGAGATAAAGGGCACAAATTTGAAAGTTGTGGGGATACTTGAGATGGTTGGGTCAGTGGACGACTACACGTTGTTCATGCCTCTCCACATAGCTCAAAGACTGTTCGAGCAGCCAGGTGCGGTCAGCGTCATTGATGTTGGTGCACTATGCGGTAATTGTCCCGTTGAATTAATATCGGCACAGATCGAGGAGGCTATTCCTGGTGTGAAGGCTAGGCCTGTGAAGCAGGCTGTAGAAACTAGGATGATCGCGGTTGAACAGAATGCGAATTTCTCTTTAGTCCTTGCTTCCATAATTCTCGCAGTTGGCTGTGCTAGCATCGTGAACACAATGCTCTCCTCGGTCCATGAGCGAAGAAGGGAGATAGGGATTCTGATGTCCCTTGGCGCTGATAGCAGTCATGTATACAGAATCTTCCTGCTGGAATCGATGTTGCTGGGCTTAGTAGGAGGCGCCATCGGTTGTGCTCTCGGTCTTGCTTCAGCACTGATAGTTGGTTCCGTGATAATGAATCTTGTAATTGATCTTGCTACAATTCCTCTTCTACCGATCGTCCTCTCTTATTTCGCCTCGGTTGGATGTTGCATCGCCTCCGGTCTCTATCCAGCTATGACAGCCTCCAAGGTTGATCCAGTCCAAGCCTTAAGGAGCATCTGAACATGATAGAGCTTAGGAATGTGACAAAAACATACAAAGTTGGAGATACTTGCGTGGCAGCACTAAATGGTTTAGATCTTCAAATTGAAGAAGGCGAATTCGTCGCCATCATGGGTCCAAGCGGAAGTGGAAAGTCAACTCTTCTTTTCACTATAGGAGGGCTACTGGCTCCGACAAATGGCGATGTGCTGATACGTGGCAAGTCAATCTACAGGCTCACTCGAAAGGAGAGGGCAGAATTTATAAGAACCAACATAGGCTTCATTTTTCAGACCTTCGAGCTATTGCCCTACCTGACAGCGTTAGAAAACGTCGCCGTAGCCCTCTATCTTTCTAATGTGCCCGTTCTAAAGCAGTACAACATGGCCAAGGAGGCCTTGGAGCGAGTAGGCCTCGGTGGAAGAATATCTCATAAGCCGACGCAGCTGAGCGGCGGCGAGCTACAGAGGATTGCGGTTGCAAGAGCAATCGTCAAGAAGCCCCCTCTCTTGTTGGCTGATGAGCCAACTGGCAACTTGGACCAGAAGACGGGTGACGAGATTATTCAACTTATTCTTGAGTTGAATCGCCAGGAGAAGTTGACGACGATCCTAGTTACGCATGACCCGAATAAGGCAAGACTGGCGGACCGCAGATTGCTGATGATAGATGGAATGTTGAAAGGAGGTGAGAAAAATGACAAATAAGAAGATAATCCTATCAACTGCTGTCATCTTTGTTGCAGTATTGGTAGTTTACATACTTGTTTCAAAACCGAGTGCTATAGTGAAAGGCGTATTTTACAATGAACCCTCGATAGAAGGGACCAAAGTATATTTCCCATATGATTTCCTGAATGACAACAAGCTGGTCTTCATTGATGTCAAGCTCAGAGATAAAGTGAGCAGCGTAAGTTTTCAGAACAGAGTAATTCCATTGGGAATCTATAGGGATGGCGAATACCTTCCGCTTCTGGCGTTGCTTACCCCCTCTGGCAAAGTACTAGTTGGCATTAGAGTTTGTGAACCCTGTGGATCATTCAGTTTCCATGTCAGTGAATCAAAATATATTGTCTGTGATGCATGTGGGACGATGTGGGATATAGAGACTCTTGCTGGCGTGAGCGGAGGATGCGTTAATTATCCCCCGCCCCGTTTGCCGGTATCAGTCAATGGTGGCTCGGTTTGGATTGATGCCTCAGCACTTGGTCTTCCGATCGAAGGCTGAGAAGCGCATCCATTATGAAGAGTAACGAGAAAACTGCAACTGCAGAGATCGAAGTGGAAGGCCTCTGCTGCGCTGAATGCGCCATTTCGATAGAGAAAGTTCTGGCCTCCATGGCAGGCATAAAGGAGCTGAAGGTGCTGCCAACAAGCGAGAAGCTCCTCCTAACATACGACACAGGAAAGCTCACCCCCGATGAAATTGTGAAGAGAATCCAAACGTTAGGTTATCGAGTTAAGGACAAGAAACGTGACGTATCTGGACACAGGCTCGTGGAGGTAGTTATTTTGGCTTTTGTTGCGACAATCGCAATATTTGTGATTCTCGAAGTAACGTTTGAACGCTTCGGACTGCTTGAGCTGGCGCAAATACCGGTTCCTTTTCTCATTATTGCGACACTGGTGGGCGGCTTCTCCATATTTAGGAAGGCCTTTGAAGGTATTCGTTCCAAGCGCATAACCGCAGACCTGCTCATGAGCATTGCGATAATTGCGGCCCTCTCAATTCGCGAGTTTTCGGCAGCACTGCTTATAGTTTTCTTCATGAATATCGCGCATTTCTTGGAAGGATTTACGGTGAGAAAGTCGCGACAAGCGGTAGACGAGCTGACCAAGCTAGTTCCGAAGACGGCTCGAATAAAGACGGGAGAAAGCGAAGTTGAGATACCCGTTGATGAGGTCAGGATCGGAGATGTGGTTGTAGTCCGTCCCGGCGAGAGGGTCCCGATAGATGGAATTGTTCTCAGAGGTAGGAGTTCGGTTGATCAGTCCTCCATAACAGGTGAATCTATTCCTGCCGAGAAAAATGTGGGAGATGTGGTGTTTGCGGGTACAATCAATCAGCTGGGTATGCTTGAGATAAGTGTCAAACGCGTGGGTCAGGATACGACGCTTGGAAGAATAATAGCCTTGGTCGAGCAAGCGGAGGCTTCGAAGGCTCCAGTCCAGAAGTTCGCTGATAAATACAGCAGCTATTACCTACCCGTCGTCATCATTGCTTCTTTGGTCACTTTCCTTGTGACAAGGGTTCCAACGTACGCGATTGCAGTATTGGTCGTGACTTGCCCATGCGCCATTGCGCTTGCGACTCCACTCGCAGTGGTGGCCAGCGTAGGAAGCTTGGCCAAAAAAGGAATGTTGATTAAAGGAGGGTTGTTCCTTGATAAGTTGGCGAAAGTTGACACAGTAATTGTTGACAAGACGGGCACGCTCACATTGGGAAGACCACGAGTTACAGATATCGTCATGTTTGCCGATGTCAGTGAAGTGGAACTAGTTCGTTTGGCCGCGTCTGCAGAAAGATACTCAGAACACCCTCTATCATCGGCTCTCTTGGACCACGCGGAAAAGTGCAACGTTCAACTTGAAGCAATTGATGATTTCGAGGCACATCCAGGGAAGGGAATCACATGCAAGCTCAGAGGAAGCAAAGTGATCGTCGGAAACATGGAGCTCCTCAATTCAGAAAACGTACATTTCAAACAGAATGTCGTTGCCGAGAAGTTACAGGAATTCGAAGAACAGGGCAAGACCGCACTGTTCGTCGCGGTGGATTCAAGGTTACTTGGAATGATAACAGTTGCGGATGTTGTCCGAAGTGGGGTGGCAGAAACGTTAGGCGAACTCAAAGGGATGGGGATCAAGGAGATTATCCTTCTAACAGGCGACAATGAGCGTGTTGCAGCTGCCATCGCGAGGTCATTAGGCATCTCAAAGTTCAGGGCGAACGTGTTGCCCGAAGACAAAATTGCGGAAGTAAGAAGCCTCCAAGCACAAGGCCGCATTGTAGCAATGATAGGTGATGGCATGAACGATGCCCCAGCGTTAGCTCAAGCAGACATAGGGATAGCGATGGGTACAAGAGGAAGCGATGTTGCCATAGAAGCGGCACCATTGGTCTTGATGAGAAACGACTGGATGCAGATTCCCGTGGCCGTTAGAATTGTGAGGAAGTCTCTTATAACTATCAAGCAAAATGTCGCCTTCGGGATCTTGTTTAACATGACTGGCGTGATTCTTGCATCCCTTGGAGTACTACCCCCAATACTCGCTGCCGCGGCACAATCACTGCCTGATGTTGTGGTTTTCCTCAATTCATCTCGCTTACTTAGAAGTTAAACCAATAGTTCATTAGAAGTTGAAGGTGGAAGTTTGAAAGGCGCCTTAATCTTCTCTGAAGGATAACGCAGTTACCGAAGATGAGTGAAGATTGAATTATATGTATCTGCTTGAGAGGGCAGTACATAGTTTCAGATAAGAGTTGCTCTCCTTCTCGGAAGAGAAGGATAGGCTCATGTGAAAAATTGTTGAGGTCATCTTCCTGCTCTGATATGGCATTTGGATTCATTAGAATGCCTTTTCCCACATGGGCAATAAAAGTCTCCCCATCTCATGATTACCCCAAGACATTTGAGGACTTAGTGGTCAATAATTCGTGCATAATAAAAACAGAACTAACCCCTTATACAACTGGAAACTTGAGAGGGCAGACTGGGCTTTCCATTTAAAGTCAGAAATTGGAACCCGACAGTGGTGGAGCTAAAGCTCAACGAGATTGGAAGAGAGGCAATAAAGGGGGATTGTTGAAGTCAACTTACCTTAGTTCGACAGGAGGTACAACAGTTGGAGAAAGCATCAATTCCTTTGATGGAACACTCCCTCTGAAATCTAAAACGACAAAAGATAATTCAACAAGAGGCCTGAACACATGATTCGTAGATGAACATGATTCGGTCAACAAACATCGACATGAATTGCGTCACTCTACAATTTTAGGAAAGCGATATGCGTTTTAGCTCCGTTTCCACAAATCTTTCCATTCTTTCATCTGTCAGATGTGTAGCAAATTCGTGTACTTTTTGGACGAGATGATGCAGCTACATTCGCAACTTCTTTAGCCTGGGGACAAGCGCGACTGCTGCCAAAACACCTAGCAAGCTGAATCCGACACCTTTCAAGGTTGAGTAAACATATACTGGGGCTAACGCAGTGAAGGCTATCGGTCCAAGGATTGCCAGTCTAAAGAAGATGTATGGTAGCATTGCAAATGTACTTGAGACAAATGCTATTAGCAAAAGCGCAACCTTCCTTCCAGCTAGACCTATCTTGCTTGTCAGAAGATACAGTGCATCGAATGTAAGCCCTCCAATGAAGTATCCCAGTCCAACAAATAATCCTTCAACCAAATTCGTTCTGCCAAACCTTGTTCCGATGGCTGAAATTGCTGACATACTTGAAACTCTTCCAAACCTCCTAGAGTGTTCAGCAAGTATGAGCATTAGAGCCCAGCCCACAAAGCGGTTAACTGAGCCATGAAAAGAGAAGGACCCCACACTTATCTTTCCGACCATTGGACCGAGATAGAGTTCAGAAGCAATCCATATCGCTGAGAAGGACGATATCAGGGCGATCTCTCTGGCTCTCATGTCATCCACCCTTCCTCATGATCAGTCTCCAGTCGGCTTCTCCTATCTTTGATAGCTCAAGAACCTTATGTCCCTTCTTCTCTAATTCCGAAGGAATTGTGTCAACCGAGGGTTGGTTGTCTAGGATCACCTCTAGAATTTCGCTCTTGTCCATATTCTCAAGAGTTTTCAAGATTAGGAGTAGAGGATATGGACATACAAGGCCTCTCACATCTAGGACGTAATTTCCGCTCTCTGCTTTTTCAATCTTAAAGTTCAATGCGTTCATCTCTCTGAACTTATTATGCTCCTCAGCCCTTCTATGCGCTCAGATAGGAAGAAATCGGCGAAAGAGGCATATTTATGTTTCACAGCGAGGTAATGTGCCAAAAGCCTTTCAACAACCATTTTCACATCTTCTGCTGGAACTGCCTTTACAAGGAGAGTTGCAAGTCTGCTTTTCTCACCAAGACCTCCTCCAACGTATATGTTGTAGCATGTTTTCAAGTTATCTCCGTCCCTGGCATGAACCGCCTGTAAACCTATGTCACCAACCATATGCCTAGCGCATCCATTTGGACATCCACTAACGAATATTCTGAACTCCACATCAGCCAACTCTTGTCCATGGTGGGCCTCAGTATGTTCCAAAATTTCCTTAAGCCTTATCTTCGGATTTTCAGGAGCCTTGCCACAAAAGTTCCCAGCGCAAGCTATGGAGTTAAATCTCAGGGTTGAACTAAAAGGATCCAGGCCTAAGCTTTTAATTGAGTAAACCAAACTTTCTAGAGATTTCTCATCAATATGGGGTAATATGATATTTTGGAAATTCGTGAACCTAATCTCATCCACTCCATGTTTCTCTGCAAGTTGTGCTAATTTTTCAGCTATATCGTATTTCAAAATTCCTCCCAGAAGGGGGATGCATATGTAGAAGCGGCCCTTTTGCTTCTGCTCCTTTACCCCGTAATGTTCGCAGCTATTGTACGCATATGTAAAACTTTCAGGGGGTATATCTTCAAATCTCGCACCAATCCTCTTCTCCACTTCGAGCCTCAGCCTCTCCAATCCCCATTCTTCAACAAGCCACTTAAACCGAGCCTTAGCCTTAATGCTTCTGCTACCACAATCCCTGAATATCTCAGCTATGGCTACGGCCACATCTAGGAGCCTTTCTCTCTCGATAAAAACTCTAAGGGGCTTTGCTAGCATTGGAGATATGCCAATACCTCCTCCAACATAGAGAGTATAACCCTCTAGACCTTCAAGCCTTAGAGCCGTAAAGCCAGCATCCTGAACTTGGGGGCTTGCGCAGTTTCTGGAGCAGGCTGAGACCGAAATCTTAAGTTTCCTCGGAAGATCCTGAAAATCTAGATTGCCTGTAAAGAATCTATTGAGTTTTTCGACATCCGGGGAGACATCGAAGATTTCATTTCTTTCTATTCCAGCTACAGGACATGTAACTATATTCCTAACATCACCATACCTCGCTCCTGGAAAAGCTTGTCCACACTTATCCGTCGTTAAGCCTAGCCCTTCCATGAAACCGAATATCTGTGGAGCATCTTCCTGCCTAATCCAATGAAGCTGAATATCCTGCCTATCGGTAACTTCCATATACTCTCTTCCAAACCTTCTCGACAAGTAGATTACACCTCTCAGCTGCTCCAACGTGAGTCTTCCCATGGGAACCTTGATCCTCAGGAAATTCTCCGAGCCATCACCCTTATCCCTTCCAAGCGAATATCTGTTTGAGAAACACGCCAAGCTAGCAAGACTGTCCTGAAGTTCTGAAAACACTTTTTCAATCCCTCACAATCAGAGTATGCCTACATCAGCATATAGGCTTCTGTATCTTTCACCACTATCAGCGAACACTACGACAGCCGTACCTTGCTCACCCCTTGATGCAAGCTGGAGAGCAGCATAAATGACAGCCCCAGATGAGGGGCCCACAAGCACTCTATGCTTCACATAGAATGTTTTCACAGCATCGAATGCATCTTTATCAGAAACCCTGATCCATTCATCGACTACGTTCTCTCTTCTTACCAAGACCTGTGGCTTCTCGGACACGTCGAAGTTTCTCAGACCCTGAAGCCTGTGGCCTTTGTCTTTAGGAGTAACACCTATCACCTTCACATTTGGATTTCTCTCCTTAAGATATGTTCCTACGCCAGTAATAGTCCCTCCAGTCCCAACGCCGCATATGAAGTGCGTAACCTCACCAGAGGTTTGGCTCCAAACCTCCGGGCCTGTTGACTCATAGTGGGCTAGGAAATTGGCCTCGTTCTCATACTGGTTTGGCATAAAGTACTCTTCCAAACCCATGCTTTTTCTTCGAGGGTTGCTTTGAACCATGGCCTTTGCTAGATTGATGGACTGATCTGTTCCAGGACCAACCCTAGGGCAGAGGTCGTCAGCAGTCTCAATAACATGTACCCCCATATGCTTAAGAGCATCCTTGGTCTCCTTGCTGATCTTCTCAGGGACTATGACCTCAATCTTGTATCCTAGAGCTCTACACACGCCTGCAAGCCCTATTCCCGTATTCCCCGAAGTTGGCTCGAGGATTATCTTCTCGCCTCTACTCAGCATCCCAGTTCTCTCAGCCTCCATGATCATCCTGTACGCTATCCTGTCCTTGATTGAACCCCAAGGGTTGAGCCACTCGAGCTTCGCAAAAATTTTTAGCCCAGAGCTTTCAGATTCGATTAACGAGAGTGGAGTTCCTCCGACAATCAACTTTTCCGTCTGCATAGAAACCACACCATTTGCTTGACATTCAAAGAGGTGGGCTGAAGAATATTCCCCCGAAGAGCGCATATGCTAGAAGCAATGTGAGAAAGATGTTAAAGATCTGAGCTACTAGGAACACGATCAGAGGTTTTCCTCTTCCTATTTTCACAAGTTCAATTATCTTTGTGTCAAGTCCGATGCAGACGAATGCCATAGCGAAGAACCACCCTCGTATTCCTCTGGTAACATTCAATATGGCACTTACTGAATTGTCACCCATTGTGGGAATAAGTAAAAGTGAGAAAACCATAGATGCGATGATAAATCCAAAGACAAACTTTGGAAATCTGTACCATATTTCTACAGGGCTTGGTCTCTCCTGGGGTTTTCTTTCCACTTTGAGAACCCAGTACAGTGCCAGAAGAAATGCTGTGATCCCTATCAGCACATTTTGAGACATCTTAATTAGCGATGCTACTTGCATCGCTTTGTCACTGTATAGGGCGCCTGCTGCCACGACAGCTGGAGTGGTATCGATGGTTCCCCCAATCCAAGCACCAGCAACAGCATCAGGTATGCCTACCGCCCTGGCAATCATAGGCATGAGTATGAGCATGGGCATCGCAACCAGAAGAACCAGTGAGATCGCATAGCTTACTTCCTTAGGATCACCTTTTACAGCTCCTCCAGCTGCAATAGCTGCTGAAACACCACAGATAGATACGCCAGCGGAAAGTATGCTTGCAAATGATTTGCCTAGTCCGGCTTTTATGGCGAGGAAATAGCAGAAGTAAAAGACCAAGAAGACAACTACAATGGCTTGGATCATGCCCAATGACCCTGCAGATAGAATTGTGTTAAAGAGAATCTCGGCTCCTAGTAGAACGAGGCCAATTTTTATGAATAACTCGGTTTTCACAGCTGGTTTAACCCATTTTGGCATCCCAATTATGTTGCCTATCACTAATCCAAAAATTAATGCCCAGATAACGTATTCAAGTCCCCATTCATTAATCGTTTTTTGATTCGATATCAAAATACTTATGAAAGCAAGGATATATATTATTGGAAAGCCCAAGCAATAGCTTCTTATCTTCTCTTTCATTGCAATTATTGCTATACTTGTTAATACTATCAGAGAGAAGCCCAGCAGTATGAAGTAGGGTATGTCGCCAAATTTGATGGAGACATTCGGGTCCATGGTCCATTTACCCATTTTTGGCAACCATGCTACGGTCCGCGTTGCAGCTAGTGCCAATACTAGGAAGCCTAGCCAAACTGCCCACCAGTCCTCCTTCCTCCATAGTGATGACCATGGTGATGGGGGCTTTTCGTCGATTATTTCTTTCTTTTCCTGGGACAATTCTTGTGCACTTCTATAACGGCGTTATAAATTCTTAACGGCATTATAACTATTATCCCTTATATATTAGGGTAAACCAGCCACGAATGCTTCAAGAGCCTTCCGCTCAGCTCTCCTAAGGATCTCGAGGACACTCGGCTTTGATACTCCAGCTGTCTCAGCAAGTTTGGAGAGTCTCGCCTTCCTAGGATAATCGAAATATCCGGCTTCAAGTGCCACTCTTAAGACACGCTCCTGCTTAGGTGTTAGGATTGATGTGCGTCTAATCTCAGCAATCTTCTTTACATCAAGCTCCAGGTTCATAGCCGCGATCTTTTTCAAGATATCCTTGAATTCATCAAATCCGGGCGTGATAATAACGTACTCAATAATATCTTCCGATATACTTCTAGCAGATTTAATGAAGCAGTCAGATTCGAGAAAAGTTCTGCATGCAATGCACTTATTAGTACTAACGAAACCTAATGCGCGTCCTCTAGATACTCTAACAAGATCAATTTTGCATGCTCCAGCAATAGCCGTTGATCCTGACGTAATCTTCTCGATTGAATCATCGTCTCCTGAGATTTCGACAAGCTCAAGTGATGAACATTGTTCGAGTATTGGTCTACAATGGAGAATTCTGACCATGACTGAGAATTTCCTAACAAGGTCAGAAATCCAGTCATGTGGAGCTTTGATCCGGAGAATTATCTCGAGCAGGTTATGGCCCTCCTAGCGGTGCATTGAAAGACAATTCTGTTTTAGCCAAATCCCAGAGAAGCCTTGAAGATTTCTCTACGTCTTTTAGTTCGAGATCGCCTCTGACAATAATCACTCCCCTACTTAGAAGAGTATATTCAACATTCTCCTCTTTCCTGAATGTGACGCTGAGTTTTGAGACACCAAGTATCCTGAATCCATTAGATCTAAGGATTGTGGCAAACCTCGAAGGATCTATCTCCAAAGTCTTGCTAGGAGATGCGATGAAGCTCCTTACCCCCCTCCTGCCACAAACTTCTTCAACAGTTCTTCTCTTGGATGATTCTGGTGGGCTAGATTCGAATGCTCCACAAGCTGGACATGTTTCTGAGCGTGAAACAGAAAATTCGTCGAATGCTAGATACTTCAGGTCGACGAATAGTATTTTTCCTGAAAGAAGAGATCTGCCTTCAACAATCATCCTGACAGCCTCGGACACCTCAATGCTCAAGACAACGCCTAGGACTGCGGGATGGACTCCGACAGTCGCACATGTTGGAGCATTGTCATAGGCGTGCGGAATGATGCACTCAAGACATGCTGTTTCCCTAGGAATTATTACCGAAACCATCCCGTAGGATTCTAGAGCAGAACCGTAAACATAAGGTATTCCGAGCTTTAGACAGGCTCTGTTGACAGCATATCTCGCTCCCATAGAGTCGAGGCCATCAACAACAAGATCCACGCCGCCTATGATTTCCCGAGCATTTCCTAAATGCAACGAGTCCGGAATTGGCTCAACGAGAACAGAAGGGTTCAGTGCTGCGATTTTTTGAGCCACAATCTCAACCTTAGGCAGACCTAGTGATGAGACGTCAAAGAAAGACTGCCTGTGAAGATTAGAGAGTTCAACTATGTCTCTATCAACAATCCTGATTTTCCCAACACCCATAGCTGCGAGCGTCATTGCTGCCTGGCAGCCAAGCCCCCCAACCCCAACAACACATACAGATGCCTTCCTCAGTCTTTTTTGACCCTCAAAACCGATATCTCTTAAAACCAGCTGCCTCGAGTATCTCTCAAACTCGTCCGCTGAAAAATCAACTGAAACTGTACTGTTGAAAACCGCTGTGGTAGAGCCACTATTTGTGGCTGGGGGAATTAGGACTCCATTTCCTGACTCTTCGAGAACAGCATACTTTGAGAACAGCTTGGGCCCTCCCCATAAAAGCAGCATGCAGTCCTACCCCCCGCTTACGGAAGGGAGAATCGTGATTTCATCTCCATCCTTCAATGGTGTATCAAGTAGCTCTAAAAAAAGAACGTTCTTACCATTAACATAAAAGTTCAGAAGGCGTTTTGGTTTTCCAGTCGGATCCAGCACTCTCTCCTTGAACTTGCGTCCGTACCGCTGAGTAAGTTTTTCGAGGGCTTCGCCCAATGTTGACGCGAGCACCTCAACCTGTCTTTCTCCATTCGTTACTCCTGTTAGAGTTGATGAAAATACTACTTTGACCCTATTCAACTTCCTCACCTCCTAGATTGCTAAAGTCTTGAGCGAATCTAGCCTCGCTTCGACCTCTATGGGTTTTGGAATGGAACTCATAATAACATCTGTTGTTTTCAGCCCGTTACCGGTCACGAAGCACACAACCTCCTCGTCTCTTGAGATTTCCCCCGATTCTACTAATTTCTTCAAAACGGCTATTGTAACCGCGCCAGCTGGCTCCGCAAAAACGCCCTCCGTCTTGGCTAAGAGTTTGATGGCATCCAGTATCTCGTCATCCGATGCCGATTCTGCAACTCCTCCCGATTCGCGCATTCTCCTGACCGCATAAATACCATCTCCTGGGTCGCCGATAGCTAAACTCTTAGCTATAGTTCTAGGATTTTGCACAGGCCGCACATTCTTGTCACCTGATTTGAAAGCCGTTACGATCGGTGAGCAGCCATGTGGCTGAGCTCCCGTCACCCGAACATTGAGGTCTCCAACAAGGTCAACATTCCTTAGCTCATCAAATCCCTTACACACGGCACATAGGAGAGCCCCACTCGCCACGGGCACTATAACGTGGTCTGGTTGGTTCCAATTCAATTGCTCACATGTCTCGAATGCCAATGTCTTCGATCCTTCAACGTAGTATGACCTGATGTTGATATTTACTAAAGCCCAGTCATAAAACTCCACTGCTTGGGCCGCTAACCTGTTAGCGTCATCATAAGTTCCATTGACAGCGATAACCGTAGCTCCATAACTAGCCGCCTGTGCTATTTTGCTCAATTCAATTCTAGCTGGCACAAAGACGTAACAAGGCAGTCCCGCCTTAGCAGCATGAGCAGCTGTAGCTGCGGCCAAGTTACCTGTGGATGCGCATCCTACGGCCTTGGCTCCGAACTCAATGGCCTTCGACACAGCAACTGTTGCAGGCCTATCCTTAAATGAGCCTGTCGGATTCACAGTATCGTCCTTCACATATAACTTTCTCAGTCCGAGTTCATCTGATAACCTTTCGCATCTTCGCAGAGGAGTATAACCTGCTCCTAAGTCCACGATCTTCGATCTATCTGATACGGGTAGGAGCTCCATATATCGCCAAACTGTCCTGGGCCTGTTGTAAAAGGCATCCTTGCGAAGAACTATCGAATCGTAATCGTACACGACATCAAGAGGACCAAAGCATTCGTCACAAACAGAAATCTTGAAGGGTTGGAACTCCTTGCCACACTCTCGACATCTGAGGCTCTTTATGTGTCCTACACCGGGCACCTCCTATAACGGCGTTAAGTCTAAATTACCTTTATATAAAGTATCATGCAACAAATATTACTGATAGTAATAGTAATATTTGTAATTTAGCATCTTATCAAATAGGATACCCTTTCCTGCTGTTATATCTTAATTCCGTCTTCATATAAAAAAGAACGATTCGCTTTATTACTATCCTTATAGCATTTCTAAGCCATTTTGATAACGTTTGCCTAGCATCTCAATTTGCTCTATCTTCGGTTTCTTCACAGATTTCTCGAGCATCTTGCGGGTTGCTTTTGCTCATTTGTTATATAAATCGTGGGAATCCCCTTGCGTTGTTTCATTTAGGTATTAAACTACGAAAATCTGGTACCTTGAGCGGTCAATTCTCCCATTATGATGGGTAATACATTTACATATGCCTCTGAAGAAAAATTCCTATAACCTGAACTCAATCCACGAAGACCGACTGGACTAAGATGCAGGGCGAAAGGAAGATCATCACGCCCCTCAGGGGTATTTGCCTTGGGTCCTTCTTCGTCACATCGGCTTCGCAAGCTGTATCTCCGATTCTCTCGCTATATGCTACTGAAACCCTTGGTGCAAGTTTGGTCGATGTAGGCGTGTTGGTCTCGGCGTTTTCGATATCTTCTTCTATTACGCGCTTTCCTCTTGCTTCTATTGCTTCGCGGGGAAAGGGTAGAAAGGTCTTGTTGGCAAGCTACGCGCCTCTCTGTCCCCTCTTCTTAGCACAGGGACTGGCTTCCGATGTCCTCCACCTGATCCTCCTCAGAATCCTTGGAGGCTTCTTCTTCGCAATTATAGGACCTTTTTCGCTTGCCCTCTCAACCTTTACTGTGCCTACCGAAAGTAGGGACTCTGCCGTTGCCACTTATACGAGCTACGTTGCGATCGGACTGATGATAGGACCGGCGATCGGCACATTGAGCGTGGCCTCATTTGGGACGCGTAGTACCTTTTTCACGGCCTCTGCCCTTGCTTTGTTAGGATTTCTATTCGCCCTTAGGGGAATGCGTGGAGTAGATGCGAAGGGAGGCTATAGAACTTCTAGCCTCTCGTCTGTTAGAAACGCAATCTCAAACAGGTTTTTCGCAATGTGCTTTCTGACGATCCTCTGCTTTTCTTTCCAAGTAACGGTCGTGTCCACTTACGCTCCATTATACGCGAGGCAGCGTTTCTTGATGGATGATACCATCGTCTCGGCCATGTTCTTTGCTTACTCCATCGTTCTTGTTGCAACGCGAGTTTCGATAAGGTCCTTTTCGAGGAAGGTCAGGCGGAGGGCCCTGCTCTCGCTAGGATTGATAAACTCTGCAATCATGGTACTTTCTCTTTCTGTCAGCCCATCCGTTCAGCTATTCTTCCTTTCTTACAGCCTCCTAGGATTTTCCCATGGAATTGTTCCACCATCGGCAGCACTAATAGTTGCTGGTTCGGTCGAGCCAAGCGAGCTTGTGACGGCCAACTCCATCTATTTCAACTCTTGGGACATTGGGGCGATGCTCGGCCCCTTCATGATGGCCTACGTTGTTGAGAATCTAGGCTTCGCGCAAGCTTTGAACCTCTCTTCGATTTTGTCGCTCCTTGGTATCTTGGCGATAACGGCCCTTTCTGGAGCCAAGTGGAAAGAGATTTTCAGTCGTCCAAAAGCTATTGAATGATTGGTCTAGATGCCAAGGATAAAACATTGCCAATTATAATTTGGCTCTCCATTCCAGGCAATCTATCTCCAAGCACTCCTTGAAAAGTACATTTACGGTTAGCGGTATAAGGTTAGCGAAACCTACTGCTTTATGAATAGGATAAATCAAATATATATTACATTCTGCGGTATTAGGATAAGGCGAGGAACATGGGCAAATTAGGAGTTGGGATAGTAGGCTCAGGTTGGGTCGCAGGAGAGCACGTGAAGGCATACCAAAGGAATCCAAACACAGAGGTCGTTGCTGTATGCGGACGGGATGAAGCCAGGACAAGGGAGAAGGTCAGGAGCTGGGGAATAGATTGCGCTATCTACACAGATTATGCCAAGATGCTCGAAAGGAGAGACGTTAACATAATCTCGATATGCACACCCAACGATCTGCATGTGGATGAGGCTGTATCGGCCGCCCAGGCAGGGAAACATATACTGATCGAGAAGCCCATAGCCTTGAACCTAGATGACCTCAAAAGGTTGAGGGACTCTATCAGGAAGAACCGTGTTAAGACGGTCGCTGGATTCGTGCTAAGGTGGAACCCGCTCTTCATGACCCTTAAAGAACTCCTGAATGACCGCGCGATCGGCAGGATCTTCTATGGCGAAGTCGATTACTTCCATGGAATTGGGCCATGGTACAAGCAGTATGAGTGGAATGTGAAGAGGGCCATCGGTGGTAGTAGCTTGCTGTCGGCCGGTTGCCACGCGGTCGACGGACTGAGGTGGTTCATGGGCGAAGAAGCGGTTGAGGTCGTGGCATACTCTACTCACAGCCACAGCAAGAATTTCGAGTACGAGTACGATCCAACTCTTGTGACCATAATCAAGTTCAAGAGCGGTGCCATAGGAAAAGTCGCTTCCTCATTAGAGTGCGTCCAACCATACATATTCAACATCGAACTGTTTGGTGACAAGGGAACAATACGAAACAACCAGCTTTACTCTCCTAGCAAGTTCCCAGGACAAACTGGTTTCATAACAATCCCTACAATCCTGCCAGACAGCGGAGACGTTACTCACCACCCGTTCCAAGGCGAGATAGACCATCTGGTGGAATGCATTTTGCAGGACAAGGAGTCACACGTCAATGTCGAGGATGCGGTCAAGACTCACGAAATATGCATCGCAGCCGACATGTCAGCTTCGCAGGGAAGGCACGTTAAACTTCCTTTGCTGCAGTAAAGCATCTGGGTTGGCTACATTCTGCTGTGCTTGATGGGCGAACCAACTGGTGGCCAAGAAGAAGCACGCAACTTGGAAGAAGTTCGAAGTATGTAGTAGCTGTGGCTATAAGGGTGGTTTTCATCTGATATTTCAGAGAAGGGTTATTGGGGGAAATATTTCAGTTAAACTGAAATGCCCCAGCTGCTCAAAGGTGTTCGACTTGGGTTGGAAGCTCAGACTTTAAACTACTATCCTTTGTAGAACGATTTCGGTGTGAAGTACCTTCCCCCCTTGTGAAGGACCGTTCTAGCCTTTGTGACATCGAGTGTATCTTTAAACATCCCGCGTTCGACTGAAGCTGCGACAACCTTGCCTATGAAAAGGGTGTGGTCCCCTGCCTTGTAGCTTTTTACAACTTTGCACTCGAGGTGGGATACGCACTCCTTTATCAATGGAGGCCTTACCTTCCTAGCTGAGATCGGAGTCAATCCGGCCAGCTCAAATTTGTCAGCATTTTTGCCAGAAGTTTCGCCACAAAGAATTATCTGCTTGATCAAATCCTTCGGAGGAACGTTTACGACAAACTCCCCAGTTTCCTTGATTAGGCGGTGAGAATATCTTTTGGGCGATATGCCTATGGCAACAAGTGGTGGGAAATTCGAAATGTGCATATACATTCCGAGGGTCAAGACGTTTGGCTTTCCACTCTTGGATATACATGTAACCAAAACCACTGATGTTGGAGGACCAACCCGTAGGGATTTTTCCATTTGAACCTCTATTTTTTGTTTCATCTTCCTTCCATTTTTCAGCTGCTCCATCGCACTTTCTATCCTTGCCCTACAACCATTAACATAATCTTATATCGGAATCGGCACAACCTTGTCTAACCATGCATTATGAATATAGGCCAACTAAGTATTATTTCATGTTTGGACCATACGAACCAGCTTTGCGATTGCGCGCAGGAGACACCCTCGAAACGACAACGGTAGACGCAGAAGGAAAAGACCGCTTTGGGAACCCGGTATCTGCCAACATATTGCAAAGCAGCAGCGAGACCGAGTATTATCGCGCGAATCCACTAGTTGGTCCTTTCTATGTCGAAGATGCCGAGATAGGAGATGTCCTTGCCATCAAGATAGAAAAGATCTCGCTGAATCGAGAGACGGCATATTCCAAGATATTGCCTAACTTCGGCTCTTTTACAGAGGAGGGTCCTGGAATGAGGCTACTTTTCAATGAACCTCTAAATGAAGTAAGGTATGACTGGAGCCTAGACTTGGGTAAGAGGACTGGAGTTTTAAAAATCGCTGGAAAAAGGATAGAGATACCTCTCAATCCTTTCATCGGTTCTATAGGCGTAGCGCCTCGCTTTGGAAGACATGAAACCTCGCTTACTCCAGGAGAGTATGGAGGCAACATGGACTGCGTCGAAACGAAGGAGGGCACGACTTTATACTTTCCAGTATTCATGAGGGGCGGCTATCTCAGCTTCGGCGACGTTCATGCTGCCCAAGGCGATGGCGAGATCTGCGGGGTTGCGCTCGAAACAACGGCCAACATCAGGATAAGATTTGACCTTGTAAAGGGCAAGGGCATAGAGTGGCCGAGATTCGAGAATGAGGAACACATCATGGTAGCTGGAAGCGCTAGACCACTCATGAACGCGTTCAAGATAGCTCACTTAGAGATGGTGAGGTGGCTCGTTTCAGACTATGGCTTTAATGCCACCGATGCCCTCCAAATTCTCTCCCAAGTTGGGACATGTAGAGTAGGTAACGTGGTCGACCCAAACTACACCGTGGTTGCAAAGTTTCCAAAGAAATACTTGGCTTGACCACAATAGAGCAAACGAACCAAGAAATTAAGCGGAAATCCTTAATTGGTCGAAAATGGTAAAGATCTTATACCTTGCACAATGCGTTTGAAGCCTGAAATTCAGGACGAGATGGAAATCCTTAAGCTTCAGCGGAGTCTAGAAGGTACTCATGGAGCTATCTGATGAAGATTGCAACCTGATCGTAGGCCTAGCTAGGAAAGCAATTACAGATCATATCGTAAAGGGAGCGCGGGTAGAAGTCCCTGAGGATGCTCCACCCCACCTTAAGGAGAAGTGCGGCGTCTTCGTAACACTTAATCGCGTTCAGGGTAAAAAGCGTTACCTGAGGGGATGCATCGGCTTTCCCGAACCTGTCAAACCTTTGTTGGATGCTGTCATCGATGCAGCTATAAGCGCTGCCGTAAGCGATCCACGATTTGAGCCATTAAAAGAAAAAGAACTAGACTCGGTTGAGATTGAAATCAGCGTTTTGACTCCGCCGGAACTCATAAAGGCAACTCCGCAGGAGATCACCAAGAAGGTCGAGATCGGGCGTGATGGGCTGATAGCTGAGAGGGGATGGAACAGGGGTTTACTCCTGCCCCAAGTACCCGTCGAGGAGAAATGGGATGTTGAAGAGTTCCTGATGTACACTTGCCTAAAGGCCGGCCTAGAACCAGATTGTTGGTGGGACACAAGAACGAAGTTTTACAGTTTCAGGGCGATAGTTTTTGGCGAGGATGGCCCAAAGGGAAGAGTCAAAAGGCGCAAGTTACTAGAAGTGAGCAATTAACAGCTGTAGCATTTTGCAAATGTGTCAGGAGGATAACGAATAAGCATATATCTTCGCCTTTTCGCAACCAATTCCCGTCACGCGATGGACAGATTGAAAGCCATTCATGTTGTGTATGCGCGTTGGTGCCCCCACTGTGTTCCATTAACCGTCGATTCGATGGAAAATGTAGCCAAAGAGCTTGGTGCCGCGTTCGTGCTCCATGACATCGACTCCGAAGAGGCAGACGAGGCCGATGAACTTGTGAAGAAATATGGCGACTGGTCAGACGACTACCTGATACCGCAAGTATTTTTAGAGTTTGAGAACGGTGAGTTCAGGCACATCCTGACAGGTCGCCCTGAAGGCGTAAAGTTTACGAGGAAAGCGATAGAAGATTTTTTACAAAGCAAGTTCTACAGAACCCTAAGAGAGCAGAACATGGGTACAAAGAGATAGCCAGTTCAACTTTCCAGGTCATGCATTTCTTGCAAAGGAGCTTTGGATAATCCTAATGCCCATTTTTCCAATTAATGGTTATCAGGCTCTATCTCATTTTTCATGAAACGAATCACGTAAGGAAAATTAAGAATCAATATATTTAAATATAGAAATTTGATTTTGGCCATTGAGGTAGAAGAATCATGTCTACGAATAAAACGAGCTGCCACTTCTGCGGAAGTAGTGAATCTGCCCTGCTCTGGGCTGAGCACAAGGAGCTTGGCGGCATGTGGGTATGCCCCGATTGCTGGAGGAAAGTTTTCGTCAAAAACCTGTTCGTGACAGGCTCAGGTAGCTCAAAAGGAGACGGTGGATGTAGCTGCGGCAGTTGCGGCTAAATCTGAAAGAACAGTAGCGCACATCATCTAGGAAAGCAAAACAAAACAGATAGAGTGCGAAATATTTTTTTGCAACTATTTCTAAAATAATGAATGAGTTCAATGTCTCATATAGTTCCAGATATTAACCCGTAAGAAAGCCCGAATATTACGCTGAAGAACCAAGCGATGAACGCGTAGGTGATGACTACCTTCCACTTCACGATCCTCGATGTTGCAACCATGTTAGGTATGTCGTAAGGCTGTCCCATGAGCCACGAAAGCAGCGCCGCTTTGGACATCCCCAAGCTCATCAAACTCCTGCCAAGCACTATCTCGACAAGGGTTGGAGTATACAATGGTCCTCCAATTACCGACGCGAGAAGAACCCCGCCAACACCCGTTAGGTAGGTTGCGACGATCTCCTCAGGAAGGAATGCCTCCAGATAGCTGACAATTACGAGCCCAAAGAAGAAATATGGGAGTATCTGCTTGCCCAAGAACCCCCCAAACTTCAGAGCACTCGCCAACCTCTCATCAAGGGGTGGCTTTACAACCTCTAGATTGGTTGCAACATTAATTAAGTCTTGCTTGTGTTCAGTCTCAACCTTCCTTCCCCAAGGTGTTCTCGATATAATAACTCCAGCCGTAATGGCCGTAACGAGCGAAGCAAGGACTCTGATTGCTGCAAGCTCCCATGATAGGATCTCACCTGTCAGCAGTATCGTCAATATATTTGCGGCAGGAGCCGTAAGAAGGAAAGAGATAGCTGGGCCGATTCCAGCACCAGTGTAGAGAATCCCGGCAAATAATGGAACCATAGTACATGAGCAGACTGTGAAGAATGGAGCAAATCCTGCAGCCAAAGCATATCCTTGCACCTTTCTACTTCCCATGTGCCTAGTGATCAAAGACTTCGGCGCAAATTCATACACTAAACCAGCGGCAACGAAGGCGAAGAGCAAGCATATCACGCCGTGGCTAAGGTAGTCCCAGATGTATGCGATCGGAATCTGCCAGATAGGGAGGCTCTGCAGGTGGGCTGGCTTAATAGTTGGAGCTAGCGAGTATGCCATTATCCTTGAATAGATGAGGGCTGAGAAGACAAAAATAATGAATGAAAGCATTAACGCTACTCTTATTCGCCTGAAATTGACTTCCATACCTTTAACCGCCTACTTAGATACGGCCTCGGAGAACCACTTTTTGACTTCCTCGTAACTTGGTACCTTTCCTTGCGATACGACCTTGCCATTCACTATTACGGCTGGAGTGAAGAGAGCTCCAAATTTTGCCATCTCCCTCGGATCTCTGATGTGCTGCACGTCAGCTGCTATCTTGAGTTCAGAAAGGGCTTTCATAACCAGCCTTTCCGTCTCCATGCATCTTGGGCATCCTGGGCCAAGTATCTTGATTGTTCCAAATGACTTTGTACTCATCTTCTCACGGCAAAATTATCAAAATAACATATTTAAATATATTATTATCATTTTAAGGATCTCACGGTTTCACGTTAAAGGACATAGAAAGTAGCTGCTCTTCTACAATAACCTCTGCAAGTTTCTCACAAGTTGCGGATTTACCAAGCTATATAAGGCCCACTTTCCCTCTTTTCTATGCCTAACCAACCCCGCACTTTCTAATATACCAAGGTGGTGGGACGCTGTTGGCTGAGTTAAATCTAAAGCATACATAACTTCGCAGACACACATCTCACGAAATGTCAGGAGATTAATTATCCTCAATCTTGTATTATCTGCCAAGGCCTTGAAAATTTTGCTTTGCATACGCATTTTTTCATCTTTCCAAGATTCTTTTGCGATCCGCCTTAACTCGGCAATGTACTTTGATGCATTTTCAATCGGGCGTGTTCTAGAGCAAATGAATCTGGTTAGTCTTCCATCCAATTCAGACTTGGGCACGTCCAGCAAGTCTCCCTTTAAGGCATCGTCAAAGACCATCGAATACGATATTTAAATACATATCCACTTCGAAAGTGTAAATTTATCGAAACCGCATTCCAATGCCCTCTGTTTTCAAGTTAGGAAGTAAGCTTTGAACCACCCTGCCCCCTTTTAATACTGCTAAAACACTCCTATGGAATTCCGCAGGCCTAATACCTTTCTTTTCAGGACATATACAAATTGGAAGATTGGTTGAATTTATTCAAAGAAGGAAAAAGCTTATTCCTTGCAGCATTATCATTGATGGCCAAATGGCAGGTCACTCAGTTTCTTGGTTTCCGACCATCTTTCCTGACCGATGCGATGGATGTGAAAAACTCGAAGCTCCACGCTGCATTCGTTTCTGCCCAAACGGCGTTTTCGAGATAATGGAAGGAAAGGCTGTTGTCGCCCATCCTTCAAATTGCATGAATGGCTGCAACGCATGCGAACCGATCTGCCCCCATAAGGCCATAAGCTTCCCCAAAACAGGTCAGACCTTGCAGGATAGTGGAGAAAGCTGGAACCGGATGCTCCGTAAAGTTGCGTGCACGATTTGTGGCAAAGAGTTTTGGACAAACACCGATACGCAGGTATGTTTTGACTGTAAAAGAAAATCATAAAAGTTGAGATGCCATAAATTGAATCATATGATGACCTCGGGCATCAAGACGACTGTGTCATTATCATTCAGCTCTGTAGATGAAGCTTTGTCTCTGGGAATAACCCTGCCATTCAGGAGTATTGAAAGGTCCTCAACAATCTCATTTGCTGTGCCAATCACGAAGACCCTTTCCTCGAACTTTGCTCCATAACTCTTTGCCAAGGCTCTTACTAGGTCTAGGAGACTGCTGTCCTTTTCGATATCTACAATTGTTTGACCGCATCCCGTAGCTTCCCTAAGCTGACCGACAAACTCTACACGAATCCTCATCCTAAACGCACCACGTCCAACTACGTATAAAAAGCTCATAAATCTTTAACGAAAAATAAGGGCGTAAAATGATATAAGAATCAGCTTTGAAATTCAAAACAATATATTTAAATATATCAATTTTTCATTAATACCACATATGAGCCAAAACGATCTGCCTAGATTCATAATGTGTTTCTGCACAGGAGAGTGCCCAGGATTTGCAAAACTGGACCTTTGGAAGCTCATAAACTTCGTCAGAAATGAGCTCGATGTTGAGTATGCCATAGTCCACCCACAGCTATGCGTTACCGACGGAGATAAATTTTGGAGAGATTATCTAGTTAAAAGTGGAAATGACAGGATTTACATCGTAGGCGGATGCGATCCAAGGATGCAAAGGAAAATGTTCAAGGATGCCTTTGCCGAAAAAGGCTTAGACTTTGACAAGCAAGTGATTTCTCTGGATTTAAGGAACATGGAAACGTCTGAGGCTATGAAAAAGGTTGAAGAAGCCGTGAGAAAGGTGGTTGGCGCCTAAAATGGGCGAGGAAAAGAAGAAGTACCTTGCCGAAGAACGATACTACGGACCGAAAGTTATGGCTCCGCAGAATCCCTTCGGACTTCCAAGGAAGGAGATAAAATGGTATCCAACAATCGACTACAGCAAATGCGACCCAAAGGTGTGCGATTACTTTTGTGTTGACTACTGCCACATGAGAATATACAAGCGTATAAGCGACAAAGTGGTTGTTGACGACCCATACAACTGCAATGTTCCAAGCCAATCATGCGCCCCGCGCTGTCCAACAGGAGCCATAAGCTTTCCATCGCAGGAGGAATTAAAGCGTCAGCTTAGAGAACTAAGGAAGAAATATGGATACGCCACAACCAGCCCCTAACAATGGCATTTGACAGTAACTTTTAGAAGATGAGAAGCTTGAGCCAGGAGAAGACATATTTAGGGATACCGCGAAAAGAAATTAAATGGTATCCGACAATCAACCATGAGCTTTGCACGGGTTGCAGAATCTGCGTTGAATTCTGCCATGAGCATGTTTATGAAAAGCAAGGAGATAAGGCAGTGGTTATAAGACCCTATGACTGTCTTGTAGGTTGCGAGTCGTGCAGACCCCGCTGTCCAGTTGGCGCCATCAGCTTTCCATCCCGAGATGAGCTGAAAAAGATACTAAGAGAATTGAGAGGAAAGTACGGGTACGGTTAGCACCGATACCAGCATTGCTCGTTCCGCATCCTAGCATGACCTTCAAGTATATCGGGAACACTAATCTTTTTTATCATTTGCCCAAATTTTGGAAGTACGAGGGAAACTATATTTTCCAAAGAATAAGTGGAAGTAGTTTGGTAAGCACCAGCTTCATATTTTTCCTTAGATGTCAGTAGGCACTATGTGCCATATGGAAGCCAACAAGCCTGTTAGGTAATGGGTCGGGCAGGACTCGAACCTGCAATCTCCATTCCACCATATCCTAACCTGTGTGATTCCACCTTTTGAGAGTGGCGTCTTAACCAAGTTGGACAACCGACCCTCCATCATGTACCCATTCAATTTGAATAAATCTTTCGGTCTCGGCCTATACAATGTGCCAAAGTAGAACAACATAGTCTATTGGGGTTCGTGGGCACTCGCCCAAATCGGATAAGTTGACTCTATCTATTAATGTTCTGATAGCACAAGGAGCGATTGCTTGGGTTTCCGTACTCTGTCTAGCTCCTAACACTTATATTACTGTACTGTGCCTAAAGGCCGTTTCAAATGCCCATCGAGATAAAAGATCGGGACAAATTCCTAAAGCTTGCGGACCTTGCCTCAGAATGCATTGTGAAAAGATCTGGAAACGATGTAAAGTTAAAGCTGAAGGCGGGCAGGCTCTTCACCATGAAGGTATCGCCCGACGAGGCTGACGAAATAATCAAAAAAATAAGATGTCCGATCACAGACTTCGAAAAGTCCAAGAAGAAATCCTAAAGTACATACTCTCTTCCTACCTCCGGTATTTCCGCATCCAATCCAAATTCTTGTTTTGCAGCCTCCACAAGAGCAAGGCTACTATCATGCTCGCCATGGACTACAAAGATCTTGCGTGTCGACCTGCGCGAAAGCTCCTTCAATACGCCATGGAGTTCCTTCTTCCCACAATGGGAAGAGAAATCGTAATTCTCAACTTGGGCGCTAACCTTCAAGAGCCTGCCTCGAACTGCCAAGATGTTTTTCTCCAGAAGCAGCCTTCCTGGAGTTCCCGGAATCTGAAAACTCACTAAAAATATGGCATTTCTCGGGACCTGTGAAACCTTCTCAGAGTAAAAGGAAGCTGGGCCTCCCTTGAGCATCCCTGCAGGAGAGACGATGACCCCAGGCTTTGAGACGATCTTCTTCCTCTCCTTCCAATTGTCTATCCGGTGAGCGTTTTTCATCGCTTTCCTGTAGAGTTCTGAGTCCGCAAGTTGGTCGAGGTTTTCATACAGTATTTTGCCTACTCGCTCAGCCATTCCATCGATGTAGATGGGGTGTGGAAATCCATTCTTGTAGAGCACGCACACAATCTCCTGCGAACGGCCAACTCCGAAAGCTGGGACAAGCACCGTTCCACCCCCTTCTACCACCTCCCTTGCTTTTTCAGTGAATTGCTTCTCAAGCAATTTTCTATCTGTGTGTTCAACCGTCGCGTAGGTGCTCTCCATTATGGCATAGTCTACATCTGGGTAGTTGGTATCCGCAGGCCTAATTAACCTGGTTTGGGTTGTATTTATGTCCCCGGTGTAGAGCAGCCCTGTGCCTCCAGATTTAAGATAGATTTGGGCGCTACCTGGAATGTGCCCGGCATTCAACAGCGTGATCTCGATATCCTGCAGCGCCACGGTTCTTCCCAAGCTGCAGTGTGTGGTGGACTGTAGCATCCTATCAAGTTCAAGCGTTTCGAAAGGAAGGTAGTACCCTGACACCTTGATAAAGTCCGCTATCAAAACATCTGTCAACTCGGCCGTTAGCTTCGTGGTCATGACGGGGATCTCCTTATGTATGAAAAGGACGGGAATTGCGCCCGAGTGATCTAGGTGGGCATGCGTCAGCACTATCTGTCCAATATCCTTTGGTGAAACATAGGATGGAAACCTAATATCGTGGTCCAGCATCACGCCAAAGTCGAGAAGAGTCTTCGTTCTTTCCGTATGCACTAAAACTGACGATCTTCCGACTTCCGATGCAGCACCCAAGAATGTTAGCTTCAACTGGATATCTTTTCTCTTGTTCTTTCGAACGTGTTCTGCTTATACCCCTCAATGTCCTCCTTAAAAAGGTTGGCGGTCACCTTCGGTCCAGGCCATGCCCTTCCTTTCAGAATCTTTTCAGCCTGAGGCGACCCATCTGTGATCGTTATCAAGTTGTGCCCTATCTTGGCCAAGATCTTGCGGCTAAATTTGACAGCTTCATAAATGGTTTCCTCGTCCAAATCCGAGGAAATTGCTATCTTTCCTACAGGATACACGTCGAGCAGCTCCATAGGAACTGTACCTAGAGGTGGCACGAAGGCCATGGTTAAGGCATCTTTATAACTTGGTCCCAAATACCTTTTGGCAACAGCTTTGGCATTTTCCATGAATGCCTCCGAAGGCTGCCCCCATGGTTGAGTGAAAAGCACAATAGTACATGGTTTGGCAATGCCCCTTGTGTATCTATCAAGTCGTTTTCTGAAACGCACAATCTCCGGCCTGTATATCGACTCAATTCCGTAGTAGAAGATACCATGGGATTTGTTGGACGGCGAGTGCCTCTCTAGGAACCCAGCATACTTCCCAAGGGCTCGAAAAGCCTCAAGGAGTGCCGGATGGGCCCTCGACCTTCTCTCAAGCAACTCCCAGAGTCTTCCTTCGCATATCGCCTGCTTGATCTTTTTGATCTCAAGCAAGGTTGCCCAAAGGTTATGGCTTGCCAGTCTCCTCGCTCTCTCGTCCGGCCCAAGACTTTTCAGCTCGCTCGCTGTAGATTTGGTACACGTGGGGCAACCACATGGCAAATACTCCATGTTCTCCAATTTCAAAGTTCCGTCCTCGGTCATGTACCTGTCCTCATACGCGAAGAGTGCATAGGCAGCTGAATCGAAAAGGTCGCAACCTAAGGCGACAGCAAATGACAGCATCGATGGATGGCCAGCGCCAAAAAGGTGCAGCGGCCTTGATGGAGGAATATTCATCTTTGTCGTCACGATCATGTCTACCAACGTTCTATAACGATACCTCTCCATGACGACCGTTGGCGAACCGAGCGCAAGGATCGGATACGGCCTCTTCGACATCTCCCTTGCAGAGAACCCGAGAAGATCAAGATGCGTGCCGCCCTGTATAGGTCCAATCCACGCGATGTCCTTCCTTCTCCTAAGCTTTACAGCTTCATCAGCTCTTCTTATTGTCTCCTCAACGGTCAACTTGGCTTGGTTGGCATCAGAGTTACCCGTTGGCACATCCAGTATGACCCCTACATCTGGGTGGATAGCCTCTTGGAAATCCAATATCTCCTTCTGTTGCATGTCTATTCTCCCATATCTAAGCGCTTGATATGCCCCAGAATCGGTTACGACAAGCCCTTCGAAGTCAAGTAAACGATGGATGCCCTTTTCTATCGCTTCCTGCCCAAAGCGCTTCTTTACAAGATATGCGTTCGTTATCAGAGCCCTAACGCCGAATTTTTCGTCTAGTTCCTTGGGGGTTAAGACAAGTTTTGAGGGATTTATGACTGGGAGGAGAGTTGGCGTCTCTATCCTCTTCCTGCAGGTTGTAAGGTAGCCTATCCTGCCCAGAACATCCTTGTGCTTCACCTCGAATGCAGCTTCGCATGACTGGAAACGCATGTTTTTTATGCTCCAACCTTTGCCTTTGACTGATGAAAAGGGTATTAGTTAAGCGCTTCTCAGAACCTCCTAAATCCACAAGGGTTCTAGTTGTTGGCCTTCCAGGGCTTGGTTTGGTAGGTGCCACCGCTGCCAGGATCTTGCTCTCAGTCGAAGATGGTCAAAAGGCCAAGCTAATTGCCAGATTTCATCCATATGTATTCCTGAGGGGCACTTATGCCAATCGTTCAGGAACCGTAAGCATCCAGGGAGCAAGCATGCGCTACAGATCCTTGACCAAATTTCCGGAAGGGCTTCTCATCTTGACCGCAAATTCCCAGCCTTCACCCGAATTTCAGCATGAATTCGCGTGGTCAGTTTTGGGTGAAGCGAAGCGCTTTGGATGTGATTCGGTCATAACCCTCGGTGCATATCAGACCATGTCCGCAGTTCCCAGGAGGGTTTACTTCTGTGCAAATGATCTCAGTTCTTACAAGACCGCAAGCAAACTTGGCCTCGAGAGTTTCGATGGGCAGGTAACGGGTGCTGCTGGAGTTTTTGCTGGAATCGGCAGGCTTTTGGGCTTTTCCGGTGGTTGCATGCTTGGTGAGATCGCTGGAGAATCTTTTCCAGATGTTCCTGCGGCTTCGGCAGTCGTATCTGCACTATTGGCTTTCTTGACGCAGGGTTCTGAGAGTGAATATCCGAATCGAACCCAAAACACACGCAAAGGTTTCATGGACAACTTGAGCTAGGTTGATGGCTGAGCTTGCTGCTCATGTACAAACTCCCTATAGATGGCTCCAACTCTTTCAGCTGCAGGCCCAGATCCCTCAACAACACCCTTTTCATCTACTCTTATCTTATCCATCACAATTATGACTCCAGCTTCCTCGTTAAGTCTTACCATCTTTGGGAATACCCTTTCGATTCTCTCTGCAAGCCTTCTAAGGTCTACAAGGATCTTCTCAACAACTATCTTTGATACAGTGCTACCATTGAGCACAACCCTGTAGAATCTCTTTCCCTCCCCATCGATGGCGTCTCCAAGGCATACCGATAGGTTGTCGGGCGATATTGCAAGCAAAGTGCCTTTGTAAATTTCCCGATCCATTGTGATCACTGTAACCTGTCTCCCTATCAGGTCTGTAAGCCCGCTTGTAATTGAAACTCTTTGCAATTTACTTGCCATCCACCTTTCATACCGATATGTTTTAGGCTTGCGGTCTTCGTTTTCGGAAAGGGGACTCACATACAATCAAATCATTTTAAATTAACGAAAAAATAGGTTAAACTGCCATTTTTGTAGGTTATTATTATATTAAACCAATTATTTTGTTTATTTGGATATAATTGAGCCATTTCAACGTTATTTCAGAAGAAGATAGTTTGGATGGCATTCAACTATGCAAGGAATGCGGTGGAAAGGTGATTGTTCTGGGCCATGAACTTGTATGTTCTTCTTGTGGCTTGGTACAAAGTTGTATCGATGTCCTTGAAGTACCACCCAATGGAGTTTTCACAGAGGGCTCTCGCTTTATTGGCTACAGCCCTGGCTTTGTAGGTGGACCCGGTTCCGAAATCCTGAATGATGGAATTGCGCTTAAAGATGGAAAGAGTCAGGTAATTCTCCCGCAGCGAGAGGAATTTTATCTGCGCCTAAGAAACTCCGCTTCAAAAATGAGGTCAAGGTCCGGCAGCAGCGAGCTAAGGACTTCAAGATTGATTTGGAGTGTTTCGGAGCTTCTGCATCTTCCAAAGCCGGTTACCGAGTCCGCCGTTCTCGCATACCGTAGGTCAGCACCAAAGATTAGTGGTAGTGGTATCAGGCACGCAGCCTTGGCTGCCTGTTGCCTAATCTATGTAGCAAGGGAGTTTTCAAACGCAACGACCCTTTCCATGAAGGAGGTTTTGAAAGCTTTCGCAAGAAGGGGAGTTGAACTACGGACTAGGGATATACTGAAGGCAGGTTTCTTGGTCGAATCAGGCCGAGCCATCTGCAAGAGCGAAGATTACCTATACAGAATCTTGGATAGACTTGTATCCTCACTGGACAACAGAATATTGAGAAGATGTGGATGCGAAGATCGGTTTCAACTTCTACAAAAGCTCTTTTTCCTGTCCAAAAAATTACTAGAAGGAATTGGTCCAGATGCTAGAGGAGGTCGTAACCCCCTTCTCCTTGCCTCAGCGGTTGTTTACGCTAGTACGAGGCTCCTTTCCCCCACCTCTGTGAAATCTCCGATCTCCCAGAGGATTGTTGCTCTTGCATCGGGCACGCTCGAGTACAGCGTCAGAGAAACTTATGAAGATATCAAGGATTCGTTACGCTCTCTGGAAGAGAATCTGTTGAACCTTCTCAAAGCTAATGGCGCTTGAATGAAAGCGTGATCGTTGACGCCTGTGCTTTGAAAGTGACCCTCGTGGTTTTTCCATCAATTACTACTTGGGCTAGCGCACTCATGTCCGTTATTTGAGTATCTTCGAAAGACAACTTGACCCTGACTGTCTCGTTGTCGCGAACAACCTCCGAATCTACAGAAGCTCTAAAATAAAGGTCAATTCGTTCGCAGTTGCTTTCATACTCGTCTATTGTCTTGATTATAATTTTTCTTACATCTTGGTAATCGGATCCGATGTTCTGCATGAAAAGGCGCTTTATTCTCGAGATGACCGTTGCTCGGAAACTTGAAGCCATGTCGCTGATCAAATAAATCCTAACAGGCACTATAAAAACCACATCGGCCTGATCCTCAAGCTCGGTTTCGCAGCTTTGGTCTTTGAGCGCATACCGAAGAGGAACAATGCACTCAATGGCACCTTCAGGATTTGTAGCTGTCCGCCTGAAAACAGGAATCTCTATTTCAATATCAGCCTTAACATTCTGCCTTTTGAGATACTCTATCGCTGCAGCGATCCAATTTTTTATTTCAATATTTGAGGGATCTGGCAAATTACCGAGCTCAGCCGATAAAAATACCTCCTTTTCCACCTCGCTCCTCAAGTATCTTGGCAGATCCTCTTTAATCGAATCTGCACAAGATGAAAGTTTGATCACAGAGGATCTCTGAATGGCCAATTCGTGTACCATCGATATATCATTGTTGATTCCTTGAACCAGCAATACTGTTAGGTAGGCTACTATCACAGATGTTGTGGCTAAAAAGAAGGCTTTTCTCATCTTTCGCCAACCCCAAGGGTCAAATAAGTTATTTGCGTAGGCGTAGACACAATCGTTGTTACATATCCGGCAACTCCAAGATCCTGCGTCCCAATCGCTTTGATAACCTCTCCCTTCTCGGTTTTCCAGATAATCGTGCAGAGCATCCCCCTTGGGCATAACTGAACGATTTTTAGCATCAAGGAGTCCGCAGATTGCAAATCCCCTTCACATCGAGCTAAAGCATCGATATAACCGAGCGATTCAGCTTTCTGCATGATGCTTGAGGCTTGGGACGCGAAGTACGATTCTTTAAGCTCTTGGGAGACATGCTCAGTCTGAACTGTGGCTAGCAATGCTATACACAATAGGATCCATATGGCGGAATTTGCTGCCATCGAGTCAAGTATCGTGTGCATCGATTCCTTCACTCCCAATAGCTAGTTTCTCATCAGGTTTAGGATGCTGAGTCAAGAAAGGTTTTGTTGCTTCCGCTTGTGATAAAAGTTCAGCTACCTTCTGGATCTGTTGATCCAGCGTTTGAGACAGAAAGATAAGACCGATTATCAAAAGTACAACTAGCATGTTGGTGCTGGATAACTCGGACAAACCTGCCCTCCTCATGGTTTTACCTCCTCGATCTCGATATTGTCAAGAACTCTCGCTATCTTGTAAGTCCTGCCCTGCACAATTTCGATGTCCTTGACCGGTGCCTCCACGCTAACTTGGAAGGTGGTTTGATCGCCGATTGCTATAACTGCGCGATCCTTGACAACCAGCCTGAGTTTACCCGCCCCAAGTGTGTCTAAAAATGGAACCTTGAGCGTGCAACCGGTTTGCCAAGATAACTCAACACATTCCTTGATGAGCAGCGCCGCAGCACGTAAGCTCTGACTTTCCAACCTTGATGTTAGGTTGCCCATAGCGGATATAGACATGAAGAGAAGCGATGCAGATAGAGCTATCCAGGCAACGTTTTCAAGATGGCTTTCCAGCGATTCGGATGGCATGTTATCTGCCTCCAATCTTGACCAGAATCTCTCCATCGGTAGAATCTATGAAGACTGTGATGTCTCCAGATTGAGCCGATACTTGGACTGCTACATTCAAAGAGGTCTGGATTCTGTCGATTCTACTTCCAAGTGAAGTTTCTATCTTCAAGACCAAAGCCTTTCCATCTCCATATATCGTAACTCCGGGAGGCATGGAGAAATCGAATTGAAGTCTAACTGGTGTGGCGCTTGCTTGCAGCAGCCCTTGCCTCAACCTCTCAACCAAAGCATTGTACTGCATGAGCGCTGCAGCGGTCGAAACTTTCGGGAAGAGAACAGTTTGCGATATCTTGAATCCTGTGACTATGAGTATCATGGAAATCGACAATGCAAAAGCTTTTTCAGAGAGTTCGACCATCATCTCACCTTCAAAGAAGGATCGCGTTGGCATAATGTGCTGCTAAAAAACCGGCGAACATGATGGGGATGAAAGGTAAGTTAGCTATGGGTTGCGTACGTTTGACCAAAGATTTCATGAATAGTGGGGCCAATATCATGACTCTAGGAACAAGGATCAGAACAGCAAGGGCTATGATGTACGCGCTCGCTCTCGGAAGGTTCCGTTCCACAAACCATCTTGCCATAGACCTTGAGAAGACGATGAGCCAAGCGATCATGATAGAATTCGCCAATGCTGTGGATGCAACGCTTGCAATGATTCTAAAATCTCCAAATATGCTCGGTAATGCGGTAAAGGTCCTTGCACCGATCAGGTCAGGGTAGAACAGGGCCATGGAGGTTGCATATTCGAGATCCCCGATGCCGCTTTTCCCTGAAATTGAAGAGACCAACATGATCAAGAGCGGAGGAGCATTGTTTATCATTGCAGTTAAAATAGCTTGAAAACCTGAATTTAAGACCCTGATGACAAAAATCAGGGCACTGGAAGAGAGCAGCATCAGTTCCGTGCTCGCAGGTATCGCCTTGGTTCTGATGTCAGAAAAAGAAGCATGGAAGGATAGGGGTAGAAACAGGCTATCTGCCATCAATCCCATATTGTCCAAGCATGATCACCAGATTTTTCATTGGAGTATATAAGCACCGATGAATAATGTGTGCGGTGTGCAATGTGGACGAAGCAAGCAAGGAACTGTTTTCTGCAATTCTAGACGAAATAGACCTTGTTAAAAGGGAAAGCAGAATCCTGCGCGAAGCTATAGCAGAAACGCGTCTGCAGGTTAACGGCCTATCAAGGGACCTTGCGGCCCTTGCTTCAGAGATCAGGCTCCTGCAGAGATCGGAACAAGGAGTTTACTGCAGATCACAGGCTGAGAAAGATTGAGCCAGGATAAAGAAATTGTCAAAAAAGGCTTCCGATGCTCCTTAAATTGCTTTATTGCATTTTCAGATAATTCCAGATCTTTGACCATTGTGTGCCCATTTGGACAAGAAGATGCCAAAATGTGTTTTTCAGTCTTCGTTTTTTGGAGCATGCACTTCAAAAAATTGTGCAAGATGTCAATAAGGTCGCCAAAGGGAATTAAAGTTTTGAGCCCCTTCTCAACCAAATGGGTAAGGGCTTACGCTAGCGCAGTCAGAAGGACATTGGATGAGGCCTACATCAAGTATTTCTCCAGTTCCTTCCACGATGATTCGGTTCGTAACCTGTTCCAGGTTTATACGGAACTTGGCGAGATTTACAATGGTTCACTGATCAAAAAAGATGAGGGCTCTCTGGACATTAGTATTCATGGACTCTTTGGTCGTCTGCCTTGGATAAAGCATGAAACGTTAAAGGATTTTGTCAGAAAGAGCATTCTGCATTCTCTTAGGAAGGATTTTCAGGATGGCATCTATGAACCTCCTCCAGTCGATCGCAAGCCTGTAACGGACGGCTTTACCGTAACAGAACTAGATACGTACAGGGTAGGCCCTCTTTCCATCAGGATCCTTGAATCTCCAAAATACGTGAATCCAATCTATTCGGTTTCATTCTTAGATCAGCGAACGGCTCGGCTTGTCTTCGAACTGGCCCATCTCCTCAGATTGAGGTCGAGATTCGAGGGGAAATACCTTCATGATTTCAGGGATCTGATCGACTGGAGGAGGCGTTGCGCTGAAGAACATATTACGTTGCTTTGCTCCGATCGACCTCCAAAGGATGTGGGGTGGGCAGCATGTTCCCATGCAGCATACTCTTCGGTAGGGCTTGGAAAGTACTACGCCCTCCTTGTTGACGATAGGGTAAATGAGTTCTACTTAGATGCGCCACACAATAAAGCCTACTTGGACCACGAGGTTTGGAACCGCTGCCTCACAAACATTAGGCTTAACGAGAAGGATGTCGAGCACTTCGTTACCCACTTAAGAAGGGAGACGAACCAGAGGTTAGATTATTCCATTCCATCAATAAAGGCCGATCTTTCGTGCGCCGATTTCAACATACGTGCCTCAATCGATGCATTTCCATTAACCAGAGACGGTACGGCTGTCGATGTTAGAAGGTACAGACGGATTCCAATGACGATAATTGACCTCATAGCAAACAAGACCCTGAATGTAGGGTCTGCCGCCTTCTTGCTCTTTTGCTACGTTTTCAGGAGGACCATGAGCATCGTCGGGGAACCGAGTTCTGGAAAAACAACGCTTCTCAACGCCATAGACATGTGCGCGCCCAGCTGGTGGCGAAAGATAACTATCGAGGATGTTGTTGAAAGCATTCCCCAGCTTCAACACGGTAGGCACCAAGTCAGGATTCAGGTCGATCCGCTTGAACAGGGTCCATCTGTCCGCTTGAAAAGCGTTGAGACAACCCGCTTACTACATAGAAATCTAACCTACGTTCTTCTTGGTGAGGTTCAGACGGCTGAGCACTCCAGAGCACTGTTCCAAGCTTTGGCCTCCGGTCTCAGAGTTATCCACACTGTACATGCAACTTCCCCAGAAGGGTTGATCAGGCGGTTCCTAATCCAGCACAATGTGTCCAAGGAAGATCTCAAGTCACTTGAATTGCTGATCTTGATCAAGAATTTCATGGGGTTCCATGGGATGTGGAGAAAAGTAACGAGGATAAGTGAACTCGTCTTCGAGGATGAAGAGCAACCAATCGTGAGTGACATATTCCGCTACGACTTTGAATCTGGAGAGCTTGTTCCCATTCTTGAAATTTCTAGCTCGAACACTGTAAGAAGAATATTGGAGGAGTATCCCTTGTCAAAGGAAGAGGTCATCCTAATTTTGAATTTGTACAGAAATTTCCTCGAAGACCTTTCCTCAAGATGTGAAAGATTGGCGTTTTCGAAAGTAGTTAAGGAGTTCGATTTGTTCAATGCAGGGGTCTCTAAGAGATTCCGCCTTTTCGAAACTAAACACATGCCGACTAGTGAAGCGACCGTAGAGTATGGCGGGGGTAAGTCTTGAGATGAATCCAATCAGGCTGAGGCTGCCAATTCGACCACCAAAGGATGGAGTTGTAAGGTCAATTCGAAGAATGTCTATCCATTTGGCAAAGGCCTTCGCATTTTCATTGCCCGCAATCTCCTTTTCTGCAATCTCCCTTCCTTTTGGCATAATGCTTTGGGCTTCGTCATTCTACCTTCTTTACAGGTTTTTCTCATCATCGGTCAGTAGAAAAAATGCAGCTAGGGCTATGGAGATGGGGAAGCACCTCTCAGGTGCAGCAGCAGAGTTGGCTTTTTCATTGGCAGTAACTGGATCTGAGATTCTTGGAGCTGAGGCCCTTGCTCGTGGCGAATATTCTCACATTTCAGATATAGCGAAAGAAAGCCTTCTCGAGTCGATGGATGGTGTTGACGTTCGTTCATCCTTGGCAGCTTCTTTGCGTTTAGAAAAAGGTGTGCCAACAGAGTACATGGTCGAACTCCTCCTCTTACCCAATCCACGCCTTCTTGACGTGGAGCACCTCCTCGAACAGACAGAACAATTCACGCGTAGGAACTTCTCCGAATTTACCAGACGTCTTGATGCTCTGCTGCCTGCATACTTCTTCGCAGCCTTTTTCTTGCCATTCTCAGCCTTAATACTGTCTGCCCTGCTTGGAGGTTTCGTGGTTTCCTTCTTAGCGGTGTTCTTTCCATTGTTCTCATTGGTAATGTGGGTGATCTCGAAGATGCTTTTCGAGGCTTCGGTGAATATGCTTTGAAGCGGCATAATATCATGCTTGCATTCTTTTTGTTGGCAGGAATCGTTTTTATGTCGATATACATTACCACAGGAGATCTGCCCCTTTCATCATCCATCTCATCAGCAAGTTTCATCATGGCTTATTGTTTCTCAGAAAAAGATCTTGGACCAAGGCATGGAGATTCTAAGGAGTGGCAGCATTTCTACACAATATTTGCAGGTCGCCTAGAGATTGGGAGTTCACCTGAACGGGCCTTCGAGGAGGCCGCTCGAGAGTGCCAAAACATGCACATAACCCCAGCTATCCAAAAGATCACTTCCAGCATGAAATGTGGGGAATCGTTGCCCCGATGCCTGTTGAAGATCGATTATGCCGATCGTACCAGCAGGAAGCTCGCTGTCCTAGTATCTTCCGTTCTCGATAAGGATTCTGCACATGCTTTCCAGATCATCAAGGACTTCTTAAGACTTCTTAGGAAGAACGACATTCTTTCTAGAGAGCGGGAGCTTGTACTGAAAGAGGGCAGGTTCAAGGCTTCCATTCTGGCCACAACAAACGCCATCTCTGTTGCAATACTTGCTGACATCTTTCCCCTAATGCAGCAGCTAGTATCGAGCTCAATCGGTGTAATGCAAAACCAAGTGATTGAATCTTCAGGCTTGCTGTGGATCGCATTTCTGGCAGCCATATTATCTTCAAGCCTTCTACTAAGCCGAGGGTTTAGGGTTTCGCCTTTAAACACCATTACCGTGTGTCCAGTTTTGGCTTACGTGGCGACGCATCTTTTACTGAAGGCAGTCCTATGAGCCTGGCTCAGATTCATCGGAGTTTATATCCTCTTTTGGTACATGGTGGTAGGTGATGAAATGGATGAAAAAGGTGAAGAATAGCCAAAGGGCGTCGCAGCTCATCGAAGAGGGCCTGCTCGTCGTGCTGGCTCTTGTAATGCTTGGCGCTGTCTTTACAGTCTCCAAGAACATCATAGCGAACGTAAACAGCTTCTTTGCAAGCTTGGTGGGAGGACTAGGAGAATTAGCGAATTCACTCTTTGGCTGGCTGGTTCCAGGATAGATGTCTCCAAACTTGAACACCGAGGCGATCGCGGTTCTTTGTACCGCCTTTACTGTAACGGCGTTCTATGCATCGACAAGGTATGGTGTCGCATTTCCAAGAGAACTCTGCTTTACAGTCCTTTCCATCTCACTCCTAATGACGGTCTTGAAGGAAAGGAGGTGGTTGTCGTTGAAGCTGCTTCCAATAAAAGCCAAGCTTTTGAGTGATGGATCGGACCAGTCGACCGTTCTTCCTGAGCAACTTCTATTGCGGCGCTCTGGCGTAGCCGTTCTCAAGAGAGGCAACAGGGTCAATGTGATATCAGGAATAAAGGTATCTGGAAATCCTGGCTTGAACCTTATTGGGGAGCAGGATTTCCAGAGGAGCAGGCCATTTGGTTACGAATATCTTCCGATCTTCATGAGGTACAGGGATCTATTCATAAGCCTCCAGAGGCTGGCAGTTACAATAAGATACATTGTCGTCCTTTCCCCTGTTGACAGAAATTCTCCTGAATCTAGGGAAGCGATCAAGGCAATCGGAAAAGAGCTCAATAAGTTCAAGGACACAAAGCACAAGGGCCAATCCCCCTCTTGGAGTGAAAAGGATCAGCTAGAAAAGAAAAACTACATCGCCAGAAAGTTTGGCTTCGTAAACGTTTCTCAGTTCTTAATAGTGGAGTTAAGTGGCCCTTCATCTCAACTGGAAAAGCTCGAGCAACAATCAATTTCTTTTGCCGAGAAAGTGCTCCTGGCCGTCTCAACAGCTTTCACAGAACTAAAGGTTGAAATGGCTACTCCAACGGATATGCTCAAGGCTCTTTACTCCCTGTTCTGGAATGAGAAGTATGGAGGGGAGCTGATTCTTCCACACGAAGCAACACCAATCTTAAATTTCGCCCTTCCCTCAGCTGGGGCCTCCCAAGAGCTGCACTCCCTTTTCCCTATAATGCCACCTGCAGATGTAACTTCTCACGCGCTCCACTTGGGATGGGTTGAACATCTTGGTCGCCGCATAGGTTACTTCACCCTGGACTTTGAGGACCTAACAAAACATCTCGTCATAATGGGATCGACTGGAAGTGGAAAGTCCACTACGGCGAGAAGGATAGTTTTGGAGTGTGTCAGGTCAGGTATTCCGGTCCTGATCTTCGATTGGCACAACGAGTACCGTGAGTTCGTAAAAGATTGTGGTGGAGAGGTCTACGCTCCAGGGCTCGAGGATTCTGGCTTTACTATCTCGCCCCTTGAACCGCTCTCGATAAAGGACCTGGCCGAGCATGTTGCCCTAACGACCGACATCTTCGCCGAGAACTACTCCCTAACGCACCCCCAGGCATTTATGCTTCGCGAAGCCATAAGGGATGTTCTCTCCGATCCAGATGGGCCTCACTCTCTCCGCGAGATCGTTGAAGCGATCGAGTCCGCTCCAACCAGGTCATACTACGACAACGAGACGAAGATGGCTCTCCTCAGGAGGTTGAAGCCCCTTACGGAAGGGCAGGCTGGCAGGGCTCTTGGTGGGAAGGCTTCGATAAGCATTCCAGATCTCCTAGGAAAGCTGGTCGCAATTGAGCTGGCGCATTTCAGAGAGCTTGAAACTAGGCGCATATTCTCTTCCTTCGTTCTCAAAATGATCTATGATTACAGGGTCGCAACAGGTGAATCAGAGCTTCGCCACATCTGTGTGATCGAGGAAGCATCAAACCTGGTTCCATGCAGGGATCCAAAAGCTCCTCCAAGCATAGGTGAGAAGATGGTCTCCGAGCTTAGGAAATTCGGTGAAGGCTTGATTGTCATCTGCCAGTTCCCCTCCCAGGTATCTCACGGTATCATGAAAAACTCTGGCACGAGGATTTGCCACAGGATTGGCGGAGTTGAGGAGGAGAAGATAGTTATGGACCTCATAGGATTGACTCAAGAGCAGTTCTTGCGGATCAAGTACCTGCAGCCAGGACAAGCGGTTGTTTACATGAGCGGTTTTGCTAATCCTTTTCTGATCTCCGTCGAACCTCCAGACCAAAGTTCTGTGGATGATGCTTCAACTTGAGGGCTTTTGCCACCTCCGCAGCCTCTTTCGACGTGAACTTCCGAAGCGTTAAGGCTGCCTTGGTTGTAACTTTTTTTCCGCAATATGGACACTTCCTTTGCATTGCATAAAAATTTAATACCAATATCTTGTGGCAATTGAAACACCTTGCAACTACGTACTTCCTGTTCGACTTCACACCATCCATCTTAGAAGGCTCCTATCATGCACCAGCCAAGATAGCCAATCGATGTGCCGGGTTTCTGGAAACCCCTTCTTATACATTGAGATGATCTTCCTGCATACTTCCATAGCCTTAATGTTTGTAGTATCTACTTCGCAAACTTTTCCGTAAACCATCATCGCCTCCGATTCACATACGCCTATTATCTCGCTCTGGACGTTCTCCTTTATCTTATCCACGCTCCATCTCTTCCTTCTCAATCTATTGGCAAGTTGATTTGGGGAACAGCGCAGCACTACAACAGCAATTACAGCTTTCCTTGGTAGTATGAGATGGGAGTAACTGCCATCTAAGATAACATTTGTATTCATGCAGCGAGTAATGCGAAGAATCTCCGCCTTGACCTTCTTAAGATCGACGATTGGTACTTTCCTCTTTCTGTCATATCCTTTAAAAAGTCTTTTTCGATATGCCAACTTTCCGATATCGATGTGCTTCCAGCATAAAGCTGTTGCCAGCAACTTTGATACCGTAGACTTTCCAGTTCCTGGAGTCCCCGTTATGACTAGGAACTTTTTCATTTTCAGTCTCCTGCAAGCATTTTCAAATCATCTTGCCTTTGAATGTATCTGCAATCTTGAAATGAATTCGCAGGCTTACTGAAATATATCACTATCGAGGCCCTTTGCAAAGTAGCGACCAAGTGTCTAAATGTGCAATTGTTGGTAGTTTGGAGAAACGTTTAATTTTTGGTTTTTACCGGTAGAGCCAGCTCCGGTTGTGTAGACCTGACCTGAACAGCGCACAAATTTCGGTCGGTAAGGCGAAGAAAGCAGAACCAGGTTAAGGACGCCTAGAGCATCCGAGCCTCTCGGACCTGGGAGAAAGCTCGAAACCCGGGTTCAAATGGCAACTGCCTGAACGTCCCGGCCGGAGCACCTCAATATCCTTCAGGCTGCTTCGGAGGAGGCGGAGGCTTGCTTGCTATTACTATATCGTCTATCCTAAGTATCATGTTGGCAACTTCCGAGGCGGCCCTAATGTACCGTTCCTTAACCACCTCTGGCTCGACGTAGCCTTGCCTCAACATATTGATGGGCTTGCCGGTCCTCAGATCGAGACCGAAGTATCTGCCTTTTGGTGATTTGTGAGCAGTCCTAAGGCTTGTCAAAGCCACCATCGGATTCGCACCTGCATTCTCCGAAAGTATTACGGCTATCTCCTCCAAAGCGTTTGCAAACTCCATGACAGCAAGCTGCTGCCCTCCTGAAAACTGCGTCGCTTTTCTCCTAAGGATCTTCGCGAGTTCTGTTTCGACAGCACCTCCACCTGGTACTATCATGTTGCGTTCGAAGACGCTTGCCAAAGTAGTGAGTACGCTCTTCATCGCCCTTTCGTACTCGTCTAACAGTTTTTCCGTCTCTCCCCTCAACAGGATCGATAGAGACTTCGCATTGGCACATTTCTCGACGAACACCATCTTGTCCTCAGCAACCTTCCTCTCCTCGACCAGTCCAGCTTGGCCAAGTACATCGCCCTTAATCTCGTCTGCACTGCTTACGATCTTTCCACCCGTGGCTCTAGCAAGCTTCTCCATGTCGGACCGCTTTACACGTCGTACCGCTAGAACATTCATCTTTGACAGTAAATGCTGCGCATCATCATCTATCCCCTTTTGGCATATGACAACATTGGCACCACTATTGGTTACTTTTTTAACCATCTCCTCCAGCGTCTTCGCTTCCTCTTCCCTCATTCTCCTGAGAACTTCAGGTGTTTTGATCTTCACCTCAGCACTTATCTCTGTCTTTTCGATCTCGAGAGCAAAATCGATCAGCGCAATCTTGCAGTTTTCCAGTCTCTTGGGCATATTCGGATGAACAACTTCCTTATCGAGGATCACGCCACGAAAGAGCTGTGTCTCTGTCGCAGCTTTTCCTTCCTTTTTTATAATCTGTATGTTATCTGTATCTACCACGAACTTTCCGTCACGTTTTTCTGCTATCTCTGATACAGCATCAACCGCTATATCCGAAAAAAGTTTACATATGTCTTCTGCGAGTGTCGTATTCAGAGACGTAAAGGCTATCTTTTTCAATGAACCCTTATCTTCCGGGTCAATCTTGACCGCAATCTTATGCAAGGCACTGATAGCGCTTTCAGCTGCAAGGAAATACCCGGATGTTATGACTGACTTGTGGACCTTCTTCCTGATCAATTCCTCAGCTCTTCTAAGCAACTCCGATGTAAGGATCGCAACAGATGTAGTTCCGTCACCAACTTCCTTGTCTTGGGACTTTGAAGCCTCTACGATCATCTTTGCAACAGGATGCTCGATGTTTGCTTCGCTAAGTATCGTAACTCCACTTTTCGTGATCGTCACATCCCCAACCGAACCAACGAGCATCTTGTTTAGGCCCCTAGGGCCGAGTGAGGGTCTGAGAAGTTCGCCAACCACTTTCGCAGCCAATATGTTGTTCGCTACAGCTTCCTCGCCAGCTCTACGTGTAGAACCTTCCTTTAGTATGAGTACAGGTTGCCCCCCAATTTGGGCTGGGATGGCGACTGCCAAATCCTTCACCTGAAAGGTGCCGGCCTTTAATGTGGGGATATAAGTTTTTCAGAACCCGCACGAGAAACCGTTTTAAAGTCTCCAAATCGTCTGCTGTGCAGATGGCACTGTGTTAAACTAGAATGGGCAGAGTATACACGATAAAGATCAAAAGGATATCGAAACAGGTCCTAGAGGCTTTTCCCGACGCCTTCACAGAAGATTACGAGAAGAACAAGGAACTTCTAAAGGGTATCATTGAAGTCAAATCGAAGAAGATGCTAAATCAGATCGCAGGCTATATCACCAGGATGAAGAGCTCTAAGGGTGAGGTGGAAACGCCAGAGAGCTCTGCAGAAGAGCAGTGATGATCTGGATGATGGACGGAGGGGCCCTATCACTTGGATTCGATAAGGACCAGATAGGATGGGCCTATAGAAACGCCAAGGAGGCTGAAGCTCTTCTAACAGTAGCTAGGGAAGCTCAATCGGCAATGGTTTCCCAAGAACTGGTCGAGAGGGCCCTCGCCAAATCTTTCTCAGCTTTTTTAAAACTGACATCCTGCACGTTGATTCTTGATCCCCAAGGACAGGTCGCACAAGCCCAGGTAGCGCCACGCAATCTGGTTATGAAATTTACAAACCTTTACAAGAAATGTCTGTCAGCGGTTCGAGAAGGTAGGCTTTCCAACTTGGATTCGTTGAAGGTTGGAGAGCTTCTGAATAGCGCATGCCTCTCAATCATCGATTCCGTCCTAGTTTCTTGTCAGTAGGGCTTAAAGAATAAATACATGCTTGACTTGACCAAAAGCAGATGATGTAGACTGACCTGCACTGAGGGCTACAAAGCCCCGTGACGACAAGGACACTCTGAAGCCATATTGCCAAGATTGAATGTGGTTTTAAGTTACATCTGTTGGAAAACTGAGCCCGTTCTTAACTCAGCAGGACTGCCCAAAATAAAGCTCTCATGGCAGCACATGAGCTTCTATTCATGCTGCAAGACTTTTAACCTGCTGCAAGGCAAAAGAGAAAAGCTCTACTTCGAGAAGGGAAGACAATTTGGTCTCGATCAATTTGTTCGGCCCAATACGAAGAAAGTTGGGAAGAGAGCAGGTATATTCGTTAAGCAGGTGCAAGACCATCAGGGAGGTTCTATCGGTACTATTGAGCGAGCTGAAGGACGATCCCGACTTTGGATGTCCAGAGTCTATAGAGGAAATTCAAAGATACTTCATGATTCTAGTTGACGATTCCCCAATCGAGCCTTTGATGTTTGATAGGGAGTTAGGGGATGGGCAGAAGGTCGCTATCTTATTGCTTTCCCACGGTGGCTGATCTTCTCCTCCATAAAATCTCCTAAAAATCTTTTCACCAGTAAAGGTTCAAGACCGCATTTGATGAGCTTCTTCTCTATCTCGTTAAGGTTTCCTCCATTCTCAAGGCAGCTTGATGCAAGCTTGAACACCGTTTCCCTCCTTTCGTGGGGAAAGATTATCCACTTATCAGTGTCGCGCACGTAGTAGTCTGGTTTTACTATGCTCCATGGCTTGTAGTAAGCCGTCGCGATCCTAACCTCCCCAGAATCTTTCTCCCGAAGATCGTCCTTCAGGACTGCCAGACTCTTTCCCGTGTCGGCA
>Ga0123519_10001071_pt1 | contig 47559 bp, 39 predicted proteins | sample YelNatPaOPRAMG02_FD_87396 | JGI IMG/M metagenome (GOLD analysis project Ga0123519, IMG submission 87396) | Hot spring microbial communities from Yellowstone National Park - Yellowstone National Park OP-RAMG-02 (version 2) | ecosystem: Environmental > Aquatic > Thermal springs > Hot (42-90C) ...
CGGGGGTCGTCAAAATTAATATAAAGGATTCTTTCTGGCAAAACTTTGCAGGAAATTAACTTCTGCATCAATGAAAAAAGAAGATAGGTTTTACCACTTCTTCTCGGACCAGTGATAGCAATAATTTTCTGAGAGGATAAAGGAATTTCTATATCGCGGGGAACTATTTTGGGAAACTTAATCTCTTGAGATTCTTTAATAATCTGCTTAACTATTTCTTTATTCATCCTTATTCTATAATACCAATTTTCATCAAAAATGGTATCATAAAGGAAACCAAATGTCAATGAAATAATTCAAGCTGTCCTCCTCTCTACTACCTACTTTTAAATAGCACATAGTCTTCTCTTATCTCCTTAACACTTAAATATCTTAACACCTAATCCCCTAAACACCCAAACACCTTAACACCTAAATACCCTTCCTCCCTAATCCCCACTCCCCTAACTCCCTAACTCCCCTAACTTACCTAAACCCTGACTACTCACCCCTGACTACTTGCCCTAACTCCCGACTACTTGCTAACTTACTTATCTAAATTTTTTAAGTATTCTTCAATCTTTTCTTTTGTAAAATTTTCAGCCTCAGAAAATTCTTCTTCCTCAGTAATTCTTTCCGCTGTGCTTAATTCTCTGTTGAATTCAAATTCTTCTCCGTTCCATTGATAAGTATTTAGAAAACAATTATCAACCGCCTCTATCATATTCTCCCTTTTATAATCAGGTCTACATATTTTTATCGTCGGGATATTATTTTCAATTTCAAATTTAATATAACCACAAGTGCCATCCTTAAATATCTTTTTTAAGCCATCTTTATAATCATAAACATAAATATCATTATAATGTGTACCAGATTGAGAATAAAATACCATCTCTAAATCGCCATCTTTATCTAAGTCATAAAAATCAATTCTTTCAACTGGGTACTGACTTAAGCCTAAAAGATATTTTTTATGATTATCTATAATTAAAATCACACTTCTGGGAATGCTTTTATCGTATATTGCCACAAATTGAATTATAGTTTCTAATTCGGGATCGTTATCTAAATTCTTTCTATAAAATAATTCATATTCTTTCCAATAAGGGTCGTATTCATATTCCTTGTCTCCATAAAAATCATCACCTTCAAGATAAAATTGCTTAGGGATGAGTTCTTCAACTTTAGAAGATTCAGAATAGACAGGAATAAAGGAAAAAGATAAAAATATTGAGATTAATAGAATAAAAAGTTTCATTGCTAATCCAAGATTACAAATCCAATTTGATAGTCTTTTAGTAAACCCGAACCTGCTAAAATTTCATAGAATTGCCGTGCTTCTTTTCTTCTTATCTTTTCTTTTTCTCTATCTAAAGCATGCTTAAAGTTACGCATTTGGCGTTTTTCTTTTCTATGTAATAATTTATTATAACATTTTTCACATAAAGGTCTACCTTCTTCATCAAAAAAGTCATAATCTCTCTTTTTGCAATGAGAACAGGGTAAGTCAAACCACCACTCCTCAAACCTTTTATCTTCTAAAGGATTAAACCTATTCATCTCCTTCCACTTATATATATACTCCTATTTTTACTATTTTTGCTCTTTTCATTAAATCGAATATTTTTTAAGTCTTTGATGTAAATAGAGATAGAAAAAATTTAATAGATAAAAAATTAAGTCTATTTCATAAAAGGGTATCCCTTTAAAGTAACCCCAGGGGAGTAGTGAGGACTTCTAAAAATACAAAAGATATCTGTAGAAATACATCCAGACAAGAGATTAAAGGTCTTTTAGGAGCAAATTAGCCGAAGATTTTTCCGCTACCTCCCGTAGTTTAGCAAGCGCATCGGATATCTTTATCAATTCAGGCGTCTGCATAACAGGGATATTGTCTATTCCATATTTTTCCAATTGCTCCACTACATAACGTATAGTTAACCGATTAACATCCTGTGCAGGTTGATAAAGAAGAGTTCTTTCATCATCGCTTTTTATCTCAGTAACAATCTTTGCTTCTTTTAAACTATTCAGAACATCTCTGGCTAAACGGATAGGGATTTCTAACTGACGTGCTATTTCAACTGCCGATATAGGACTTTCTCCTCTCACAAATCTTTTTACCAAAAGTGTAGTAATCTGCAAAGCAATGAGCATTTTAAAGGAATGGCTTACTTTTAAACAATCCGGTTCAAACTCGTAGGTTTTTACATTTTGATGGGCAAAGGTAAGCTCTGCGCCAAAAAGAAGAACAAGCCAACTTACGTATAGCCAAAGAAGAAAGAGAGGTAATGCCGTGAAACTTCCATATATGGCATTTACTTTTGCTACTTCGATTTGAAAATTTATATATGTCCACTGGACCAATTCATAAATTGTTCCTCCAATAATTCCTCCCAAGATTGCAGAGCGAAAATTTACTCGCGTATTAGGAACAAAGAGATAAATAAATGTAAAGAGAACCCAAATTATACAATAAGGTAAAAATCCAAGGATAAAGAATATAAAACCACTTATATTGGCTAAAAAAGGAATACGAGAAACGAACATTTTTAACTGAGTACTTAAAAACACCGTTATGCTCGCGGAAACCATAAGAAGAAAAGGACAGATTATCATCACAGAGATATAATCACTTACACGACGCATAAAAGAACGCATTTTCTTTACTCCCCAAATGTCATCGAAAGAGCGCTCTACATTAATAAGTACTTTTATCACTGTCCAAAGGAGCATAATCACTCCCACACCTGCAATAACTTCTCCTCGCGTCCTTTCTAAAAGGTTTTTAGCAAAATTTATCATTCTTGATACAACTTCTCCATACTGAGAAAAGTGTTCAATGAGTTGCGTCTCTAAAATCTTTTCCAATCCAAATCCCTTAGCGATCCCAAAAATCACCGCTAAGAGAGGAACTATGGAAAGAAGGAAATAATAGGTAAGCGCTGCCGCCATCAATTGACATTTATCTTCATAAAATTTCCGTATTGCCAGAAGAAAAATCCTTAACTGTGCAATAAAGAAAGAACGCTTAGGCGGTAATTTATCTGCTTTTATCCTCCAGATATCTTCATTAACAAAATCACGCACTTTTTTTATCACCATTAACCTCCTAAATAAAAACAAGAGAAGGGTAGAATTCTACCCTTCTCTCATAAATCACAAATTATTTTTTTCTTCCTATTAGAAAATAGAGAATCATACCCAGAAGAGGAAGCACCAGAATGAGGATTACCCAGAGAACTTTAAGACCAGTGCTCATTTTACTCTTCAAAGCATCTACAATAGCAATGATATCAAGCACAAGCACTACTAAACCTAAAAGTCCTGCCATAATGACCTCCTTTCTTTAAACTTCAAAAACATCACTTACCAAAATCTGTTTTAATTTTATTTTTTACACACTATTCCTTTCAAAAAATTCTTTAACCCTATCAGTCCTAAACCAAGATAACCCCAGAGTGTCAACCAGATTCCCTGTCCTATTTTGGCATTTAAGACTAACTTATCCAGATCCGTTGTTTTTATCTTATAAAAACCCACTACAAAAATCATCACTCCGATTAAGCAAATAAGCAAATTAAACAATCTGCTTTTTCCTAAAGATAAACTTAATAAAAAAATAACCACCGCAAAAAGAGGGACAATCCAAATCAACCAAATTTTCTTATCCAGGTTGGTAACTTTAGGACTGAAGATTTTAATTACGCTTATCGCAAAACGTGCATCCTGGCTATTAGCCAATATAGGAATAGTAAAACCACTAATCCTGGTTATTTCAGCCTGACTTTTCCCAGTAAGAACTTTGGTTATTCCTCCTACCATTTTTGATTCCACATGGATCCAGGGTAAAAAGAAGGCAATAAAAATTAATATTGTAAAAAACAAAATACCTAAATTATATTTTTTCACATTTTCCTTCTTTCTCTTTACTTATTAGGAGCTCTTACTTTTATATTTTTTAATTTTCTCCTCTACCTCTTTTGCACCTTCATCGTAAAATTTTTGCTCCTTAGGAGCTAACTCTTTCAGTAATCTCAGGATTTCTCCTGCATGCACTCTCTCTTCATCTGCTATATCCTTAGCTCTCTAAACTCCTATTTATTTAGAAAAATCGTTTGGGTCGGATAAGCAAACTCAATGTTTCGCTTATCAAATTCTTCTTTGATAGCAAAGTTTATCTTTTGTTGAATGTCCATATACTTATTATAATCTCCACCTAAAACATAATAGACAATTTCAAATATAAGGCTAAAATCACCGAAAGCAGAAAAATGTGCCCGGTCGAATACCGCATCAGGAATATTAGTAATGATATCTTTAATTATCTGAGGTATTTCTTTTAATTTACTCAGAGGTGTCTGATAAACCACCCCTATCTTAAACACCACCCGTCTTCTTTCCATCAGCTGATAGTTACGTAAACTTGAATCTGTGAGGTAAGAGTTAGAAAAAATCAGAAGTTCTCCATTAATACTTCTCACACGCGTTGTCTTTATTCCAATATGTTCAACCGTTCCTGAAAGGTCATTCACAACAATAAAATCTCCTACTTTAAATGGATGGTCAAAAAGAATACAAAAATAACTAAAGAGGTCTTTGAGAATAGTCTGAACGGCAAGTGCCACTGCTACTCCCCCTAAACCCAATCCGGCTAGCACGGTAGAAATTTTAAAGCCTAAATTATCCAGAAAGAACATAATCGCAAATGTCCAAACTAATACTTTTATAACCACCATAATCCCCTGAAGACTTTTTTCCAAGGTGATATCTCCACCGTGCTTTTTTAGGAAAATTTTAAATCCATAACCCACAAATTCCAGTACTACTTTCCCTGCAAAGAAGACCACAATACCCAAAATAGCATAATTCAATGCCTTTTCTATAAACTCGGGAAAGATTAAATTCTTTAAAGCAATGTATATAACCCAAAAATATAAAAAGGGTAAAACAATAGTCTGGATTAAATCAACCAGGAAGTCATCTAAGGTGGAAGCTGTCTTCTCTGCAAACTTTCTGATTATAAGGATAATCCTCCTAAGGAATAACTTTATAACTACCATGCCTAAGAGAAATATAAAAAGACTGCTCAAATATCTTAGAACACTATTTCCAAAGATAACATAATTTAGAATAGGTTCCCACTTGCTAAACATTTTACCTCCTTCGCCTCATTTTCCAGATAATTGAAGATTTGCCTTAAGATTTAATTTATTTTTTACCCCTTGAAAACCTCTTTTGTCTTTATGTTAACATAATATTAGAATTAATAAAATAAAGTCAAGCCTAAAAATAATTGCCATGGTAGGTAAAATTTGTTTTTTATCTTCGACAATTGGGCAAGAGAGAAAGAAAGAATAAAGTTTCTATCCAGCCTTTTCCCTTCTGATAAAAACAAATTGAATTATATTATAGGATTTAGATACTTTTAAATAACTTAGTTTTCTTTTTCAAAAATTTCAGAATAAAATAAAAACAGACATTTAGAATTAAGATAACCCCCCAAAAGAAATCAATCTTTTTTTCAGTAAAAAGGTCTCTAATTATGTCTATCAAGGAGTAAGTGGCCAAAATAACAAAAAGCGTGGTATATTCTTTCTTAATAGCCTTCTTCCAGGAAAAATTTGTTAAAGAAGGTTGCCAGTTTTTAAGGTTAGGAATAAGAAGTGGGGTTTTTGCTGCCCATTTCCTCCAATCTTCTCCGAACTTACGTTCTAAAAATTTATCCTCAGCCTTCATTATGGGTAAATAATAAATCCAAAAAATAATAACACCTGCCACTACTATCCACCATATCTGGATAAACAAAAGTATACCTAAGAAGATAGGAAAATTACCCAAAATGTATATAGGATGCCTTACAATAGAGTAAAAACCCGTAGTATTCAAAAAGTTGGCTTTTTGTTCTTTTGTATTTCTGCCAGATGTTCCTTCAGGGACTTGTCCTCCTATAACTAACCTTATCAAAAGACCCGTCATACTAATAGTTATACAAAAAAGCTCATAAAGGTCTCCTCCAAATTCTCCTAAGTATAATTCTACATACTCGGGCAGAAGAAACAGCTTCCAAAAGAGGAAAAACAATATCAAAGGGAGATATCCTCTCCATCTAAACAAAAAATTACCTACTCTTTCTACTCTGAGGCTCATTTGGTTTCTTCTATGAAAAATTTGTTTTTCAAATTTATTTCTGTTAAAATTTTAGAAGACCAGATTTTAAATAGGTAAGAAATAAAAAAATAAAATCTTATCCTCAGAAAGGTAAACCTAAGGTAAGAGTAAGGGCACCGTTTTTCTTGCGCAGATCCGGGTCTAAACCAAAACCATAATCTAAGCGGACAATTCCCAAATTTAATTTGTAACGGATACCCAAACCCACTCCGCTTTTAAATCCTCCCCATTTGAAATCATCTTTTTTCCAAACATTACCGATATCAAAAAAGCCTGCTCCTGAAATTTTCTTATAAATGGGAAAACGCATCTCAAAATTAGAAACAAAAAGAATCTCTCCACCTAAGGGCTTCTCCTGATTGTCCTGTGGTCCTACATAGCGAGAGCGATAACCACGTATACTGCTTGAACCTCCGGCATAGAATCTTTCAAAGAAGGGAATATCTGAAGAACTTCCCAAATCTTCTATCCAACCGCCTTTTAAATGAAAAACAAAAGTAAAATAGGAAAAAGGAGTAAAATACCAAGAGCTTTCTCCTAAAATTCTTAAGAAATTGCTTTCTCCTCCCAAAGCTTTTCCGGCTATCTCTAAGGATAAAGCATTGTGTGTCCCTTCCTGAGGATATTTCGGCTCATCTAAAACCGTATAATCTAAATTTAAAGAAAGACTGGAAATCTGATTATTCCCTCTATATCTTGTAAAGTCAGAAAGTATATCTTCTTTTAAATGATAAACTTCTACATTCTCAAAATGATATCTTAGATTTATGCGGAGAAAATCAATGAGGATCTTACCTAAATATAAATCTATCCCTTTTCCTAATAAAGAAAACCGCTCATCATCCCAACTGCGCCCACTTATCTGCGTACCTAAGAAATAATCATCAAAGGATTTTTCTATTCCAATCTTTAAACGATTCTCCCGTTCACTGATTTTCCCTGAAACAGACAATTTCTCTTTATGCCCAAAAAGATTTTCCATTCTTACCTTAAACGGCTCAACTGCTGTGGAAGAAAAAGAAAACCTCTTTTCTTTTTCCGCTGTCTTTTCCAAGAAAACATTCCTAAAATGTTGTAAAGCCATAATCCTGGCATAGCCAATAAAAAATATGGCAGAATAGTGAGAAGTAGGTAACCAAATAATCTTCGGTTTACCTAAAGCTTCCCAAAGCTCTAAGGTGCATTCCTTAGGGATATCTCTGTCAAACCAAGCATTGAGCATCAAAGTAGGTTTTTCCTTCGCTAAAGAAGAGAAATTTAATGGGTCAATTAAATTTAAAATTTCTTCTTCTTTAAGGTATTTGCGAAATCTCTTTAAGAGCCGACTTTTCTTGATCAATTTAACAATATTTCCTCCTCCTAAAAGATAAACCCCTGCCTTTATACGCTTATCTATCCCCGCTACAATCGGGCTAACTATTCCTCCTAAACTTATTCCTAAAATACCTATCTTTTCCCTATCTATTTCTTCCTTTTCCTCAAATATATCTAAGGCTCTTTGTGCCTCAATTACTATCTGTCGAAAAAGAGGAATTAGCCTAATCATCCCCTCTCTTTTTATCTCCTCCTTAAGCCACTTCTTTGCCTTCTGCCAATCTCTCTGCAGACCTGTTTCTAAGATTAGACAGGCAAATCCATTCTGAGCAAAACGATGAGCAAAGAATCTTTCAATCTGTATGCTTTCTCCAGAGAGGTGGGGAAGAATTAAAATAAGCGGAGATTTAGTCTCTTTCTTAGGCTGATAGTATTCCAAATAAATATAATTATCTTTATATCCTGTATCTATGCAAGATGGATAAAATAATTGATAGACTCTAAAATCTTTCTTTTCTGTGAGAAGTCTTTCTTTATAGTCAATTTTCCCCTTAGGATATGCATAAAAATCTACTTCCGCAAAACCTTTTACTTCTTTAACAGATAAAAAAAATAGAAAAAGGAACAGAAAATTTTTAAGATTTTTTCTCATAGAGATAAATAGGTATCTTCCTAAATCAATAAATATTTTATGCCTTCTTTCCATTTTAAGCAATAAAAATTTAGCTAATCTATCTTTTTCTGAGAAGGAAGTATCCTTTCACGTAATAGATAGGGAACAATTGCTTCAAGATAAACTCCATTATCATTGTAAACTTCTTTTAATACTTTTCCTTCTCTATAAATAAGAGAAAGTAGTTTCGCCTCCTTTAAAGGAAGAAAAACTTTTAAAGGGACCATATGGGATTTTAAAAACAGAGAGATTTTCTTTATTAGTTCATCTAACCCCCAACCCAAAAGGGCAGAGATTGTTACCGCATTTTCGTACCGGCTGATTTGTTTTTCAATGGCTTCTCTATTCTCTAATCTGTCTATTTTATTTAAAGCAGTAATTATGGGCTTATCGATCGCTCCTAAATCAGCCAATACTTCATAAACTGCCTCTTTCTTTTTATATGCCAATGGGTCAGAAATATCTAAAACATGTAAAAGGATATCTGCTTCATTTACTTCCTCTAAAGTAGATTTAAATGCCTCAATTAACCCGTGGGGAAGTTTATGGAGAAAACCCACTGTATCTACAAAGAGAATCTTTTGTTTATCGGGCAAAATAAATCGACGAGAAACTGCATCAAGAGTGCTGAATAAACTATCCTCTACCAACTCATTAGAAGAAGTGAGGGTATTAAGAAGGGTAGTTTTGCCTGCATTCGTATATCCAATTATTGCCACAATGGGAATATCTAAATCTTTCCTTTTTTTCCTTAGAACATCGCGCCTGGATTTGATTATTTCCAAGTCCCTTTTTAATTTAAGAATGCGCTTTTTAATCCTCCTTCGGTCGACTTCCAATTTTTTTTCACCTGGACCGCGCGTCCCAATTCCTCCACCAAGACGAGAAAGCATAATCCCTTTCCCCGTAAGACGAGGCAGAAGGTATTCCAATTGAGCAAGTTCTACCTGAATTTTCCCTTCTATGCTTCGGGCATGACGAGCAAATATATCAAGGATTAACTGTGTGCGGTCTATAGTCTTTATCTGAATAATCTTCTCTAAGTTTCTCTGTTGGGTACTGGAGAGATTATCATTAAATATGACTACTTCGGCATTTTTTTCCTGAGCAATAAAGGCAATCTCTTCTGCTTTACCACGACCAATAAAATAGGCAGGATTTGGGTCCCTTATCTCTACGGGGATTTTTTCCAGCACCTCTCCTCCCGAGGATATGGTCAATTCCTCTAACTCTTTAGCATCCTCCTCGATTTCCCAGTTACTCTTATCCCGTTTTAAATGTGTAATTACTAAAATAGCTTTTTCCATATTAATTTAAATCTTTTATCTGTTGAGCCAATTTTTCAGCCAATTCTTCTAAATTAGTATTTTTATTTAAATTGATCCAATTAATCCGTTTATCTCGACGAAACCAAATCAATTGACGCCGGGCAAACTGGCGTGTGTGGCGTTTTAGAATCTCTTTTGCTTCCTCAAGAGTGATTTTCCCTTCGAGATATTCGCTCACTTCCCGATAACCTAAACATTGTTGAGCAATGGGAGTAAGATTTATCTTTCTTAATCTTCTTATCTCCTCAACCAATCCTTGAGAAAACATCTTCTCCACTCTTTCATTTATGCGTTGATAGAGCTCCTCCCTTGGACGGATTAATCCATAGATAATTTTTTTATATTGGGGAGGAATTCCTTCCGTATTTTTCTTTAATATAGATATGGGCATACCACTAAGATAGTAGACCTCTAAAGCCCTCACTATCCTACGTAAATCGTGGGGATGAAGTTTTTCGGCAGTTAAAGGATCAACTTTCTTCAATTCCTCGTATAGAAAATCTTCTCCCTTTTCCTTTGCTTCATTATATAACCTTTCTCTTAAAGCTATGTCTTTAGAGACGCCATTAAATATTCCGTCAATTAATGCTTTAAAATATAAACCACTTCCTCCCACAATGAGAGGGATTTTCTTTTTATTCAATATCTCCTCGATAGCCTTCAGGGCATCTCTGCGATAATCAGCAACCGAATATTCTTTTTCCGGGGAAACGATATCAATCATATAATGCCTTACTCTATTCCTTTCTTCTTTACTCGGTTTAGAAGTAGCTATGTCTATACCTTGATATACCTGCATAGAATCACAAGAAACTATCTCTCCATCGATAAGGGGAGCAAGTTTTAAAGCTAAATCGGTCTTACCTACCGCTGTAGGCCCAATTAGGAAAACAAGGAGAGCCATCTTAAGGATATAATATAGGAGTATAACCTAAATCTACCAACCTCTTTCTTGTCTCTTCGTAATCATCTTTATTTAGAAACTTCCCCACTCTTACACGATAAAAAATCTTCCCCAGTTTTATATACTCATTTATATAAGCAGAAAAACCCTTCTCGTTAAGCTCTTCAACAAGCCTCTGGGCATTTTCGCGATTAATAAATGAACCTACCTGAAAAGTAAAGAAGAATTCTCCCTTAGAAATTATCTCTTGAGAAAATTTTGCCTCTAAAGAATTGGGGGAAATCGATACTATTTTTTCATATAATTCTTTTGCTTCATTCCAATCCCCTTGTTTACGTTTCACCTCCGCAAGTTTAAAATAGGCTAAACTTAAAAGGGGAGATTTCTTATTTTTCTCTATAAAGCTCTTGTAGGATTCCTCTGCTTTGGCTAAATTTCTCTCTAAAAGAAAACAATCTCCTAAGGCAATTTTCGCTGAATCAGCCCATTCGCTATGTGGATAAATATCTAAAAGATATTTCAAATTCTCTCTTCCTTTCTCCACATCTCCTAATTTAAGATAACTTATTCCCAAAAGATAATAAATCTCCGCCTCGAGCTTTCTTTTATCCGAACTAATTTTAATCTCCTCAATATTCCTAATTACTCTTTGGTAATCTTCTCTTAAGAAACTCTCCCAAACACTGGTAATATCTTGAGCTAAAGAAATTTTGATAAATAAAATTATAAAAATAAAGACTAAAAATCTTTTAAACATTTTTAGATTTCTTCTTTCGAGAAATTTCTTTCTGTAGGTTAAGGATCATCTCATGTCTTCTCTCTTTCTCTTCCTTGGGAACATCGTCGGGCAATTTTTCTGCATCCGTAAAAGGACGTGGAGAATATTTAAAAATAAAACTGGCATCAAACTCAATTTCCTTAACTAAATTATAAGTATCCAAAAAATCTCCTTCGCTTTCTGTAGGGAAACCTACAATTATATCGGTAGTGAGAATCCCCTCTTTAACAATTTTACGATAATTATCTACCAAATTCAAATAGTACTTTCTTGTATATCCCCTATTCATCAAATTTAAAATCCTATCCGAACCAGACTGAACCGGAAGATGAAGATATTTCTTAATCTTTTCTAAATTAGCCATTGTCTTAAATAAATCTATAGATGTATCCTTGGGATGAGAAGTAATGAAACTAAATTCTTCTAATCCCTCCACAGCATTAACCAATTCTATCAATTTTACAAAATCAACTCCGTCATATTCATAGGCATTCACATTCTGTCCTAAAAGGGTTATTTTATTTATCCCTTTATCCACTGTTTCTTCTATCTCTCTAAGTATATCTTTATAATTTCTGTTTCTTAAATTTCCCCTTACATAAGGAACTATACAGTAGGAACAATAATTAGAGCAACCTTCAGAAATTATTACATAAGCATGCTCTTTGTCCAGACGGATTCCCGTGTGATAGATTTCCTCTGGTCTTAGATTTCCTTCAGTTTCATAAATCTTTTGTCTAAACAAACTATAACCATCGCCCATTGATTTAATCTTGGAGATAATCTCGGGTATCTTATGGATATCGTTCGGTCCAACCACAAAATCTACCTGCGGAGCTTTAGTAAAGACTTTCTCTTTATAAGCTTGAGCCATACAACCTACAAGCCCAATTATGGGCTTAGTTCTTACTTCATGGTTCGTAGTCCGTAGTTTTTTATCGCTGAGCTTTGAACTATCAACTATGAACTTTTTGTATTTACCAATTTCACTCCATACTCTATCCTCCGCATGCTTACGCACGGAGCATGTATTGAAAATAATTATCTCTGCCTCGTGGGGATTTTCGGTAAGGATAAAATTATTCTTCTTAAGTAAACCGCAGATTACCTCTGAATCCCTTACATTCATCTGACATCCAAAAGTCCTAAGATAAACTTTTTTGGCTATGGTTTCGTTCATAAAATAAATTTGTCTAAATCTGGAAATTGCTTTTTTCTATTTCTTTACCCAATTCAATATCGATTAACTTTGACTTCTTGAATGCCAAAACTTGGGAAGGATAAACGCTTCTGTGCCCAGTCATAAGAAAACTGATTACACACACTAAAGCTGCATAAGGAGCTATCCCTGTTCCAAAAAGCTCAATAGCCATAATACTTGCTGAAATAGGCGTATTGGCTGCACCGGCTAAAAGCCCTACAAAACCTAACGCAGAAAAAGAAACAATATCTAAATGCAGTATTTGAGCAAATATGTTGCCAGCGCTTGAACCCACAAAAAATATCGGCGTCACTATCCCCCCACTTCCTCCAAAGTTAAGTGTCACACTGGTAGTAAACGATTTAAGAATAAATGCATACCACTTAAGACTTTGCCCTTTTAAAGCTGATTCTATGGTATCTAATCCTAACCCTAAATAATCTGTAGAAAACAATAGGGCAGTAACAATCAAAACTGCTCCGCCCAAGAAACCTTTTAACGGATTCCAAATCTTTATCCTTTCAGAAACTTTTTTACCAAAATATAACATCTCAATCAACAGAAAAGAACATAAACCAAAGAATATACCAGCGAGAATAATCTGATAGAATAATACTGCTGAAAAATCAAATGAGGCGTTCAGCTTATGATAAAAATAACGAATACCAAGTGTCGAAGAAATATTGTAGCTGATAATCCCCGCAATAAAAGAGGGTAATAAAACATCATAAAGGATACTACCCACAAAAAGAAATTCCACCCCAAAGATAGCTCCTGCTATCGGCGTTCCGAAAATAGAAGCGAAACCTGCACTTATACCACATATGGCAAGTTTTTTCCTATCGTAAGTATCGAGATGAAAAATCCTCCCTAAAAGCATACCTAAACCAGCTCCTACATCTGCAGCAGGAGCCTCTTTCCCAGCAGAACCGCCTCCTGCAATTGTCAGTATTGGTAGAAAAAAAGCTTTTAGTACGGAAGTAATGGGAATGTCTTTGTTCCGATGTAGCGATTCAATAACTTTATCAGTCTTATAGACATCTGCCTGAGGGAAAATATATTGAGCCAGAAGGGCATTTGCAAAAAGCACGACAGGCAGAAAAAAGAAATACCATTTGTGTTTTGTAGTAAAAATGATTGATACATCAAGGAATTTTAAAAATAAGGCTACAGCGGTACCTACGATAACACCGATCAAAACAGAAAGAACTATCCATTTCAAAACACTATAAAAAATAACACTCTCTTCTTTGATACGTTTTCTCATATCACAAGGGATAAATATAAATTTTTGACATAATTTTATTCTGATACAAACAAAATAATCTATTTGATTTTTAAATTCGCAAAATTATGTAATCTTACCTCCAGATCGCGTTTTCCCTTTTCTCCTTCCAAAATAAATCTAAATATTAAATCCTCCCCTTCTAAAAATAGCTTTATTAATCCTTTATCAAAATAATAATCTCTAAAACTTTCTGATATTATATCAAAAGATTGCCCAGATTTTTCAGCCAATTTTTTTAATAAATTTGTATCTTGGATAATAAAAGTTCCTCCTGGTTGGGGTATATAAAATTCTCCGTTTATATTTTTGAAATTTAGCCCTTCACCTTCTATAATAAAATTCCCTTCTACCTTTCCACTTAACTTAAACTTTTCGGTTAGTTCAAAAACTTTCTCCAATTCTTCAAGATTAAAATGAGAAATTTTAAGAAAGAATTTGTATTTTAATGTTTTAGCCCAATCCAGATCTAAATTCCCTTCTATATCTCCATTTAAGAATTTTACTAATAAAGGATTTATAGAAAGTTTATCTTTCTGGTAATTGATTAAACCTTTTATCCCTTCCCATTTTAATCTACCATAAGAGAGACTTTTAACCTCTAAATTTCCTCCTCCACCTTCTTTTATCTCTAAAACCATATCTTTCCATTCCCATCTTTGAAAGGAAAGAGAACTAATCTCTAATTTTAAAGAATGGATTAATTTTTCTATGGGTTTTAGCTGAGCAAAAAATAAATAGGCTTTTAAATCCCCATCTCTTGCTTCTGAATTAAGAGCTATATTTTTAAATTCGATGGTCTCTATTCTCCAAAGATTAGATTTATTAATCCCATTTTTAAATTCATCAATAAGATTACTAAAATTAATAAAGAGACTTCCTCCCTCTATCCTACATTTAATTATTCTTCTCTTCAGCAAAGAAAAAAGATTAAAGCGAATGCTCAATTCTTTTATCTCAAAATTATAAGTTTTCTCCTTATTTATCTTGAGATTATCTATCCGGAATTCCGTAGGTTTTAGAACACAATTTTCTAAAAAGACTGTACTTCCTCTAAAAGTATTAAGGAGCTGTCTTTTTACTAAATATTTAAGTAGAAGGGGGGAGAAAATTATAATTAACAGAACAGAAAAAAGGATAATTCCTGAAAGGTAATATCTATAACGCATAAAAAATATCAATTAGCCATTAATCTCTTAATCAACATAGTTCCGTAACTACCCCGAGGGAGCGAAAAATTTAAATAGAGAATTCTTTTCCCTTTATAGATTTCGTCATCGGAAAGAGAGAAATTCTTTATTTGGGGAATAACGACTACTTTTCTCTCTGTAGGTTTAAAATAAACTTTTCTAAATTTTCTTAAATTAAAGTAAGCAGGTTTTATCCCACGTTCTTCGATTATCTCTCTGTATATCTTATCGGTTAACTCGTTGGGCATTTTTGTCTTCGAGGAAGCAAGGGGTAAAGATAAATCTTTAAGATACAAAAAAACCTCCCTTGAATTATAAAATACATAATTCCAATAATTCCCTCTGTATTCTACCAAGTCTTTAGTATAAAACCTAATTAGTCTCTCCACAAGATTATTCCAAAGGTAAGCCTGATAGGTAGAGAAAAACATACTCATTTCCTCGCGAGAAATTAAATTTATTATTTTTGGAAAGGGCTCTCCCTTCTCCTTTAAAAGTATCTCAAATGCCTTTCTTTCAAAATTTGTTTTTGCTTTTTCTAGGCATTTAGCCCAGTCTCCCCAATTTTCCCAGAAAAACCTCTTTCTCTGTTTCTCCTCTTTTTTATCTTCCGGATGGATAGCGGTAAGATAAATTTTTACCGCTCCATTAAATTCTTTTTTTATCAATTTCTCCGCAAGAAACCCTTGTTGGGAAGAATAATTCCCAAACCTCTGGTCATCAAAGTAGTTTGGGAAACCATAATTTTTAACAAATTCTAATCTCTCTAAAGAATTTTCTATCTCTTTTTTCTCTAAATCTCTAATAGTAATTTTAAATTCATTAGATAAGATTAAATCTGGACCCATTGGTCTGTCTGTTTCTCCTACGTATTTAATTTCAAAAGACTTTTCTTTTATACCATCGAGCTTTATCCCTTCTATAGTTATATATTGCGTAGTTAACCCATACCTATCTTTTCTTCCCCCATAGGAGAATTTATAAAAAGGAATATTTAATTTTTTAGACAGTTTTATCAACACATCGATAGTATTAAAATTTCTTTTTGTTAAAAGATATACTTTAAATTTTCCTCCTCTTTTAAAACTAATCTTTGCCTCTTCCTTAACTATAAAATCTTCTGGTTTTACCTTTATCTTCATCCTTTTAGACAATATTCTCCGCACTATAACGGGTAAGCGAGCCTGTTCTAAGGCAATGGTTGTAAGTAAGATAAAGTACAATGCAGAAAAATATGAGATAAAAGAGAGCTAAAGAGAAACCAAAGAATAAATCCAAATAAGATACAGAATCTAACAATACAACTTTTCGTAACGATTCAAATATATAAGAGGCAGGCAAGATCTTCGAAATAAATTGCATCCAATTAGGTAATATAGAAACAGGATAAAATATACCCACAAAAGGAGAAAGGATTGCCGGTATTGGCCAGATAAGCCATTCTGCCGAAGGTCCAAAACGGAGCATAATTGCCATGGAGAGAATTCCCAAGGAAGTCCCAAAGATAAGTAGAACGACTAAGAAAGGGAAAATAATCATACCATAACTAAAAAAGGAAAGTTTAAATACCAAACAGGCTATAAATACCATAATTAAAAAAGCAAAAGAGCCAATGATTAAACTTGAGGAAACTAAACCTAAAAGATATTCCTTTATTGTAATGGGACTACAGAAAAGATTTAAAAAATTTCTTGCCCATACATCTTCCAAAAATCCCATGGTTACACCATACATTATCCGGTTAAAGAAATCCCAGAAGAGCACTGCCCCCAACAAAAGTTTAACAAAATCAAATCCTCCTTTATCTATATAGCTTAAATAACGGGTAAGAAAGCCCCATAGAAGTATATCTACAGTTATCCAAAGAAAAAGAGAAACAATCCTTACAAAATTGGAACGCAAAAGATAAAATTGTCTTAAGATTATTGCCCAGATATGTAGAAAATTCACTATTAACCTCCAGAATTTAAAGGCTGTTTAGCTAAGAAAATAAAGAGTTCTTCCAAATTATTCTTCCCATATTCCTTAGGTAAACTCCTGGGATCCCCTTCAATCAGTATCCTACCTTGGGAAAGAAAAATAACCCGATCACAGACTTCTTCTACCTCATGCATATTGTGAGAAGTCCAGAGAACTCCGTATCCCCGTTCTTTGGCAAAATTTCTAATAAGCTTACGGATTTCTTTGGCTATAGAAGGATCTAACGAAGCAGTTGGCTCATCAAGAAGAAGTAAAATAGGAGAATTAAGCATTGCCTTAGCCAGTCCTAAACGGGTTTGTTCTCCTGTAGAAAGTAAACCTGCTTTTGTATTCCTAAATTTTTGGAGAGAAAAACGCTTAATAAGGTCTTCTATTATGGACTCATCTCTCAGCCCATAAAGTAAGGAGAAAATATAAAGATTTTCATAAACGGTCAAATTACCCGGTAATGGTGAGTAACTAGCGAAGAAATTTATCCTCTTTAATATCTTCGCACGATAACGTCTTAAATCCATACCATTTACAATAATCTCGCCTCTATCCTGTTTTAAAATCCCCAGAATTATACTTATGGTAGTGGTTTTACCTGCACCATTGGGTCCCAGAAGTCCTACTATTTCATTGGCGTAAACAGAAAAAGAAATCTCATCCAAAGCTTTTATGCCATTATAACTTTTAGATAAATTTTTTACCGAAAGTATCTCTTTCATTTTTTGAAAAATATAAAAGGAAAACTTTTTATTTAAAATCCGAGGCTAAATTCTCAGGATAGAAAATTATCTTTTCAGATTAAGAAAGTTAATTGGGAAAATCTTTCTCTCTGGTTATTTTCAAATTATAATCAACTATAGGAGAGAAATTTATTATAATTTTATCAAATTTAATCCGCAATTCCAAGAAAAAATTATCGAGTAGAAACAAGTCTGTAGTGTTTTAGAAAGGGTTCACTCCGGGGACAAGCATCTTAAGGACTTGAAGATATTTTTCACTTGTCTTTTTAACTATCTCTTCAGGTAATTCTGGAGCAGGAGGATTTTTATCCCAACTAATACTTTCTAAATAATCTCTTACAAATTGTTTATCAAAACTTGGCTGTGGTCCACCAGGTTTATATCCTTCTTTAGGCCAGAAACGCGAAGAATCAGGAGTAAGAACTTCATCGATAAGGATAATCTCCCCTTCATAGATCCCAAATTCAAATTTTGTATCCGCAATGATGATACCTTTTGATTCCGCATAAATGCTGGCTTTGTTATAAATAGCTAAACTTATTTCTTTTAATTTCTGGGTTATTTCTTTACCCAATTCTTCCTCCACAAACTTTTCAGTAACATTCATATCATGTCCCACCTCTTCTTTGGTTGCGGGAGTAAAAATGGCTTCGGGTAATTTATCCGCTTCTCGCAAACCTTTCGGCAATTTTATACCACATATAGATTGTGTTTTTTGATATTCTTTCCAAGCAGAACCAGAAAGATATCCCCTTACCACACACTCTACAGGTATGGGTTTTGCTTTTTTTACTAACATTGAGCGCCCCTCTAAAATATCTTTATATTTATGTAAATCCGAAGGAAAATCATCTATCTTTGCAGTAATAAAGTGATTGGGGACGATATCTTTAGTAAATTCAAACCAGAATAAAGAAAGTTGGGTTAAAACTTTTCCTTTAAAAGGAATACAGGTAGGTAAAACTACATCAAAACAGGAGATTCTGTCTGTAGAGATAATCAATAATTTATCCTCTAAATCATAAACATCTCTTACTTTACCCCTTTTGAAAAGCTCATACTCATAAATCCGCGTTAGGCGTAAAGTTTCTTTCTCCATTTTCTCCTTCTTATTTATTGGGTTTTATTTTTAAGCAGGCATTCTGGAGAAATATAGTCTCCAAACTTTTCTTTTGCTTTAAGCAACCTTTCTTTCTGCGCCTCCAATACGTCAAAGATGGTGTGGGGAGCGTCGGAAACGTTATCCTTAAAGAATTTTTTAACCCGTTCAATTTTAGCTAAATTTTCGGGAACACGAATAGTGAATTGCTTAACATAATCTTCTTTCTTATATTCTTTCTGTAATACTTTTTGAAAGAGAAACTGTAAATCCTCATAACGGGGAATTAAACCCGTAGGAGATTCTATCGCCTCTACATCGTTATGCACGCGTAATTCCATCCATTTTACCCAGACATGTTTGTCTCTGCGGTCATTTAAGAATTCACCCGAATTTAGGTCCCTTAAGAAATAGTTAACTCCAAAAACAAGGGGAGGTTTTTTAAGTTTTTTACCAAATTCAAGATAGTTTTTAAGGTATTCACCCAGACTAATCGAAACAAAATCCTGAATGCTCATCACATTTATCTCATATTTCCCCTCTGAACCAACAATCGCAAAGGTGGTCTCTGTTTCTAAAGCGGCACCATAAGCAATAATTCCATGTTCCCAGCTAAAACCTTCCTGAACCGGAACATAAGCCCGATAATCACGACCACCAAACATTATCCCGCTTAGTTCCACACCTAAAGGATTATCTAATTCAGGATCGCAGTTATCTAACGCCTTCAAAGCTACGGTATAGCGCGCATTCTTATGGGCAGGAAGTATTTTTTCACCTTTTTCATCGGTCTTACCCTCAAACCAAATTCCTGAATAGTTTATTCCCTCTTTAGGAAGCTCTTCTCCCATCCCTAACCAATAGGGTTTGCCATCTTTAACTAAAACATTAGAAAAAATAACTTCTCCCGGGGTAGTAAGCACTTTATAAATTAGAGGGTCATCCTTAGGATTGACATCTTGAATTATTCCAAAAATACCTGCCTCAACATTTACTGCCCGACAGACTCCATTAATATTCCGCAAATAACCAAGATCATCCGCTAAAATAGTCTCACCAGGAAGCATGGCAGTAGAAGTTTTACCACAGGCAGAAGGAAATGCTCCCGCAAGGTATGTCTTTCTATTATTTGGTCCATGCACTCCAATAATCATAAAATGTTCGGCAAGCCAGCTTTCTCTGTGGGCTTTACGAATAGCCAGTCTAAGAGCGAGTTTTTTAAAACCAATGGAATTACCGGCATACTGGGTATTAACACTGTAAACTTTATTCTCTAAATAATCAATGTAGATACGCTTCTTCTGGTAATCTAAACTTGTCATATCCTTACTCAATCTTCCTGCAGAATGAAGGGTATAAAAAATCTCTTCCTTCTCTTTTGCCTTAAGAAATTCCTGATAGCCTGGTCGATAAAGTAAACTTACCGAATGGGCTACATACCAGGAATCTGTGCACTCCATACAGAGAATAGTAAATACGGAATTAGCCGGGCCTAAAGTCAAAAACCGCACAATCATTGTCTTATCCTTCATAGAATCTTTAAGTAAACCTTTTATCTCTTTTAAACCTTCCTCACGTTCAATCTGATTAAGGTTTGACCCTAAATAACTACCTTTGGGTACTAAAAATTTGGTTGACTCTCTATCCCTTCCCTGATCATAGATACCATCAAAATGATAGGTATGCCCTTCTATTTTTAGAGGTTTTTCTTCACCTGTTTCAATAGCCATCTTACGGATATAGGCAATGTCATCAAAAGAATCGCTACAGATAAAGATTTTTTCGGGATTACAGAGACTGACTGCCTCATTAATAAACTCAATAACTTTGGGATGCTTTATCTGGGACAACTTATGGTAATTATCTTCATCCATCCTCTGCTTTAATTCTTTAAGATATTTTTCTAACATGATATCACCTTTTTTACTATCAAATTTGCTTATATTTTATAAATATTAAAGGACGGTGTCAAACTTTTTTATTTATTCGTTCAGGATGGTGTTTTACTACTTTTGCTGAACACATATAGATAACATCTTCGGCAATATTTGTGGCATGGTCACATATCCGCTCAAGGTGACACGCAATTAATAACAAGGGCACTGCACGCGTAGCAGTGTTTGGATCTTTAACCATATAGTTATTAATTAATTCGCTCTGAATTAGATTGCGTAAATTATCTGCCTCAGAATCCATTAAAATTACTTTTCCCGCTAAATCCATATCTTTATTTACAAAGGCATTGATTACATCCTTCGGATCAGGGATTTGCCATTCTATATCTTCCTTAGCCGGAACAAAAGGGCATATATCTTGCCAGCCTACGGTAATCCTATACGCAAATCGTTTAGGGTTTCAACTATCTTTAATGGAACAGAAATAAATAAAAAAAACACGCACTTTCCGAATCTTCCCTAATCCCTACCTACTTACCCCTGACTACTAAACCTGGCTGCCCCGCCTGGACTCGAACCAGGACTACCAGATCCAGAGTCTGGCGTGCTACCAGTTGCACTACAGGGCAAATTAATAACCAGTTAAATTTTACCTCTCAGAGAACTAATTTTCAAGGAAGAAAATATTTATAAATTAATGTTATCTACAGAGGTAGGTAAAAGAACAATTCTTGCACTGATAGGGATCTTCGTCGTCTGCCTTAAAGGGTACGGTGGGATCAAAAATTTCATTTAGAATACTCTTCAATGCTTCCTCATATACCTTCATAATCTTTTCCTTAATTTCAAATTCTTCTTCTTTTATCAAAAGAGAAATTCCTTGATTTTTAGATAAATCTCTAAGGAAATAAAGCCCAGCGTTAATTTTTTCTTTCTTATATTTCTTCTTATCCCCTACAAGGTAAAGATAGAGAGGAAGCTGGAAGGATTTTAAGGTTTTCTTTAAGGATTCCCTTTTTAAACCTTCTTTCTCTATCTTTTCTACACTTTGAGGCATAATTTCTCTTCCTCCAGTTTTATAATCTAAGATTAGAAGGCTATCATCGGAAAGCCTATCTATACGGTCTACAATTGCTTGAAATTTCAAATTTATCCCCTTAAAATTTATCTTTCCTTTAAAGTTTTTTTCTAAACAAATTATTTCCTTTACTTTTCTTTTTGTCTCATTCTCTAAGAATTTTTCCATTCTAAATCTAATGACCTCTTCCAGAAGAAAAGCATCTGAACGCATCCTATTTCGAAATTCCTCCGAGAATCTCTTTTCTAAAACAAGGAAGAAATATTCCCTAAATTTTTTATCTATGGATACTTTCTTTCCGATAAAGCAAGAAAATGTCTCCTGGAGAAATTCATGGATAAACCTTCCTATATCCTGTCCTTCGGGTTCGTCAAAAATGTCCTCTTTTTCTTCTAACCTCAAGACATACTGATAATAGAATTTTAAAGGGCAGTTAAGATATGTATTTATGCTTGAGGAGGAATACTCTATCTCTTTTAGATAATCTAAAATTTCCGCATCTTTCTTTATCTCTTTCTTCTTAGGCAACACACAGATTTTAAAACTTGCTTCCGGTATGGGGAAGTATAATCTATTTGATTTTTTTTGCCTATCCCAAACAATCTCCTCAACGAATCTACTTCTTTCCTTGTCTTCCCTGTTCTGATAGATGAGAAAAACATTTTCCGCAGAAGAAATTATCCTCTTAAAATAATAACGCTGAATTTCTTCTTCTTTTTCTAAGCGATTTATTCCTAAACTGATCATTATCTCACGGGGAATGAGTGGTTCGTATATCTTTAAATTCGGTAGAATTGCCTCATTCAAATCGACGATTAAGACATTTTTAAAATTGAGGGCTCTTGTTTCTAAAAGTCCTAAAATCTGTAAACCTTTGAGTGGAGAGCCAGAAAAAGAGATAAACTCATTCTCCAATCTTTTTTGGAAAATTTCAAAAATCTCTTCCTGAGGGAAATAGACTTCCTTAAACCTCAGATTTTTAAACTCTTCTACAAGTTCAGAAATCCGTTGAGCCATATTTAAGTTTAGAGGGTATTTATCTAAGAAACTATACTTAAGAAGAAAATCTATAAATTCTTCTAAGAATAAAGAAAAATCTAAAAAATTGTTAAATTTCTCCCAGGATTTAAAAAATAGTTCATGTATTTTTTTCAGCATTTTTCTCAATCTATACCAATCAAAAGATAATCCCATCTCTTTTATAGTCTCTTTTGCATATTTATAAATTTCCGCACAGTTTTCTATATCGGATAACCTTACAAAGAGACTTCCTCCTAAAGAGCTGGGTTTTTCTCCCCGAAGTATTTCTTCAATTTTATGAATAAGTATACGAGTAATGGCAGGGTCTTTTTCTATAGAAAGATTTTTTACCAGAGGATGACTAAGGAGTAAAAGGTATTCGGGAGTATAATAGAGTTCTTCCTTCTTTGTCTCTTGAACCTTAAATATCCTCTGAAATAAAGAATAGAGTGCACTTCGCTTTAAGGGATAACCCAAAGAGACATTGTATTCTTTAACAAAGGCACTTATTTCGGAAAGTAAGGGGATAAGGGTTCTCGGTTCAGGAAGAACGATGGCAGTATTATCTAAATCCTTTATCTTTTTGATAATTTCTCTAACTAAACAGGCTTCGGAATGAAGATCAAATCCCGCCTGTATGGAAAGATTAAAAGATATATTTTCTTCTTTTTCTGGTCTTATAGATATAGAAAGCTCCTGAGCTAATCTCTTTAAACTGTGCCAATCCTCTATATCCCCTTGGAAGAAAAGGATGGCTTTTCCTCTTCTATAAAGACTCTTTATTATCTCTATCTCACTTTTATGCAAATAAAAAAGGCAGCAGAAGAAAATTCCCTCAAATTCTGAAATATCGATTTCTTCAATAGAATTGGCAGTTAAGAAATAAACCCTTCCCCTTGAATAAAGGTCTAATTTCTCCAAATATTCTAAATAGCTATTTCTTAACTTAAGGATATTTTCAAGCAGTTTATTAACCTCAGAAGGAACATCGTAACCTAAATCTGCTTTAAGTTCTATATTCTTAAGAGAAATTTCCGCAACCATCTCTAAGTCTAATTGCTCAAAGAAATAGATTATCTCCTCTGCCCAGGGAAGAAACTGATAAAATTTTTCTCTCTTTCTTAAAATTTCGGGAGCCAGCTTTTTGGTCAGTTCATAAACAATATAGGCTCCATCTAAATTAGGAATGTATTTAAGATTTCTCTTTTTAGCAAAAAGATATTCTACGAATTCATCCATAGAAAAAATCTGGGGAGGGATAAAACCTTTTCCAATCCTTTTAGCTAATTCTCTTTTTAAGAAAAGTCCTGGCCTTTTCCCCCCGAAGACAAAGGCAAGTTTGCTTATCTCTTTATCTTTTTTAAGATAATTTTCTTCAATAAAATCGCTTATCTTTAAAATAAAATTTTCTTTTAAAGAATAGGTATAAACTCTATCCATAGACCTCTTTTAAAGAAAAATTGTCCAAATATATGAGAAAGCCATTTATAGTTTTATCCGGATAAATATCTTTCAATATCAGAGTATATTCCTTGACCTGTTGGATATCCTCTTCTATTCTCTCTCTACTTGTTTTATAATCAACAATTAATACCTCCTTATCTTTTACGATGAGACGGTCAACCCGATGAGTGTTACCAGAAAAATCCACCAATTCTAACTCTTGAAATACTGAACCTTCCTTAACTATAAAAAATTTTTCAAATTTTTTCTTCTTCAAAAGCATAGAAATATTCTTCTCAATTAAATCATACCTATCAAAATAGGGAAACTTTAATTTTGTCTTTTCTATCGCCTCTTTAAGCATATTATTTCTATCTTTAAGGTAAAGATTACCGATATAAGAAAGGACACTGTGAACTACTTCCCCATAGGTAATCTTATCTCTCTCCTTTAAAATATCCCCTTCTATAAATTCCTCTCTCAAGATCTCAAGCCAATCTTTATATTTAGAAGCAGGGATATCCAGGGTAGGATAGATTTCTTCCTCTTTCGGATATTTCTCTTTTTTTCCATATTCTAATTTATCCTGGGGAATAAGTAAAAAGACAGGATTCTTTTGTCTTCCTGTATTTTGCGAAGGGAAAATATAAAGCTCATCCTCCGCACGTGTAAAAGCAACGTAGAGTGTGTTTAACTCATCGATAAAAGAGTTAAGATATTCTTCTTTATATAATTTTGCAAGATATGATGAATAGTAATTGTAAACCTTTTTCAGATAAATTATCCGGAGGTTATCTTTTTCTGAAACGATAAACTGTCTCGGAGATTCTAAAGCCATTTCTAAAATAGGTATGATTACTACCGGAAACCCTAAACCTTTGGCTTTATGGATAGTCATTATCTTTACTGCATCGGTTTTCGTAACAGTAACAAACAATTCCTCTGTAGGTATTTTTTCAAAAAATTCTAAGAAAGAAAATACATCAGGATAATCCTCCTCATACTCTTTGACTGTTTCCAAAAGTTTCATAAAAAATCCCTGATGTTCGGGAAAATTTTCAAAAACAGAAAAATTTTCAAAAATTGTAATCAAAGATTCGTAAAGGGGAACAAAACCTACACTTTTAAAATGCTCATCTATAAATTGGTTCCAAAGATGAGGATATCTTTTGCGAAATTCACGATAAAGATAAACAGAACCTCCTTTTAAATTCGTCTCAAAAATAAAGTCCGAGAGAACATCTTTTTCTATCTTTGCCTTTTTACAGAAAATATCTCCCAGTATAAAGGAAGAAAAGGATAGATTATCTATGGGACGGGATAAAAACTTTAGGAAAGAGATTATCTCTTTTATATAAGGATTTTCTTTAAGATTAAGGGTCTTTTCTGACTCTACAGGAACGGAATTCTCCAATAACCAATTGGTAATGAGCTCTACTTCGCTATTTTTTCTAACCAAAATAGCAATGTCTTTTAGAGAATATCTCTCCCCTATATCTTTAAGTAAAGAAATCAATTTCTCTTTTAATATCTCATCGCGCTCCTCTCTATTCTGATAATTAAAAAAGTCTAATTTTACATAACCGCCTTCTTTCAAATATTGTTGTTTCGAATCCTTAAATACCTCCACTATCCTACTGATATCGTTCTCATTAAAATCTTCATTGTTTTTTATAATCTCAGAGATAAATCTTCTTAAATTCTCCTCTGAAAAAATAAAATTATTAAACTCTACTATCTCTTTTCTACTGCGGTAATTTTTCTTAAGTATTTCTTTTTCTATCGGGAATTTTTTAAAATAATCCTTCACTTCCTCAAAAAGGGAAACTTCTCCTCCTCGAAAACGATAGATTGCCTGTTTTTTATCTCCTACATAGAAAAGAGAGCCTCCCCTGGCTAAAGCGTCTTCAACCATTTCCTTAAGGTTATACCATTGCAATCTACTTGTATCCTGAAACTCATCGATCAAAAAATATTTCAAACGGAGGGATAAACGATAATAGAGTTCGGGAAGGTTCAGGGTTGTCTCTTTAAAAAGAGAGTATGCTTCTTTATTCAAAGAATCGAGAAAGAGTAAATTTTCTTTCTGGATGTATTTTTGAATTTCTCCCAGAACATTATTAAAAATCTCTATATAAGCATTAAAGAATGAAGAGGCTTCTATCTGACAGATCTTCTCTAAATCATTTCTTATTTCTCTCCATAATTTTGAAACATCTTCGGGGATTAGATTTCCCTTACGTATAGGGAAATTTTCATGTTTAAAAAAATCGGAAATATCAGAAAGATTAAAATTTTCTCGATAATTATTGAGGAATGTTTCGAAATTATTAACAAATCTTTTATCGGTCTGGGGAGGAAGTATTTTGTAAAGCTCCTCTAATTTTTTAAGAAACCCTTTCTTTAACTTAAATAACTCTTCTGCTGTAACTTCGTTAGGAATAAATTTACCTGTCTGTTTATTATAAATATCAAAAAGTTCAAAGATATTCTTCAGGATATTTTGTTTAGGAAACCATCCTGTCCTATTTTCAAGAATGAGATACTGCCGGATAAATTCTTGAAAAATTCTTAGAATCTTTTTCTCTGAATTCGCCCTATCTATGAGTCTATCCAGACTATAATTTAAATGGGATTGGAAATACCTTTCTGTCTTAAAATTTACCGAGAGTCCCAATCTATAGGCACAACCGGAAAGGATTGTATTGATGAAACTGTCGATGGTCTGGACTTGGAAGAAATTATAATTCTTTAAAATCTCTTCTATTGCTCGATAAGCCCTTTCCTTAACTACTTCCTTGTCTTTGTAAAAGAATTCTTTTTCATTCTCAAATAAATCTAAAGCGATTTTCTTCAAGAATTCTAAAATTCTTTCCTTCATCTCCCCCGCTGCTTTATTGGTAAAGGTAATCGCTAAGATATTAGAAATGGAATTACTTAAGGAAGGGTCAATAATTAGAGAGATATATTTTTTAGCCAGACAGTAAGTTTTTCCCGACCCTGCAGAAGCTTCAATAATATGGACTTGGGGGAGAAATACTTCCGACATTTAAGAGGCCATCTTTAATAAATTATCCAAAGCAAACTTTATTCGCGCAATTGTCTTCTCTTTCCCTAATAAATAAATCGATTCAAACAAAGGAGGAGAAACACTTTTACCCGTTACCGCCACCCGGACTGGTAAAATAAAATCCTTAGCAGTTACTTTTAATTCCTCGGCTATGGAGCGGAGGAGCTTTTCTATATTTTTTATTTCAAAATCAGACATCTCTTCTAACCCTTTTATCAACTTCTCAAATCCCTCTCTCAGATAAGCTCGGTTATATAAAAATTCCTCCACCGCATTTTTATCATAGGTAATCTCTTCACTAAAGATAAATTGAGTCTGTACAAAGAAATCCTCTAACGTTTTTATACGCTGATGTAATAAATGAACCAGCTGTCTAAACCAATCACGATTAAAATCTTCTTTCATCAAACCTTTTTTAATTAACCTCTCTTCAAGAAGTTCAGAAAGTCTATTCACATCGAGTCTCCGAATATATTGACTATTTATCCAATCAAGTTTTTCATCATTGAAGGCAGAGGCTGTCTTACCCACCTTCTCTAAAGAAAATTTCTCAATCATCTCTTTAAGGGAAATTATCTCCCGATTATCCCCTGGAGACCATCCTAACAGGGCAAGATAATTTACTAATGCCTCGGGGAGATAACCCATTTCTCTGTATTCAGAAATTGCCACTGCTCCCTTTCTCTTTGACATACGCGAACGATCTTCATCGAGAATTAAAGGAATATGGGCAAAATAAGGCAACTTAAATCCTAAAGCTTTATAAAAAATAATCTGCTTAGGGGTATTAGAAATGTGGTCATCTCCTCTAATCACATGGGTTATCTCCATGAGCGCATCATCAACTACACAGGCAAAATTGTAAGTAGGTAGACCATCTTTTTTAATCAAAACCTGGTCTTTTATTTCGCTTGTATCAAAAACAATCTTCCCATGGATTATATCCTCAATGACAATCTCCTCAGGTAAAATTTTAAAGATAATTGCTCCCTGTTCTTCGTAAGCAAAGCCTTTGGAGAGGAGTTCTTCCGCATATTTTCTATATAGACTTATGCGTTCCGATTGAAAATAAGGACCCTCATCCCAATTCAATCCTAACCATTTAAGACTATCTAAGATTTCTTTTAAATACTCCTCTTTAGAACGAGCCCTGTCCGTGTCCTCTATGCGAAGGATAAATTTCCCTCCATGATGGCGAGCAAAAAGCCAATTGAAAAGACAGGTTCTTGCTCCTCCAATGTGTAAATTCCCTGTAGGACTGGGAGCAAAACGGACTCTTACCATTTCATTTATTTAAAAGAAAAACCTAAATTTAGAGCCTGCTCATTCAATTTTAAAACCTCTCCCCGAAAGAAATCTCTGAAAACATCAAGCATTGTTTTTAAAGAGATAAGTTTCCTTTTCTTTAAATATACACCCAAGAGAATAGTGTTAGCTACACGCACATCTCCCAATTCTTTAGCCATTTCCGTAGCGGGAATTTTAAGAATCTCTAAATTATTATAAAGATTATCGGCACAGTTTGCTAAAGAGGAATTTAAAATTACCAACTCTTTAGTTTTGGGTAAAAACTTATCTAAAGATGGTTGATTCATAATTAAGGAAGTGTTAGGATAGCTAACCAATGGAGAAGCTATCTCTTTATCGGAAATTACTACCATTGAATGTGCAGTCCCTCCCCGCACTTCTGCTCCATAAGAAGGAATCCAGGTTACAAAAAAATTCCCTTCTCTCATTACTGCTTGCGCAAGAAATTTACCTAAAACCATTATTCCCTGACCACCAAATCCTGCGCAGATAATCTCTTCTTTCATTCTTATACGCAGATTCTTACAAATCTAACGCAAATTCACGCAGATTTTATCCTTCTTACAGATTCATAAACTCTGCGTCTTATATCTATTTTTTCATTCCCAAAATTTACTAAATATCCTACTTTATAATCTGTACCTCTTAAGTAATAGTAGAGCTGTTTTTCAAAAACTTTAGGCATATTTAAAACAGACTTTATCTCAACTACTATCTTATTCTCAATGATAAAATCCGGCTTATAAATTCCCACATCCTTCCCCTTATATTTAATCTTAAGGCTCTTATTTTCTTCATATTCTATCTTTTCCTCAGCAAATGCTACTTTTAGGGCTTCATGGTAAATCTGCTCTTTATGTGCAGGCCCTAATTCATTATAAACTTCGTAGAAACAACCTATAATTTTATAAGACAAATCCTTATATAGAAACTTTTTATTTAAATCTGCAACCTTTCTAACGTGCAATCTGCGACCATCTGCGTGCAATCTGCGATTATCTGCGTTTAGTAATATTTCTCCCATCAAAGGCTACTTCTCCTTAATCACTCCTAAAGGATAATATTTTATCATTTCTTTTTCTATCCATTCCGCTGCCTCTATAGGAGATAAATGCCAATAAGTAGGACAAGGAGAAAGAATCTCTACTAAAGAAAAACCTTTTTTATCTATCTGATTCTGGAATGCTTTTCTAATTGCCTTCTTCGTAATTAAAACATTTTTTGCTTTATTTACGGTAGTTCTTTCTACATAAGTTACCCCCGGTAAGAGAGAAAGTAGTTCTGAAATCTTCAAAGGATATCCATCTCTATTTGCCTCCCTTCCCCAAGGAGTCGTCTCTGTCCTTTGTCCTAAAATAGTCGTGGGAGCCATTTGCCCTCCGGTCATCCCATAAACTGCATTATTTACAAAAATAACCGTAATATTTTCTCCACGATTAGCGGTATGAATAATCTCTGCAGTACCAATTGCGGATAAATCCCCATCCCCTTGATAAGTAAAGACAATTCTGTCCGGTAGAACCCGTTTTATCCCTGTAGCCACCGCAGGAGCACGTCCATGCGCAGATTCGGTAGTATCAAAATCCCAATATTCATAAGCAATCACTGCGCAACCTACAGGAGCTACTCCGATTGTCTTTTCTCTAATCCCCAATTCATCTATTACTTCGCAGATTAAACGATGTACAATCCCATGTCCACAGCCTGGACAATAGTGCATAGGCACATCGCGCATACTCTTAGGACGGGAAAATACTTTTTTCATTGCTAAATTAATGAATTGCTTTATGGCTAAACTGCTTTAAATCCTGACAATTTTTTACTAATTTCTTCCTCTGTAGGTACTCCTCCACCCATCCTTCCATAAAAGTCTACTGGACAGGCTCCTTCTACAGCCAATCTCACATCTTCTAACATCTGTCCTGCGCTCATCTCTACTACCAAAATCCCTTTAACTCTTTGAGCAACTCCCTTAATTATCCTTTCCGGAAATGGCCAGAGAGTAATCGGCCGGATTAATCCTATCTTTTTACCTTTCTCACGCAAATCATTCATTACCGCTTTACATATCCGGCTAACTGTGCCATAAGCAATTAAAACAAATTCTGCGTCTTCTAAACATAATCCCTCAAAACGCACTTCTTTCTCTTTTATCTCCTGAAACTTTTTCTGCAATTTTTTATTATGTTCCTCCAACACCCCTTCTTCTAGAAAAAGAGAGCGTATTACATGAGGTTTTCTTCCCCTGCATCCGGTTAATGCCCAATCTTTATCAGTATTAATCTTTTTGTTTTTATATGTGGCCATTTCTATATTTACTGGCTCCATCATCTGTCCTAACATCCCATCTCCTAAGACTATTACTGGATTGCGATACAAATCTGCTAAATCAAAAGCTAACATTGTAAGATTAAAAGCCTCCTCTACCGAAGAGGGAGCTAAAACTATGGTATGATAGTCTCCATGTCCTCCTCCTTTGGTCGCTTGAAAGTAATCTGCCTGACTGGGAGCAATGTTTCCTAATCCTGGCCCTCCACGCATTATGTTTACAATCACTGCGGGTAATTCACATCCTACAAGATAAGAGATACCTTCCTGTTTCAAACTTATTCCTGGACTGGAGGAAGAAGTCATTGCTCTTGCACCGGCAAGAGATGCTCCAAAAACCATGTTTATGGCGGAAAGCTCACTCTCCGATTGGATGAATATACGCTTTTCCTCATACATCCTTTTTGCCATATAAGCGGTCAATTCATTTTGAGGAGTGATCGGATATCCTGCATAGAATTGACAATCCGCCTGAATTGCTCCTTCACCAATCGCTTCATTCCCACACATTAAAACTTTTTTAGTTTTACTCATCTTTATAAACCTCAATAGCCACATCTGGACAGACTAAAGCACAAAAAGAACATCCCGTACATTCTTGGTTATCGTCCTTAAAAATAACTCCCTGTACACCCCTTACATTCAACTCCTTATCCTGAACGATCAATCCTTTAGGACAGTTGGCTAAACATAAGAGGCATCCCTTGCATCGGTCTTTATTTATCTTGATGTAAGCCATAGACTTTCTCTATAAAAATTTGATTATCCTGTCTTTTAAACCAAGAAACGATTCTCTCCTTAATCTTTTGCGGAGAAAGCCCAAACTTATCTAAAAGCTCTTCTCTTTTTCCCTGAGGGATAAATCTGTCGGGTAGGCCAAGATTGAGAATCCTTTTCTCTCCCATTTCTTTCAAAAATAGCAAAACCTGTTCTCCAAAACCTCCAATCAGTGCATTTTCTTCTAAGGTAACAAAGTAAGTAAACTTTTTACTCAGTTCTTTGAGCAGATCTTCATCCATGGGTTTTACAAAACGCATATTTACCAATTCTGCTTCTATCCCCTCTTCTAAAAGCATATCCACCACTTTAAGAGCAGGGTAGACCATACTGCCTACAGCTAAGATAACCAAATCTTTTCCCTCTCTTAGAATTTCCGCCTTCCCCAATTCTACCTTCTTACTAAAGGATATTTCCTTATCGGAAAAAATCAGTCCTCCCTTAGGATACCTGATTGCTACCGGCTTATTAAGATTAATCGCCAATTCAAGCATATCCTCCAATTCTCTAAAATCCTTAGGAGCCATAATTACTATATTAGGGATATGCAGAAGATAAGATAGGTCAAAGACCCCATGGTGAGTAGGTCCATCTTCTCCCACTATTCCAGCACGGTCAATACAGAAAACAACAGGCAGATTCTGCAGAGAAACATCGTGGATTATCTGGTCGTAGGCACGTTGAAGAAAAGTAGAGTATATAGCCACGAAGGGGATAAAACCACCCTTAGCTAAACCTCCGGCAAAAGTAACTGCATGCTCTTCCGCCATTCCTACATCAAAAAATCTTTCAGGAAATTCTTTGGCAAATTTGTTCAATCCTGTTCCATCACTCATAGCGGCAGTGATTGCTAAAATTTTGGGATTTTCTTTAGCTAAACTTAATATTTTATTCCCGAATGCTTGCGTAAATGTCTTTTCTTCTTTAAAAATAGAAGGAGAAACGCTGTGAAATCTCGTTGGGTCTTCTTCTGCAGGTTTAAATCCTTTGCCCTTTTTGGTAATCACATGAAGAATACGTGGACCTTTTATTTCTATAATGCTTTTTAAAGTAGAAATAAGTAAAGAAAGGTTATGTCCATCTAATGGTCCAAAGTAACGAAAACCCAGTTCTTCAAAAATAATCCCTGGGACAAGGAGATTCTTTAAGCTTTTCTCCAATCTTTTTGCGGATAAATATGCCCGTAAGCCAAAACGGGGAATTCTTTTCATTAAATTCTCTACATCCTTATGTATGCGATTATAGAGGGGATTAGTAATAATCCTATTTAAGTATTTACTCATCGCTCCTACCCCTGGAGAAATAAACCACTCATTATCATTAAGGATAACCAAAATATCTTTCTGCAAATGCCCTGCCTGATTTAAAGCCTCAAAAGCCATTCCTCCCTGAAGAGAGCCATCGCCAATTACCGCCACAATATTTTCTTTTTCTTTACGCAGATCCCTTGCACAGACTAAGCCTAAAGCCTGGGAAATAGCGGTAGAGCCATGTCCTACAGTAAAGAGGTCATAAGTACTTTCCTCTACATTAGGAAAACCGCTTAACCCTTCCCATTTTCTCAATCTCTCAAAGAGAGAAAATCTTCCCGTAAGAAGTTTATAAGTGTATGCCTGATGACCTACATCCCAGACAATCTTATCTTTTGGTATATCTAAAATATAGCAAAGAGCAATAGTCAACTCTACTGTTCCCAAGTTTGAGGAAAGGTGCCCTCCATTCTGGGAAACAACTTCAATAATCTTCTCCCTTATCTCTTGGGCAAGGACAGTTAATTCTTCTAAAGAAAGTTTTTTTAAGTCCTGAGGGGATTTTATATCCGGCAAAAATTTCATTCCTCTACCTCTTCTTCAAAAGGTCTCTTCTCTAACTTACCATCCTCTGTACGAACAAGTATGTTTATTTTCCTCTCCACCTCTTCCAATTTTTTAGAACAAAACTCTATCAATTTAACTGCCTCTTCGTATTTTTTCAAAGCATCCTCTAAGGAAACATTTTCTTTCTCTAACTCCTCGACAATCTCTTCTAACCTTTTGATTGCAGATTCAAATTTTAACTCACCCATTTTCAAGGACCTCCTCCACTCGACTAATGACTTTCCCTTTAAAAAGTTTTGTCTCTATTAAATCATTCTTCTTAAGTATATTTGCCTCACGAATAATGGTATGTTCGGGAAGTTTATAGGTAAGGCTATAACCCTTTTTGAGAATAGTAAGGGGATTTAAATTTTCTAATCTGCTCATCAGTCCAGAGATCTTTTCTTTATTTATCTCAAGCAAATGCAAAAGATAGGTAGAAATCTTTAAAGAAATTTCTTTTAGATTCTCTTTATAATGCTCAAGAAGCTGAGTGGGTTTATAGATATTTAAGCGAGTAATCAGATTATCCAATTCCATTCTCCAAGAAGAAAGTTTATGCTCCATTGTGCGTTGCAGACGAATTTTATTATTAGAAAGTCTTTCGATAAATCTTTCTTTCTCTCCCACAACCATCTCCGCCGCTAAGGAAGGTGTAGGTGCGCGCACATCCGCAACTAAATCGGCAATTGTCCAATCTATCTCATGTCCAACTGCAGAAATAACCGGAATCTTAGAATTATAAATTGCCCTTGCAACAATCTCTTCATTAAATGCCCATAAATCCTCTAAAGAACCTCCACCTCTACCTACAATCAAAACATCCAAATCCTTCATCTGATTAAACTCCTCAATTGCTCTAGCTATCTCTAAACTCGCCAATTCACCCTGCACACGGACAGGATTTATCGTGACCTCTACATTGTAAGATTTTTTTTTGATAACTTTGAGTATATCCCTTATCGCTGCTCCTGTTGGAGAAGTAACTATTCCTATGTGTCTTGGAAAAAGAGGTATAGGTCTTTTATGTTGAGGATCAAACAACCCCTCTTCTTTCAATTTCTTTTTCAATTGCTCAAGACGCAATTGTAGAGAACCAATTCCTAACGGCTCAATACGCTCTACTTGCAACTGATATATACCCTGTTTCTCATACACAGTAATCTTACCTCCACAGAGAACCTTCTGTCCATCTTCCAATTCAAAATTAATTCCCATCTCTTCACTACGAAAAATCACTGCGTTTATCGCACTATTCTCATCCTTAAGGGTAAAATAGATATGTCCTGAGATCGGTTTTCTTAAATTAGAAATCTCTCCCTCTACCCAAATAATCGGGAAGCAATCTTCTAAGATTATGCGAATATGGCGAGTAAGTTCTGTTACTGTATAAACATAACGTGATTCGTTCATTCTAACAAATCCTTGCTATCCTCTTTATCGATTTAGCCCTGCCTGTCTCTTCATCTATCTCAATCACTACTCCCTGCAATTCCACCTCTCCCTCAGCGATATCAAAACGCGTAGGCATCTGGGTAATAAATCTTTCGATAATTTGACTGGGCTTTCTTCCTAAAATAGAATATTTAGGACCAACCATTCCTACATCCGAAATATAGGCGGTCCCTTTAGGAAGGATCTTCTCATCAGCGGTGGGAACATGGGTATGCGTTCCAATTACTGCCGAAACACCTCCATCGAGATACCAACCCATTGCTTCTTTTTCTGAAGTTGCCTCCGCATGGAAATCCACAACTATAATGGGTGTCTCTCTAATAATTTTTTCCATCTCACGCATAGCTACTCTAAATGGACAATCAATTGCTTCCATAAAAACCCTTCCCTGAAGATTTATTACTCCCACCTTAATTCCCTTCTGACTAAGAAAAACTCCACTTCCATTTCCAGGAGTTATCTCGGGATAATTGGCAGGCTTTAGTAGACGGGGTTGCCGATTAATAAATTTATAAACCTCTTTTTTTCTCCAAATATGGTCTCCGGAAGTAAGACAATCTAATCCTGCCTCAAGAATTTGATTTACTATCTCCTCAGTAACACCTGATCCTCCCGCAGCATTCTCCACATTGGCAATGCTAAAATCAATATTCTCCTCTTCCTTTATCTGAGGAAGCAATTTCCTTACCGCTTCTCTTCCCGGTCTACCCACTACGTCTCCAATGAATAAAATCTTCATATCAATCTATTAACTTACAAACTTACCTTATAATCCTAAAATCCCACAACCCTTTAACGAAATTATTTTGCATACTCAATTGCTCTTGTCTCGCGAATAACTACTATCTTTATCTGCCCAGGATATTCCATCCCCTCCTCTATTTTCTTCTTTATCTCTCGGGCAAGAGCGATTGTTTCTGCATCAGAAACCTTATCGGGATAAACCATTACGCGCACTTCTCTACCTGCCTGAATCGCATAGGCTTTTTCTACCCCTGGGAAAGAATCTGCAATTGCTTCTAATTTCTCCAAACGCTTTATGTAAGATTCTAAGGTCTCTCTTCTTGCTCCCGGTCGAGAACTACTAATAGCATCAGCTGCCTGGGCTAAAACTGCATAGATACTTCTCTGCACTATGTCCTCGTGATGCGCTCCAATTGCCTGAGCAACCTCTTCAGTCTCTCCGTATTTCTTTGCCAACTCCATACCAATCTGTGGATGTGTACCTTCTACCTCATGGTCTACCGCTTTACCAATATCATGCAAAAGTCCTATTCTCCGAGCAAGTTGAAAATCAAGTCCTAACTGGGAAGCCATTACTCCCATTAGGTAGGCAACCTCTTTAGAATGTTGTAACACATTCTGTCCATAACTGTAACGGAATTTCAAACGCCCTAATAACTTAATCAATTCCGGATGAAGGTTATGTATACCTAAATCCATAGCAGTATTCCTTCCTTCTTCTTGAATCGATTCCTCCACCTCTTTCCTTACCCTTTCTACCACCTCCTCAATCCTTGCCGGATGTATTCTTCCATCCTCGATAAGTCTCTCTAAGGCAATGCGCGCTATTTCTCTTCTTATCGGATCAAATCCAGAAAGAGTTACTGCTTCAGGGGTATCATCGATAATCACATCTACTCCCGTAGCCATTTCAAAAGCACGGATATTTCTTCCTTCCCTTCCGATAATTCTTCCCTTCATCTCATCCGAAGGAAGGCTAACTACCGAAACTGTACTTTCTACTGTATGCTCTGCTGCACAACGTTGTATGGCTAAAGAAATTATCTCCCTTGCTTTTCTCTCCGCCTCCTCCTTTGCTTGTTCTTCGATCTGTTTAATCATTAAAGAAGCCTCTTTCCTTACGTCCTGTTCTATGCGCTGAAGGAGAAGCTCTTTAGCTTGTTCAGGAGTAAGTCCAGAAATCCTTTGCAACTGCTCTTTTTCTTGACTGATTAGACGCTCTAATTCCTCTTCTTTTTCTTTAAGACGCGTCTCTTTCTGTAAAATGATTTGTTCTTTCTGATTAAGTTCCTTTTCTTTACGGTCTAAAATATCTACTTTCTTATCGAGATTCTCTTCTCTCTGGATGATTCTTTTTTCTAAATTTTGAATCTCCTGTCTTTTCTCGCGCGTCTCGCGTTCAAATTCTTGACGTATCTTATGAAGCAATTCCTTTGACTCAATCTCTGCCTCTTTCCGTTTTGCATCAGCCTGTTTCTTTGCTTCTTCTATAATATGCTTAGCTATCTCTTCTGCCCTTTTCGTTTTCTTCTCGGCAATAACCTTACGGAATAGATAACCCAAATAAAAGGCTAATATTACAAAGAGCAAAATAACCAATAAATTTCCAGCCAATTTAGCAAGTAGCATATTCATATAAGACTTCACCCCCTTTTAAAATAAAATTAAACTTAGGCAAAAAGCACCTTGGATACGGGGATGTCGTGGGGCAGTATAGGAAGGTCATCGACTATTTGAAAATCAAAGGCAAGCCCAATAGTTTTAGTCTGAGGAGGAAGCGTCTTTAAAAAACGGTCATAATAACCAACTCCATGTCCAAGTCTTGCTCCCTTTTTATCAAAAGCTATCCCTGGAACAAGCACTAATTCCAGAGAATCTTTAGGAATTATCCTTACAAATTCTTTTTTTGGTTCTCGAATTCCGAAATTTGAAGGAGCCAACTCCTCCTCAAAATTAACAATTTTTGACGGTAAAATCATTTTATCCTTCTTTACTACAACCGGTACTGCCACCACTTTCCCCATCCGCAGTGCTTCTTTAATTATTTCTTCTGTATCTACTTCATAATCAAGACTCACATAAGACATCAAAACTTTTGCCCGCTTAAATTCTTCCTGACTGAAAAGGATTTCTTTTATTATTATACTTTTTCTTCTCCTCTCCTCTTCTTTTTGATTTTTTAATCTCTCTAACATAATTTTACGTAACTCAGCCTTCTCCATGAGGAAATTTTTATTTTATTATATTAAAACTTCTCTTCCGCGTCAAGATATTTCTATATTTTGTTCGGAAATGGGAAAAGAGAGCGTACCTTCTTTCCTTTAAGGATACGAAAGATTAAAAAAACGTCCAGATCTTCCTGAAGAAGCGTGAAGTTAGCTGTGGTTGATTTGGATGCTTTACTTGAACAAAAACTTAATTCCCTTAATCAAAGGGTATGATGTCCCTTCCGTTCCCTAGTTTTGTTCTTATTTCTATCTGTTTCAATATAAAAGCATTCACCGTCTGCTTTATTCTCCATAGGGCATTTCCATTTCTTTGTCTTCATTTACTTTCTTAACCCTAAATTCTTTAGCCATACGCTCTATATCTTTCTGGCTTTGTAAAGGAGTTCCAAATTTCGTTTTGCTAACTCATAATCGGGTTTAATCTCCAGTGCTTTTTTGAAACACTTTTCCGCATTAATTCTATCTTGCAAAAGAAGATATGCTATTCCCATATTATGCCAGACAACGTGGTTTTGGGAATAAAGAGAAATGTATTCTTTATAAGCCTCTATTGCTTCCTTAGGTTTATTTTCCAATAATAACTGTCTACCCCTATCAAATGCTTCTTTGGCTTTTTGAATAACTTCTTCACCAGGCATAAGAGTAGCGATGTTAATTCTAAAGCTTATCCTTTTTTCTGGATTCCCCAGTCTCTGGCGTTCTTCAAGAATAACTTCTTCGGGTGTTTTTCCATCGAGTTCTTGGCGTGGTGTTTTTAACCATTCTTCCAGTAGTTTTTCTGCTCTTTGTGAAGCTCTTTTTTCATCTTTAAATCTTTTTGGGTTTATTTTTGACTGAATGTAAGCCATAGAGGCATACATAAGAGCAGTCTCAATAGGTCCTTTTTCAATATCACCTCCCTGTTGCGCAATAAAACCGTTCCACACATCTATAAAGGCACGTGTTATTTCCTCAATATTTAAACCAGGGTAAGGTTTTATCTTAGCGATAAGTTCTTTCACAATTTCCTGAGGATCCCCTTTATTTAATGCCTCTTTTCTCATCCTTTCAATTATCTCTTTAATATAGTCTTCTTTAAGACCTGCTTCTTGACAAAAAAGCTTAAAGCGTTCAATAGTTGGTAATGCTTCCGGCTTCCTATTAGCAAAGAATATTTTGCAAATCGTGAGAGGAGTTAGTTTAAAAGGAATTTTCTCTTTCTTTACATCTATGAAAAACAGTTTGATAAAATGGGTTGCTTCTTCAGGGAAAAAATATCCTGAGCCAGTCAAGATGTAATAATCTTCAAAAGGAAGCACTCTCAAAAAACCGCACTGACCCTTGGAAACTTGTCGCGTAAGGGTTGTATCTTTTATAACATATTCCTTACCAGTCGCAAGATCGCAGGCGACCATTTCCTTACCTCTGCGCAAAGCTTTAACTTCAAAGATACTAAAGACCCCTTCTTTAAATCTTGAATATATAGATTTTAAGTCTTCATCAAGTTTTACCTTTTCAAGCAAATACTCTAAGAGAGTCTTGGATAATACTTTACTTTTATAATCAAAAATATACCAATCAAAGACTAAATTGTGTCTCTCAACTTCAGAGATATCAAAACCTATTAAATAGTCTTCTTGGCTTTTCATTTCTTCTAAGACACGGGGCATGGTAGAGACCAATTCTGCAACATAAGTATAAAATTGTCTCATTATTTTTTTATAATTATATTCATTCATTGCAATTAAATATAGTATAGAAAATGGGGATTGTCAATTTAAACTTTTGAGGAGTCGACAAAAAGTGTCTGACCTTCTTATTTTCTTTTTCCAGAAAAAAGATCAGCGCAGAACTAAGTGAGAAATATTTTTATTGGACAGCTCTGTCCGCACGGACTAAGCCTTTACCTTGTTGGTTGTCATTATATCCTGACAAAGACTCAGCGGTATCTTCCAATCTAAGTTTTACTTCTGCGGGATCCCAGCGACTATTTCCATTTAAGTCATAATTTTTATTTGTTCCATCAGGAAGTTTTAAGGTCAATGGTCTGGTTAAAACTAAGGCGACAGTTCCAGCCACATGGGGAGAAGCCATAGAAGTGCCACTTAAAGTTTTATAGGTGCTTCCTTTATAGGTAGAATATATGTTTACACCTGGAGCAGTCAAATCCATCTCTGGACCGGAATTGCTCCAAGAAGGAATCTGGTCATTATTGTCAGAAGCAGCTACCGCAATTACCTCCTCATAAGCTGCAGGATAAAGCACAGGACCTCCCTCATTACCTGCAGCCGCCACCAAAACTATCCCGGAGTTATAAGCATTAATAATGGTTTCATGAAAGATGTCACTATCGCTACTTGCTCCAAAACTCATATTGACCACATCCATCCCTGTATTTATACACCACTCTAAGCCTTCAATGATATCGGAAAGCCATCCTGAGCCAGCAGCATTTAATACTTTTACTGCATATAAATTTGCCTGAGGGGCTACACCTACTACACCGATACCATTATCAATTGCTCCTACAATCCCGGCCACATGTGTTCCATGACCATTATCATCGTTAGGTGTCTTACGCGGATTTATAATATTTATTCCACCTTTTATATTAGCCTGTAAATCTGGATGATCGAGCTGTATTCCCGTATCTAAGATTGCCACATCTATCCCTCTACCCGTGCTCAATGCCCAAGCATCTGGTGCTTTTATCCGGGAGATTCCCCAAGGAATTGTTTGAGTTGGCTGTGAAGGAGGTCGTTTTGAAGGAAGCACAAACCTTCTATTACGAAGAACTTCCGTCGGCAGAGCAGTAAATTCTATATCCTCCTCAATCCTTTCTACCCGTGAATCTCTGAGTATTTCTGCCTCTGCTTTACCAAGCTCATCAGGTAAAACAACCGCTGTAGCATTCACCAGAGAAAAATGCTTTCTTATCTTTACTCCGTATTTCTTCAAAACTGCATTTTTCTCCTCAATATTTACACCTGGTCTAAAGACCACAATCTTTCTTGCCTTTGGAGAAATCACTTCTTCTCTTTCATCATCACTCTCAGCAAAAATATTCCTTCCCCCTAAGTCCAAAAAGATGACCAAGACAAAAACTAAACTTAAAAATATCTTACGCATCTTTCCCCCTTTATTTGGTTAATTGGTTAAATAGTTAAATTGATCTGTATAAACAGTGCCTCAAGAAAAATATATTGAGATCTGTCTCTTTTATCTGTGTTCATCTGTGTCTCTTTTATCTGTGCTCATCTGTGTCTTCCCTTAATTGTATATATAACATGATTTTTTAATTTTGTCGAGTATAAAAATTTTTTATTCACATGGATTTTTATGGATGCACAACAAATATCTGTATTAATCCAAGCCTTTTCATTGGTGTGAATCAGAGTTAAAACCAGGTTTATTCAGAAACTCTCCAAAAAGTACATTTTATTCCTTATTTTGGAACAGTGGGTATCTTTTGTATGGCTGGCTTTCTCTTCTCTTCCACAGCTTCTGGTGGAACTGTCTCTTCGGAACCGGTTCCCAATAATCGTCTTATTGCCGGATTAAGCTCCTGTCTCTCAAATGGTCCTGTATCCGCTAAGGAACAACCTTCTTGATTACAGGCTTTCAGAAGCCAGACATATTTACCCCGAGGAAGAACCTTCTCCAAGGAGTTAGTATTAAAAAGATGGGGATAACTAAATACTGTTTCCCCTGCAATATTATCTTTTTTTACCTCCAGACTATAATATGAGACAAAGTCAACTGTCTGCCAACGAAAATTTACTTTATCAGAAATAATGACCGCTCCTTTATTTGGCTCTAACATCCTCGGTGTGCGAGGTATTCCCGGTAAAACTTTTACTGTATATTCACGATACTCTACATTTCCTGCTTTATCTATAGCGGTTACTGAGGGACAATAATCACCTAACCGAGATATCTCAAATTCTGCAGTATAAATGGGTGTATCTGTGCTACCTCTTGATGGTTGATGCACAACTACATCTCTATGACCAGGAAGAGAAAAACGCACCTGGTATATACCTGAAGGAGTAGCTAAAATAACCGGAGAAGAAGTTGTATCCACTACTTCTGCACTTAAAGTTATCGTTACAGGTAGTTCGGAAACTTTTACCTCTGTAGGTTGGAAATTACTTATAACGGGCTTTCCTGTTTCATTTATGGTTGAGAATCTAAAGACTTGGCTATAAGGACTCTCCACAAAAGCCTCTTCTTTAATGCTCTTTACTCGCCAATAATAAGTGGTAGCGGGTCTAAGCAAAGTAGGCGAAATAACAGAGGTTTGATTTGTCGTTGCCCAAGTATACGATGAGCCAAAGTTAGGGTCTTCAGATACCTCCACATGATAATTTACTGCTCCGGGAACTTCCGACCATTCAAAGGTAGGTTGGCAAATTACATCTGTTTCTCCATTTCTTGGTCTTATTAAATTAGGGCTAGATGGCGCATAAGAAAAATCCACCTTAAAGTGTCTGATTACACTCCAAGGACCCGCTCCATCCCGATTGTATGCCCGCACCCGCCACCAGTAATCTCTCCCATCTATCACAGGATGAGGAGTAAGGTAGCTACAGGTACGAGAATTACATTCGCTACTAGAAATAATATCCGTCCATTCATATTCCTCAGGATTACAGGTAGGTGCTCGACAAAGAACAAACCCATATTCTGTTACTCCATAACCACTAATTGGGTACCAGTGAAAGATAGGACCAGGGACATAAACAATTTCTCCTGAACTAGAAGCTCCACCAATTAGTTGAGAGGTCTCTACCTGTGGCGGCGGGTGAAGCTCGCGTTTTCCTTCTGTATGTAAATCTACCGCAGAAGAAATTTTTATATTTAACAAAAATAAACTTAAAAGAATAATTATCCCTTTTCTCATACCCCTACTCCTTTTTCTAAAACAAATATTTTCCCTTAAATTAATTTCTCATACTTTACTTCATAGGATGGCACAGATCTAATTATTAAATTTAGAAGAAATTTATTCAATTCTCTTCGCGGAACTTCCTTTCCATAGAGTAAAATCAAAAAGAGACTCCTTCCATAAGTAGAATCAATACCTGAAGCATTTAAATCATAAATATTCACACCGGGTACAAGAAGAAGATCTGTCTTATCCGCAATCACTGTTCCGGTTCTTCCGCTGGGATCGTCTGTCTGTAAGATCCTTATCTGAAGTGTTCTTATCTGTACTCCAGAATTGTTATTGATTTTAACATGAAAAGTAAAAGGAGTCTTATCTCCTAATACTGGTGATGGACGTGCAGAGATTTCTTCAAGGGAAATCTTATCTCTAATCTCCTCTAAGGAAAAAACTTCCACATAGATATCTTTGGTGGCGGTAAGACCTGCTTCATTCTTCACCGCTAATCTTAAAAGTTTTCTTCCTGCCTCAAGGAGAGTTCCTTGGTGTTCTCCTTCTAAATCTGTGCCTAAATCTATAGGAATAGAGCCCTCAGCCATAAGAACTATTTGCTTAATCGGACTTCCTCCTTCACCCGGTTTAACCTTCCAACTTAGCTTAATGGAATCACCAACAAGACCAATCTGTGGCTCAATTTTAAACTCAATTATTTGGGGAATATCAATCTTAACTTTAGGTATAGGTTTTATTTTTTGCACCTGTGCAAAAATGGAATTAAAACTTAAAAAACTAAAAGCAACTACAATTAATAAATAAACCTTCTTCATCTTTCACCTCCTCTATAAAAGTTACGCAAATCTTTTCATAAATCTATCTATTTTTTACAAGATTGAATAACAAGAAGCTTCGTATCGGTGGAAATTTTACTTGAACCAGAATAAGTATGGGCAATAAGTGTAATCTTTATTGGGGTAATACCATCAACCTTATGACTCACATGACAGTCAGATTTTGTCAACCTGTAAGACCAATTATTAACCTTTGTAATCCTTACCTTGTCTCCATCCCAATCAATATCACCAGAAGTACCAGGAGTCCATGTTCTTGTTGCTTCTGAAATATTCAATTTTGATTTTGAAGTGCTTTCATAGTTACTCTCATATTTTCCTTCTATTACCAAGTCACCCGAAGGAAATGTTCGAGGACTTGCTACAAATTCAGCTTTGATTGTGTATATAAAGTCAGGACTTCCTGGTTCAGGCTTTTTGTAACAAGAAGGCTCAGCGGTAAATTTTGTGATTTTCCAGAGAGCAACTTTTGGAGGCTGTGCATATGTTAGTTGAGACATTAAGATAAAAAAGAAACTGAAAACCAATAAACCTATTTTATTTCTCATTCCTTTTACCTCCTTTCAAATCTTTAAATCTCATCTATTTTAGATCTATATACCCTCATATCCACTCACCTCCTTTCTCTTTTGGTTTCTGTAACTTCAAAACCTTTTTCTATGCACTTTATGTCAAACCTTCTTAGATTAAAAATCCAAATTTCCCGCAAAATTTTACAACTTCCTAACTCACCTAACTCCCCTAACTTACCTAACTTCCCTCACTCCCTAACTCACCTAACTCACCTAACTCCCTAACCCTCACTACTCACTCCTGACTACTTTTTAATAGCGGATAGCGTATAGTTTTTCTTATTTCCTTAAAACCTTAACACCTAAACACCTTAATACTTAAATTCCTTAACACCTAAAGACTAACTACTAAAATTAAATTTTTACTCTATTTATCTTTCTTCTGGCTCTCGAGGAAATCTTTCCTCTGGCTCTCGAGGGAATCTCTCTCCTCCCCTACCTGCTCTAACCTCTACTTCTTGGGATAAAGAGTTATTCCGGGGATTCTGGTCTTCTCTACATTCAAGAGTGGCGGTTATTCTTTGTCTTCCTTCTCGGTGGGGAGTCCAGGTGAATCCTATCCTTTCTTGAGCATTCGGTTTCAAAAAGATATTCCTTTTCTCACGGAAGCCATCTTCGGTCTCTAAAATGATTAATGCTTCTCGGATTTCTATACCAGAATCATTTTTAATGCTTACCTCTATATCCAAAGGCTCACCAGCAATAATTATTCTTCTCAATCTCACATCAGTTATAGATAAATCTACTTCTTTTTTGCCTTTTACCTCTACAATTTCTGTAATTTTGTTATTTTTGGGGTCTGCATCTTGGGGATATTCTAAATAAGAGGTTACTTTTTGTCTTCCTTCCTTACGAGGAGTCCAAGAGAAAGAAATTCTTTCTAATTTGTTTGGGTTAATATCGAGCACTTTTTTATCCTGAAAACCATCTTCGGTTTCTAATAAAATCGCACATTTCTCTGCCAAGGATTTTGATTTATTCCTTATCCAAACAGTTAATTCTGTCTTCTCATTAAGCAAAATTTCCCCTTTGGTCTCAAGACGCTCTAAGGATAAATCTATCTCTGGTCTTTCTTCTTGTTTTCGCTTTACTTCTACAAATTGTGTTTTAGAATTATTATCAGAATTTTTGTCTTCTTTATACTCAATTTCTACAGTTATTTTCTGTTTTCCTTCTTTGGTAGGTGTCCAATTAAATATAACTTTTTCTTCAGCAGATGGCTTTAGAAAAATGCTTCTTTGGTCCCTAAAACCCTCCTCAGTTTTAAAATTGACTAAAATTTTTTCAACTTCTACTTCAGAATTATTTCGGATAATACTATTCACGCTTATGCTTTGCCCCACCACTACTTCTTGGGGTGCTTTCAACTCAAATACTTCTAAATCTATCGGTTTCCCCTCAGAAACCTCTTTTTCTTTTACTTCTACAGTAACAACTGCTAAGTTATTCTTCCGATTAACATCTTGCTGGTAACTTAAAGATGCCTTTATATTTTGTCTTTCTTTATTTTTTGGCTCCCATAAAAATTCTTCTGACACTAAACCATTGGGTCCTAAGGTAATCTCTTTTGTCTCTCTAAAACCATCGTCTGTCTGTAAAGTTAAAGAACAACTTTTTATTTGAATATTCGCATTATTTTTTACCTGAACTATAACAGGGGTTTTTTCTCCCAGAACTACTTCGTTATTTACTTGGATTTTCTCAAGAGATAAATCTACGGCTTGTTGTTCTTGCCCGGTTATTTTTGCTGTTTCTACCTCATCAGCGAAAGGCTTAATAATTTCTCCAGTAGGTCTAACATAAATTTCTTTAGTATAATTTTGATTATCCACCTCGGTAATTACATTAAAACTCACCCTAAAGCCATCTTTTGTAGGAGCTTCTCCAAGATAAGTATGGCTTACAGTTTTTTCTACTTCACCTGTTCCGGATTGCGGCCCTAAACCATCACCAAAATCAATCTGCCAACTCTTTATTGGATAGCTTTCCTGTTTTGCTTTTATGGAAAATTCATACTGATTGCCAGAAGAACTTTTCTGGCTTAGTTCTATAATGGGGGGCTTAATTTTTACCTCAATAGAGATAACTAATGGTTCTGAAACAAGCGTGCCTTCTTTATTGAATGAGTTTACAATTAAGTTAATATTATAATTTTTAGCTTGAGAGTAAGTATGGGTAAGTTTAAAGTTAAGGGCTTGGCCCTTTTCCTCTACTTGTTTTTCCTTTACCAAACTAATTCCTTTTGTCTTAACCGTTTGGGCCTGAATAATATCTTTTTCGATTTTTCCATCTCCCCAATCTATATTGTATTCAAATTTTTCTCCTGATTGTGTAGGATTAAGAATCAAAAATGAAAATTCGGTAGGTTTATTCGCGAATATATCTATAGGGATTTCATCTTTTTCAATACGGGGCTTCTCGTAACTACTCACCGTAAAAACTCTTTCATCTTCTTTTCTGCCCGGATATATATCGTTTTCTACTACTAATCTAATAAAATGCTTACCGCTTTTTGTAGGCGCATCAACAGAAGCGGATATATCTATTCCTTGCGGATGAGTATCTTGGCTTCCATAAGTATTATAAAAAGGTGTGGTTTCTTTATCTAAATACAAGTAAACTTTACGCGTAAAAGCTCCCGGACAGATAATCTTAGCAGAAACATTTACTTTATCACCCTGGCCAACTAAGGATGGCGTAACCATAAATTGTTGAATTTCTACTTCGGGAGGTAATGTACGAATTTCTATGGAGTCACTATGACAGATCTCCTCTCCGTTATTATTAAGCACATATAAAGTGCAAGTATAAGGTTGAGTAGAATAGAAATCAGCGGGTTGTAAACCTGTAATTGTATATTGGGAAGTATTTTTATCCGTTATCTCAAATGTTCTGCTACCACTTGGGTGCGTAAGTTCTATTCTATATTTCCCGAAATCTGCTTTACCATAAGGCACCCAATTAATCTTTGCACTATTAGCGGTTGTAAGCATTACTGATAATTTTAACAATTTCCCCGTAAAATAGAAGAAACTCACAAAATCTGTCTCGCGAGTTGCTCCGCTGGGTCCCTGAATCTTTGCTTTTATACGATAAAAACCGCCTGCCTTTCCCGGAATAGTATAACTCCAACCTCCTACTGAAGAAGTCGCACTCCAAGGCAGACCTATCAAGGTCCCATCAGGCGTATAGTAACTTAAGGCACGCTTTACTGCCTGACCCTGAACATCAAAACTGACTAAAATACCCTTCTCTTGAGGAAGTTGGGTTATGGAAAAATTCTCAATCTGAGGGAGTTCCCAATAACAGATTATCTCAATATTATTCTCTACACCCGGAAAGATGGAGATAGTTTTAGTTACAGGAAGAGTATTTTTGTTATCCACAACGATAGAGGGAATTTCAATGGTAAAGGTTCTTTCAGAATCCTGCCC
>Ga0123519_10001072_pt1 | contig 47555 bp, 41 predicted proteins | sample YelNatPaOPRAMG02_FD_87396 | JGI IMG/M metagenome (GOLD analysis project Ga0123519, IMG submission 87396) | Hot spring microbial communities from Yellowstone National Park - Yellowstone National Park OP-RAMG-02 (version 2) | ecosystem: Environmental > Aquatic > Thermal springs > Hot (42-90C) ...
ATTCGATTGGCAGTCGGAAGCAAGCGCCGCTTTCCTTGCCTTGGCAAAGACAGGGAAAAGGATCGCGGCCAGCACTGCTATGATCGCTATTACGACCAGCAGCTCGATTAGCGTGAAACCTTTGCGACCTTTCATTTGCTCTCTCCTCATAACGTTCTGCATAGGTTATCGGCTCGTGTAGACTTTATTAGTTACAATAATGCTGCACTCTGAGCTTTTTACCTACCTGTTACACCACCCTTTCATAGATAATTCTCGGCATAATGCTGAACCGCCGAATTCGTTTATAGCTGAGCCTACTCAACCTAATTAGCCTCATCGTAGCACAAGTAAGTAGGCATGTCAACGACCCCAGCAATAATTCGCTCCGCGTTGAGCAATTACCGAGTGGCGGGTATGAATTTCACCCATACCCCCTGGTTTCTAGACCTCTTAATAGCCTGCTATGTTCCCCTTTTTTCGAAAAAGTGAATGTGGCAATTAAGGCGTTTCAATGCTTCTTGTAGGTGACTTGGCTGCATGCTAAAATAAGCGTTATGGATACTATAGAATCAACCCTCAGGGCTATAAAAGACAGAGTCGCCGGAGTGATGGGAGAGCTCGATGAAGCCGCACGAGACGCCGCTAACAAAGAGAACCATCGCCGTCTTACTAAAGCAGCGAATGAGCTTCATCGATGCGCTGACGATATGCAGAATATACTGATGCGGATACACCCAAAGTAACAGGATTCAACCGTAGACGGAAGTTAATTTGAATTATGAATACATGTGTAGTACAGGATAAGCCCAGACTATCACCTAAAGCTATTCAATATTAAGAATTCATAATTAAGAATTATTCTCTTCCATTCCTCCCGCGCTTGCTGATTTGTTCGTCTGGTGCTATGATATTGCCCGAATCAGGGCAGACTGATAACATCGGCAATGACCACGAACTGAGGGAACAGTGTGGACAATATCAAAAATATCTCGGAAGATATTCGCAAGATTCTTGACGACACAAATTCCGTTCGCGAAGAAGCGCTGAAACTTTCGCGCGAGGTGATCAGGCTCTCGGCTAACTCGATCCGTGCAAGCCATCGCGAAGACTTTGAGGAAGCGATCGAGCTCAAATCTCAGGCCAGGCAGAAAATCGAAGAAACCAGGGCGATGCTGAAGGACAAGCAGGAGATTTATTACACCGGCTATGTCCAGGATGCGCAGAAAGAATACGCCGAATCCGAGCTTACGCATGCGATCATCCGCGAGCAGCCATTCCCGAGATACGATGACCTTGGGGTGGAGCCGCCCGCTTACCTGAACGGAATGGCTGAGGCTATAGGTGAGAGCCGGAGGCATGTCCTCGATGTCTTCCGGCGCGGCGATCTCGAACGCGCCGAGCGTATCTTGAATATCATGGATGAGGTATACTACGTACTCATCACCTTCGACTATCCCGATGCCGTTACCCAGGGGCTGCGGCGGCAGACCGATATGGTCCGCGGTGTGCTGGAGCGCACAAGGGGCGATCTCACACTCCTGCTGCAGCAGAGGAAGCTCGAAGGAGCGATAGAAAATGCTATGGCGCGGTTGAATGATGAACCAGGCACTGGAAACGCTCAGGAGGGCAACTGAACACAGCGAATATGAGGGCCGGCTATACCTGGTTGGAGGGATTGTTCGCGACAAGTTCCTCAAGGTAAAGCCCGACGAAGATATAGATATAGTCCTGGAAGGCGACGCCGGCAGGTTTGCGGAGTTCTTGCGCGAGCGGGGCGTCGCCGACCATCCTCCGGTCACTTATCCCCGATTCGGCACCGCGATGGTGAGTGTGCGCGGCCGCCAAGTCGAACTGGTAGGCGCGAGGAAAGAGTCATATTCTCGCGCGAGCCGCAAGCCATCCACTGAGCCCGGAACGCTTCTCGATGATGTTCTGCGGCGTGATTTTACGATCAATACTCTGCTGGAAAACCTTCATACCGGTGAGGTGCTCGATCTTACCGGGAACGCGATTAAGGATATCGAGCGCGGGATTATCCGCACCCCTCTCGATCCTCTGATTACGTTCGATGATGATCCTCTGCGGATGCTGCGCGCGGTGCGTTTTGCCACTCGCCTGGGCTTTACAATCGATCCCGACACTTATGCGGCGATAAAAAAGCGCGCGCGAAGACTTGCGATAATAAGCGCCGAGCGGATACGGGCGGAGTTTGTGAAAATCATCATGAGCCCGAACGCCGGCGGCGGATTGGAGATGCTGAGGGAGACGAAGCTTCTCGATCAGTTCGCGCCGGAGCTTTCGGCGATGTATGGCGTTACGCAGAACATCTACCACATCTACGATGTCTGGACGCATACGCTAAAAACACTTGAGTCAATTCCGCCGGAATGGGGTATGATTCTAAGGCTGGCAGCTTTACTGCACGATACCGGTAAGCCGGAGACCAGGACGGTCGACGACAGCGGTGGGGTTCATTTCTACCGGCACGAGGTTGTAGGAGCTGAAATTGCCCGCGATATTATGCACCGTCTAAGATTTTCGAGCTCACAAATCGCAAAAACTGCATTTCTCATCTCAATGCATCTGCGAGTTGGGGAATATGATGAACAGTGGTCAGACTCAGCAGTGAGGCGATTGATCAGAGATGCGGGGGATCACCTCGAGGATCTGATCAGATTGACCGCGGCGGATAAGGCGGCGGGAAACCCGGAAACATCGAGGGTGGACCTGGAAGCATTTCGCGAGCGTGTCCGGCGTATCAGGGAGAAACTGGCGGGGCAGAAGATGGCGAGCCCGCTGGATGGGCGCGAGATAATCGAGACGCTGGGCATCGAGCCTGGTCCGCGAGTAGGTGCGATAAAAGCGTATCTGGAGAGCCAGATTATCGAGGGTAATTTGCTTCCCGGTGACAAAGCGGCAGCGAGCGACCTTATATTGCGCAAATATGGTAGGACATCTGACTAACGGGCTAAATGCAACGCCAGAATTGACAAAAACAGATTTGACAGCCTGCGAGCGGCATGATATACTCCGGTTAGTTAGGTATAAATCTCGGATGGCTGGATAGGACCGGGAGTTATGCCCGGAATCAAGCCCCCCGCCGCAGCGGTCTCACTGCGCAGTATGTAATCTGGAAGATCCCTCAGCCAACGCCGGTCGCATCCGAGCCAACGGTGAAAAGGCAGAGCGAGGGAGGTGACTAAGGATTGCTGATTGAACAGGGCCTGAAACAAACACTATCCCAGAAGATCGACCCCAAGTTGATCATGGCTAATAGCATACTGCAGCTCTCTTCCCTGGAACTGCAGCAGGTTATAGAGCAGGAGCTCGCCGAAAATCCGGCTCTCGAAGTTCCTGAGGATGACCCGTGCGAAAATTGTGATCAACCAAAGACCCTTTGCATCGACTGTCCGTTCCGCAAGCAGACAATCTCGGCGGAGGATCTCGATATCAGCATCTATGAGCTCGAACAGCCGATCGACTTCGCCGCCGATGCCGATGATAACGAAGGCGATTTTATATCCAACATTCGAGCGGAAATCACCCTCCATGATCATTTGACCTCGCTGCTTCGCGCCGCGCTGCCCTCTTCGCAGTGGGAGATCGGCGAATATATCATCTCTAATATCAATGATTCCGGATATATGGAAGGCACTGTCGAAGAAATTGCTCATGATATGGGCAAAGATATCGATGAGGTTGCCGCTGTACTGGCGATTATCCAGACTTTCGATCCACCCGGGGTAGGGGCTCGAGATCTGCAGGAGTGCTTGAAGATCCAGCTGGAGCGCCTTGCCGAAGATGATAAGGGTAATCCGGTCGCCCTTGCTATGGTCCGGGATTACTGGCAGGAGATGCTTGGGAATAAGATCGGAAGGATAGCGCGCAGGCTCAGGGTGAGCGCGAAAGATGTCCTGCAGGGGATCCAATTCATTAAGCGGCAGCTTAATCCTTATCCGGGCAACAGCTTCAGACCACCATATCAGAGCGATTCCGACAGCCATGGCGCCGCGGTAAGACCGGATGTAATCGTGCGCAGGAGCGCGGCGGGCTATGAGATCGAAGTCGTGGGGACCGATCAGTATATTCTAAACATCAGCTCTACATATCGGCGGATGTATGAGGATATCAGAAACGGCGGCGCCAAGAAATACACCAAAGACGATAAGAAGCACATAATGGAGTTTGTGGAACGCGCCGATTTGTTTATCCGCAACATCAACCAGCGGCGCAGGACCCTGCGGCAGATCACAAAGACGATAGTTGAATATCAGCAGGGGTATCTCGAAACCACATCGAAAGCGTTCCTCAGACCGCTGACCCGCACCCGAATCGCGCGAATGTTGAACATGCATGAATCGACGGTCAGCCGGGCGACGGCGAATAAATACATTCAGCTACCGAGTGAAGAAGTAGTATCGTTCGATTTCTTCTTCGATGGATCGGTCTCGGTGAAGGACCTTATTGGCGAGCTCATCGCTTCGGAAGATAAGAAAAGCCCATTGAGCGATCAGCAGATCGCTAGCATTCTTCAGGAACGCGGCTACAATGTCGCCAGACGTACGGTTGTTAAATACCGCGAAGCCCAAAAAATCCTGTCGTCTCGCCAGCGCAGGCAGTAGAATGAGTGAATTTTGAATTTTTGATTCTTAATTTTGAATAGGCATGGGTGCGGGAGTCTGATCAGCATTGATAGTCTCTTTAGACGCGAAAGCCCGAAAGATAGAAATGATAGGGAATAGGGAATAGGGAGCAGGTATAGACTACCGCCGTACATGTATTCAAAATTCAAACTTAAGAATTAATCCATTCTCCCCCATTAAAGCCGAGCTTATTTTAAGCGCCGCCATCCCATGCGTGTAACCTTATTTCATTTCCTACGTCTTGATTTTATTGTAGTAGGGAACCTATAATCGTGGTACTCGCAATTAGGAGGAAAGAAATGAAGGCGGTCGTATGTGCAGTTATTCTCTGCCTTCTCGTGGTCTCTTCTGCTTTGGCAGCGGACGCCCCCAAGAAGGTGACGCTGGATGTGAAGAGCATGGCGATCAAGGATGTTGTTACCGAGATCTCCAAACAAGCCGGCGTAGCGGTAGTGCTCGATCCAAAAGCGCAGGGATCATTAACTGCGACTCTGAGTGATGCGGACCTAAGCCAGGTCCTGGATGTTCTTACTAAGTCTAATAATTTGACCTGGAAAAAGCTGCAGTTCGCAAAACCGCAGGATTCCAAGGTCTCCCTCGATCAGCTCAAGTCAGGCATTCTTGCTCTCGCGAGCATGCCGCTCGTTGGTCTCGCCGTCGAGGATCCCACAGGTAAGAGCAGCGCTGTTGTGGCTAAGGATATCCCCGGCGCTCCTGATACTTCCAAGCTCAGCTTGCCCGATGGTTATTCATGGACTACGGTCTATGTTGTTCTCGCTCCCGAGCCTGCTCCGGCGGATAAGGACAAAGTTGCGGCGCTTAGCAAGGCTGAAGCCGACAGAATTGCCCAATTGGCTAATATGACCCCGGAGGAGAGGAAGCAATTCTACACCAATCAGTGGATGGCGCAGCTTGGCTTGGCTCCCGAGGCGCGGCAGGCTCTAATGCGTGATCAGATGCAGGCGCTTTTCGGTCTCGACCCTCAATACCGCAATCAATTCATGCAGGATATGCGTGCTACGTTCCAGGGAATGAGAGGCCAGAACGGCGGCCCTGGCGGATGGCGCGGTCGCCTCAGAAATAACGGCAATTAACATCTGTCAGCTTTGGCAACAGGCCATGCAGGCCTGTTGCCTTCTTCCAGACTATCTACTTCCATGCCCCTGATTTAAACGCGTAAACCAGCCATGACTATGGCGCTTCAACGCTCGATTTCGTGCCGTATTACATAAAGGCACTGCTTGAAATGCCTTATTTCCTGTGTTAAAGTACCACAACGTTCATTCGCCCGCTGCTATACCATGGCATGGGCACAGGTTACGGAGGCAGCTATGGATTTCGGTGTTAAACAGGGCTCGCTTACCGAGGTGGAGTGCGATGTCCTGATAGTTAACCTTTTTGAAGGCTTAAAAGAGCCTGGCGGAGCGACCGGCGCTGTGGATAAAGCGCTTGGTGGAGCTATTACCAGCCGGATTGCCGAAGAGGAGTTCGAGGGTAAGCTCGGTGATATTCTGGTCGTTCGTCCTTGCGTTGAGTTCCCGGCAAAGAAAGTGCTTGTTGTCGGGCTTGGCAAGCAGGATGAGCTCGGTGTGCCGGAGATCATGCGAGCAGCCGCGGTTGCAGGCAGAAAATCGCGTGAGTTGAGAGCGAAGAATGTTGCGAGTGTGCTGCATGGCGCGGGCGCTGCCGGACTTTCACCGATGGATTGCTCGAGGGCGGTCGTGTTCGGTACCATGCTCGGAACCTATGAGTTCATCCATTGGAAAACGGAAAAGGCAAAAGAAAATTCTATCGAGATGTTCGAGATCGTTGAGCTCTCCGCTGAGAAATTCGATGAGATCGAGCGCGGGATAGAGGTTGCGAAGATAATCGGCGATGCCGTCATATTTACCCGCGACCTTGTAAATGAGCCATCCAATGTCGTAACCCCGACTTATCTTGCCGATCTTGCGCAGTCGATTGCCGGGGAAGGGAATATGCGGTGCAGGGTGATGGACCGTAAGGAGTTCGAGGCCGAGGGATTCGGGCTTTATGCGGCGGTTGCGCGCGGTGCGGCTGTTGAGCCTAAGTTTATCGAGATGAGATACGAGAGCCCCGGCGCGAAGAAGACGGTCGCAATCATTGGTAAGGGAATTACCTACGATACCGGCGGATATTCATTAAAATCGAGCGAGCACATGTATGGGATGAAGGACGATATGTCCGGTGCGGCTGCGGTCCTCGCCGCGATGCGCGCTTTGCCCCAATTTAAGCCCGAGGTAAACGTTATCGGCTTGATCCCCGCTACCGAGAACGCGATCGGCAACGTCGCCATTCATCCCGGCGATATATTCAAATCCTACAGCGGGAAGACTGTCGAAGTCACCAACACCGATGCGGAGGGGCGGCTTACTCTCGGCGACGCCGTGGCTTATGCGAACGAACTCGGAGCGGACGAGATTATCGACCTCGCCACCCTCACCGGCGCGTGCGTAACTGCTCTTGGCCGGGAAATATCAGGAATCTTCGGAACAAAGCAGGAGCTTGTCGATCAATTGATCGCCGCCGGCAGGTTGACCGGAGAGCAGATGTGGCAGCTTCCGCTTCATCTGGATTATAAGGAACACCTCAAAAGCGATGTAGCCGATCTCCGCAACGCCGAGAGGGGCGGCCCAGGCGCGATTCTCGGCGCGTTGTTCATTCACGCATTCGCAGATGATACGCCATGGGTCCATATCGACCTGTCTTCGACCGTGATCGATAAGGATGTGCACCTGGCTAAGAAGGGAAGCACAGGAATAGGCGCCGGCACGCTCATTCAATACTTGATGGGATATGCGAAGGGGTAATTTTGAGCTTTTGAATCTTAATTTTGAATAGGTATGGGTGCTGGAGTCTGATCAGCATTGATAGTCTCTTTAGACGCGAAAGCCCGAAAGATAGAAAGAATAGGGAATAGGTACAGACTACCACCCATGCCTATTCCCGATACACCAATGATAGAGCAATAGATTCTCCTTTCGCTATTTCTATCTTTCGGCCTTTCGCGTCAAAGAAGACTATAAACGCTGGCCTACAATGGGTAGGGATCTCCGAATCCCTACCCCAAAGCCGAATAGGCATGGGTGCGGGAGTCTAATTAGTGTTGATAGTCTCTTTAGACGCGAAAGCCCGAAAGATAGAAAGAATAGGTAACAGGTAATAGGTACAGATTACCACCCATACCTATTCCCGCTACACCAATGATAGAGCAATAGATTCTCCTTTCGCTATTTCTATCTTTCGACCTTTCGCGTCAAAGAAGATTATCACTGCTGATCAGACCACCACCGTACATGTATTCAAAATTAAAAATTCAAAATTGAGAATTCCTCCCCGTAAAGGAGTAGCCGCAATGCTGCATGAACACCTGAAGAAACTGGATGATATTCTCGATCCGGCACATATCGCTCAGTCCAAAACGCGGATGAAGGCTGCGCTGTTGTATAAACCTGTGGATCGGCTGCCGATTATGATCGAATGTCCGGTGCCGGGTTGGCCCACATTTTCTTATCGTGAAGGTTTCTACGACATGGAGAAGATGCTCTTAAATGAGCTCAGTCAGGTGTGGGTCGGTGCGCATGTTCGGGATGATCGCATGTATACGATCCGTGCGAACTACGGAGTCGGAATTGTTCCATCGATGTTTGGTTGTGAGATTGTGCTTACGGATGATAATGCGATGCCCTGGTGTTATCCAATAAGCGATAAGGTGGTGGATGAGGTGTTGGAATCGGGTGAGGTAGACATCGAAGCCGGGCTTGGGTCAAAGGTCGCTGAGACTATGCGGTTTTATCAGGATGTCCTCTCGGATTATGAGAATATCTCTCGCTGTGTAAATATTTATTGCTGCGATACCCAGGGGCCGTTCGATATTGCGCACCTTGTAATGGGACCCCGGATCTACACAGAAGTTTATGATAATCCTGATCGTGTCCATCGACTTCTTGAAATCACCTCGCAGACCTATATCCGCGTCACTCGCGCTCAAAAGGAGCTTACCGGCGAGGGGTACGATTGGAGTTACCATTCGCAGATGATGTCCAGGGGAGGTACCAGGCTCTGCGATGACACCGCCACCAACCTCTCCACGGCTTGCTATCGCGAGTTCCTTAAGGGCTATAATGAGCGCGTCCTGTGCGAGTTGGGTGGGGGATGGGTGCATTACTGTGGTGATGGCCGTCAAATCCGCTCGGAGGTTTTATCGACACGTGGAGCGTTAGGTATTAACTTCGGCAATCCCGAAATGCAGGATATAGCGGATATCTACGATGTGGCAAGTAAGGTTAAAATTCCGGTGCTGAGGTGGAGAGTTGACAAACTGCTGCCTGAGCATATCAAGACGGGGATTACCTTGACCAGCGGCGCGAGAAACCTTGAATCAGCCAGGAAAATGCTAAATACTTGAATTTATGCTCCGTGAATTATCCCGTTTGCCATGCCCAGCAGGTCATCGGCGCCGACCAGCCGCAGCACTCGTTCCGCTGCTTTACTGCAGCTCACTATCCGGGCATGCTGGGACTTTTCCCTCATTCGTCCCCAGACCTTCATCAACATTTTTATACCTTCACTGTCAAGAAGCGTCACCTTACTCAGATCGAGCAGCAGATCAGTTTCACACCGTTCCGTTACCTGCTCCAGCTTAGAGATGAGATCGAGCGAAGCAGCGTAATCCACCTCTCCCGCAAACCTGATCGTCCAACCACCCGGCTCTTCGGCTACATCGACGTTAAAGTAGGGCGCATCCATTCAGACTTTCACCATTCCGTGGTTTTGATGTTTTGACCCGCGCCATAACGCGTAAGTATTACCACCGAAATGGCCGCGGTAAACCTCAAGTCAGGCAAGGATTTAGCCTAAAATTGAGTTAGGCTGCTATTAAGCAATTGCGGAGTTGCATTAATGAGTTATTTATAGTATAAAAGATGAGCTTTGGCTCGATTCTTGCAGAGCTTATTCATGGCTAAAAGCTCGCGGCATCTCAACCGCGAGCCTATGTGCTAAGAGACGAACGATATTGAACAATAAGGTGCTGATGTGATGAACAAGGGATGGAGTATTGCCTGCAGTGCAGTTATTCTGACGGTTCTGATTATGGTTGGGAGCTGTGTTCAGGCTGCGCCTAAACCAGTTTATTTCGCCCAGGACGACTTTGTGCTGACCTACGGTGCATTGGGTAACCCCCTTGCCGTCGGCACGAATATCGATGCAGGCGGGCGATTATTGGACTGGGGCGCAGACAAGATTCTATGCTGGTTCACACTTACCGGCCAAGCCAGCGCTCCCGGTCAGGTTGTGGGCGGCGAATCTGTGCTTAATATGGATCAGGGCACGCTCACCATTACGACCATGCGTAATGGAGGCGGCACCGTCCTGTGGCAGGGCAGCGTAAATTCGCTGCAGTTCAAGTCGCATGTAAACCCGGCTGAGAACTATAATGCCAGCAACTACAGCCGTCCGGCTTACGAAAGCCAGGCTTCACAGTATTTGAGCGTAGGCAACGGCATCTTCACCCGAACCGGTGGTTCATGGACTGATCCGAAAATGACTATGGACTGGTTTGGGAGCTACAATTGGAACTATGACGGCGATACACCGCAGACCAGCAGCTATGCCACGGGTAACCTTCAAGGCAAGCTCGTGGTACCTGAACCTGGCAGCATTATCGCACTGATCTGTGGAAGTGTTGGTCTCATCGGCGCCGCCATGAGAAAACGCTCCCGCTAACAACTCTGGTAGGTTGGTAGGATCGCAGAGGCGCTCTGTGTATGCAGGGCGCCTTAATGCCGTACATGGTATACTCTGGTTATCTTGCAGAGCTTATAGTGAGGTTATATAATAAGTCCTGCAGGTCAACCCCGCGTGAACGCTAACCTAAAGGAAGCAGTTATGGCTACGAAAGAATTTCCGCTTATTCCTCAGGCTGTTGAGCCGGTCGAGACGAACTACCGCCGTATCGTGACGAAGATCCCTGTCCCTGAATCGATTCCGATACTCGAGCAGATGCGCGCGTCGGAGCCAAGGTCGATGGGCGGACAGCCCCCGATCTTGTGGGATAGTGGCGAGGGTGTCCTTCTTCGCGATCCCTATGGTAACCAGTGGATTGATTTCAGCGCGGGAGTTTTGGTAACGGCTGTCGGGCATGGTCATCCGCGGATTGTAAATGCAATAAAAGAAATGGCCGGCGAGCATATCTATCATGCCTACTGCTTCCCGACTCAAATCAGGGCGAAATTGGCTAATAAGATCAAAAGTCTGCTTCCGGCGCCTCTTTCCCGCGTATTTCTCCTCACTACCGGCGCGGAATCGACTGAGTGCGCAATTAAGCTCGCGCGGACCCAGGGTATTAAAGTCGGCGGAGAAAAGAAGAGAGTATTCGTCAGTTTTGAAAACGGGTTCCACGGACGGACGATGGGCAGCCAGCTGGCGGGCGGCAGTTCGGGGTTGAAGTCCTGGCTTGGTGGTGAAAACCCTGATTTCGTGCAGGTTCCGTTCCCCGACGGCTTCCGATGTTCGGATACCTCGTTTGACGTGTTTATACGAACGCTCCAGGAGAAGAGCGTCGATCCCGATACGGTGTGCGGTGTGATGGGAGAAACCTACCAGGGCTGTAATGCCTGCCTTATGCCTGCGGCTTATGCTCAGGCTCTGCGCAAGTGGTGTAATGAGCATGGAGCTGTGTTGATCTTCGATGAGGTGCAGGCAGGATTCGGCCGCACGGGGACGCTCTTTGGGTTCGAGCATTACGGTGTTGTGCCTGACCTTGCGTGCTTCGGCAAGGGTGTTTCCGGTGGCATGCCTCTTTCCGTGGTTGTTGGGACAGAGGAGCTTATGAGCCTTTATGGTCCGGGCGAGATGACCTCCACGCACTCGGCGAATACGATCTGCGCTGCTGCCGCGCTTGCGAATATCGAGGTGATCCTAGAGGAGAACCTGATAGATAACGCAAAGCGCCTCGAGCCTGTGCTGTTAAATGCCGGCAAGGAGATGATGGCGGCGTCAAAGGGGCATATCGGTCGAGCTGATGGAGCAGGGCTTGTGATAGCGCTTCAGTTCGTCGAGCCCGGTACTACCAATCCCGATCCCGAAGCTGCGTTCGATGTTGTGAAGAAGTCGATCGAGCGCGGGGTGATGCTGTTCGCGCCGGTGGGTGTCGGCGGAGGAGCTATTAAAATAAACCCACCGCTGATAATTACCGAAGATGCTCTCCGCGAGGGGTTGGATGTTATCATGGGAATTATTCGGGAGAAATATTCCGAATAGTAGGGTTCGATAATCGCAGAAATATCAGATAGTTATTCGTAAACGCCCTGCCTGATACATCAGGCAGGGCGTTGTTTTTTGTATGTGTGTAAGCTCGTCTGTATTGACAAAATTCCTGCATCCTGTATTATGAATCAAGCATACATATTGAGGCCAGCAATATGCCTTGCATCTCTGAAAATCCCAGCCCAATGGTCTCTGTCGTTATTGCGGCCTATGGCAGCGCGGAGTATCTCAATTGCGCGATCAGGAGCGTGCTGGAGCAATCTTACAAAGATTATGAGTTAATTGTAGTCGATGATTGCTCAGCCCCCGAGATCGTGGCTGGTTATCAGATCCCCAAAAGTGCCACGTTTATCAGTCATGAAAAGCGCCGGGGGTGCGGTGCGGCGGGTAGAAACACGGGCATAGCAGCCGCCAAGGGTAAATATGTTGCGTTTCTTGATGTCGATGATGCGTGGTTTCCGCATAAGCTGCAGGCTCAGGTAGATCTGCTCGAATCCAATCCGCACGCGGGGCTGGCATACTGCCAACATGTGCTGGCTGATAAAGATCTGCGGCCGTTAGCTCATCAGGACAAGCCAAGGATCATTTCGAAAGAGCCGCTGCGGCAGATGATCATCGGCTGCTTTATTCACGCGCCGTCGACGGTTATGATGCGCCGGGATGTGCTGTTGGAGCTTGGGGGGTTTGATACCGGCGTTATCGCTAACGATTGGGACTTGTGGATTCGCACGTCAGCTGGATACCCCCTCGTAAGCGACCCAAACCCAGGCACTATTTATCGAATTCACCCTCAACAGATGTCCGTGAACAGGGTGAGGATGCACGACGGTACTATCGCTGTGCTCGAAAAGACGCTTTTATGGGCGCAAACCGAGCACCCTGAGCTTGTAAAGCTCATTAAAGCAAGGATATGCCGTGTCCTGCGAAGGCAATCTCTTGCGCAGATGCAGAGCAGGAACGGGTCTGATGCTGTTCGATCGCTGCGCAAAGCTGTCCGCATCTGGCCGTGGAACCCGCGCACTTACGGCCTGCTCGCGCGGGCCTGTCTTGGCTGTGCAACCGCCGGCCTGAGGAGGTAATACAGATTGGATATCCGCCTGTTTAGACCGAACGTTCGCGAAGCTGCTGTTACAGCGGTGGCGGATGTGCTCCGGTCCGGCTGGATTGGACTGGGCCCGAAGACCCGGGAATTTGAACGAGCCTTTGCTGAATATGTCGGCGCCGGCTCCTGCGTGGCAGTTAATAGCTGTACGGCGGCGCTCCATCTCGCCCTCCGGGTTCTCGATATACCACGAGGTTCGGAAGTGATAACGACAGCGAACACATTCATTGCGACCAACCACGTCATTCTCTACGAGCAGCTTCGACCTGTGTTCGCGGATATCGACCCACGCACAGGCAATCTCGATCCGGCTTCGGTAGAGTCGCGCATTACCCCCGCCACGGGCGCTATTATGCTGATGCACTACGGCGGTTATCCGTGTGATCTCGATGAGTTTTATGCTCTGAGCGAAAGGCATGGGATTCCCATAATCGAGGACTGCGCGCATGCATGCGGTTCGACCTATCGTGGGCGCAAGATCGGCAGCCACAAGAGCCTGCAGGCGTTTTCTTTTGACGCTACTAAGAATTTAACCACGGGAGACGGCGGCGCTGTCACATCGGCATCGCCTGATTATGAAGATCGTCTCCGCCGGCTGCGCTATCTGGGTATGGACCGCGATTCATTCCGCAGATACGCAGGTAATGGCAGCCGCGCCGAGTATCACGTCCATGAAGTCGGCTTCCGCTACCACATGAGCGATATGCAGGCTGCCATAGGGCTCGCTCAACTAGGTTTTCTAATGCAGGATAACGCGCGGCGTGGGGAGATTCACGCGCTGTATGCATCGCTGCTTGCGGATGTGACCGGTATTAAGTTGCTGGAACGCTCGGATGATCGCACCAGCGCCAATTTCCTTTTTTGCTTACTCGCTGAAAATAGAGATGCCCTTGCTGCGAAGCTGGCGGAAAACGGGATCGGAACCGCAGTTCATTTCAATCGCAATGACGCATACACGATGTATGAAGGATATGACCTGCCCTCTACCGAGTATTTCTGCTCCCGCGCTTTATCGCTGCCCATGCATACGGCGCTGACAGATGATGAAATTGAGTTCGTATGCCGCCTTATAAAGGAGGGCTGGTAGTGGGCAAGCCCCTTGTGATCCTCGGCACTCACTGGCTTGCGGAGGAGATGCATGACCTGATCTCTGAAATGCCGGAGTGGAAGGTCGAGGCGTTTGTCGAGAATATGGATCCCGAGCGCTGCAAGCTGACTATCGATGGCTTGCCTGTTGTTTGGGTCGATGAGCTTAAGAGGCTTGCAACGACTCATCTGGCGATCTGTGCTCTGGGTTCTACACAGCGCAGCCGTTTTATCGAATATGCCCGTGAGCTGGGGATGAACTTCGCCACTATCGTTCACCCGAGCGCCCGTGTCAGTTCGAGGGCTGTTCTCGGTGAGGGATGCTTCGTGAGCACGCAGTCAGTGGTATCCACGAAGACCGTGCTCGGAAATCATGTATTTATAAATCGTGGGGTGTTGATTGGGCACCATGTGCGGATCGGGGACTACGCCAGCATACAATGTGGGGTAAACATCGCGGGTCTTACGAATATCGGCGAGAGGTGCTGGATCGGTATGAGCTCAGTTATTCTCGACAGGGTAACTATAGGCTCCGGTAGTGTTGTTGGCGCGGGAGCGGTGGTTACGAAGGATGTGCCGGAGGCTGTCCAGGTTCTGGGGGTACCGGCTCAGATTGTGAAAACGCAGGTGGAGGCAAAATAAGATGGGTTTTTCGGATAAACTAATAATAAACGCGGCTATAACCGGCATGGTGCCTACCAAGGCTGATAATCCCAATGTGCCGGTTTCTCCTGATGAGATAATTGCCGATGTGCGTCGGTGCGTGAATGCAGGGGCTGCGATAGTCCACCTGCATGCCCGCGACGAAGCTGGCCAACCCACCTACCAAAAAGCTATTTACCGGCAGATCCTGCGCGGAATTCGCGAACAGTGCCCGGATGTAATATTATGCGTTTCAACGAGCGGGCGGATTTTCAAATCGTTCGAGGAGCGCTCGGAGGTATTGGAGCTCGATGATCCCGCGCCTGAGATGGCATCGCTCACCTTGGGCTCGATGAACTTTGCGCGCACCGAATCAGTTAATAGTCCCGATATGATCAAGGCGCTCGCGAAGAAGATGAATGAGATGAATATAGTGCCGGAGTGGGAATGCTTCGACCTTGGGATGGTGGATTTTTCTCATTATCTCGTCGATCATAACATCCTCAAGCCGCCATTTTATTGCAACTTGCTGTTCGGTTCGCTAGGGACTCTGAGCGCTACCGCATTTAATCTGGCGACGGCTGTGCGCGCGCTTCCAGGGGGTGTGACGTGGGCAGCCGCCGGAATAGGACGCTTCCAATTCCAGATAAATGCTATGGCGATTACGATGGGCGGGCATGTGCGCGTGGGCCTCGAAGACAACCTGTGGATGGATGATGAACGGACACGCCAGGCGACAAACGCCGAACTGATCGAAAGGCTTGTTACCCTTGCGTGGGCTGCCGGGCGGGAGATAGCGAGTCCTGAGGAAGCTCGCGCGATGATCGGTCTGCCTGGAAGAATCGCTCCGGTGATCGATTCATCATCCGTGGCGGCACTGGTGAGCGGTATAATGACCGCGCAGCCGGCATAGCTGCTGGTTATCGTGGGAGTTGCTTTTCCAGGGTTAGAGTAGCGGAGCCGTCGCTGAAGTCGTAGTGGACTCTGTCCATCACAATCTTCATAAAATAGATTCCCATGCCTCCTTCCGCGGCTGTTTCGGAGTTGGGTATCGGAATCGACTCAGGATCGAAGGTTTTACTGGGATACTTGATTGTAACGATCAGCCGCCCGCTATCATCTCTGCATTGAACTTCGATATAGTCACAATCACTCGCCCCATGCCTCACCGCGTTCGATATAGCTTCGCCGATAGCGAGCTTTATATCATCGAGCGCTAATATGTCAAATCCCATCTTCTCGGCAAAGGCATATACATTGTCTCTCGCTTCTCTGCATGCGCTTTTTGTTGCTTCCAGTTTGAACGAATATGGTTCCGGTGTTTCGACGGCTGTCGATACCGGAGCCTGGACTGTGGTGGGGGGATCGGTTATCATAAACAGGTGCTTGAACCCTGAGATACTGAGCATCTTGTCGAGGTATGGCGTCATGGAGACGATGCTGAGGCTGCAGCCCATTTTCTGTCCATCAAGAGCGGCTTTTACTAATATCCTGAGCCCACTGCTATCGACGAAGTCCAGTTCATCCAGAGCCAGATGCAGGCTCGAATCGCATTTTTTAAAGGTGCTTCTGATGACTGAATCGAGACCTTCGCAGTTCTCATAATCCAGTTCGCCAGTGGCGCGAATGACTGGGGGGATGCTATCTTCAATTGTGAGGTGTAATCTGTCTTCCATCAGCCTAAAGCGCGTATCGAAATTACGTATACATTATATCACAATCTCAGCAAACAATGCGAGTGGGTATTAGTAATACGCCTGCCTGAATCGACTCATACCCAGCGCGTCCTTATATTATAAAACGATATCTTATCCCCGGATCGAGCTATATCTTTCTACAGCAGCGTTTATACTATTTATTCGAGACGCAGCAGTTGAGTCCTGGTTGCGGAAAAGTTCAGTCTTGCTAAATTGTAGAGCAAAATGGCGCAACTGCCTCATCTAATACCTCAACAGTATACCCGCATTTAACTCAAAGTATATAGCTGAATGCAGGAAAGCAGAGTATAATCGCTTAACCCAACCCTAACAACTACAATTGGCATAGGGAGGCTGATATGAAAGTTCTCAGGCTGCACAAGCCTTTTGATATGCAGTTTTCCGATGAGCCGATACCGGAGATTGCGCCGGATGAAGTGCTTATCCGGGTGGGATCGGTCGGGGTGTGCGCATCGGATGTTCACTACTACCGCGAAGGCCGCATTGGCGATCAGGTAGTAACTGCCCCGATTGCTATGGGGCATGAATTCTCCGGCACGGTGGTAAAGGTCGGAGAGCGCGTGAAGAGCCTTAAGGAGGGCATGAGGGTTGCGGTCGAGCCGGGGAAACCGTGTAAGCAGTGCCCGGCATGCATACAGGGGTATACAAACCTCTGTCCGAATGTCATTTTCTTCGGAACCCCACCCGTTGATGGCTGTCTTAAGGAATATGTTGCCTGGCCTGCGGAGCTCTGCATTCCCGTGTCGGATAAAATGAGCCTCGACGAAGCCGCAATGATCGAGCCGATTGCTGTGGGTGTTTATGCCGTGGAAATGATGGAGTTTACGGGTGGCGAAAAAGTGGCGATACTCGGAGCGGGAGCAATCGGTCTTTCGGTCCTCCAGGCTGCCTGTGCAGCGGGAGCAGGGAAACTCTATATCACTGATCCTATTAAGGAAAGGCGCGATGTCGCGGCGAAGCTCGGAGCCGATATCGTTCTTGAACCCGGCGGTTCTACCGAAAACATAGTTGAAGAAACGGATGGGGGAGTGGATATCGCATTCGAATGCGCGGGAATGCCGGAATCGATCCGGCAGACCACCGAGGTTATCCGCCCGCGTGGTCGTATCGCGATTGTTGGAATTCCCGAAGAGGACTCTTACGTGTTTCACGGCAGCCTTTCGAGAAAGCGCGAAGCTAATGTGCAATTCGTCCGCCGCAGCAGGGGCGTTTCCGAGAAGAGCGTGAAGATGGTCGAAGATGGTGATATTGATGCTGCCTCTCTCGCTACGCACTGCTTCCCGTTCGACCAGGCGGAAGACGCATTCAAGCTTGCAATGGAAAAGACAGGCGGCGTCATCCGCGCGGTGATAAGGGTGAGTTGAGAGAAGAGTAGACCAGAGATAGAGGTGACCGGATATTGTCTGATAACATGTACGATATAGTCATAATCGGTGGAGGACCGGCGGGATTGAGCTGCGCTATCTATGCATCGCGCGGAAATCTTTCCACGATAATTCTTGATCGGGCTTCCACCGCGGGCGCGCTCGCGTATGCGTCCAAAATAGCCAATTATCCTGGTTTACGCGAATCGTTGACCGGCGCTGAGCTTCTCAATATTATGCGTGAGCAGGCGCTGGGGTTTGGAGCGATTTATCGCAAGACGGCTGTCCAGGCGGTCGATTTCAATTCCGATCCCAGAGTCGTCTATACTACTGACGGCATCTACTCCGCTCGCGCGATTGTGATAGCTACCGGCTCGCGGGGCAGGGCTGAGAAGATTGAGGGTGAAGAAGAATATCTGGGTAAAGGCGTAAGCTATTGTGCGACCTGCGATGCGGCATTCTATAAGGACAGGGTGGTCGGGGTGGTCGGCTGCGATGAGGTTGCGCTGGAAGAGGCGCTCTTTCTCGCACGTTTTGCCCGACTGGTCCATTTTATTTGTCCGAAAAGTAAGCTCTCGGGCCCTGCCAACCTTATAGAAGAGATAAACACCGCGCAGAATATCGTGGTTAATGCCCCTCTGAAAGCCGTTCGTATTGTGGGGGAGCAGTTCGTCACGGGCATACATGTGCGCGGAAGAGGCGGTGAAGAAAGAATCATTCCTCTCGACGGTGTCTTTATGCTCCTGACCGGCAATGCCCCAATTACCGACTTCCTTAACGGATCGCTGGAACTGACTCCACAGGGCTGCGTGGTGGTGGGGTGCAATTGCGAGACCAGCATTCCTGGCGTATACGCTGTCGGCGATGTCACGTGTATCCATCCTAACCAGGCGATTATCGCGGCCGGTGAAGGAGTAATCGCGGCGATGGCTATCGACCGCTATATCCACGGCAGATCTCACGTAAAAGTAGACTATTCTTGATAACAAATGAATATGCAAGTGCGTGGATCGGTCCGGCCGGAACTTCATCCGTCTTGTAAGCGTAGCAGAATCTGTGACTCGCGCATAAGTTAGTTTAGAAGCTCTGCAACATGGGTACTGTGAAGCGGGCAGGAATAAAGTGCGCATGTCGCTAATATAGGCTTGTACCACCTAATGAGTTTCATACAACGATGTGACGTAATGCCAGATCAGATTGTGCGTGAAACATTCTGCCATATTGTCACTATACTACCTGAAACTCAGTAGATCAACTCTAAGGAGCATACACACAATATGAGAAAAGCCGCCTTTGTGGTTGCGGGGCTTGCAGCTGTGGCGATTGTAATTGCCGGCTGTGGCTCAAAGACTGCCAGTCTTCCCTCGTCCGTGGCTACGGTTGATGGAACTAAAATCTCGTCTGAAAGGTACTATCAGGCACTCAGCCTGTCGTTTGGCCGCCAGATACTGAAGCCTCTGCTTGAGGAGCAGGTTCTATTGAACTGGGCGAAGAAAGAAAACGTCCCGGTCACCGACGAGCAGATCGATAAGCAGATCGAGGCGCTCAAGCGTGATGGCAACTATGACGATCAGGTTAAAGCCCTCGGTGGCGAGCAGATGGTAAAGGACAGCATCCGCGCAATTCAAGCGAGATGCAACCTTGCGAAGAAGTTCACTAAGACTACCGATACGGAGCTGGAACAAGTTTATAACAGTCCCACCGTTCACTCGCGCTATGTCCATGGCCCGCGCACGCAGGTCCAGCTTATCATCAATACGAACTCAGCCGAGATCGACGCCGCCGAGAAGGAACTGAAATCGGGCACTGGTTTCGACGAAGTAGCCGCAAAGCACAACGACAAGCAGTTCTCAATGAGCGGTCCGATCAAGCTCTGGGTATTCAAAGATCAACCCGTTCTGCCGGCTGATATTTACAAAGCGGCTGAATCTCTCAAGGTAGGCGAATACAGCAAGCCATTCCTGTTCTCACTGCCTCAGTCACCCACCATGCACGCTGTGCTGAAAGTCCTTGCTACCGGACCTAAATCCGATCTGAAGTTCAAGGATGTCAAGGACGAGCTCGCGAACACGGTTGCGCTGCAGAAGGCTCAGATGGATCCCAGCTTTGAGAAGAAGTTCGAAGAGCAGAAGAAGAATGCCAACATCACTGTCGATATTCCGCAGCTCAAGGATGTGGTCCAAGACTTCAAGAATCCGACTCCGCCTATGATGGGTATGCCGATGATGGCTCCGAATGTGAAGCCCGGTAAGGCTCCCGCCACGGCTGCAAAGCCCGCGAAGCCCTAACCATCTCACGGATCTGGAATAAAGCTATAAACCAAGCCGCCGGTGAATTACATCTCCCGGCGGCTTTTTTTGCAGGCAGCCACGGCGTCGGGGAGGGTTGGATGGGTCGATGGTTTGATGGTTGGGGAAAGCACGATGGTCCGGGATTTGTAATCCCGGGCCAGATACGAGCGGGTTTGTAACCCGCACCTTTTTTATCTGCAGCATCATAACCTGTCATTCCCGCGAAGTCGGGAATCCAGTGTGCAGCAGCGTAAGTTTCGAGATTTCCGGGTTGGGGTGGAGGATTAGTGGTGATAAAGTAACTCTGTTCCCCAACCCTCAAATCCGAAACACCATAGATATGATCTGCAGTGGCAGCTAATGTTATACCTTCACAGCTTGCATATCGGTACAGACTATTTCCTCTCCCCCAGGAGAGGGAGCACTCTGTGCCACATTCCAGGCTTCCTGGATTCCGCCTCCGCGGGAATGACAGTATATACAGGAATGACAGGATTGCTGCAATGACAGTAATTACTGCCTGTAAGATAATGAAGACTACCAGTAATATCACTGACAGCTGAAAGCTGTTAGCTAAAAAGACAGCTAAAACAGCCCGTAGATTTCACCTTCCGGCGTCATTCCGATCTTTGTTGCTGCGGGGGTTTTTGGCAGACCGGGCATGGTCATTATGCTGCCTGCGTAGATTACCACAAACCCAGCGCCTGCGCTTACTTTTGCCTCGCGGATGTTGATCGAGAAGTTGCGCGGGCGGCCGTAGAGCTTCGGTTCATCGGAGAGAGAGTTCTGAGTCTTAGCGATGCAGATGGGCAAATTTCCGAAACCGAGCGATTCTATCTGATCGATCTGCTTTTCCGCCTGTGGGCTGAATTCAGCTCCGTCGGCTCCGTAAAACTTACGCGCGACAATGCTTACTTTCTCCCTGATCGGTATATCGAGCGGATAAGCCGGGGCGAAATTCGACGGTTTCTCGCTCGCTTTCAACACCAGTTCGGCAAGCTCGGTTCCGCCTGCGCCTCCGCGAGCCCACACATCCGAAAGCGCCCATTTTACACCCATCGCCTCGCATCGTTCAGATAGCGCCGCAATCTCTTCTTCGGTGTCCGTGGGGAATTTGTTGATCGCAGCAATCGGCTCAAGCCCGACTATGCGCACGTTCTCGCAGTGCTTTTCGAGGTTTTCGATGCCTTTGATTACCGCCTTGGGATTGCTCGCGGTTAATTCCGCAAGTGGAACTCCACCATGCATCTTCAAAGCGCGAATCGTGGCGACCACGACCGCTGTTACGGGCTTGAGATCAGCCACGCGGCACTTGATATCGAAGAACTTCTCCGCTCCGAGGTCGCTGCCGAACCCTGCCTCCGTGACCACATAATCCGCCAGTTTAAGAGCTGTGCGAGTGGCGATGACCGAGTTACATCCGTGCGCGATGTTTCCGAACGGGCCGCCGTGAACGAACGCGGGAGTTCCTTCGAGGGTTTGCACGAGATTTGGCATAATCGCGTCTTTAAGGACGGCCGCCATAGCTCCGCTTGCCTGCAGGTCCTTAGCTGTAATCGGCTTGCCGGATTTATCGAACGCTGTAATTATACGTGAGAGCCTGTCCTCGAGGTCAGTGCGGTCGCTTGTAAGACACAGCAGCGCCATCACTTCCGATGCCGTTGTGATATCGAACCCGGACTGGCGTGGGATCCCGTTCACCTTGCCCCCGAGCCCGATAACGATATCGCGCAAAGCGCGTTCGTTCATATCCATCACGCGCTTCCAGGTGATCGAAAACATATCGATACCGAGTTCGTTACCCTGATAAAGTGAATTATCGAGCATAGCCGCGAGCAGGTTATGAGCCGCGGTGATCGCATGGAAGTCGCCGGTGAAGTGCAGGTTGATATCCGCCATCGGAACTACCTGCGCGTAGCCTCCGCCCGCCGCGCCTCCCTTTACTCCGAAACAGGGGCCGAGCGAGGGTTCGCGGATCGCAATGCATGTTTTTCTGCCGAGTTTACGCAGGGCGTCACCGAGACCGACCGTGGTCGTAGTCTTGCCTTCTCCAGCTGGGGTAGGGGTGATAGCTGTGACAAGGATCAACTTACCGTCGGGATTCAAGCTGTAACGCTCGATAGCATCGAGCGATATTTTAGCCTTATCGCGTCCATAGAAGATCAGGTCGTCTTCAATAAGACCGAGTTTCGCGGCTATATTCTTTATATGATCAAGCTTGGCTTGCTGAGCTATTTCGACATCGGATAACATGCATTGGGCTCCTGAATTAGAGTGGTTAATCGGCAATTAGAGTATAGACGGCAGGGCGGGTGAACGAAACGTTGGCTTTAATCGCGGAAGCAAGTACGTCCACCTAATGAATTTTACATAGCAATGCGCGTACTGGCAGATCAGATTGTGTGCGAAACCTTCTGCCAGATTGCCACTACACTACCTGAAACTCAGAAAAGGTTGCCCCACGCACGTTGGCGATGCTTCTCGCTAATTCTCGTTCACCCGCCCCACATTTTAATGCTTAACGGTAGTTTCTTTCTCTTCTTCTTTAAGGTCTTTCCCCCACGACCAGCCTTCGATCTTACCAGCCATCATGTTCAGCCAGGCGCTGGTGTCTTCGAAGCGTCTGTCGACGGGGATGTGATACTTTTTCAGTTTCTGCTGTCTTCCCAGTTTCTTCGCGCGTTCATTGATCAGCCACCAGATGCAGTGGCGCTCGGGATAGACTTCACAGTGACCATCGGGCCTTGTGCCTCCGCAGGGACCATTGCGGATCTGCTTCGGGCAGCGCATGCAGCACGTGAACGCGTTATAGCTAAGCACGCACTGTCCGCAGTTCTGGCATCTGAACACCGGTTTCTTAACGGCATTTTCGGCTAACAGAACGCATTTATACAGAGTAGAATGTTTCTCGCAAAAGCCGGCCACACCTTCGGTAAGCTTACTCATGCTTCTACCCCGCTTGCTTTCGGCGCCGCGCCGGCTTTTTTTACCTCCGGTGGGAGTTCAGCGTCAGAAATGGAGGTAAGATTATCCTGCATACGCGGTTTCGGGCGCGGGAGGAGCCCCGCTTCTTCGACCAGCCTCGGGGTGATCGATTCCCACATCACCGGCATTATGTGTATGCCCTTTATGCCCTCGACCTCCCTCAGGCGCTTCATCGTCTCCACACAGATCGCCATTCCCTCTTCCTTGGGATCAGTCGCGGACTCCATTCTCTTTATATATTCGTCCGCAACGCTCATCCCCGGCACGCTCTCTTTCATGTAAATGAGCGCCTTGGCCGATTTCACCGGCATTACTCCAGCCAGGATATACACCTGTTCGTCGTAACCCTCATCGCGCACCGCTTTTATCCATCGTTCGAAGCGAGGGAAGTCGAACACGGGCTGTGTCTGGATGAAATGAGCGCCGGCGGCTATCTTTTTACCCAACCGCATAATGCGCATAGCGAACGGCTCGGCGAACGGGTTCGCCGCTCCTCCGATGAACATCCGCGGCGGAGCTTTCATCTCCTCACCGCACTGGAACCTGCCCGCGTTCATATCGGAAACCATTCGAATGAGCTGGACTGAATCGAGGTCGAAGACGCCTTTCGCGCCGGGGTGGTTGCCGAAGGACATATAGTCGCCGGTCAGGCAGAGGATATTGCGCACTCCGGCTGAATATGCGCCGAGTATATCTGATTGCTGCGCGAGACGGTTGCGGTCGCGGCAGGTCATTTGCATAATCGGCTCAACTCCGCCTTCGAGCGCGAACACGCTCGACATAACCGAGCTCATCCTTGCGATAGCGGTCTGGTTATCCGTAAGGTTCACCGCATCGACCGTGTTCCTGAAGTAATCGCTCTTCCTCAGAATAGCGTCTTTATCCGCTCCCTGCGGTGGGCTCATCTCGCCGCAAACGACGAAATGTCCCTCCCGCAGAAGCGATTCAAGATTGCTTTCAGTCGTCATGTCGATAGCCCTCTAACAACAAGGGTAGCAAATATCAATCCCTAACTTTGAGTTCTGAACTATGAATAACTATCGCTGCGCCACTTATCCCATTATTCAAAATCAAGAATTCAAGACTCAAAATTATCCATTCTTACAGCCCTTCGAACGCTCCTTCACGAGACTTGGTTATGTAATTCATCGAATACTCGTCCTTGCCAAGGAGCGCTTCGGTTGCGTATATCAAAGCCATAAGGTAACGGTCGTTCGGGTCGATAATCCCGGCATCGAGGCCTTTACCCAGCGCCAGGATCGTCATCGCCTGGTTCAGGAGTTTCCGGGCGGGCATCCCATGAGAAACGTTGCTTATGCCCGCTATGGTGTGAACCCCGGGATATTCGGCCATTATCTTCTCGATAATATCGAGCATCGCGACCGCCACATCGCTCCCGGTTCCTATTGGGAATGTGAGCGGATCGACGTAGATATTATCGATTGCAACTCCGTCCGCCGTCATTTTATCTACCAGCGCGCGCGCCACCGAAAGACGCTTCTCCGCATCCTGCTGGATCCCCGTGTCATCCATCGATAACGCGATCACTTTGGCTCCATACTTTAATACGTAGGGAAGCACGTTTGCGTAGCGCCCGGATTCAGCGGTGATGGAATTTATCAGTGGTTGACCGCGATCGGTGTTGTAAGCTGCGAGAGCTCGTTCGAGAGCGGCGGGGTTTGGAGTATCGAATGAAACAGGCGCGTCGACAGCGTCCTGAACGACCTGTGTGAGCCACTCCAGCGCTTCGGGCTCGCCTGAAGTGAGCGTGCCTGCGTTGATGTCGATATAGGTTGCTCCCGCTTCAAACTGCTTTCTAGCGAGATCGGCAATAAAACCGGCGTCGCGGCTCACAACTGCATTTTCGATGACCGGTTCGCCCTTTACTTTACGGCTGGTGTTGATCCTTTCACCAACAATCAGCAAGTCAGTTACCCCCTTATAAAAAGAGTGAGATGGCCGCTTCGCGACCATCCCTAATACAGAAAAGAGAGGTTGGTAACGTGACTATCCCACAATGGGGACCCGTCGGCTACCGCGCGCAACTGAAATACGCGCGCAAATAACCATACTTATTCTATCTCTTCCAGTCAAGTGGGTCTGGAGTTTTCGTGCGAATATTTTGGTAGTATCGTGCGCATGAATGGTAAAATGGTGCTGTAATTGGAATCTGGTGCGATCTGGTAAGTGTTTGTGGTCTGGTAAGATGAACTGGTTAACGCCCGATAGGCCTGTGCGACCTTCGGTATTCACCGGGTGTGCGGCCGGTGTATTTCTGGAAGACTTTTGTGAAGTAGCTCTGGTCGGAAAATCCACAATCCAGGCAGATTTGGATGAGGCTCTTTTCGGTCCGAACCAGCAGCTCTCGAGCCTTGTCCACGCGCATTCTCGCAAGAAGCTCGGTAAACGATTGCCCGAATGTCTGCTTTACGACCCGGCTGAAGTGGGAAGGCGAGAGGCACGCCACATCGGCAACCTCATCGCGTGATATGTCCTCGGTCAGGTGTTCTTCCATATATTTTACAGCCGCGCTGAGCAGCACCGTGCTCGGATATTGCCTGTTGGAGGTGATCGCGTCCATCATCCGTTCAAGCATCGATACCAGCCACGCGCACAGCTCTTCTTCGGTGTCTATCTTCGCCAAATCGGCTACCGATGAAAAATTAACACCGAGCAGCTCGCTTGGGTCTCCTCCGGCTTCGACCGCGCTTCGGGACATGGTCACGATAAGCTCGAGGATGAAGCTCTTCAGAAGGGTGGGGCGCTCGCGTCCGAGGTAATAAATGCCGACAAGCACCCTGTTCAGAATTTCTCTGGCTGCATGCCTGTCACCGCGCTTGATTGCGGAGATGAGCGCGGGCTCTTCTACAAGGTAAAGGTCGCGGATCGACTGGTAATTCTGTTCCTTTGCCTCATGGATCGCTTTTGCACGCTCAGATTCCCGTTTAGCTTCGATCCTGCGAAGCTCGAGCAGAGCGGCGTTGGTGATATTAGCTTCTTCGACCATTGTCAGAAGATCGGATGCGGCTCTGCTGATACCGGCGGGTGAGAGAGTATCATTCGGAGTCCCGACAGCTACCTTTTCCACCACAATCGCACCGTTCACGACCGAGTTCTCCATCAGCGGGACCGCCCAGATTATATAGCCGGCCGGACAGATGAGCATGGATGGTGCTCCCCAGCGCAGAGCCTCTTCGGCAGCTTTTCTGCGAGCCGAAGAGCATTCCGGGTCACTTCCGCAGCCCGCATGAGGCGCCTCACCCGCGACAATATTGCCTTCGATATCGGTAAGTACGCAGCCCAGTCCCCAGGCTTTGTAGTATGCTTCCGCTATCGATTCGAACGCTGATCTTACGCTTTCAGGGGATGAAAGCGAGAATCTCACATAGTCTTTCTGGCTGCTTGGCACAACTGTCATAATATCTCCAGCAAGAGCCTGTAAGCTCGAAGCACAACATGATAGTAGCCGAAGAACACGTAATGTGCAAGAGATAGCTTTCTTTATAGCTGACAGCTATTTCCTCAAATTAACAGCCACTAGAGTATATAGCCCAAGGCTTGATATAATGGTACCCGAAGTTGAGCTTATGAATACTACCGGTAAAACAGTTCTAGATGATCTTATTCTGCTGGCGATTAATGGCTATGCGGGGCACTATTCATATCTGGACGGCTTGATGCGGCTTTTAGCCGTTCTCGGGGTGCTGCCGTTGGCTGTCGCGGTTATTCTCATCGCATGCTGCTCGCGGGATAAGTGGCGAAGGTGGGGCGGATGGGTAACGCTGATCTCCGTCGTGCCTGCTGTGCTCTTGATATGGCAGCTCGAGCCGTATTTCGGGCGTGCGCGTCCATTTCTGAACCATCCTGTTCGGCTGCTGGCTTGCTGCCCGGACGGCGTATCGTTTCCGAGCTTCGAGGTAGCTGCCGCAGCCGCGCTGGCATTTGGTGTGTTTGCCTACGGTGGTAAGATGAGATGGCTTTCACTGCCTTATCTCGTAACTATCGGGGTTGCGCGCGTTTTTTGCGGGATCGAATACCCGCTGGACCAGGTATGGGCTAGCATTATGGGGAGCATGTCGGCGCTGGGAATGATCCTCATTCTCAATCCCAGGCATATATTCTCCAAAGAAGAGGGATGGCCGGTGGGAGCTGTGGGCGTCCTGGTAGTATGTGTCGCGCTGATCATCGGTTCTCGCACGCCGATCGTACGTAAACCGCTTTCGCAGGGTGCGCATGAAGCAATGACGCCGGTTGTTGGAATTGAGGAAAAAAGTATTATCAAGGGTTCATCCCCTCGTGCCGAACGAGATATCGCCGACGCGCTCATCAAGTTGAAACTGCCGGGAAGGATCCGGCGCGTGCAGGTGGGCGATGGCGAAGCGACATCGGTTGCGGGGATTAAATTCGATGCCGGCCCTGATACGAAGCCGATAGCCAGGTGGATTCTGGATAAAGAAGCCTTGGCGATTATCCGCACCACGTTCGCGGTGAACCCGAAGGTGAGCGAGGTCGATGTATTCGGGGTTACAACATGGGACCGCGAGGGCCGCAAAGCGCTGATAGTCGTATATTCGGTCTCGGCTCAGCGTAAGGATGCGGCGTTCCTCTTTACAAAGCCGCCCACGAACCTTACCCCCGCGCAGGCTCTTGCTAAGTTCGGACTGGGGTTCTACCGCGTCGACAGGGGGAGAGAATAGCGATGTGGGCGAAGTGGAAAAGCTTTGTGCTGGCGCTGGTCCTCATCGTCATCGCGACGGTGGGATTCGCTATATGGGAACAGCCGGATGATGAACTCGATACCAGGGTTGTCAATCGGGGGTTCACTGATGAAAAGGTAGTCGCGCTCACATTCGATGATGGCCCACATCCGGTTACGACTGCGCTGCTGCTCGATACGCTGAAGCGGCATGGCGTTAAAGCGACGTTCTTCGTAGTCGGAGAGAAAGCCCAGGAATATCCCGAACTCACGCGCAGGATCGCGGCTGCGGGATACCAGGTCGCATGCCACACCTATTCACACGATAATCTGACCCGAATGTCTCACCACGAGGTCGAGAACGAAATTACGTATTGGCAGAACGATGTCGACCGGATAATCGGACGCCAAGCGCGATACCTCAGGCCACCGGGTGGTGATTATAACCGTGACACGATCGCAATCCTTCGGGAACGCGGTTATGTGCTGTCGCTGTGGAGCGTAAACCCCGGCGACTGGCAGATGCCGCCGGCTCCGGTTATCGTAAGATGGGTGATGAAGAAGGTCCACCCCGGTGCGATTGTGCTTATGCATGATGACGGCTTGACCACCGTCCGCGCACTCCCCAAAATTATAGAGAGCCTGCGCAAGGAGGGTTATAAGTTCGTCACGCTAGAGGAGATGGATCAACGATATCACAGCGGACCGAATGTGCCGTAGCCAGGCTTATCTACCTTCCCGCGTCCAACCGCCTCGCTCGTTAGCCATACATTCTATCAGCAATTGACAATGCTGCCTTTAGTCGAGTATCCTTAAGAAAATATGTATGCGCTCGTACGTTATCGGTTCGATCATTAGGTATATGAAGCTTGTAGTTAAAAAATCGAAGCTTGCGGGGACAGTGAATATCCCCGGTTCCAAATCGCACACCATTCGCGCGATTGCGATTGCGTCGCTCGCCGATGGAGAATCGCGTATCCGAAAGCCTTTGGTCGCGTCCGATACGCTATCGGCATTTAGCGCTTATAAGCTGCTTGGGGCGCAGACGCTTAAGCAGGACGATTGGATGATTAAAGGCGTCAGCGGAAAGCCGCGGGTGCCTGATAATGTAATCGATGTAGGCAACTCCGGCACGACGCTGTATATCGCCCTCGGCTCCGCGGCTCTTGTCGACGGCAGCACGGTATTTACCGGCGATGACCAGATTCGCAGAAGGCCGGCTGGTCCGCTGATCGATGCTCTTAACGCGCTTGGGGCAAGGGTGGAATCGACTCGCGGGAATGGGATGGCTCCGATTATCGTTTACGGTCCGATGAATGGTGGGTATATCAAGCTCGACGGCAGCAAAACCTCGCAGTATTTGACGAGTCTTCTCCTGAACTGTCCGCTTGCGCGTGGGGAAACTACTATCGAGGTCGAGAACCTGATCGAAAAGCCTTATGTCGAGATGACGCTGAGGTGGATCGAGGAGCAGGGAATCGAGGTCGAAAATACTGGCTTCGAGCGTTTCCATATTCCCGGCGGGCAGAGCTATAAGGCCTTTGACAGGGCGATTCCGGCTGACTTCAGCTCCGCGACGTTTTTCATGTGCGCTGCCGCGATCACTGGCGCCGATTTGACCCTCGCGGGCCTGGATATGAACGATACCCAGGGCGATAAAGTCGTGGCGGATATGCTCGCGCGGATGGGCGCCGGGGTGGAACAAACTCCGCTGGGGCTGCGTGTTTCCGGTGGAAATCTGCGCGGCGCTGAACTCGATCTCGCGGATACGCCCGACGCGCTTCCCGCGCTTGCTGTTACCGCGTGCTTTGCCGAGGGTGAGACGCGGCTCGTGAATGTAGCCCAGGCAAGGCTTAAGGAGACCGACCGAATCTTCGTTATGCGCGAAGAGCTTTCAAAGATGGGCGCGGATATCGAAGAACTGCTGGATGGGCTGATTATAAGAGGCAGCGTCTTGAAATCCGCGGTTGTGAACGGTCATTACGATCACCGGGTAATAATGGCGCTGGCGATAGCGGGGCTCGCGCTGGATGGCGAGACGACGGTGCATGCCGCGGAAGCATTGAGTGTCACGTTCCCGACCTTTGTCGAGTTGATGGAAAGCGCCGGAGCGGAGATGCAGGTTCTGAATTAATACTTCGTTTCGATCCAGTTATACAGTATACTGCATATATAACTGATAGGGACTGGCTTAATGAGTTTGCATTATCCGGTTGTGCTGGAACCTGGCGAAGATGGTTGGGTGATTGCCAGCGTGCCATTCCCAAGGGCGTACCAGAGAAGATGCACTGGCTAACATTCGTGAGGCAATGCAGGGAGGGTATCTGACTGTCCTGCAAGAAGATGGAGAGCTGTTGCCAAAACCCGATCTTGATATAGTGATGGTTGCGATAGCAGCCTAATACCTAAACTGCCGAGGGTATCAGGAAAAGAGGCAGCGAAGGCGTTCGAGAATGTTGGGTTTATTTTTCGCCGAATGGTCGGCAGTCACATGATATATCAAGGCTCCAGGCGGAACGACGCTAAGTATCCCCGACCATAAGGAGCTAGATTTAGGCTTATTACGGCGTCTTATTACTGAGTTTCAGGTAATGTAGTGGCAACCTGGCAGAAGGCTTCGTGCTTGATCCGACCCGCCAGTATGTCACATCATTATGCGAAACTCATTAGTGATGCCGGTTTAACACCGGAGGAATTCAGCAAATTGTTGTAGAGCCTCTGGTAACCTTGCGAGGAGGTTATAGAGTTTGTTAGGTAATAGTTTCGGAAGAATGTTCAGAGTGACCGCATGCGGCGAATCGTATGGCGATGCTCTGGTCGCGATAATTGACGGCTGCCCCGCGGGGCTTGCTATTTCCGATGAGGAAGTGCAAAGTGAACTCGATGCTCGCCGCCCGGGCACTTCTCCGCTCGATTCTCCGAGGCAGGAGACCGATCAGGTCCATGTTTTCGCAGGAGTCCGCGACGGTTATACGACCGGCGCTCCGCTCGGGATGATTATATACAATGTGGATCGGCACGATATCCACGTAAAGCAGTACTTCGACGTCAAGGACCTTATCAGACCCGGGCATGCCGAGTATACATATATGATCAAGTATGGCAAATTCGCGGACTGGTGCGGAGCCGGACGAGCAAGCGGCCGCGAGACCTGCATGCGCGTAGCCGCGGGCGCGGTCGCCAAGAAGATTCTTGCCCAGCAGGGGATCGAAGTCCTTGGCCATACGAAGTCGTGCATGGGCATCAGTGCCCGTGATCTGACTTTCGATGAAATCAAAGCTCACTACCGCAAGAACCATATCAACTGTTCCGATCCCGAAGCCGCTGAAAAGATGATCGCGCGAGTGCTAGAGATCAAGGACGAAGGCGATACGGCGGGTGGAGTTGTGGAAGTGATTGCACACGGTGTTCCCTCGGGGCTCGGTGAGCCGGTGTTCGATAAGCTCAATGCCACCATCGCCCACGGTCTTATGAGCATCGGCGCGGTGCGCGGAGTCGAGTTCGGCGCGGGGTTTGCTGTCGGCAATATGAAGGGCTCCGAGAGCAATGATATACCATATGTCGATGAAAAGACCGGCAAGGTCCGCTTCCGGACCAATAAAGCCGGTGGGATCGAGGGCGGCATTTCTAACGGTGAAGACATCGTAGTGAGAGTCGCCGTCAAACCGACCGCCACTATTTCTATCGACCAGCCGACGGTGAATATGGCGAAAATGGAGAATGATACTCTCGCCGCAATCACCCGCCGCGACCCGACTATCACAGCCCGCCTCGTTGCGGTAGCCGAATCGATGGTTCGCATAACGATCCTCGACCACCTGATGATGTGGCGAGGTTACGATGCGGTGCAGAACATCGAGCATCCGTGGCAGTAGTTATGGAATTGGAATATCGCGGGCCGGAGAACTACCTCCGGCCCATTTTTCGTTTGAGTTACGCGAAGGGAGTTTAATCGCGAAAGCACGAAAGGACGAAAACACGAAAAGGGAACAGGTAACAGAATGGATAGTCCGTGAAGACGGACTTGGCGTAGTTATAGCCGCGATTTAAATCGCAGGAGATACGGATTGACTGCTCCCAGCATATCATTTGACGCACCCTACAGTCGATGTTAACATATCCACGGAGGAACGCACGAGTTTGTCGAGATCTGAAGTGGGTAAATCAGGCGAGCAAAGGAGCCGCGCGCAGGTGATCTGGCTTGCGGCGATTGTCTTCGCTGCAGTGCTGCCATATATTCCATCGCTAAGTGGTGGGTTTGTGCTCGATGATACGGGGCTCATTATTCATAATCCGTTGGCTCACAGCCTGTCCCGCCTCGGTCGAGCATTTCTGACCCGCTTCCTGCATGGCACCGAAAGCCAGTTCCACTACTACCGCCCACTCATCATCATCTCTTATCAGATTAACTATGCGCTCTCCGGGCCGCACGCATTTCCGTTCCGATTGACTAATCTGCTTCTCTATGCTGCCGTCGCTGTGCTTGTCTATATTCTTGCTAAAAGACTTACCGGCAGTGCGCTAATAGCAGGGATCGCGGGATTAGCATTCGCGGTCTTACCGAGCCATGCGGAATCGGTTGCGTTTATAGCCGGGAGAACCGACGTAATCGCCACGCTTTTCATCCTCACCGGGCTCCTCGTATTTATCTCAGCATCTCGCAGGCATGAGTTCAGCTGGCTGTTAGCGCTGCTTTGCTCCGCGCTGTTCCTGTGCGCTGAGATGTCAAAAGAGATGGGGCTACTGCTGCCTGCTTTGATGGCTGCTTATGTGTGGACGTTTGGAGAGAATGAGCGGCGAAAAGATCTGTGGAAATGGACTGCCGCTCTGCTTCCGTCGCTGGTTATCTATCTGCTCCTGAGATCGCACGCGCTGAACGGTGTCGCTGGTCAGGATTCCGGCCTGATATTTCAACGCATGCTGCGGGTAGGGCCCGTATTCGTGACTTATCTGCGCATGCTGTTTGTACCGAGAGAACTGGCTCTGGATTATAATATTTGCCCGCTGAGAAGCATTACACTTTCACCGATTGTCCTTGCGGCATGGCTGGTCCCGATAGGGCTTATTATCACGATTGTACTGCTGCGAAAGCGAAATCCGGTTCTTTCATTCGGAGCGGCATGGATATTTTTATCTCTGCTGCCTGTCGTTGATATCATCTCCACGAATACCCGTATTCCCACCGAGCGATTCTGCTTCACCGCGAGCGTCGGTTCCGCAATGGTGTTGGGATGGTTATTCAAGCGGATTTTAGATCTACGCCCAAAATCGATGCAGATCTGGCCGTTGCTCGCCGGAGTGGTCGTGAGCTCGTATCTTCTCTATTCAGCGGCGCTTGCGGTGCAGGATGCGCAGGTCTACAGGACCAATCTCTCGTGGGCTAGATATGTAGCGGTAACAAAGCCGGAATGGTGGGCATTCAGAGCAATCGCCGGATCAATCCTTTACAGAGCCGGTGATCTGAAAGCAGCAGTCTCGGAATATGAAGCCGCTGTCAAGATGGATGAGATAACGGAATTTGATAAGGCAATGGCGGAGAATCAGATGGGGCTTGCCTGGGTGGGTATTGGCGATATGTCCAAAGCCGCCGAAGCATTCACCAGGGCGACAGAGCATCAGCCCAGCCTCGCATCAGCGTGGCTGAACCTGGGGCGAGCCGAGCTTGAGTTGAAGAATTATAACGCTGCCGTAGCGGCTTATGAGCGAGCCGGAAAAATAAAGAAGTTATCAGCCAAAGATTCCTCCGAGTTGAGCAATGCGTATAGGCTGGCTGGGCAAAATAAAAAGGCTGCCGATTAACCTCGTTAAACGGCAACCCGTTCGTCTGCGTTTCACGCATGAATAGCTCTTATTAATCCTCCGGCGCTCCTCCGCCAACGTCGAGCGTTTCGTATCTCATCCGTCTCGCGCCCCAGTACTTGTTTGTATAAGGCGATTTAGGATCGTCGAAGCGGGTGATGGTCACTCCCCAGATCCCGCCGGAATGGATAAAGTGCTCGTTATCGACAGCCATTCCAATATGCGTTATAGCTGCGATATCCGGATCCTTTCCCTTGCCGAAAAATACCAGATCGCCTGCGCGCACGTTTTCACGCGATACAGGCTGACACCGGGGGTCGCCCGCCTGGATATCGGCGTCGCGCAGGAGGGTAATGCCGTGGATACGGTGAACCAGCTGCACGAATCCCGAGCAGTCGATTCCGAACGGTGAGGTTCCGCCCCAGAGATACGGCACTCCGATAAACCTTGACGCTGTCTCGATCAGTCTGTGTGGGTCCGGGAGCCATATCGTCTGCGCCATATCCTTATCCACCAGCTTTGCATCCTGCTTTCTGATGAAACCCGTGCGCGTATCGGGCAGCCTGAGCTCGACCCATTCACCCGATGCGTCGACCACTTCCAGCTCGACGCTCACGGTTGCCTTCGTGAGGATGGTCGCCCGGTCGTTCGGCTGTTCGCGGATGTCCACGAAAAGCTCTCGCATAACAGCAGCCGGACCCGTGGAAGCATACGGCCTCGATTCATCGAGCAGCCGCAGCGCATAACCCGGAATCCATCCGCGATAAGTGTCCCAGGTTTGGACGTAATACCAGTCCTTCTGGCCTCCCTCCGCGATCACCGGCTGACCCATAAGAGCCTGGGTTACGCATTCCGAATCCGAATCGGCAGTCGCCCGGAGCGATATCACATTACTAACCACCACACCGAGCTGCCCGGCTGGTTGCTTTGTCTTTTTAGCGGTTGGCATACCATTCCTCACTGAAGCGCTTGTGTTCCGCGTCTTCTTTTATCCTGCGCCACCAGTCCTGGTTGTCGATATACCAGCGGATGGTGTCGCGCATTGCTGTCTCGAAATCGTGTGTCCTCTGCCAGCCCAGGTCGAGCAGTTTAGTCGAATCCAGAGCATAACGGCGGTCATGGCCGGGCCTGTCGACGACATGCTTGATGAGGCTTTCGTTCCTGCCGGTGACTTCGAGGATCATATTTATTACTTCTATATTTGGCCTCTGATTACTTCCGCCGATGTTATATATCTCTCCCGGCTTACCCTTTTCCATCACTGTTTCGACTCCCGAACAGTGGTCGAGCACGTGTAGCCAGTCCCTAATTTGCATACCATCGCCGTAGACCGGCAACGGCTTGCCGTCGATCGCATTGCTCACGAACAGTGGAACCAGTTTTTCAGGCTGCTGATAAGGGCCGTAGGTATTCGAGCCGCGAGTGACGACCACAGGGACATCGTAGGTGCGATAGTAAGAACGCGCAAGCAGCTCTCCTCCGGCTTTGCCGGCGGAATAAGGGCTGTTGGGTGAAACCGGATCATCTTCGGTCGAAAAACCGCTCTCGATATCGCCGTAGACTTCATCGGTGGATATCTGTATAAACTTCTCCACGCCGTATTTCTTAGCAGCCTCGACCAGGGTAAAGACGCCGAAGATATTAGTTGTGATAACGCCTTCGGGGTCGGCTATCGAGCGATCTACATGCGATTCCGCCGCGAAATTGATCACTATATCCGCTTCTTCAACAGGCCTCGCTACATCCTCCGCCCTTCGAATGTCGCCTCTAACGAATTTGAATCGAGGATCTTCTTTCACATCTTCCAGGTTCTCCAGATGCCCCGCGTAGGTGAGCGCATCGAGCACCGTGATGGAGTAGTCCTCGTGCCTGCTGAGAATATATCTGACAAAGTTACTTCCAATGAACCCGGCTCCGCCGGTTATGAGAAGGTGTTTCAAGGTATGTAACCTCAGTTGTTGGCAAGAATGCTGCGTATTGTGATAATAAGTGGCTCTAGGTCGTCAGTTAATATAGCCCAGGCAACATCTGAATCGACATTGAAATATCCATGAATCAATCTATCTCTTGAACCTGCGATCTGTCTCCAAGGCACTTCTGAGTGTGTAACCTTGATTTCCTGGCTCACATTTTAGCAGCTTCACCGATAATTTCTAATGAGTTCCGCATAATGATGTGACGTACTGGCGGGTCGGATCGAGCACGAAACCTTCTGCCAGGTTGTCACTACATTACCTGAAACTCAATAATACATGCTGGCAACAAAAGGCGTCTCTGATGCATTGCTCCTACACAAACCTGATATCCCAATTATAAGGTATCGCTTCGCTGTCCCACGCTTCTCTATACTCGTCCGGGTCCTTCGGATCGTAGGGGCGGGTGGGGAAATTTATCAGCAGCGATGGTTCGGCGCCGACGGTCTTGTAGCCGTGCATCGTGCCGACTGGAATCCTCAGCAGGATTGGATTGTTGTCGCCCAGGAAGAACTCGTTTACTTCTCCATGGGTCGGTGAACCTTCGCGGCAGTCGTAGATAACCGCCTTCACCATGCCCTTCACTACCACCCACAGGTCATCCTGTTTCTTATGATAATGCCACGCTCGAATGATTCCGGGATAGTTCATTGAGACATAAGCCTGGCCGAAATGCTCGAAAATATCATCGTCTTCTCGCAGCATCTCCATCAGAAAACCGCGCTCGTCCGCATGCCGCTTGAGCTGCTTTATCACTATTCCGTCTATCATCAGATAACGCTCACCTCGCTGTTGTCCCCAAGCATCATACGATATGCCCGGGGAGTCTTTTCATTCTTTACTATCTTGACGTTCTTCCCGATCAAACTATCCGCCAACCGGCTCCCGATCCCGATCACCTGGCTGCCTTCGAGGAGGATGCTGTGCTCCACCTCGCTGTCGCGCACCACCGATCTATCATTGACCGATGTATAAGGCCCGATGAACGCGTTCTCGATTATGCAGTTCTCGCCGATGATCGCGGGGCCTCTTACGCAGCTCGATATGATCCTGCTCCCCTTGCCGACCGACACCCTTCCTGCGACTTCCGATTCCTTATCGACTTCGCCCATTACATTCGTCTGGAGCCCATCGAGCACCATCCGGTTAGCCTCCAACATATCATCGAGCTTGCCTGTGTCTTTCCACCAGCCCGTGATGATATGGCTCTCGACCCTGTAGCCGGTGTCTATCAAGTATTGAATCGCATCGGTAATTTCCAGTTCTCCTCGCGCCGATGGCTTGATCGAGTTTACAGCCTCGAATACATTCTTATCGAACATATAAACGCCGACCAGCGCAAGGTCCGATGGCGGGTTCTGCGGCTTTTCAACGAGCCTTACAACCCGTCCGCCATGATCCAGCTCAGCCACCCCGAACTCCCGCGCGTTCGGCACGTGAGCCAGCAGAATCTGCGAATTAGCGCCTGAAGCCGTATACTGCTCCAGCAGTGGCCTTACGCCATCTTTGACAAGGTTATCGCCGAGGAACATCACGAACGGCTCCTCGCGGATGTAGTCCTGCGCGATCTTCACCGCATGAGCAAGTCCGAGCGGAGCATCCTGTTTTATATATGTGACCTTCACTCCCCATCGCTCGCCACTTCCTACAGCCGCGCGAATTTCCTTGTGGGTATCGCCCACTATGATCCCGATATCATCTATTCCCGCATCTTTCATCGTCTCGATCGCGTAGAAGAGGATCGGTTTATTAGCCACCGGAACGAGCTGTTTCGCGCCGGTGTGAGTGATGGGACGGAGTCTGGTGCCTTTACCGCCACTGAGGATCAGAGCCTTCATTTTGCCTCCGGAGTTTATCCTGGCCCGCGCTCGCATGCCACTGGCACAGTTCGGATTATAGGGCCTCACCGCCAGCCTGTCAACGTGAACGCGCTCCAGCCTTATCATTGGTAGATACGCTTACAGACCATAGATGAGTGCGAAAAAAGCCCGGTCACATACATACCCGCATAACCCAGCCGTTAAAGCAGGGTATCGGTACTTGCATTTATCCTCACTTACAATGTATAACATACTCGGCTATTGATCTTTAGGAATCGTGGCATGAACACTCTCGTGACTGCTAAGCAGCGCCTCTCGCAGCCCTGCGAGCCGCTGCCGGTCAAGGACTGTCGTGTTCGCCACGAAGGGGACGAAAATGGCAAAAAACGCCATTATCGAAGGAGTGTTAGAATGCATTATTGCAGCGATCCTGACTTTAATAATCTTCTCAGCGTGCTTCGGCACGAGGCTCCGTCTCGTCCGACGCTGTTCGAGTTTTTCCTAAACGCCGCTCTTTACCAGAAAATCGCGGAGTATCCCGAAATTCCACCTGCTGACAGCGTGGAATGGGACAAGATGGTGATGAAGGCATATTGCCGCGCGGGCTACGACCATGCGCCCGCCCGCGCATCGGCTATGGCGTTTCAGGCGAGCGCCGTCGAACACCAGGCAAGCCGCTCGATGAACGATACCGCGATCATCACCGATCGCGCATCTTACGAAGCTTACAAATGGCCCGACCCCGATTCATTCGACTATTCCAAGCTCGACCTCCTCGCTCCTGAACTCCCCGGCAAGATGAAGCTCATTGTTCACGGACCGGGTGGTGTCCTCGAAAATGTAATGGAACTGGTCGGTTATGAGAATCTGTGCCTGATGCTTATCGATGATCCCGAGCTTGTCGAGAAAATTTTCGCCGATGTCGGCTCCAGGCTCGTTCGATATTATGAGCTCAGCGCTCCGCACCCCGCTGTCGGCGCCTTGATTTCCAACGATGATTGGGGCTTCAACACTCAGACCATGCTCTCGCCGTCCGATATGCGCCGCTACGTTTTTCCCTGGCATGAGCGCATTGTGGCTGCCATCCACGCCGCTGGTAAACCTGCTATTCTTCATTCATGCGGAAACCTGGAAACGGTGATGGATGATATTATCGACGGCATGCGCTATGATGGTAAGCATTCTTATGAAGACAAAATCTGCCCGGTTGAAGAAGCCTACGAGCGCTGGGGCGGCAGGATTGCGATCCTCGGGGGTATCGACGTAGATTTTGTCTGTCGATCACCGCTCGAAGACATCACGGCAAGAGCGAAGGCGATGCTCGAACGCACCGCCACCCGGGGCGCTTACGCTCTGGGCTCAGGAAACAGCATCCCATACTTTGTTCCCGATGACAACTATTTCGCAATGATCTCGCCGGCGATTGAAAACCGGTGATCAGCCCTTTTATCGCGAAAGGACGAGAAGGGATTTAATCGCGAAAGCACGAAAGGGCGATAATGATTAGGGAGTAATGAGTATTGGCCGTAGGTGAAGGTCTATCAATGATTGGCGAAGCGCCTTTGGAGTGCACTGCGTCCGGCGTTTTATCTGACTTACAATCTATAGCCAGACCAACATTACCAGTACATATCTCTATGGTACCTGTACCAGTACAGACCTTCACCCACAGCCTACTCAATATTCAAAATTAAAAATCGAGAATCACCCTTTCAACAGGAGAACCTAATGAACTACCTACTCGGAATCGATATCGGCACAAGCGGCACTAAGGCGCTGCTGATCAACGCAAGCAAGGGTGGGGAGGTCGTAGCCTCTGCCACTAAGGTCTACCCATTGTATACCCCCAGGCCCTTGTGGGCGGAGCAGGAGCCGGAGGACTGGTGGCAGGCGACAATTGCCGCTATCCGCGAGATCATACAAGAATCGGGTGTAAATCCAAAGCAGATCAAGGGGGTGGGGCTCTCGGGGCAGATGCATGGATCGGTCTTCCTCGACGCAAGTAACCAGGTCCTTCGCCCCGCTATCCTCTGGTGCGATCAACGAACGCAGGCGGAATGCGACTGGATTATGGACACTGTGGGCCGCGAAAAGACCGTGGAGCTTATCAGCAATCCCGTTCTCACCGGTTTCACCGCGGGTAAGATCATCTGGCTCCGCAACAACGAGCCCGAGGTTTACAAGCAGGTCAAAAAAGTCCTTCTGCCCAAAGATTATATCCGACTTTGCCTTACGGGCGAGTTCGCAACCGAGGTCTCCGATGCCAGCGGAACCGCGCTCTTCAACGTGACCAAGCGCGACTGGGCCTATGAGATGCTCGATATCATTGGAATTCCCGCGGACTGGATGCCGAAGGCTTATGAAAGCCCCGAGATCAGTGGACGTGTCAACGCCGAAGCAGCCGCCCTTATTGGATTAGCCGAAGGAACGCCGGTGGTGGGCGGAGGTGGCGACCAGGCTGCGGGCGCCGTGGGGAACGGCATAGTCGAGCCGGGAATCATCTCCTCGACCGTTGGGACATCGGGCGTCGTGTTTGCATTCGCTGAAAAGCCCGTGGTCGACCCGAAGCTGCGGGTGCACACATTCTGCCACGCGGTTCCCGGCACATGGCATGTGATGGGTGTAATGCTCTCAGCGGGTGGAAGCCTTCGCTGGTACCGCGATACATTCGCCGACGCCGAAAGCTCGGTCGCAAGGTCGCTGCATACCGATCCATACGATCTGATGAGCCGCGAAGCCGCGAAAGTGCCGGCTGGAAGCGAAGGTCTTATCTTCCTGCCGTATCTCACCGGTGAACGCACCCCCTATCCGAACCCCCACGCACGAGGTGTTTTCTTCGGGATTACGCTTCGCAGCGACAGGTCGCATTTCGTGCGCTCGGTCCTTGAGGGGGTTGCATATGGTCTGCGGGATTCATTCGGAATCCTCGATGAAATGGGTGTCCCGATCACCCAGGTCAGGGCATCGGGTGGAGGAGCACGCAGTGATGTGTGGCGGCAGATTCAAGCTGATGTCACCGGTTATGACCACGTCACGATCAATATCGATGAAGGCCCCGCACTCGGTGTGGCCCTGCTTGCGGGTGTAGGCGCCGGCATCTATCCCAGCGTAGCCGAGGCGTGCCGTTCGGTCATATCGGTCGTCAATACTACTAAAATGAATTCCGAAGCTAAGAAGACTTACGATAAATTCTATCCCATCTACCGGTCGCTTTATAAGTCGCTTGCAGGCGACTTCGATTCGGTGGCGAAGGTGGTTGGAGAATAATTAAAAAGGGGACGGAGCCCTTGTCAAATAGAGTTCCGTCCCCTGTGTGTTTCCCCTCTGTTGCCTACGGAATTAGTAAATCAATCCACAGAGCCGCCATCGCACCCCGACCGGTGATGTGCCCGCCGATATTCACCGCGGTTCCAGGCTTCACATCAGCCGGTGTGCCGGTGTAGTTCGGAGCAGTTCTCGGTCGAACCAATATCACCGTTCCAGCGCCTCCGGTAACGTTGAATATCCTCTTCTCTGTTTTTACGACAATCGTATCGCCTGCCGTAGACTGCACCACTCCCTTGATTACAGGCGCGCTGAACGTAATAGTTAAGGCATCTACCGCACTGGCGCCCGGTATACCGCGGACCGATGCGCCGTAGCCGACCTTAAGATCAGCGATGCCGCCGATGTAGGTGTGTGCGGCAACCTTCGTATCCGGTCCTACGGTAACGTTCACCGGACCTGTCTTTGTTGTAAGCACGAAGCTATTAGTTCCAACAGATGTGATCCTGCCGGAAAACGTTGGAATCGGAACCGCGACTACGCTTGCAACACGGTTGCCATCGTCGAGGATAATGAAACCTACATGTACGTTATCTCCGACTTTGAACTGGTCGATTGTCACTGGCTGGTCGTAGATCCGGAACCTGGTTCTCTCGGTAAAACTTAACTGCTGGCTGCCTTCTTTCTCGGTCAAAATAGTGATACCCGTCGGGCCGATCGCGCTGATCTTGCCCACCACCATACCGGACAGGTTTGGACCAATGCCGTCCGCGAGGACCCGAATGCCTCTCGCGACTGATCCGCTGCCTGTCACTGTGTAAGCAACTATCGCATTCGGGCCGGTTTTCACCTGGTCGATCGTGGACTTCTGGCCGAGTACCTTCACTTCTGTTTTATCGGTTACTGTGTAGTCCTGCTGGCCGTGTTCGCTGGTCAAAATGCTGATCGATGTGGCGCTGACCGCTGTTATCTTTCCAAAGACCATGCTGACTTTTATAGCTGGTGGAGCTCCGGTCTTGGGGACATTTACAACCTTCGCCCATACATTGTCATCCGGGAGGGTAGTGTAGGTCACGATGACTTTGTCACCGACTGTCAGCGTATCGACCGAAGTTTTGGCGCCTGTAACTACTGTATTGGCGTTCAGTGTGAAGATAGGAGCACCATATTTTTCTGTCTGGACGGTAAGCGTAGTTGCTGTGATCGCGGTTATCTGGCCCGCCAGCGAACCAGCCGCCCGAGGAGTAGGCTTTTCACCCGGCCACCATTTAATCTTAGCTTTATGTGCCGGAGCTGCAAATGCAGTGGTTAAAAGTGCGAGCAAAAGAAGCGTGCAGATCAAAAATGTATACTTTTTCATTGCGGTTCTACCTCCAACGTCCTCTCATTCAAAGCAATCATTTAGACGGGTCTGAAGCAATTGCGTTGCAAAAGCAACCGGCATTCAACAATTAATATTATAATCTGTACCTGATGCCCTCCCGTATGACGATATATTTACCACGGTGCTATACGCATGGGAACTGGATCCATCGTTGCGACGCTGGCATCGAAGCAAAGATTCATCATCTCCGTCTTCATATCAGCATGCTCCTTGCTATTCCAGAGGTTCACATGCTCGCCAGGATCTGCCTGCAAATCATATAGCTCCCCTGGATTAGACCCATGATGTACGGCAATCTTGCATGTTTTTGTGCGCGCCATTGTGATCATTGTTGTAGTTGCCGTTGTGTTGACCCTGGTGTTGTATGATTCGCAGTATATGTGATCTCTGTGCTCATTAACCTTTCCTGTGAGAATATCCGTAAGAGGTTTCCCCTGCATGCGATCGGGAACCGGAATTCCCGCGGCGTCAAGAAGTGTCGGCGCTACATCGAGCAATTCAACAAGAGCATCGCTCTTTACACCGGATCTGAAGTGTCCCGGCCACGAGATGATCAGGGGGACTCGGGTCGAGCAATCGTATATATACGGCCCTTTCAGGTATATTCCGTGATCACCGAGCAGTTCGCCGTGATCGCTCATGAAGATGACTATCGTATCTTTACGCCTGCCGGTATCGTCAAGCATTTTGAGGATTCGGCCGACGTTATCGTCCACTTGTTCGATCATTGCGTAGTAGGCGGCTGTGATCTCGCGGCGCTCGCGAGGGGTCAACCTGCTGAACGGCGGGCGCTCGTTACCCTGAGCGTTATGATCGCGGCGTTGGAAAGCCGGCTTATTCGCAAGTTCGCCCTCTATAAATGCCGGATCGGGGAGTTTGTCGGGGTCGAATCGGTCTAAGAACTCCTTGGATGGATCGAACGGGTGATGAGGAGCATAGATATTGACGCTCATCAGCCATGGTGTCTTGTGATCTTCGTTGATGAAATCGATTGCCTTATCGATGCACCATTTCGTTTGATGCAGCTCAGCCGGCACCCCCGCGTATGCCCATTTGCCAGCGGGAACTTTATAGATATCCTTCCACTTGTAGCCTTTCGACTCGATCCACTGAATGTATTCGTTCTCTTTCCAGTTAGGGTAGGGATGATGGCTCCAGTGGAACTCGCGGTAACCATCGTTTATGCGCTTTTCAGGTCTTCCACTGCATGCGCTGATATGTAGTTTACCGGCGAGCCCGCAGTCATAGCCGGCATCGGCGAATATTCTCGAGACGAGCACTTCATCGGCGGGAATGCACTGTCCGTTCTCGTGCGCGCGAGTTGTTCGGGGGTAGCGCCCAGTCAGGAAAGACGACCTGCTCGGGGTGCATACCGGGCTCTGGCAGAATGCGTGAGTGAATGATGTACCCTCGGCTGCCAGGCGGTCGATGTTCGGGGTGCGGATATACTTATTCCCGTGGCAAGTTATCGTATCATAACGCTGCTGATCGGTACAGATCCATAAAATGTTTGGGCGATCCTGTGCCGGTGCTGATTCTGCCGGCAACAGGTTTGATTGGCTAAGGGCAAGCCCGGCAGCAGTGGCGCCGGCTGCCTGTAAAAACTGGCGGCGGGTGATGGCATTCATCTTATAACCGATTTCCTTTCCTCAACCTGGAGTTTGGGCTGATGGGGTTATATATAAAATAACATAATGAGAGACCTTATCTCCAATTCCTGAGTAGTATGAGTGGTCGTATTTCCTTGTAGATGCATATTGCAATAAATGTATACTATGCAAGTCAAATACTCCTCTGGAAATCACCGTAATATCACCTCGATCATTATGGTTGACTGTGTAATGACAAATAATCTGAGCTAGCTTCAAAAAGAAATATACACATGTTCAAAATACCTGTTGACAGTTGCGTAGGGGTCATGCATAATGATAGAAAGCCTTGACTGCAGGTCTGGTAGCGGGCAGCGGGCCCTGTAAAGGCGCGAACACAATTGGGGGTAGACAAATGAAAATGAATTGTGTGTCCCTTGCCGTGTGTTTTCTAATCGCGGCTATGAGTTTCACGCCCGCAATCGCTGGGACGTGGACGGTTACTAATCTGAACCCGGCGGGAGTTCCGTCGTCCACGGCTCACGGTGTTTCCGGCAGCCAGCAGGTAGGTAATGCAAGTATCGGCGGGTCCGATCATGCGAGCCTGTGGAGTGGTACTTCGGGAAGCTGGGTCGACCTCAATCCGGCAGGGGCGACTGCCTCATCTGCCGGCGACATTTCCGGTGGCAAGCAGGCAGGCTATGCCGTCATCGATGGTGTTAACCACGCCGGTGTGTGGAATGGAACCGCTGCCAGCTGGGTGGACCTTCACCCCGCGGGTGCGCAGCAATCATACATCAATGGCATTTCCAACAGCATGCAGGCGGGTTACATCCAATCGAGCGGTGGTTACTTGCACGCGTGTAAATGGAATGGTACCGCCGCCAGTTTCGTGGACCTTGCCCCGGCAGGCTCAACCAACTCAGAAGCTCTGGGCATCGCCGACAATCAGCAGGTCGGCTTCGCTGCCATCTCCGTCGGAGGCCATTATAATAACCATGCTAGCCTGTGGTTCGGTAGCTCCGTAAGCTGGAGAGACCTCAACCCGGCAGGAGCAAGCAGCTCATTCGCACTGGGTATCTACAATGGTTATTATCCGGATGTAGTGGGTTATGCTTATGTTAACGGTGACCAGTGCCACGCGAGCCGGTGGTTTACCGGCACTGCTACAAGCTGGGTGGACCTTAACCCGTCATGGGCAGACTGGTCGGTAGCCAGTGGCAATTACGGCAGCTACCAGGTCGGCTATGCGGGTATCTACGGCAGTGGCAAACACGCGGGAATCTGGAGCGGCAGCGCCGCAAGCTGGCAGGATTTAAGCGATTACCTACCAACAGGCGCCTATACCGACTCATGCGCGGATGGCGTTTATGTGTCGGGTGATAATATATACGTGATCGGATGGGGAGTGAAAGCGGACGGAACCAACGATGCCCTGCTTTGGACATGGTCAGTCCCCGAACCCTCCGGCATCTTTGCCCTGCTGGGCGGTTTAGGCACTCTGGTTGCCTTCAGAAAACGACGGTAACCTTTTCCTCTTAAATAGTCTTCTCTGGGTGGCGGTCACGCCAAATCGCCACCCGATTCGCAATCTATCCAATCGTATTTTTCCCCTCTCTATGCAGTCTCCCTACTGGTAATTTCCGCAGCCGTATTGACATTCGTGCATTTGCATGGGATACTACTGATGAACCGGTTTAGCGTTTTGGAAAAGCAGTGATAAGTCGGTACTTTATCGACCAGTGGGCACTTGTGAACGGCTCATCCCATGCGCGTTCGAGTAGCCGGTCCTGGTGCTGACCTTCGATTAAAGTAAACACTCTCATTCGAGGATGGATGATGGTTGTAACGTTATCTGATATAGCGCATGCCGCGGGTGTAACCAAAGCGACGGTTTCAATGGCGCTCCGTGACAAGGGGCGCATCAGCCCGGAAACAAGGTCTAGGATCAAACAGCTTGCCAGGGAGATGAAATACCGTCCCAACCAGATCGCGCGCTGCCTGACCGTGGGCCATTCCAGCTTTGTAGGAGTGGTTGTTGCCCCGGTAATCTTTCCTATGTTCAACCAGGTTATACAGCCGATCGAACGGCGGCTGCAGGAAGCCGGATACTCGATGCTCTTGTATAGCTCCGCGGATACCCATGAAGGGCAGATAGTATGTATGGAGCAGTTGCTTCAGCACCGGGTTAACGGAGTTATCATCATTTCGGGATCGGCGTTCGAAGACGCTGCAGGCTGTATAGATCTCATAGAAGCCGGCGTTAAACTCGTTGTATTGAATAGGGCTATGCCTGGGCTCGAAGTTCCGCAGATTGTCTGCGATGATTATGCAATCACTCGTAAGGCTGTTGAATACATTGTATCGCTGGGGCACCGGAGGATTGCCCATCTGACTATGCCGACCAATTCGTTTTCCGGCAGGGAAAGGACCCGCGGTTTCAACGACGCTATGAACGATGCAGGGATAGAAGTGGACCCGGCGCTTGTGATCGAGACTGGAATTACTTATGAATCCGGGGCTGAGAAGATGGAGAGTCTGCTTAATCTGCCTCATCATCCAACTGCGGTGGTCACCCGCCATGATTCGGTTGCGATGGGAGTGATATCGAGCATCCTCGCCGCGGGATTATCTGTGCCGGATGATATATCCGTCATCGGAAATGGCGACATTCTGCAGGGCGATGTGCTGAAAGTCCCGCTGACTACCCTGCATCACCCGATGGGAAGGATGACGGTCGCTGGGGTCGGTAAGTTGATCGATCTGCTTGAAGAACGACCTGTCGAGGCGAAGACGGAAATATTGGATACGGAACTGATTGTTCGGTCCTCTTGTGGACCGCCAAAGGCAGAATAAGGGAGGGAAATAACCGGTATGGAATCCGGAAAACTTGCGGGAAAGAGGGCGCTCGTTACAGGCGCGGGCACGGGAATCGGAAGAGGAGTCGCGCTGGAGTTCGCTCGACAGGGTGCTGATGTGGTGCTGCATTATGCTCACAGCGACGCAGGAGCGGTATCGGCCGCGGAAGAGATCAGGGCGATGGGCCGGAAGACAGCCGTATTCAAGGCGAATTTCGATGATGTTGACGATGTGGTGGCGCTGGGCGATAAGACAATCGAGTTCTTGGGTGGTATCGACTGTCTTGTCAATAATGCCGGAGTTACGCTCAATAAGCCGTTCCTCGAGGTAACCCGCGAGCAGTTCGATATGATCTTCCACATCAATATCAGGGCTCAGTATTTCCTTACGCAGCGGGTTGTGCGGGATATGCTACAGCACGGTGGCGGGGCGATCTGCAATATGGCTTCGATACACGGTCTGCAGGGCGTGATAGAGTTCTCTACCTACGCGGCGACGAAGGGGGCGATTATCTCTTACACTCGTGATATAGCAATCGAGCTTGCTCACAAGGGTATCAGAATAAACGCTATTGCTCCAGGTATGATCCCGGTGGAGAATCACTCCAAGGCGGATCCTAATTATTCCGACGAAGCGATAGCGGAAGAAACGAAGAACTCGATTCCGGTTGCGAGGCCAGGTACTCCCGAGGAAATCGGGAAAGTGGCTGCGTTCCTGTGTTCGGACGATGCTGGTTTCATTATCGGTCAGACAATTGTAGTTGATGGTGGGTCTACCTCGCTCTGCTCGCTGTTTCCCAATTTCAGGAGCAAGCTGGGCATGCAGTTAGGAACCGGTTACCTGCCCGGAGTTTAGCAGGTGGGCGATATGCTCAAAACAGAATTATTGATCTTTGTACATTAACTTGACTGGCAATCAGGTTTTTGAAATAGCCCTGATGCCCTGAGAAAACCTTGCAGTATAGTCGGAGCAGCCGTCAGTCTGGCAACGGCCATTTCGAGCTTGCCGGCAACGTGGTCTACCGAGACTGCCGGCAGGTTGGCAAGGTCCTTGCCTTTGATGGCAGAAAAC
>Ga0123519_10001075_pt1 | contig 47540 bp, 33 predicted proteins | sample YelNatPaOPRAMG02_FD_87396 | JGI IMG/M metagenome (GOLD analysis project Ga0123519, IMG submission 87396) | Hot spring microbial communities from Yellowstone National Park - Yellowstone National Park OP-RAMG-02 (version 2) | ecosystem: Environmental > Aquatic > Thermal springs > Hot (42-90C) ...
AATACCTAATGAGTTTCGTATAGCGATGCGACGCACTGGCAGATTAAATTGTGTGCGAAACCTTCTGCCGGATTGTCACTACACTACCTGAAACTCAGTAATGAGTTTCGTATAGCGATGCGACGCACTGGCAGATTAAATTGTGTGCGAAACCTTCTGCCGGATTGTCACTACACTACCTGAAACTCAGTAAGCTCATTCGAGTGCGGCATATATCGTGCCGCAAAGAAAGGGCTGTTGACGTGTATAGGGCGCCATCCGTCTTCCACATATGTCATTGGGCAGTTGCAGTGCTGACAGGAGTTATCACCACCTCCACTATAGCCCACGCGTCAAACGGTTCAGTTGCGGCAGTTCCCGATGCGACAGCCGCCGTTCTTGCGCCGGTAGGACTTGCGGCAATTATAGTTGCTCGACGGCGTCACCGCGATGTTCCGCGCGAGCATCCCGCTCCCAGCAGATATCCCGCAGCAAAAAAAATTGTCGATATCCTTTTTGCGACGATCCTGCTGATTATATGTTCTCCAATTCTCGGGATGCTTGCCCTGCTGGTCAAGCTGGACAGCGCGGGTCCTGTTATCTACAGGCGGCGTGTGATCGGGAAAAACGGCAGATCGTTCGATATGTATAAGTTCCGCTCGATGGTCGCGGATGCCGAACAGATCCTCGGATCTAATGATCACCTGAGCAGAGATTATTATCTTAAATGCAAGCTGCATAATGATCCTAGAGTCACTCGCCTTGGTAGACTTCTGCGTAAAACCAGTTTGGATGAGCTGCCTCAGATCATAAATGTAATGCTCGGAGATATGTCATTTGTCGGTCCAAGACCTATCCATGCCGAAGAAACAAAGATTTACGGACCGGATATCGAGCAGTTCATGACAGTAACTCCAGGCATTACAGGGCTCTGGCAGATTCAGGGCAGAAGCGATCTTTCTTACGAAGCCAGGGTTGCGCTCGATATGAGCTACATCAGGAACAGAAGTGCTTTACTGGATATATTTATCATCCTGCGCACGGTTCTGGTTGTTTTACAGAGGCGCGGTGCGTATTGATCCGGCTAAAACCCACACATTTATGTTCCCTCGATTCAGCAGCATGAGTGCTTACTATGGGTATAATGCCGCGTGAGCGGCAGGCAGATTAGCATGGAAAGGTAATTAGAATATGAGCTTTTGGCATGTAATCAGGGTTGTGCGAGCTAGGAAATGGAGCATACTAGCCCTGGTTGCGGTCACCTTGCTTGCCATCCTCATTGCCGCACCCAACCCTAAAACCATTTACGAAGCCTCGGTTTATATGTCACCAACAGCGCAGGTAATGCAAGGCGGCGCCGGTGTATCGAGAGGCGGTGAAACGCAAAACCGTGAAGTCGTTCTAAGTAATCTTGTAGCTCTCGCGCAGGGAGCTGATGTCTATCAACGAGCCCTGGATTTTCTTGCCATGCCTGTCTCCGAGCAGCGAAAACAAACTTCCGACCTTCCCGGTTATAAACAGATAACAAGGCTCGAATCGAAACCAGGGAGGGTCATGAGCTATACCGACTGGGCGGATACTATCGAGGTGGCTCCGCTCGTAAATGAATCGATTGGGGAAAAAGGCACAACCACCGATATAATCTGCATCACCGTAAAAATGGCCGATAAGGATCGCGCGCCATTCGTCGCTAATGCTGTCGGAAAAGCATTCGCCGATACGTTCGCGGATAAAAGCCGGCAGGATTCACGCAATTATGCCAAATTCCTGGAAGCGACACGGCGGCAGGTTAAAACAAAGCTTCGAGACCTTCAGCAGCAGATTTCAGCCAGCAAGGGCCGGCACCAGGTCGTGGAAGTAGACAGCCAGATAAAGACCGCAATAGCAGTGCTCGCAAGCGCAGGAGCCGAGAGAGATTCCGCGCAAGCCGATGTCAGAGAAGCGCAAGCGGCACTGCGGGATGTCAACAATCAGCTCATGTCACAGCCGCTGGTGAGCCAGGTAAAGCTGCCATCCAATATGAACCCGACGGTAAAAAAGCTCAAAGATGAACTTGCTGATGCTGAAGCGAACCTGCGCGCGCTTTCTCTCCGTTATAAACCTGAACATGATCTCTATAAAGTTGCCCAGGCTCATATTAATATACTTAAAGATAGAATTGCAAAAGAAGGATCTACATTCAAAGTCCCTTCAATCAACGAGGTGCATCAAGATCTGGTTAAAAAACACTCTGAAGCAGAATACGCGCTTGCTAAAGCCGGGGCTCGGCTCAATGCGGCACAGGCAAGCTATAATGCAGCTCAAGCTCGAATCAACAGCCTGGGACAGATGGAACCGCGTATCACTGAGTTGATGAGAGACTACACCCTCACCGAGAAAAATTACAATGACATCTCTGATAAGTATAACCAGGTCATGATAGCAGAGCAGGAGTTTACAAAGACCGGATCGGTGATTCCTCTGGGCTGGGCGAGAGATGCGGTCGGCCCGAAAATTGAAGGACCTACAAAGCCCGCGCTGCTTGTATATGGATTAATCCTATCACTTGTGGTTGGAATTGTCGTTGTTGTATGGCTCGATACCATCGATAACAGGATGAGAAATGCCGCCGATGTAGAACAGCTTCTGCAGCTTCCCGTTATCGGGCTTACTCCTACTCTGACAGTGAGAGATGGTGTCCTGCCAAAATTGACTCATCTTTATCCGCTTTCAGCTATGGCCGAATCGTATAAGATATTACGGACCAACGTCCTGTTTTCACTGCGCGATAAGCCATTCAAGACGCTAATGGCTGCCACCGGCCGGCCAGGCCAGGGCGCCACGACCACGGTTTGTAACCTTGCCATCGCGCTTGCGCAGCTCGGAAAGAGAATCATCCTGATCGACGCGGACATGCGCCGCCCAAGTCTTCACAAGTTCTTCGGCGTGTCTAATGAAGCCGGGCTCAGCACCCTTCTGCAAGGCAGCGGTAACCTGACCGATGCATTCCAGAAAACAGATATCGATAATTTAATCGTGCTGCCGGCAGGTCCCAGACCTGTAAACCCATCGGAATTGCTGGGATCAAATCGAATGCAGGAAATTGTAGAGAAACTCGAAGCTCACTGCGATCTTGTCCTTTTCGATTCACCGAGCATGGTGGTCTTCAGCGATGGACCGATGCTGGCAAGCTGGGTCGATGCCGTGGTTATGGTCGTATCGGCGAATCAAGTCCCGCGCGGAACCGAGGTTCAGACTCGTGATCTGCTTAGAAGAGCTAATGCGAATATAATCGGTGTCGTCGTGAATAGAATGTCACCGGATAACGTCGATAGCTGCTATTTCCATGCGCAATACTACTCCGAAGATGGCGCGAAACAATCCAGACAGGCTCTTAGCGCGGTCACAGACAGGGTAAAACACCGGGATCAGAGTTCCGTTCTTGCAATAGCCGACCGCGAGTTGCATGAACGTGTTGCAGCGGAATCTGGGATTATGGAGGAGGCATCGCCTGTTGACGATGAAGACAACCCGCTCCCTGACTAAGCAAACGGAGACATTGCAGGCGGATTGCAGCGATTCGCAGATCGATCAGCGTATGGATGAGGAGGAATGGGAAGAGCGAAAACCAGGGCCTTTACGCATTCTCATACAACACCACGAACTCATCGAGAACCTGATACTAAGAGACATACGCAGCCGTTATAAGCAATCGGTGCTGGGGATAGCATGGGCGCTGCTCACTCCTTTTGCGATGATGCTGGTGTTTACGATAGTATTTTCTCATATCGCGAGGGTTAACACGGGCTCGATCCCCTACCCGATTTTTTCCTATATCGCACTCCTGCCCTGGACTTTCTTCAACCAGGGGGTAACCACAGGCGCCGAATCCCTCACAAGCAACTTCAACCTGATCACAAAGATCTACTTCCCACGCGAGGTTTTTCCACTTGTAGCGGTGCTGGGAAAAGCTGTCGATCTGGGGCTCGGGATACTGGCGCTGATCCCATTGTATATCTTCTACCATATCCATATCACTTGGCTTATGGTGATAGTGGTTCCGGTGCTCGTGATGCAGATATGTCTGATGCTTGGGATCGCGCTTCTGTTATCGAGCATAAATGTATTTTATAGAGATATCAGGCATATTGTACCTTTGCTTTTGCAGGTCTGGTTCTTTATGACCCCGATCATCTATCCCCTGAATATGGTTCCAAAGCGCTATATGGGTATCTACATGCTTAACCCGATGGCTTCGATGATGGACACATACCGCAGGGTGGCACTGCTGGGACAATCGCCGATGTGGGATTACCTCGGCCTGGCAGCGATCATGTCAATAATTGCACTGATTACAGGATACTGTGTCTTTAAAAGACAGGAACCAGCTTTTGCGGAGATTATATAGGTGGGTAGTGTGAAGGCGATTTCGGTTGAGGATGTCAGTAAGAAGTTCAAATTGAGCCATCGTCAGTCAGGAAGCCTGGTCAGATCTGTTTGGGACCTAATTAGACATGGTCGTGAAGAGTTCTGGGCACTTAAAGACATTACCTTCGATGTTAACCAGGGTGAAGCGTTTGGTATTATCGGACGTAATGGAGCGGGAAAGAGCACAATCCTTAAGCTGTTAAGTAATATAATGCAGCCTACCAATGGTCGCATTCGCTCTCGGGGGCGGATATCGTCCTTAATAGAAGTAGGCGCAGGTTTCCATCCTGATATGACAGGACGAGAGAACATTTATCTTAATGGATCGATCCTTGGAATGACGCGAAGTGAGATCGATCGCAAGTATGATGAGATAGTTGCATTTGCGGAATTAGAGAAATTCGTGGATACACCGGTAAAACGCTACTCGAGCGGTATGTATGCAAGGCTTGGTTTCGCTGTAGCCGCATATGTGGACCCGGAGATATTAATCGTAGATGAAGTGCTAAGCGTGGGCGATACCGGTTTTCAGGCACGTTGTATAAGCAGGATGAACGATGTATACAAACAGGGAAGCACAGTTATATTCGTGAGCCATAATTTGAATCTGGTTACAAGGCTCTGCCAGCGGGCAATGCTATTGGAGAAAGGACATGTGGCTTTCCTGGGGCCTGCTCAATCCGCTGTCAAAGCATATTCCAAAGCAATACAATCCAACACGGGACAGGTAACTCTTCATGACACTCATACCCCTGTAAGTGACAGCGAAGGCTCCATATTAAGCGCATATACAACTCGTTCTGACGGCTCCGCGTGCAGCTCATTTTTCATCGGAGAAACAATTGTTATAAACGCAGTCGTAAAGGCTGGTTCCTCTCTGCGTAAGGTTCAGATGTCATTTATTGTGCGTAACGATCTCGGCACTGGAGTCCTGCATTGTATGTCACAAGACGACCTGCCTTATCTCGATATATCAGGTGGTCTGGCAAAAATATCTGCAACTATCCCAGAGATATGTCTTTACCCGGGTGAATATGTACTGGACGAAATATGGCTGGCAACGAGCACAGGTGAAACCCTTGATTGTACTGGTCCTTGCCTTAGATTCACGGTAGCGGAAGGTGGCCCTTTTATCAAGCGATCGCTAGCCAAACACGCTGCTCTTATTTATGAGCCAACCTTTTGGCAAGTTGAAAGCCAGGTTGAAACGAGCGTAGATGATAACACAGCAGCTACAGCCTGATATGTCATGGGAGAGATAATAATGGACAACATCACTATAGTGACCTACTCACAATCGCCTCGCCTGGTAGAATTCTCTCATGCTTTACTTGACACTGCCTACCCAAAGTTAATATTCAATACCTGGTCGCCTGCTTATATTCAGGATCTGATGTATGTGCAAAGCGATTGGATAATACATATCGATGAAGATGCTTTTGTTTTCAGATCGGAGAGCATACCAGAAATCATTGCATTTATGGAGAAAAATGGTTATGCGGCATGTGGTGTGCCGGATGGTGGGATTATAGATCACAGACCGCATAATCCTGTTAGCTGTAATCCTTTCTTTACTATTCTGCATAGGAAGCGGATTTTAGATAGAGTCGATAAAAGAGAATCCTACACGAGTGAATGGAGCCCCGAGTTTGCCTTCAAGATCCCTAACATTTGTACAAAAAAACAATTCTCTTATGAATTCGATAATTTCGAACCATATTACGGCTTCTATTTCTGGCTGCTTAAACATGGGTTTGAAATATTATATCTAAACGCAGAACAGTGGAAAGATGAACCGGAAGGGATAAGCACCATCTTGAATGACCACAATGAGTATCCCTTTGTTCTTCACACATGGTATTCACGTGAATATCAAAAGATCAGGTATTCGAAGCATCGCATAATGCGAATCCTATACCGGCTGATAACAGGACAACCAGGACCAATAGTTGCTGGGGTGCATTTCAAGCGTATAAGTCGAGCAATGAAAGCATCGCTAATTATGAAAAGCGAAATCAGCTGCCTCAAGCGAGGCATCACCAACACATTGCTGCAGACAATAATATACTAATTCTTTCTCACACCAGCCAAAGGCTAATAATGGAAAATAAGTCAGATCCTCTGGTAAGCATAATAATTCCAGCATATAACAGCGCCAGGTTTCTCCGTGAAACGCTCGATAGTTCGCTGAACCAGACTTACACAAGAGTTGAAGTAATTTTGGTTAACGATGGTTCTACAGATAACACACCAGATATTGTGCCAGAATACAGCGGTAGAATTGTCTATATAAATCAAGATAACTCCGGATTAAGCGCAGCACGCAATATAGGTTTTCTCGCTTCTAAAGGTGAATATATCGTATTCCTGGATGCAGATGATGTCTTGCTTCCACATATGATCGAGACCTTATTACCGGCGTTACTAAATGACCCATCTGCTGGAGTAGCATACGGCGGTTACATGCAGATGGATGTGAATGGAATGCAATTCGGTGGCTCATCGATGGATAAGACATCTGGAATGATCTTTCGAGATATGATCCAGAACGTAGCCGATATGCCTGTAGGTTCCCTCATAATACGCCGCTGCGTGTTTGCAAAGAGTGGAATTTTTGATCCTATGCTTTGCCAGCTTGAAGATGTGGATATGTGGCTTCGCTTAGCCTACTATCATAAATTCGTTTTTGTTCCTGAATATATATTTGTATATCGCCAGAGCGAAAACAGCATGTCACGCAGGTGGGCTGAGCGGGAACCAGCGAACAGACTAATTATTAAGAAATGGACTGTAATACTAGAAGCATTGAATGAGCCTAAACAGCTCATCAAACCATTTAGAAAGCGCGTTAGGTCTCACCGAACAAGCCAATGCATTCAAGATGCATTTATTCATTACAAGGCAGGCCACAACCATATAGCATTGAGGAAAATGATCGCAGGCGTTATCCGCGATCCTAGATATCTTGCCAACAGGGGTGTTGTTTCGATATTGGTAAGGTCTATGTGGGGAGAATTCTTCAAAAAGCAACCTTGTATAAAGAAATGATGCCTCTGTACTAGCAAGCAATTTAGATATGGATGCATTTATTCTTAGTCATTTTCTCATTTGGAGTGAGTAAATGAAAGCACTGATGCAAAGCCGGCCGGATTGCCTTGATTATCCGGGGGGAGACACCGTTCAGATGCTTCAAACCAGGGCAGCGCTGGAGCGCCTTGGCGTGTGTGTGGATATAGACAGCTCAGAAACCGCGAATGTTTCCGAATATGATCTCGTGCATGTATTCAACAGTCTTGTAATGCCTGCCGCATATTACCAGATCATGAATGCGAAGCGAGCCTGCAAACCCGTAGCATATTCACCAATTTTCTGGAATATCAGCTCGCTTCCGGTTCCGGTTTCGTTCAGCAGAGAGATCAATACATTCACAAATAGAGTGTTGAAACGCATAAGCGGTCGTGAGCTAGTATCTCGCGAGGGGCATGCTTGCGAGATTACCACCCGCATCAGGCAGGAAGCGGCGTTCTTAGCTTCGGATATACTACTTCCTAACGCGGAGAGCGAGCATGATCAGATTAGATCGATGTTCCCGCGTATTAACAACACGGCGCATATTATCCCAAACGGAGTCGATGAGGACATTGCATCAGGAAATGAGGAGCGGTTTAGATCATCGACAGGTATCCAAGGTCAATTCGTCCTGTGCCTTGCGAGCATTTGTCCCCGTAAAAATCAACTTCGATTAGCAGCAGCCTGCCGATCACTCGGTCTGTTGTTCGTAGCAATAGGGGGATGCAATAAGCTGAACCAGACGTATCTGTCGGAATGTCGAAAAGCAGCCGGAAACTCGATGATCTACATAGAAGCGCTGCCTCATGAAGCCGTCAAAGATGCTCTATCAGCTTGTCGGATCCATGCTCTGGCCAGTTCTATAGAAACTCCCGGTCTGGCTACGCTGGAAGCAGCCGCGTGTGGTAAGAATGTTGTTGTCTGCAATCGTGGCTCGGTACAGGAATACCTTGGAAATGACGCATTCTACTGTGATTACTTCTCCGTAAATTCTATTGCTCGTGCAATTAAAGCTGCATGGGATGCGCCTCCGCCAGTCTCACTCACTAATAGGATTCTTACTGATTTTACCTGGAATCGCGCTGCTGAACTAACGCTCTCAGCTTACAATGAAGCAATCAACCTGGCAAAGGGGCGCTGATACTTTGAATAAAAGATCATATCTAAACAAAGTCAGCTTTATCATACCTAATTATAATGGCGCGGCGCTGCTCGCTGGCTTCCTTAACGGGCTGATAGAAAACACAGCAGGAGCTAGTGAGCGGATATGGGTGATCGACGACGGCAGCACGGACGCAAGCATAGAAATAGTTCATAAAAGCTTTCCCAGTGTAAATCACATCGTCCAGGGATCGAATGGCGGATTTTCTACTGCGGTAAACACCGGCATTGCGGCTTCAGACGGAGAGTTTATTGTCCTGTTGAATAACGATGTGCAAGTTACACCTGATTTCTTAGACAATTTAATCCCACTTTTTGATGATCCCACAGTGTTTGCAGTGAGCCCACGCATCATCCTGCCTCTGCATGGGGACATCGATGAAGGACCTAAAAGAGGATTCTGGCGCCATGGTCTGTTCTATTCCGATCAACATCAGGGAGTTGATTCGGTGATCCCAATTACCTATGCCTGTGGCGGAGCTGCGATCTACAGGCGCTCGATGCTGGAACAGCTCGGTGGATTCGATGAACTTTACTGCCCAGCCTACTGGGAAGATGTAGACCTTGGCTACCGTGCATGGAAGATGGGATGGAAAAATCTTTATCAGTCCGCGAGCACGGTCTACCACCTCCACTCCGCTTCTACATCTAAGATGAATCGATCCTACATAGACATGATCAGGGCAAGAAACAGCCTGCTTTTTATCTGGCGCAATATCGATGATGCTAAATTGCTTCGTATGCATCGCAGGTGGCTGCCGTTTGTACTCATGCGCAGGTCATTTGCTCGCGATTATGCTTTTATTAAGGGCTGGAAGGAGGCGCGGATGAGAATCAGAGACTCTAACCCGCCAATCGGAGAGCGAGTGATGTCTGACAGCGAGATATTTAATAAGGTCGGAGTCAGGATTGAATGAGTGATCGATCGCTGGGGAATGATTGTGTTTACAGCAGCCCGCATCGATATTACGATCTCAGCATTATACTTTTTTTTATGCCAAGCCCTTATACTAATTATCAGGTGGTGCGAATGTGAAAGTCCTGTTTCTTTCGACATGGTTCCCCTACCCGCCCGATAACGGCGCTCGTATTCGCGTGTCATGCCTCATTAAAGCGTTATCACAAAAGCACAACGTATTCCTGATTTCACTTCTCCAGGACGATTCACACCCCGAAGATGTGCAGCATCTCCAGGACATGTGCACCATCGTCTCTCTTCATAAAAACCGATGGTTCGCTCCGAGCGGCATCCGGAATATTCTCGGTTTCTTCTCATTTCGACCCCGTCACATGACCAGTTCCTATGATCCCGGCATCAGGTCGGCGGTTGCGAGAGCCATAACAGATCTCCAACCTGACATTTTAATCGCTTCAGAGTTCATTGCAATGGATTATGTCTCTGCTGACGCTCATATTCCCATAATATTTGAAGAATTTGAGGTAGGCTGGCTCCACAGGCAAGCTTCTTACATTCATAATGTTGCAAAACTGAGATGGTATTTAACATTTGCAAAATGGCGGACATTCGCGCGACACCTGCTTAATTGCGCCGATTTATTTACCTGTGTCTCCTGTAATGAGCTCGAGCTTATCAGCGGATGTTATCACCCATCCTGCCCGGGAGTTATAATCCCCAACGGAGTAGACACCGGGCGCTACACCCCCGCGTCTCATGTGCCCGAGCAGGGCTTTCTCCTCTACAACGGCGCTCCTACCTACGGACCAAATCTCGACTCCGTCCGCTGTTTCGCTCAGGACATATATCCTATCCTGGTTAAGCATCGTCCTGATGCAATTCTGCACGTTACCGGACGCATTGACGGTCTCGATCTCCGTGATATCTCGATCTGCCCCGGTATCAGGTTTACGGGTTATATCAAGGATATGCGAGATATACTCCGCCGAAGTTCTCTCCTCGCTGTTCCTCTCCGGCAAGGCGGGGGCAGCCGGCTTAAAATACTCGAGGCAATGGCGGCTGGAGTGCCTGTCGTATCAACATCAATCGGCGCGGAAGGTCTTGATGTGGTAAATGGCAGGCATTTGCTTATTGCTGATTCACCTGGTGATTTCGTTAATGCAATCGTTCATATATTGAATGATTCCGCGCTGGCAGGAGAAATGAGCGATAACGCCCGGCGCCTGGTGGAAGAACGATACAGTTGGTCCATAATCGGAAAGCAATTTACCGATTTGGTAGAAGCCACTGCATCCGCGAGTAAGCGCCGATAGCTACTACATACGTAAGTATACTCGTTTTACAATTGATGTCCTGCGGGTAAGTTTTTCATCTGATGAAAAACACCTTCGATGATATCGACGCAGTCCCCCAGGAGGAATGGTCCCCGGAACGTATTGTCCGCATTTCATGGTTCATTGGAGCGGTCATTGCCGGTGGAATAGCCCTCGGAGTCTTCGCCGCCACTGTAAAGCTCTACTACATTGGCGCATGTATCGGAGCGGCGCTGCTGGTAGTGCTGGTAGCATGGCAATTCGAGGCAGCTCTGCTTATTTATGTGCTGATAGCGTTTATACCATGGGGAGAGACTCCAGGGCTTGCGGTGGGCGGATCGGGCGTATCTAAAGGGCTTTTCGTAAGCGAGCTGATGCTTTCTTTTCTACTAATGATCTGGTGCGGAAAGTATCTATTAAAGCAGCTTCCTAAACCCAGGATCCGAAGCGGGTTCTACAAGCCGATTCTGTTCTACATTTCCTATAGCATTATCAACGTAATCCACTCCTACATATTCTGGGATATCCATGTTAGAAGATCACACCAGTATCTGGCGGCTAATGTTGTCGACCTTGGCTTCAGATTCCTCAGTATAGGCGCGCTAGTAATGATAGCCACTTCGATATCTGACGCGAAGTGGCTCAGGCGTATCACTTTATTTGCCCTGATACCCGGTATTTACAACGCAATAGGCAATCTGTTGGGAGATTTGCCGCTCTCGGCGCCGTGGTGGCCACTTCTGACTTTTCTTCCCGCATCATATTTTCTCGCTGTCTCACTGGACCAGGACAAGCTCGTTCCGGTTAGAATGGCAGCGATTATTGCAGCAGGCGGCTTATTATTTACCGTGTTGATAAAGAATACGGCCTGGGTATCCGGATGGGCGGGCCTGCTCGCGGCTCTTGCAGTGGTAATCCTCGCGCGCAGTCGTAAGCTCTTTTTTGCCTCCATATTTGCGATGGTGATCATCGTTATGATCAGCTGGCCTTTTATCAGTAAAGATATCATCAAAAAATCTCGAGATGAAGGAGACTTCGACAGGTTCACGCTCCTGGCAGGTTCTCTAAGGTATGCAATAACGTTCCCGTTAGGAATCGGGCTGGGCAACTACAGGACATATAACTCGTTCTACTACGGCGAAAAATGGCACACCACGTCATACACTTCCGCGCACGGCACCTATTCGCAGCATCTTGCCGAAATGGGGATTCCAGGGACAATTCTGTTTCTCGCGGTTCTGATCGGCGGGTTTTCTTGGCTTCTCAGGCATTATCGAAAGATGACGCGCGGTTCATCGAAAACTTTCCTCCTTGCAGCTATGGCACAGCTCACAGGAATCGCCTTTGCTTCGATTATAGGGGACTATATAATACCAAGCTATCATAACGGCGGCATAGTAACCTTCTCAGCTACGGTCTATTCATGGATAACCTGGGGATTGGCAATCGCTCACGTTAGAATCTCAGAGAATACAATAGTTAACGAAGGGAAGCAATATTGAGTATATCGATTGCCATAGTAAACTGGAACACGCGAAACATGCTCGACCAGTGTCTGAAGTCGATATATTCTACTGTGAGCGAAGATGTCGAGGTAATTGTCGTTGATAACGCATCCAGCGACGGCAGCATCGATATGCTCCGCTCCGAATATCCGCAAGTAAAGAGAATCGCTAACACCGATAATGCTGGGTTTGCACGGGCTAATAACCAAGCTTTCGATATCTGTAATGCTGATTATTTCATGCTCCTCAACCCCGATACGATTATCCTCGATAATGCAATCGAGCTTTTGATCGATAAGCTCGAGCAAAATCCATCCTGCGCTATCGCGGCGCCGAAGCTCCTGGAAAAGGATGGCAGTATCCAGCCATCAGTAGGAAAATTTCCATGTCTTACATCCGAGCTCTTCGATGCGCTGGGGTTGAGTAACTTCATATTCAATAGAGACCATCCCCATTTCTATATTCCCGATGATGATAAACCGAGCTGCATAGACTGGGCTACGGGGGCTTGTTTGCTCGTAAGGCGCAGCGCTGTTCCCGACTCGCGCAAGATCCTCGATGAAAGATACTTTATGTTCTCTGAGGAAACCGACCTCTGCAAATGTCTTAAAAACGCAGGCTGGAGCATTATATACGAACCACGAGCGAGGGTAATGCATTTCGGCTCCGGCAGCACATCGCAGGTGCGCAGAGATATGCTGACGCAGCTTTACAAGAGCAAATTTATCTACTTCAGCAAGCATAAGAGCCCGAGCTACGCAAACACATATCGCGCAGGGATAATCCCACTTCGCTTGTTCATGAGAATTCTCTGCTTTTTACCCAGTCTGCTTTTACATAGGTCCAACTCCGCCGGGCTGATCTCTCATCTCAAGAATCAATGTTCCGTAGTTAGAGCATCGTTTGGGTGGGGAGGTAAATGAGCTTGATCTCGATATACGCATAAATCAGGCCAAGGCGTAATGGCGTTCGGGAAAACTTCGGTGATAACGTTGCACATGAGATTGATTATCGATATAATGGTTCAGTCACAGCTCGCCGCAGCTCAGCATCGGTTGTCACGTATTAGCAACCAGGCTTCGGTAATAAAGCTTTCCATTGCTCGACAAATAGCTTCTCCTCCTATAACAGATGGGAGGATGGTCCAATGAAAGAACAGTCGCGCAGGAAAAAAGCTTCAGGCGCTGTGCCCATGGTCGTCCTTGCGGTCAGCCAACCCGTAACCGGTCCTGACCCCAAGGTCCCCAGGACCGAGTTCGAAACCCTGTCTAATATTATGGACGCTGTCATTGTAGGAAATACCCATATATGCAGGCGCACGAGTGTCTTGGAAAAGATCAGTAGTAAAATCGCCCTCGACTTCGCGCAGGCAATCCGCATCTTGCAAAACTTCCCAGGAGTCGACGCCTACATAAGCTTCTCCGAACGCATAGGTATTCCACTGGGAATGCTGCTGCGCAATAAGCGCCGGCGTCCTGCTCATGTGATGATAGCTCACCGGCTCGATACCAGGGCAAAGCAGCTGCTGAACATATTTACGAGGTGGCGTTACGGTGTCGATCGTATTATCACGCTTTGTGCCACGCAGGAGCGGCATGCCGGTCGGATATTACCCGGAGCAGCAAAATTCATCAAAGCCGGAAGCACTGATAATCAGTATTACTATCCATCTGAAACGCAGCAAGGTGATTATATTCTGAGTGTAGGAAGCGAAAATAGAGACTATTCGACGTTGCTGGCCGCGATCCCGGAAACAGGATTGAAGCTAAAAATTCTATCCTCCAGCCCCTGGTGCAGGAAAGAAGTCACATCACGGGATAACTCTTGCGAAAATGTAGAATTCCTGCCGCGCGTAAGCTACCCGGATCTTCGTGATCTATACCGAAAAGCAAAGCTGATCGCGCTTCCTCTGAACGATGTGGAATATGCCGCAGGCCTAAACGGGCTTCTTGAGGCGTTCTGTATGGGGAAGCCTCTTGTCGTATCATCCTCATCCGGGCTTTCCGACTATATTTCCCATCTAGACAACTCATTTATCGTACCCGCAGGCAATACAGCAGCACTGGCTGATGCACTGCAAGCCGTGTATTCCGACGAGTCTCTCCGCCTGCAGCTTTCCGCAGGCGCAAAGGCAGCCGTGGAGGATTATGCCAATCTGGCTGCCTTTACATCAAGTTTAGAACGCGAGATAAAGGACACTATCTCTGAGGTTTGAGTAACATGAAGTTCACAAGAATGACTTGGACACTGCGCCGTGGTCCCGTAATTTCTTTCCTGGCGCTGTTATCTCTGATTATGACTGTCTCGATAGCCGCAGGTGCGCCATCGGTTTCGGGAGTATCCTCAAATTCCTCATCGGTCGGTCAGTATGAAAAATTCGAGCTTACTTTCAACGTGGGCACCACCGCATCCAACCTCTACTGGCCCTATGATACTTCTCCCAATCAAGGAGTTCCCGCTGGGGTAGGTGTGAGCGTTGACGGCTTGTTTTCGCATGATAACTATGCGACAACCATCGTGCAACCGGCTTTCTACTACCAGGACTACGATCGCAATAATTACTTGGTTTCGGAGGGTCGTGACTGGCTCTATCCGAAGGGATCACCCTGCTGGAAAATCAGGTTCGCGCCGACTATGCTCGGGACATGGCACTATAAGATCCGCGTTACCGATTCATCCGGTACGACCATTTACGACTCGCCATCCAACACTTTCACCTGCGTCGCATCGAGCAATCATGGTTTCCTCCATGTGAGCCCAAAAGACAGCAGATATTTCGAGACTTCAGATGGAACCTTTGTGAACTTTATTGGTCTCGATGATTATACGACATGCACCTATGATATGGATACCCGCTACGCCACTTATGGTTCAAACAGGATCAACCTTATCAGACCATGGTGGCAAGCATATCAAGGGCCGGCTGTCTTTGGTGTTACAAGCGGAGGAGGCCTGTGGGAATGGTGGGGATGCAGTTTCACTACCGATTACGCCAAACCAGGTGAGCTATTCTCATTCAAAATGACATCCAACGGCCAGGCATGGACACATGCCGACGTCAAACCCAGCACTAAATACCGTTATTCCGTTTGGGTCAAAACCGTAGGTTTACAGGGCAGCGGCGATTATGGAGTTTATCTTCAGGCTTTTAACTGCACCCAACCCGACACACCTCTCACATCTAAAATAAACGGCACAGCCGACTGGACGCAGCTTTCGTGCTCCATCTCAACCCAAGCGGGACTTTATGAGATCGGCTATCTCAAGGTTATGGTAAGTGGAATAACATCGGGTTCTGTCTACTTCACCGATGCTTCACTCCGTGAAGACCTTGGAAATGGCCAATACGGACCGGAACTGCTTTCGAAGCCTAATCTTAACGTCCAGCAATATGTCTCGCAAAGAGAGGCATATAAAGCGGACTATCAGGTGGAATGCGCGAAGCAAAACGGGATGTATTTGAAGGTCTGCCTGGAAGAAAAGCACGACGATGCGTTCGGCAGCATACAGGCTGATGGAACAGTCGGACCAAGAAGTGATGATAATGTCTACGCATCAGCCACTCATGCCGGACGCACTTACCAGCAATATTACTGGCGCTATATAATTGCCAGATACGGTTATGCAACCAACATTCACTCCTATGAATTCTGCAACGAGGGTGATCCTTACAACGGCAACCACTACAACGCCGCCGAAGCGCTGGCTGCTTATATGAACCGGAATGATCCGAATAAACATATGGTCACAGCCTCGCTGTGGACCGATTTCCCGAGTAAAGAGCTCTGGACGAACTCCAGTTATCCCGACCTGGCTTTTGCTGACTGGCACCAGTATGTCGGACTTCAAACGGGCAGCGATAACCTGCAATACATATATGGCTGGCCGCGAGGTTCTTACGACTTCAGCACCACGACATACCACAGCGCGCCGAACAGTATGCACATGAAAAATACCAGCGGCAATGAGGGATATCTCACATCCAGTTATCCGTTCGCAATCACCCCTGGCCATACATATACGCTTTCGTGTTACATAAAAGGCAACGGCCTTACCGAGAGCGGAAGCACCGCCGGTTCGACCGGTTGGATCTACCCGACTATCAGAATCGACGTCAAAGACGGATGGCACGGTGACAACATCCACACCTACTACTCCGGCACACGCGGTGATTTCATGGGCACCTACGACTGGAAACAATGGTCGACCAGCTTCACAGCCGAGAGCAACGGCCATTACCTCGTTCTTTCACCCATGACGCACTGGGCTATCGGTGAGATATGGTTCGACGATATCACCCTCCACGATGACACAGCCAACGAGTATGTCGAGGTCCCCAACGGCAACTTCGACAGCGGCCGGCTCGATTTCGACTCCGCTCTTATGGAGCACTCCATAGGCACCCAGGTCGGCTCCAGATCGAGCCAGGTAATACCTAAGCCTGTCATTCGCGGCGAATGCGGCATTGTGGGTGACAATGTCTATGGCAGTCCATATAAGGGGGTTACCTACGGCGGCGAAAATCAGCAGCTTGTGGATGACAGCAGTGGTGTATGGTATAAAAAAGAGATATGGGGCCAGATCAACCCGTTCGGCGTCACTACTCTTTACTGGTATACAGCAAACATCAACAACAAGGGCCTTCATAAATACGCGAAGGCTTATCAGACGTTTACGGCTGGTATACCGCTCTCTAACGGTAATTACCAAAGCGCCAAAGCGACTACCTCCACCCCCACCCTGCGCGCGTGGGGCCAGAAGGACCTTGTAAACAACAAGGCTCATCTCTGGATCGATAATATCCCATATAACTGGAAAAATGTCGTCGATAGCGTCAATGTACCGGCTGTAAGCGGAACGGTCACCCTGACAGGCCTAAAGGACGGCACATATAACGTGGAATGGTGGGATACCACCGCGGGCAGTATCATCAACACCCAGAGCGTTACATGCTCGAACCAGACCATAACGCTGCAGGTGCAGGGGCTCCAATCTGATATGGCTTGCAAGATATACCCACAGGCAAGCGCTGCTCCGGCAAGCGTTGCTGTAAATATATCGGCAAGCCCGGTATCGGCATCTCCAGGCCAGGTAATCACTTACACTATTACTTACACCAACAACAGCTATGCGCTTGTTACCGGAGTGATCCTGTCTGCCGCGGTGCCGGCTGGTATGACTTACGTCACCGGCAGTGCAGAGGCTACAGGTGGAGCGTGGGATTCTACATCCAGCAAAGTGAACTGGAACGTTGGAATTATAGCTGCTCGCGGCACGGGCACAAGAACGTTCCAAGCCAAGGTAAACTGATCCTATATATAGATCGACAGTATAAAAAGCCGGCATTTAGTACTCTTTTCGTATTGAATGCCGGCTTTCCGGCATTAGAAACCCGGTCATTGGGTAGAACTCCAAAAGTCTGAAAATCCTTCATAGACCTGGGCAGGGTTTTCCGCATGTCGGTTCAAGAACAGAACATAAAACTTCATTATCCGCACCAGCGGATGTGGCTGATAGCAATCTTACTAATCGCCACAGCGATGTATGCCCCTACGTTCGCGTCGCTCTGGCGCAGGTGGATGGCGGATACTCAATATTGCATCGCGCCGGTTGTCCCCTTCGTCTCCGGATACTTCGTCTGGCGAAAGTGGCCGGAAATATGTAAGACCTCTCATGTCCCATCGCAATGGGGGCTGGGGCTCATCGTTCTCGGGCTTCTGGTCCACTTGATGGGCGTTGTCACCGACGTATCCGGCGGATCCGACATATCCATCCTGCTCACGCTCACCGGTGGGTGCATCTACTTCTTTGGTAATGCCATCACGCGGATGCTCGCGTTTCCGCTCGCGTATCTAGCGTTTGCCATACCAATTCCAGGCGGACTGCTGGACCTTATCGGATTCCCTCTGCAGCTTGCAGGCAGCCGCCTGACCGAGCATATCCTGCAGCTTCTCCAGATCGACGCCTCGCGATCAGGCGTGAACCTTTCGGTACCGGGGTATGAGTTTCAGGTAGCATTGGCATGCAGCGGTTTAAGCTCACTTGTAGCCTTGTTAGGAGTGACAGCGGTCTTTGCATATTTAACCAGGCTACCCGTTTTATACAAGTGGATACTGTTTTTCCTTGCGCTGCCGATTGCGCTGGCTGCTAATACCATACGTATCACGACGATTGCTCTGGTCGGTTATTGGTGGGGTCCTGATACCGCCAACCATATCTACCACCATTGGTCGAGTCCACTGCTGTTCCTGGCAGCGGTATGTCTGTTATTGGTGATCAACCGGGGGTTTGAATGGCTAAGTCGCCGCCCAACTACTTCATCGTCTTCCTGATGCTCCTGGCAGCAACCGCAGCCACCTACTGGGTGCGAACCCGCCCTCCTTCCGCGCTCTATACCGCACAGCTCGATTCTTTTCCTCAAAAGCTGGGGTTATGGGAAGGAAAGGATCTTAAGATTAACAGCGATGTTCGCAAGGTCCTGGATGCGGATGATGTGTTGAGCAGAGGTTATCGGAACTCGAAGATAGATAGTCCGTTGGGGCTGCTTGTGGTCTATCGGAAATATGGCAGGCGCGGTTTTGCTCATCGCCCGGAAGCCTGTTATCCCGCAGCCGGATGGACAATTGTCAGCCGCGGTTACACAAGAATCCCATTCGGGAACGGCACAGCACGCGCAGTCAAAGTAGTTGCTGAAAAAGACGGTGCACGAGAAATAATAGTCTACTGGTTCGCTTCCGGCGCTTTAACCGAGGCAAATTACCTTAAGCAGCAAATACTAATGGCTTACGACCGCCTTAGATCACATAAATATGGTTGGGCATTTATTCGCATCAACAGCCCTGTTGCGATATCGGAGGAGGTGACGATGGAAAATATCCGCAGCTTTGCCGGAGCGGCAGCCGATCCAATGAAAGAGGTGCTTACCGGCGACAGAGCGCAGGCGCATCGACCGGAAACTCCGAACCGCCGCATCGCGGCAAGACGGCCATGAAGATACTCTTTCTTGCGCATCTATTTCCACTCCCTCTGGATTCAGGAGGTAAGATAAAATCCTACCATACGCTCAAGGCACTCGCAGCAGAGCACCAGGTTCATCTGTTAACTTTCACAAGGCATGATAATGAGCTCGATTATCTCCCGGACCTTGTGCAAATCTGCCACGGTATCGATACTGTACCGTTGACCAGGAGCAGAGTTGCTTCTGTTACCGGTTTCGCCGGGAGTGTGCTCCAGAGCAGTTCGTTTATTATTGGAAGAGACTATCGGATGCACATGCTCGAGCGCCTGCAGTCGGTGGTCAACAGGTTCTCACCCGATGTCATCCACATTGATCATCTTCAAATGATGCCGTATGTCGATCTCGAGGGCCCATATCTCACGGTTCTCGACCAGCACAACGTCGAATCGGCAATTATCAGGCGCATTGCACAGAGTTCTTCGAGTATTCCTACCCGCTTCGCCGCCCGTATCGAATGGCCGAAGCTCGAAGCCTTTGAAATCATAGCATGCCGGTCGTGTGATATGGTGATTACCGTCAGCGAGGAAGATAAATCCGCTATCCTCTCACTTGATCCGACAATTAGAAATATTCACGCCGTACCCATAGGCGTGGATATTGATTATTTCCTGCCTATCGACACGCTCCCTGGGTCTCATAACATTCTCACGATCGGCACGATGTACTGGCCGCCGAATGTGGATTCTGTGATCTACTTCTACAAAGAGATTTTTCCGTTAATCCGTGAGAAGGCGCCTGATTGCACCCTGACGATTGCAGGCCAGCGGCCAGCTTCACCGATCAAGGCACTTTCTGCCGATCCCGCAGTCAGTGTCACCGGTTATCTCGATGATATCAGAGATATTTGCCGTCAGTGCGGAGTATTTATTGTGCCACTGCGCTCCGGCAGCGGTGTGCGAGTCAAGATATTGAATGCAATGGCTATGGCTTTGCCCATAGTGACTACTTCAGTGGGCGCCGAAGGACTTGAGGTGGAATCCGGACGCCATCTTCTCATCGCGGACACTCCCCAGGACTTCGCGAATGCCGTTACCGATGTATTGACCGACAGTAAATTAGCGGATTCCCTCGGGCGCAGAGCAAGACAGCTGGCCTGTGAAAAATATTCCTGGAGCATTATTGAAAAGCAATTGCTGGGAATCTACAGCGAGCACTTAGGCAGGAGACCGCGTAAATGAAAATCCTTTTCGTGGCTCCCTACGTGCCGTCGCGCATCAGGGTTCGATCATTCCACTTCTTATGCGAACTGGCAAAACGTCACCAGATATATGTAGTCGCGCTTGGTGAATGTGAAGCGGGAAAATGCGAGGGCGTGGAAGAAGTGATGAATGCCGTACACCACTTTAGAGTCATCCCTCATTCCCATGTAAAAGGGATCATACAGGCTCTGGCAGCTTTACCAAGCAGTTCGCCTATGTGCTCATCATTCTGCAGATCAGGAGCCGCTGCATCAGCCATGTCCGAAATTATTTCTACAGAACATCCGGACCTGATACATATAGAGCACCTCCGCGCCGCGCATTTTGCGCCCCAATCGAAGTCGTCTCCGGTGCTCTTCGATTCGGTGGATTGTCTTACTGGCCTGTTCCGCCAAATGGCGCACTCCAGCCGCAACCCGATAAAACGCCTTATTATGCTGGAAGAAACCCTCTGCCTTCGTCGTTATGAGCCCAAAATGCTAAGAACGTTCGATCACATTATCATAACATCAGAATCTGAACTTTGTGAGCTTCATTCCCTCGATAACCGACTTAATATCGATGTAATCCCCAATGGAGTAGATACTGAATATTTCTCACCTATGGGCTCGCAAAAGCATCCGGCTCGCATCATCTTCTCAGGCAAAATGAGCTACGCTCCCAATGCCCAGGCAGCTGTATGGTTTGCCGAGAACGTATTCCCTGTCCTTTGCAAGACGTTCCCCGATGTTGAATATATAATCGCCGGTAGCGGGCCGCCCGCATGTGTAAGACAGTTATCAGATATACCTAATATCACGGTGACAGGATACGTTGATGACCTTCGCCTTTACCTCGATTCATCCTGCGCTGCAATAGCACCTATGCAGGTTGCTGTCGGAGTTCAAAATAAGGTGCTTGAAGCGATGGCTATGGGACTGCCTGCTGTCATAAGCAGTGCAGCGGCACGTGCATTCGCTCCCGATTGCCCGGGGATTATCCGCGCTGATACAGCATCGGAAGTCATCGATGCAATCTCACAGCTTATTACAAATCCCAAGCATGCCATGCAGATCGGACAAGATGGGCGGTGGCATGTGATCGAGCATTTCTCATGGCAATCGAGTGTGACCAAGCTCGAATGCATCTACGATCGTTTATGTTCGGAATATCAAGTTAACCGGAGGCTTCAGTGAATATGGCAACAGACCAGAGAGATGACCCGATCATTTCTAATACATCACGCAGCGTGCCGTGGATCGGCATCATCGTCTCGGTTATAATACTCCTGGGTTTTCTTGCTCGTTTCTACAAGCAGGAAGGCGGCTTTGTGACTGCGAGGGGCGCCTATGATATCGCACAAATCGCACGTAACATCGCGCGTGGAGATGGTTTCACAACCCACTTCATAAGACCGTTCAATGTGCCTTTCACAAGCATGGACAAAGGTAAAATCATCGAATTGAACAATGCGCCGCTCTATCCGTATATCGCAGCCGCTATGATCAAATTTCGTGGAGCCGCCGATCAACCCGTAACGCAAACTTCCATGCTCTTTTTAGTAACGGCAATCGCATCCACGTTCCTGCTTGGCGCTATTCTCTTCGATTGGCGCGCGGGATTACTCGCGGCTGCAATAGCAGGAATAAGCGCGCCGGTGCTGAACATCGGGGCATCAGGCGAGCCGTGGGCACTCGCCACCGCCCTGTTCACTCTTCTACTTTGCGGGATCGGTTTGTATCATAAATCAGCCGAACGCGGACGCGCGATATCAAAGCTTGGCTACCCTATTATCTGTGGGATCCTGCTTGGGCTGCTTTACTGGACCCACTGCGTTTTCATATTTCTCATGCCGGCGATTGCCGTTTATTTCGCCATCACAGCTCGATCCAGGCGCGTGCGCCCGTCTCCTTTACTGCGAGCAATTATCTTTATTGCGGTGTTTTCCATAGTAATTGCGCCCTTAATGTATAGGAATTACTCGTTGACCGGCAGCCCTGTTATGGGGATCGGAGCATGGGATCTGATGGCACATTCGGATGCTTATCCGGGAGACACGCTCTATCGCTCCACTGATTCCGAATCACACGAACAGGCACGCATCTATCTTTTCCCTATAGAACACTTTTGGGCATTTGCCCGCAAACTCGCTCAGGGTATCAACTCAATCGTAAGTGAATATGCTCTGATGCTTGGCATAGCAGTGCTTCCATTCGGACTGGTCAGTGTCTTCTACAGGTTCAAATCCGCGCCGGCTAATGCTGTTCGAGGGGTCACATACGCCCTGGCTCCCGCGGCAATCGTAGCTTTCGCACTTTTCAGCACAGGCACTGAGGCTATACTGATTCTTGCTCCGGTAACCGCAGTCTATGCTTCAGCATATTTCATCACACTTCTCAGAGCGAAGAAGCTGTACCCTGCTTATTCAAACGCCCTCATCGCCGGGCTCATCCTGGTTACCGCGGGTCCGGTGCTGCCTACGATAATCTGGCGCCCTGACAGCCCGGAGCACAGCGACGCGGCTACTATCGATACAATCTTCGGCAAAGCAGGAACAAGTGGCGCGAAGGGATTGATATATACCGATGCGCCATGGGCAGCCGCCTGGCGAACCGAGTGTGTTGCGGTATGGCTGCCCCGCACCGATGATGACGTCGACGTTCTCACCGCCGACGGTTTGCCTATGAACCTGGTAGTCCTGACCCCGGAATCATCGAACTATTCTTCCGATGAAGCCTGGTATATGCTTCATCGAGTATCGCTGTGGCGCGAGTATATCCAGGACAGAAAAGCAGGGATGAGCAAAATTCTCGAAGCTGCCGGTGTTTCAAAAAATAGAACCGAACAGGCGGATAAGGCGCTTGCAAGGTTGAGGCGCAATTATGCGATCTCGCGCTCTATCGAAGGGATGTCGACCCAGCGCACCGACCCTCTCGCTCCCGATGATGTCCAGATATTAACATTCGGCAAGCGATAGGTTCACTCTACCTGAAGACCCACGCGAGCGGAAGCAGCGAGGTAACAGCCTGGAACAATGTCATCTTTGGTGAATGCTCCGCTATGTAGATCACATCACCGCGCTTCACCGTATATTCTTCGCTCGGGTTCTTCATAACCTTTGTGAGATCGATCCGGGTTGTGGTACTGAGCTTCGGATCCTCAGTGGAGAGCCGGATGAGCTGCACCTTACGGATATCTCCTATATTGGGGATAGGTCCACCCGCAAGTCCGATCGCTTCGCTCAGGCTGAGCTCTTTTCTAAGCGGATACTGTCCAGGCCGATTAACGCTTCCGATTACGGTGAAGAAACTGGTCTCCAGCTCGGGCACATTGATCGTATCGGCAGGTTGAAGAGGTAGATCCGCTGCTTTATCTCCGGCCATAGCCTGTTTATAATCCAACTTTAGCGGTTCCGCGACACCATCGCGCCTAATCGTGATCTTATCGGTATCACCTTCAGGCAGCACTCCACCGACCAATCCAATCACTTCGCGGAAAGTCATACCACGCTTGATAGGAACGATCCCTGGTTTTGATACCTGACCGGATACGACCACCGTCCCCATCATATCCGAGCGAGGCACAACCACCGTGTCACCTGATTGCAGCTCGATATTAGAGCTCAGGTCCTGACCCTGGACATATTTGGCGAGATCGAGCGCCAGGGTCTGGTCTCCTCTTCGAACATTTATGTGTGAAAGATCGGCCGTATCATCATATCCCGCCTGAGCCAACGCCTGCAAAACCTTGTCTCCAGCGCCAACCTCCATCAATCCGGAGTTCTTCACCTGGCCCACAACAAATATCCGCATCTTAGCGCGATCGATGAAAACCACCGTAACCTGCGGGTCTACGAGCACCCTGGTAAGAGCTTTTCTTACCGCGACGCTCGCATCCGAAGCGGTCATCTCAGCGATCTTCACCGTGCCCACCATCGGCATCGAAATGCAGCCGTCTTTGTTGATCTGGTAGGGCTTTGTAAATTCCTTTTCACCGTCTACGGTAACACCGACCATGTCACCAGGTACGAGTTTCGAGCCGTCGCCAAGACACATGGACGAAAGGAGCATCAGCAGCAAAACTGCCGGAAACATTACGCGGAAGTGGGATACGAAGAACATTCCAGTTGCCTCCCTGTCGGTACACTGCCCATGTACATACCCGTTTTCAAAGCATATACCGACCTGGCGGCAACTATGGAATCAGTTCACCTTCACAACCTGGCCCGTATTAAGCGATTCAATCGCCGCGGCAATCACTTTCTGCGCCTTAAGACCATCTGCGCCGGATCCATCGATCTCATCGGGTGCAGCGCCTTCATCCACCTGCTTAAGGAAACAGTGAATACGCTCCCTGAAAGTATCATCGAAGTCGCGATAACCGCCGAATACCGGGTTCGTGTAGACCGATTTAACCGGATCACCCGCGGGATAAAGCGTTACCTCGCGCCACATATCCTCCAGCACAAAGCGGCCTTTAACACCGGCTACTTCGCATCGCTCCATCGGATGCCCCCGCTCGATATCATAGCTACTGGTGAGATGTCCGACGGTTCCGTTTGCAAACTGCATATTGATCGATGCCGTCGACCAGATATCCCGCCCCGGCGCCTTCGTTGCAAAGCATTGGACATCGGTGATATCACCACAGAAATGGCGCATCATATCGACCGAATGAGGGTTCAGAGCCTTGAGGTGGAAATACGGAGAATCGAAGCTGCCGGGCCGACCGATCCACAGCGCCATATTGACGAATATCAGATGCCCGAGCTTTCCTTCATCCAGCCATTTCCTTGCAACTCGCGCCGCGGGAGTAAAACGATGATTAAAATCGATCGCAAAGCAGCGTTTCCGCTCCCGCGCAACGCGCACCATCTCTTCAGCTTTACCGATTTCATTGCTGATCGGCTTTTCGCATAAAACGTGGCTTCCCGATTCCAGGGCTTGAATAACAGGCTCGAAATGGTCGCTGCTATATTCAAACCCGCCTGTAGCGACACTGCACAAATCAGGCTTCAGCGCCGCGAGCATCTCCGGTGCGCTCGCAAACCACGGTACCCCGAACCGTTCGCCTGCAGCTTTCGCTCTTTCTTCTATGATATCGCAAACGCCAACCAGTTCAGCCAGTGCGTCAGTCTTGTAGATACCAGCGTGGAGATTTCCTATCGGCCCGAGGCCGATTACACATACTCGCAACATGTTAATGCGTCCCTTTTAGTGTTCTGATACTTAATGAGTTTCGCATAATGATGTGACGTACTGGCGGGTCGAATCGAGCACGAAGCCTTCTGCCAGGTTGTCACTGCATTACCTGAAAGTCAATAATATAGTGTTGTTCATCTGTTTTCTTCGAATAAATTCGAGGCAACATGGTACGAAGTCCGCCTTCTCGGATTGAAATCTCAGGCTCCGAAAGGAGACTTTGTTTAGGTTGCCTCGAATTCATTTAAAGGCTCTCTTACAGCTCCTCCTGCCCCCTCTGCTTCTGCAGCTCTCTAGCCTGCAGAGCTTCGGCAGCCTTTGGAGAACCGATGTGGAGCGTATCATAAGCTTCCTGCGATGTTTTGAACTGGACTCCGTATCCGTGCCAGTTCAGGTTCGTATACATCGGATTTTCTCGTTTGGTCTGTTTCGTGCGTTTTGCGATATGAGCTTGCATTCGCGCTTCGAGCATTGCCACAATCTCAGGCTCTTCTTCAGCCACATTGTGGTTTTCTTCGGGATCCTTGATCATGTTATAAAGCTCGACCTCGGGCTTAAAATGGAAATCGGGCTCCAGCGCATGTATCAGCTTCCATTCCGGAGTTCTCCATCCGTGCTTACGCATCCAAGTGCACTCGGTGATATAGAACTCGGGCTCCTGCACGCGCGGTTTACCTTCCATCAATGGCATAAGGCTTCTGCCGTCGAACTTAATGCCGGACTTTATCCCCATAAGATCTAAGATCGTGGGCATTATGTCCTTCATCTGGCAGAAATCATCAAAGCGCTGGCCAGGTTTTACTTTTCCGGGATAATAGAACACCAGCGGGATGCGGAGCGTAACATCATATATTCCGTGATGATCGAACCAGCACTCATGGTCATAGTGCGTCTCGCCATGGTCTGAATCGATCACAATCAGTGTCTCTTCTTCGATTCCCAGTGCTCTCACGGTTTGGAAGATATTCGAGATACAGGCATCCATATAAGCCACCGCGCCATCGTATTGCGCGATTATATAGTCTTTATCCTTGCAAAGCGGTGGGAACCAGCTCGCGAAGAAATCGCAGAACGGCTTGAATGTCATCACCGGGTCGAGTGAATGGTTGCTTGTATCGAACTCGTTTCCATCATAAAACATTCTCTCGAATGGAGCAGGCGGCAGATACGGCGCGTGCGGGTCCATGTGCCGGAGGAATAGGAAGAACGGCTTATCTTCTCCCGCAAGCCGCTTGAGCTCAGGAATCGCAACCGCATTCAGTCTTTCCGCCTTGGGGCTCCGTCCCTCTTCCCAAGATCCCCATCCCGAAAAATCGAGATAGTTCTGGAATCCGCGGGAAGCCTGATTACCACTAAACCCCACGCAGGTTGTGTTGTAATCATTCTCACCAAGCACTTCGGCAAGAGTCTTTACATGATCACCAAGCATCCCCTGATGCCGGAGAGCTACTACATCCGTGCCGAAACAATCCATACCCGTGAACATCGATGAATACCCAGGTGTTGTAGGGATCGATGGGCTGAAAGTATTCTCGAACACCGCCCCCTGCGCCGCGAGCTTATCCATGTGCGGCGTCGTGAGCTTCGGATAACCGTAAAGGCTCATGTGATCAGGTCTAAGGCTGTCTATACCTAGCAAAATCAGGTTCGGTTTCTTCTTCACTGGAAGCTCCTTTTTACCATCTACTTTCAACTGATCAGTAGTTTCTCTTTAATGAATCCCAGCGCATCGATAATGTGCCGGTCCCAATATTCCCAGGTGTGCTCACCCGGCGCTTCGTAGTAGGAGTGCGGGATACCAAGCGATTCCAGGTGAGCGCGCATATCACGGTTCGCCTGGATCAGGAAATCATTATCGCCACAGTGCATCCACAATGCGGGAAGTTTCTCTTTATCTGCATTCTCGACAAGAGCGAATACATCCTCCGCTCCTCCGGTAAAGCTCTCACCAAAAATGAGCCTCATCTCCCTTTGGCGATCCTCAAAACCATCGAGGACAGGATTAATTAGAAACGCGCCCGATAAGCTCGCAGCTGCGCAAAACATATCATTATGCCTGATGGCAAGTTTAAAAGCTCCGTAACCACCCATCGAGAGACCCGCGATCGCGCGGCTTGCTCGCTCTTGACGTGTGTGGAACGCCGCGTCGACAAAACCTACCACATCTTTGATCATGTACGTCTCGAATGCCGCGAGTGGGTTATCTATCGCATCCGTATACCAGCTCCGTTCAGCATTCGGCATTACAACCATTAAAGGCAAATCTCTTACATACTGGTCGATGCTCGTTCTGCGCAGCCATCCGGTATGATCGTCGCTAAGACCATGGAGCAGATACAGCACCGGCCATGGACCGGGGATGTTTTCAGGAACAATGATCGTAGCTGAAACCGACTTCTGGAGCGTATTGCTCGCAAAATGCATTTCACAAACTGCCATACCGTATGCTCTACCTCGCTCCTAACGCCTTTAGGCAAGCATTCAGATAGCCGTAACTTTCAGCCGCAATAATGGATACATCAGTCAGTTCCATCTGCCCTGCCCCGATCACTTCCAGGCACACGGGACCATCGTAGCCGCCATCGACCATCACCTTGCAGTAAGCAAAGAGATCTATATCACCGCGCCCGCAAGCCTGATCCGGCGGAGCCCCTGGCGATGGACCATGACCTTTGCAATCACGGATGTGTATATGCTTCACGCGGCTGAGCACCTGAACGAGCGCCTTAGCGGGGTCTTCACCGGCTCTATAGATATGGCTCGGATCCATATCGACACCGAAACCAGGTGAGGTGATCTTTTCCATCGCTCGCAGAGTAGTGGGGGTACTATAGATCGAGGCGCCGACATGCGCTTTGCAGCAGAGGGTGACTCCGTATGACTCCGCTTTCTCCGCCATCTTCACAATCAAATCGGTCTGGCGTTGGAAATCCTCTTCCACATCTCTTGTACCGCCAGGGCCGATATTGATTACCGGTATTCCGATCTCCGCTCCCGCCTCAAATGCCCTGGTAAGCCTGTCCTCATCGAGAGCGGCTTCCTCCATCGATAGAAACTCCAGGCCATTGTCTGCTGCAATCTGTGTGAGCTCACCAGCCTGCTCTTGCCACCGGTCGAGATCGAGATGTTCGCACATCCCCTTGATCGCCGAAATCTCCACACCATCATAACCGGCCATTTTTATGTATTTCGCCGCCGTAGCAAAGTCGACTCCTCCGAACAAAACGGAGTTAGCTCCTAGCTTAATCATAGAAAGCTCCTTCTATCCAGATAAAAACCACGAGCAGTATATGGCAGTGACCTGGAGGTGTCAACAGCTTTCAGGCATATATCTGCACAATCAACGAATTCCATTCTATCGGTTAGGTGTGGTATGCTGAATAGGCAGTTCATGAGAGCGCCAGTCCACAATTGCATAAGGAGCTAAAAGTTAAGAATGATAATCACGATAATCGGCAGAGGCCATGGAGGAACCCGCGCCATATCTCACACCCTCAGTGAAAGCGGTGTTTATATGGGCGCTCAATTGAACGGATCCGGCGATTTGATCCCTGCCGAGGATTTATACGAAGCCTGCCGCGTTATGTCACGCAATGTCGTTCATCTTGGTGGGGCAAAGTGGGACTTTTTCAAGCTCCACACGATGCCCATCGACCCCGAGTTTATCCGGCTGGTGGAATCGTATCTGGTATCGGTGCTCGACAGCGACGCCGAGAACAAGGGCTGGAAGCTCCCCGAGACCACGCTTATATACCCCTGGATCGTCCGCATGTTTCCGGATATTTTCTACATCCACTGGACCCGCGATCCCCGCGATTCCATCCTCGGTGCTCACCTTACCGACGACCTCGCCGACTTCGGCATCCCCTACGAACCGACCGACGATGTCAGGCTCCGCCGTGCGATAAGCTGGAAGTACCAACGCGAGATCGTTAAGGCGACGCCCATGCCCGAGCATGTGATGGAAGTTAGGTTCGAGGATTTTGTTCTCGATCAGGAAAAGACGCTGGCTCAGATCGAGAAGTTCCTTGGCATCCCGCTCGCAAAGATCGAGGTAAGGCCGGAATCAGTGGGCCGATGGAAAACCGACGAAGAAAATCATGATTTCGATTTCCTTAAAGAGGATATGATCGAGCTTGGTTACCTGCCTTAATGAGTTTCGTGTAGTGATATGGTACACTGGCAGATTAGATTGAGCACGAAACTTTCTGCCTGATTGCCACCACACTACCTGAAACTCAGTAATAACTCGATTTTGATACAGGACCTTCGTCGCTGAGAAGAACGCAGAGCAACGGATCGCTGAGCACATCTCGAATATCCCGCGGCTGCCCGTCCACGATCATCGCGCGCTTCACCAGACGGATTCCGTGGCTGTAATCGACGTAGAAATTCTTATGCACCGTAGTGAGCGGCTGGATAGGGCTGCCGTCTAGCTTGTGCCAACCGTAGATCGCCACATGCTCCGGCCGATCTGCAAGCATATTCGTAATTACGACGTCCTTTTTGATACCCGCGATAAGCGCACCGAGATGCTTACCGCGCCGCTGTTCTTCGATTATCGCATTGTGCTGAACGAATGTATCCACAGCCTCGCGGGCTTCGGTGAGCGGCTTTGGATCGAGCTTTACTTCCGCTTGTAAATAAATATCGTTTACCATCTTCCGAGTCGGCAGTATACACCTGAACTCATCCGCAATCGGCTGTGCGGTCATCGGAGTGAGAGGGACCCGCACGAAGTCCTTATCCGATCCTACCGCAAGATAATCCGGCGCAACCTGGTAAACCGCAGTATGCTCTTTACCTTTCGAGTCGACTGCTTTCACGTGGATCGTGATGAAGTTCCGCAGATATTCCGGCAGATTACCCTGTTCGATCTCGGCCTTTATTATCGCTTCTCGCTCCGCAAGAGGCATTTGAGCGACACGCTTCATCACACTGCTCCCTGCTTCAGCCCTGCCCGGCCTGAACGGGATATTCGATACCGATATCGCCGCCGGCTGCACGTATTTCGTATAAGCTCTATTTCCGCCAAACTCTCCCCACTTCGATTCGCAGGACGTTCCCGCAGTCAGAGCTTCGAGGTAACCGTTCATCTCCCCGACAAGCGCGGTGTGCAGGATTTTATTATGCGGATTGCGATGAATAAAAAAGCGGATTTGCCCATTCATCCCATCATAACGGTCTATATCGCCGGAACTACTTCGCGCCAGTGCTGTATCATTCTCGAACCTCTCGATCATCCGGTAAGTCGCTCGAAAAGTGCCTCCGGTCGGCCCGAGGACTCTCTTCCCATTCAATTCGATGTCGCGATCATCATAAGCGATCACGACCAGATGATTCTCCGAGCTTGCGCGAAGCCACCCTAACAGCTTTTCTCCGTGCTTCTCCTTGTCAGAATATGCATAATCGGCATCGAGAAACGCGATCCGCTTTACATAACTCGGGATCTCATCGCCGGCATTCAGAAATCCGAAGATCATGCTTCCACCGCCGCTGTGCCCAGCGATCACCGCGTTCACGCTGCTCCCCGGCATCTCCTTTATTGTCTGCTCCACAATCTTTCGAATGATCGAGGAGCTATCTGCATGCGTCCTCCGCCACGAAGGCCAACTAAGCCCCTGTGCCTCCATGCACACCAGCACGATATTATCTCTAGTATCTATCTGTCGAAGCCGCCGCGTCTGCGCCGCGATGTGTTGTATATCGAAGTGCCAGTCCAGATCAGGCGTTATCGCGCAGCCGAGAGTCTGTTCGATAGTATTGCCGTTGGGAGTAGCGTAGAAAACAACCAAAGTGGGCCGATCCGCATGCATTACCTCGGGAGCATCGACGATCATCCTCACGCCGGTGTCCATCCTGATTTCGCGCACCTGTTCCCCAAACCACTGGCTGCGCTCATATCCCGGCATCATCGTTTCCGCCTTAATCCCGGTAGAGCATAGTATAAATACCAATGCCAAAGCCGTCGCAAGACCCCAAACTGACGTGCTCATTCCAGCACACCTTTCTGTTTCAGGCGATCGATCACCGCTTCGACACACTCCTCCACAGAGCATTTAGCGGTATCCAGCCGCACATCGGGATGTTCGGGAGCTTCATAAGGCGAAGATATCCCGGTGAATTCAGCAATTTCACCCGCACGCGCCTTAGCGTAAAGCCCCTTGGGATCACGCCCCTCGCACATATCGAGCGACGCATCTACGAACACCTCCACGAACCGCTCATCTCCGATAATTTCTCGCGCACTTCCTCTATCTTTCGCGAATGGAGAGATAAATGAGGTAATCACTATCAAGCCCGCTTCATTAAAGAGCTTTGAAACCTCAGCAATGCGCCTGATATTTTCGCACCTGTCCCCGGCGGAAAATCCGAGATCACGATTAAGACCATGCCGTATATTATCGCCATCGAGCACGAAGCACGCGCGCCCCTCTTCCACAAGCCTCTTCTCCAGAGCGTAAGCGACAGTCGATTTACCCGATCCGCTGAGCCCCGTCAACCAGACCGTGATCGGTCCATGCCCGAGCGCCCTTGCGCGCTGCTCCTGCGTGACCTGCCCGATATGCCTGGTGATATTTTTGTTCGCAGCTTCACTGCCGGCGGTTTCGTATTTATGTGCGCGATCGATTATCATTCCCGCGCCTACGGTGAAGTTGCTCACCTGATCGATCACAATGAAACTGCCGGTTTGGCGGCTGCGCTGATATTCGTCGCAGAGTATGGGCTTGAACAGCTCCATGGATATGCGGCCGATGTCATTAAGCCCGAGCGTATCCGCCGGTTGCCGGTGGAGAGTGTTGGGATCGATCTTATACTTGACCTCAGAAAACCGCCCGCGCACCGTTCTCGTCGTATGTTTGATAATATACTGGCGCTCAGGCTTCAGGGGCTCAGTATCCATCCAGATCAGGATCGCCTCTAGCTCGTTCGCAAGCCACGGCACATTCGCGGGGTGCGCGAGCATATCTCCCCGGCTGATATCGATCTCATCTTCCAGACACACCGTCACCGACTGCGGCGGAAATGCATACTCCACATCCTCAAACCCTGCCACGATCCGCTGCACACACGACTTCTTACCTGATGGAAGCGTAACGACCTCATCTCCCACGCGCACGATACCCGAAGCAACAGTTCCACAGTAACCCCTGAAGTCCCCATGCGGGCGCAGCACATACTGCACCGGGAAGCGTAGATCTATAAGATTCTGATCGCTTGCGATGTGCACCGTCTCCAGGTGAGTGAGCAGCGGTGAGCCCTCATACCAGGGCATATTCGAACTACGCCGCACCACATTATCACCGTGGAATGCGCTTATCGGGATGAATGTCAGATCCCTCGAAGGCAGCTTCGCGCAAAACTCCCGATACTCCGCGCGTATCTCTTCAAAGACCTGCTGCGAATAATCCACCAGATCCATCTTATTCACAGCGATAACGAGGTGAGGAATCCCGAGAAGCGACGCAATGAAACCATGCCGCTTAGACTGCGTAAGCACACCGTTGCGCGCGTCTATGAGAATCACGGCAAGGTTCGCAGTCGATGCGCCCGTGACCATGTTTCGCGTATACTGCTCATGACCCGGTGTATCGGCGATTATGAATCGGCGCCGGGGAGTTGCGAAGTGGCGGTAAGCGACATCGATCGTTATCCCCTGCTCTCTTTCCGCTTTCAACCCATCGGTAAGAAGAGCAAAGTCGATGTCATCTCTTCCGGCTTTGTATGAATCTTTCTTAAGCGATGCCAGGTGGTCTTCGTAGATTGATTTAGCGTCGTGCAGCAGTCGTCCGATGAGGGTCGATTTACCATCATCCACACTGCCCGCGGTCGTAAATCGAAGCAGATCGACTTCTTGAGCCTGTTTAAGGAGCGCATCCATAGTCATCAGAAATACCCCTCGCGCTTTTTCTGCTCCATGGAGCTGTCCTGATCGTGGTCGATCAGGCGCGTGATGCGTTCGGAGTGCCGTACCACCATCATTTCTTCTACAATCTCAGTTACAGTCGCCGCGGATGAATGCACGGCTCCCGTGCACGGATGACAGCCCAGTGTCCTGAACCGGCACATCACATTTTGCGACTTTTCACCCGGTTGGAGTGGAGTCCCGTCGTATACCGGAATCAATCGCCCTTCTCTCACGATCATCTCACGCTCGCGAGCGAAATACATCGGAACGACGGGAATCTTTTCGAGATGGATATATAACCATACATCGAGCTCAGTCCAGTTCGACAGGGGGAATACACGGATGCTTTCGCCTTTCTTAACGCAGCCGTTGTAGAGATTCCACAACTCCGGGCGCTGATTTTTCGGATCCCATTGGCCAAACGAATCTCTGAATGAATAGACTCGCTCCTTCGCGCGCGATTTTTCCTCATCTCTGCGCGCGCCGCCGAATGCGGCATCATATCCGCCCTCTTGCAGCGCGTTAAGCAGCGCCTGGGTCTTCAGGAGCGCGCAGCATTTAACCGTTCCAAGCTTCCATGGGTCGGTTCCCTGTTCGATGGCTTCCTCATACCGATACACGCGCAGATCAGCATTGATCTTCCGGCAGAAGTTGTCCCTGAACTCATACATCTCAGGAAACTTCATACCAGTGTCGACATGCAGCAGGGGAAAAGGAATTCGGCCGGGGTAGAAAGCCTTCTGGGCTAACCTGACCATCACGGAGGAATCTTTACCGACGGAGTAGAGCATCACAGGCCGCTCGAACTCCGCTACTACCTCACGAATTATATGAATGCTCTCGGCCTCTAGGGCTTTGAGATTGGATAGATGAAGCCTTTCCATAACAGGTGAAACGGCCCCCCTTGTAATGCTGTGCTTGTTAGATTATCCTACGGCATAACCCAAGCGTCAAGCCAAGCTTCACCTTTCGGGTGCATCCCTAATTTCTGGTGAAAGGGAATCGCGGAGGCGCGGAGATACGGAAGGAAGTTAATTCTGAATATTTATATTGTGGTAGTCTGATCTTGTTTGGTAGTCTTTTTCGCGCCAAAGGAGACATAAATCCTGATCAGACTATCACTCTACAAGCATTCAACATTAAGAACGTCCTTCGTATCTTCTGCGTCTCCGCGATCATTCTCTAAGTAACCTTTAATATGGGATACACTCTCACCTTTCCGCTATTCTCATAACTCTATTCATCGCCGGATACTCATCTTGCGAGAGAAGCTGCCTTCGCGTTTCATTGGGATAAATAAACCGCCTGTAGGTCACTACGTAGAATCCGGGATGCCCTCTGTTCACGAGCTTCCAGCGGCCGCGGCCGGCAGCAGTCCTATCCTGCACGATCTCCCCAGGCTTCGTTACCGACCGAATCTCAGTATCGACCTGCACGCTATATCCGGGCTTATACCTCGACATCATCCGAAAGACCAGAGTTTCTCCCCTGATCTGCGCCGTTATTCTTATGGTATCAGTCAGGTTATTTTTGAACTTCAGATCGATGTCGGAATAAGCTACTGCGGCATCTCTACCGAGCGGGGCGTATCGCGCCGGCCAATGGTGTCTGTGCCGCTCGATTACATCCAGCCCCGCTAAAAGCGCCGCATTATAGAGTGTGGAAGAAGCCTGGCATACTCCCCCGCCCCAGCTCCTGATCAGCTCTCCATCGTAGCTCACAGGCGCTTTCTCATATCCGACATCCGCTGTCCACGGTCCCACGGTCCTGTTGAATGAGAACACCTGACCCGGCATTACGACGGTTCCGTTTATCCTTCGGCACGCGAGCACGAGATTGTGGATCTGTGATGGAGTCCTGCCCCTCAAACCGGTGGCGTAGCTACCGATCTCATGTTCCGCTCCCGGCGCCAGCGCAGCCCATACCCCGAGTCCGATTATTACCGCGAACCCCGCGGTTATGGCAATAATTCGCGTCCTCATCTTATCCTGAACCCCGATTCACCACTCGTCGCGCGCACCCCTTGTTCATACATCGAAAATACTTGTGCGGGCAACGCGGAATATGTTCCCGAAAATCCCGCTCGCATCTGGTATTCCACCACATTCTTTCCCGGTGGAAGCTCATCGATGTAGAACGATATCTTTTCATCCCGGATATCCTGCCCTACCCACCAGTAGTCCCATTCCCACGAGGTCACATCACCTCTGTCTACGATCTCACAGCCCGCGGGAATGTAATCCTCGAGCAGCAGATGGTGCAGTCGATTATGTGCCCTGATTACAAGCCTTACCATCACGATATCACCTACTGCAGCTCTATCGACTGCCGACCCCAGGTCACGCTCCGAATCGGTGTCGAAGTACTTCGCGGACGGCTTATAATACTCACGCGTCAAGCTGAGGCCGGCTCCGGTAACAGTGGTCGGCATCGATTGTTTCGAGGCATATTGAAGAAGATCGGATGTGTAGTAAATTGTGCCTTCGCCATTTTTAACGATTCTGATTTCATTTATGCCCGGATGAAGCTCGCGCCCGGGTACAGTTATCTCTATTTCCGGCTCGTAGATCGATGACTTATCGAAATGCACCGTCTTGACCGTCTTTCCATTAACCCTGACAGCCACATCACAGTCCGGATTGAGTTCCTTAGACATCTTTAAAAACTCCGACATTGCATAGAGCACCATCGCCGTATCGCGAGTCGAGTACCAGTAATCGCCTCTGCGCTTATTCATTAGCCATCGCACTATCTCATAAACACGAGGATCCTGCGAATTCACCTTCATCACCGCCTGCAGACCGAGCGCCGTAGCCTCCACATCACCGCCATCATAATATTCACCCTCAGCACTGGTCCAATAGGTTCCGCTCGAATCGGTGATCGCCTGGTCGAAAAGCCGTTTCAGAGCGATCTTAGCCTCGTCGTTTTTCCCCGACTGCGCATATCCAAGCGTCAGCACCGCGAGCGTCTCGCTGCCGAGCCGGTGCATTTGAGCGATTTTATCGTAGTTGTTACCGATGTCTTGCCCCACCATCGCCAGCACATAATATCCGAACGCGCGGATATAAGCGTCCATCCTCTTTGCTTTAACCAGCTCACCAAGCTTCTGAATACCGTTGTTTAGCACATCCGTATTCACAGCAAACCCGGCATTTTTCGCGCGGATAAGGGCATAACAGACATAAGCTGTCATCCATGGGTCCGCGCTTCCATACTCGCACCACGACCATCCGCCATCTTCGAGTTGGAACCGATACAACCTCGATAACCCCTTGCTCACCATATCCGGCAGTTCCGCGTTCAATTTTGGATTACCAAAACCCAGCGACTTCATCGATTGCGAGAGTATAACATCGGGCAGGAACGAACTGGTGGTCTGTTCGGTGCAGCCATAGGGGTATTGAGCGAGATATTGCACCGAACCCAGCAGCGTAGACGCAAGCGAAGGCGCCAATCGCAGCTTTAATCGCGATGCTTCAGGTATTACGTCATCTCGAACTCGAACAGTGAACCGGCGTTGAAGAGCCCGTGCAACCACGCCGGCCTGCATGTTTCTCTTCTCCTCACCGTGTGGGTTTACAGGCAAATCGAGCTGCACCGCATCGCCAGCGGTTTCACCCTCCGCTCTGACTATTACCTGATACACACCCAGCTTCGATCCCCCTACGCGCCAATCGACCCTCTCCGAACCTCCGTTCCGCACATATACGCTTTGTTCGAGTCGATCGTCGATCCTCAGCCCTGGCGCGTGCATTCTTACCTTCACTCGCTGATCCCGACCGGTATAGTTATGGACCATCGCAGTAAGCACCGAATCATCCCCCTGCACGAGGAACCGCGGCAACTCCAGGCGAACGAGCATATCCTGCTGGGCGAGAACCGTGTTGCGCGCTTCGCCACAGGAAGTATCGAGAGATATAGCGCGCGCAGTAGCCCTCCAGGTTGTAAGGTTATCCGGCAGCTTACAGGTAAGTGTAGCCTCACCATCATTGCCGGTAATTACATTCGGACTCCAAAACGCCGTATCGAGGAATCGCTTGCGTACCCTTATCTTCATCGGCGCATCTTTTAGAGGAGCGCCGGCCTTATCCGGATCGCTCAGGTATATCTGAGGGAACGAGAAATTGGTCAGCACCCGGTTCGGTTTCCTGGAATAGAAGTAATCGAGGATCGGTGTTGTATCGTCAGGTGCAATCGCATATATGGCTTCATCAACAACTCCGAGTGAGACTTCCGCGCTTACCGGCTTACCCATCGAATCGGTCACCCTTACCCGGTAATTGGCTGTTTCTCCGGGCTTATATCTGGATTTGTTCGGCTTTATACTAACACTGAGCGCGCGTTCTCGCAGAGTCACTTTCGCCCTCGCGGTCTGTTCCGAAAATGCTTTGTTCTTCACGAAACACGTCCCGATGTAGAAGTTCGGCCTGTAATCCGCTTTCACGGAGAGCTCTACCATAGTCATTTTGCCCGTAAGCCGCACCGTCCGCCGGTCATAAATCCGGTCCCCTTCGACTGTTACCAGCGCCGTAGCTCCGGGTTTCTTCGTAATAACCAACACTTTCGCTGTTTCGCCCGGGGAGTAGGTCTTTTTATCAGTCACGATCTGCAGGTCGGAATAATTCGGATTGCCCCCCTCATCATCAACACCCTCTTTATATGACCAGATGTAAGTAGAACTGACTATATCGTTCCCGCGGCTGTCTCTAGTCTTCGCTATAAGCCTCAAATCACCAGTGCGCTTAACAGGAGCCTGGATCGAAGCGCAGCCGCGATCATCGGTAGTTACATCCTTCTCGTAGAGCGTTTCTTCATCATTTGTCCCATCATCGGACCACATCTCTCGCACCAGCCTGATAGTCATATCCTGGTTCTTTACGGGATGCTTTTCAAAGTCCTTAGCCACGATATCAGCATGCAGATTCGATCCCGGACCGACCACGAATTGATCCGGCTGCACTTCGACAGCAAATTCCCCACGTGTTGCTACGGTCGATGCGGTACCGGTCGCGGTCTGATCGCCCCTGTCGGTGACGGTGAAATCTATGCTGAACTCCTGATCGTTTTCATAATCATAGTTACTCACCTGCTCCGGCCATGCGGCGGGATAACTGACTACCGCCTCGCCGTTCGAATCTGTGCGCAGTGTTCCCTGATCGATAGCCTCACCGTAGCCGCCGTAGTCCTCGTAACCGGAATAGCTCGCTTCGTCATCATTATCGAAAACCCAATAGGTGTTTCGCCGTATCACATAGCTCACTTCCGCGTTAGCGACCGGTGCACCGAAGTAATAATTCACCGAAACCTTCGCGTGCATGGTCTCACCATGCGTATAGCGGTTCTTATCGAACTCAGCTTTTACGTTGAACTCCGGCTTTCGATAAGCCGCCACCTGAAACATCGCTCGATCCTGGTTCGATCCATCTCCGAACTCATCGTCTATTAAGGTATCACCGGTCTTCTCGCCATTTATACTCGTCACTATGGTGTAATAACCGGTAACGCATTCGGGGTTAAGGTGAAGCGAACCGAAGTAACACCCGAACTTGTCGGTATGCTTTGTCGCGTGATAAATGAGAGAATCGTTGAGGTCGCGAACCTCTACCGTCACCTGTTGCCCGCCCGGAACTTTATATTGATCTCCGGCTTGTTGACGCACGATGCCTTTATAGAACACAGTCTGATCGGGCTTATATACCGGTCGATCAGTATATGCGTAAACAATCTTATCCGAACCCGGCGTGCTGGTGAATTCCGCGTTTACGAATGCGACCGATCCTTCGTCGCGAGCAACCACAGTCTGCTGCGACTCGCCCTCGGTCTTCGTGGGCAGCTTGAGAATTACAAGCCCGTTCCCATCACTCCTGCCGCTCGCTATGGGGTTTGACCCGAGATAGATCTTCACATCCGTTCCCTGCACAGGCGTTCCGGTCTTCAAATCCACTGTATAAGCAAGTGTTTCGCTCCCCGCTGTCTTAGTCACCAGCCCGAGCGATGTCACCATCACCCATGCCAGTCTCTGAACTCCTCCCGCCTTCACCGCCGCCACATATAAGCCTGGCCCCAGGCCTTTCAGATCGATTCGCTGGGTGAATACCCCCTCCGCGTCACGCTTCGTAATCGGCGCAAGGAAGGAATTAAATATGGTCAGCGAGCTGTTTTTCGTGAGATTGGCTTCAGATTGCGCATCTTCATCATTGAAATCTGTTCGGACTCCTATCGTGCTGCGCAGGTCACCGTCATGCTTAAGCAGGAACGAATCCACATCCACCCTATAGACCCTTACATCCAGCGCATCGGCATCAACGAAGCCACGACAGATGAATTGGGGGGTTTCATCCGGTGTGAAAACATTCTGATGAACATAGGGATTCAGAAACGGATCAACCGGTGTCAGGTCAGCCTCGATGGTCTGAGTCTTCCCTTCCTCTATCTTAACCCGCACCGGTTTCATCGAGTGCGCTTCGCTCCTGATTTCGAGGGTATAGCTTCCGGCAGGCACTCGTTTGAAGTCGAATGCGCCATTTTCATCAGCTTCGGTGTTACTATACCAGATTTTGCTGTTGATTTTGGTGACCGAGGTCAGGGTGATATCAGCGCCTTTGATTGCATTTCCCGATTCCTGCGCGACAACACGCCCGGCAAGCGACCCGACAGGAATTTCCTGCCCGATTGCGAACGCAAGCATACCAACCCCGCAGGCAACTGCGACAGCAACAGCCAGCCTCATTCCGAATAATCCGCGTCCGTTCATCGCCGCCTCCTTATTGCGATTTTCTCGCTGCAACCGCGCCGCCAATTCCTATCACAGCAATAAATAAAACCGCAGCCCCCGCTAAAATTATCACGCGCCAGATACGGGTAAGATCGAGGCTCGCAAGCGGACCTACAAATTGAATCGCTGCCAGCATTGCTCCCATCGAAAGCAAACCGGCGGAATAGTCGAAACGCCGCCCATCTTCCGATGTCCGCATGAGCAGCAGGAACGCCATTGCAGCGGTGATCCCGAAGCAGAACCCCAGCACCGCTTTGATCTCCCAAACAAGAAACAGCAGCACTGGAGCAACTGCCGCAAGCAGCCCGATAAACACGACACTTGCAAGCGCTTTCGCGCTGCCCGGCGCCCCATGCAATCGCGCAATATACGAGACAAACACAAATGGCAGCACAGCTCCCAGCAGTGCGCCAACAAACGTATAATGAATCCGAATATCGGTCGAACCCACATCCGGCCTGTATTGCTGAACGAATAACCTGAAAAGCACGATCACAAGCCCCAGCGTGAGCGCTCCCAGCATCGCCATCGGCGCCGTATCAGCATGCTCCGCCTCATCCCGCGCATCGCTTCTAAATGCGAGCACCGGCGCCGCCACCGACCACATCCCCAACAATCCCAGCGCCACACCGAGCCCCGACCACAGTTTGAATGCCACAGTCGTGAAGCCGATCAGCAGAAGCACCGACGACGCCCCAACTTCCGTCCCACTCACGATTCCTCTATGCTGATCGAGACCTGCAGCTAGCCATGCGATCACAGCAGCAACTCCAATTCCAACCGCAACAACTTCCAACAGCTGCCAGGATTCCACAATCCGCCACGAATATATCGCGCTTAAACCAGCAACCAGCACGGCGGATATCAGCACCGCAACGAAGCAGGATAACCCCTGCCTCTCCTTCAACCTGCCGAGCGAAGCGATCTCGATTCCCACATAACACGCGATCAACACGCTCGACGCCAGCAATATCGGCAGCGCCCACCACATCCTCATCGAGCTCTGATCGAAATGCTTCACCGCAAGCAGCACGCCTGCGGTAAGGGTAACCCCGAAGATCGCCCAGCCCTCGGTTTGGATGATAGAAAGCCCTGAATGCATGGGGGTGGAATTGAGAATTGCCGCCATAACGATTCCGATGCTGAATCCCAGAAGCGCATCCTGCGGATTCCCGGAAAAGATCAGATAAGCCAGCGAAGCGCCGCATAACACAGTAAACAAACTCGGAAGCACTGCAAGCTGCCTTAACCGTAAGGAGGCACTGCATTCAATTCCAAACCTAAGCGTAAATACAGCGGCTACCATACCGGTAATGCCGCCTATCAAAAAGCCCGATCCCAGGGTTTGCCCAGTTGAAAACGGCGGTCGATGCTGCATAGAGATTGCCCACAAGGTCAGTGTGAATGCAAGAGTCAGCCCCAAAGCCGGCCATCCCCGCATCCGGCTCCATTCACCTCGCGCCGCCAAAACACAGGTAGCCACACACCCAATAACTCCTACACCGACTCCCAAACACCCCAACCCAATGCACATAATCCAACCATCCGCCGTATATTCGACCCTTACCAGGTTCTGCTCATATAAACGTAATAGCTCGCCTGCTGGTTTACGTTTATACACGTAGAGGACAAAACCTTTCTTGTGACGTAGCTCATAATTAATAATGCATTTTCCGAGGAATTACTTTGATATCGCCGAAAGAAATAGTCGAGCGTCCGGATACCGCGCGCGTCATCGATTTACGAAAACGAGTTAGAGATGCGATGGAGCACCCACCCGTGGGCTGGAATTGCCCCGAGCATATTGATGAACGTTATATGTTCGAGCCGCTTGCCGTACGCAAAGCTCACGCGGTCGCGCTCAAGCTCTCGAAGATGCCTGACGATCTATGGAAAGATCAGCTTTTTGCGGGCTCGATGACCCTCGAAGATCCTCGAACCCACGCGGAATGGGGTTTTCCGAACTATGTCACCGATAATGAACGCGAATCCGCCGCGCGCCAGGGTCTCAGCATCTACTCAGTCTTCGGGCATATAGTCCCTGACTACCCGACGCTTCTTGCAAAGGGCCTCCGCGGGATCCAATCCGACGCCGAAGCGCAGCGGGCTAACTGCCGTGATGCCTCCGAATCCGCATTTATCGATTCCGTTATAATCGTAACCGATGGAGTAATCTCCTACGCCAAGCGCCTCGCCGACCGCTGTGAAGCCGGCGCAAACGCTCATCCCGATCCCACGCGAGCAGCCGAGCTTCACCAGATGGCAGTAAACCTTAAGCAGGCTCCCGCAGGTCCTGCGCTCACGTTCTGGCAGGCGCTGCAATCGGTTTGGCTGCTCCACATGATCTTTCATTCTACAATGAATGGCAACGCAATGGGCCGCATTGACCAGTATGTATGGCCGTATCTGCGAGCCGATCTCGAATCCGGCCGCATCGACCTTACGAAATCAGCCGAGCTCACCGATTGTTTTTGCCTGAAATTCAACGAACGCGCAAAGACAACCGACGAGCAGCGCCCGGAATCGCGAGAAGAAGAGCAAGTCGATACCACTCGCCGCACCCGGCATTATACATCATCACAGATCGGAACCAATCGCGACCGCCTCGACGCGACCAACCACTGGCTGCAAAACATAGTAATCGGCGGGCTTGCTCCCGATGGGTCCGACGGCACGAATCCACTGAGCTTCCTGCTATTGGAGAGTTATCGACGCAATAAGATGACTAATCCGCTCACCACAGTCCGTGTCCATCGCAATTCACCTACCGAGCTTATCAACTATACCTGCGAAGTCCTTAAAGACGGTGGTGGAATGCCCGCGATCTTCAATGACGAAGCCATCATTCCCGCTCTCCAACGCCTGAGCATACCCACCCCCGATGCGCGCGACTACACCAACGACGGCTGCTGGGAGGTTATCATCCCAGGACGCACGGACTTCCGCTTCCAGCGCCTCAGCACAATGCTCTGCCTCGAATGGGCGCTGAACCAGGGCAAATCGCGCCTGGACGACTCTCAGCCCGGCGTCCAAACACCCGACCCGCGAAAGTTTACCACTTTTGATGATGTGTGGCGAGCGTTCACGACTCAGCTCGACGACATGATCGGGAGAACCGTCCGCCGTGTCGCTGAATTAGTAAATGACCGCAGTGTAATCGCTCCCGTCCCGCTCCTTAGCGCGCTGATCGACGGCGCCATCTCCTCCCGCCGCGACATGACCGCCGGTGGAGCCAGATACCGCACCTATGGAATGCTTGCCGAGGGAGTCGCCCACACCATCGATTCGCTTACCGCGATCAAAAAAGTCATTTTCGAGGACCACTTCGCGGCGATGCCTGATCTCTGCGATGCGCTCGACGCCAATTTTGATGGTTTTACTCAGCTCCAGTCAAAACTCCTGTCAGCTCCGAAGTATGGAAACGATAATGACGAAGCCGACGAAGTTGCAAGGCAGGTGATCGATGCATTCACTACAGCCGTAAGCACTCATGCGCAAAAGTATAAGGACACAATCGAATTCGCGTCAGGGGTCGGAACATTCTCCTGGTATATCGGCATAGGTGAAGGACTCGGGCCTTCGCCTGACGGGCGCCGCTCGGGCGAGCCTGTCTCATCCAATTTTTCTCCTGCTCTCGGACGCGATCTCGAGGGCATTCCGGGCGCTATCCTGTCCTACTCACGAATGCATGACAGCAATCTTCCCGCGGGCGGACCGCTCGATCTCAGGCTCGCTCGCAAGCTTGTGGAAGGCGATGAAGGAACTGCGCGAATGGCGGCTCTGGTCCGCAGCCTGGTAGATACCGGTGGAAACATGATGACCCTGACCGTAGCCGACACCGAGGAACTGCTTGCAGCTCAGCGTGAGCCTGATAAATACCGATCGCTGCGGGTGCGGATGGGCGGTTGGTGCGCTTACTTCACAATGCTCAGCCGCGAGCAGCAGGATCATCATATCCGCCGCCAGGGAGGCCGTCTATGAGCACACAAGGCTTGATTTTCGACATCGATACGTTCGCTGTCCACGACGGCCCCGGAATCCGAATGGCGGTCTATTTCAAAGGCTGCCCACTGCGCTGCAAGTGGTGCCACAGCCCTGAATCGCGGCATTTATCGCCCGAGCTGATCCTGATCCGTGATCGCTGCACAACCTGCGGCGCCTGCGTCAACACCTGCCAAAGGTCCGCACATGTTATCGATGGCCAAAGCCATAAAATCGACCGATCGCTTTGCATAAGCTGCGGTGAATGCATCGACCATTGCCCGAGCGCTGCCCTGGCTATCAAAGGCTACCGCATAGACGCGGAGACGATCATCACTAAAGCAGCACGAATGCAGCCGTTCTTCCGTCACTCCGGCGGCGGGATCACCCTTACCGGTGGTGAAATTACGCTGCAGCCGGATTTCGCTGAAACGATACTGCGCGGCGTTCATGCGTCCGGCATCCATGCCGCGATTGAAACCAGCGGCGCATGCGATTGGGTTCGCCTGGAACCGATAATCGACCATTGCGATCTGATCTTATACGACCTTAAATTGATCGACGAGCAAGAGCACATCCGCTGGACCGGCATCTCCAACCGGCAAATACTCGATAATCTTTCTCGGCTATCGGGCCGGAACGTGCAAATTCGCATCCCGCTTATCCCCAATATCACCGACACCGAAGCAAATCTCCGCGGTATCTTCCAATTCATGCGCGATTCAGGCTTCTCATCACTAGCTCTGCTCCCATACAACCCATCGGCAGCCGCTAAATACGAATGGCTCGATCTTGCATACGAGGTTTCAGGACAACCACAGGCTTCCGAGCAGCTCAGCACTTTCTCCGCTATCGCTCAAGATTTCGGGCTCGTTGCTATGATTGGTTGATGCAGCGTTTCCTCGGGTAACCTGCCGGTGGGCATTAAGAATATGCGGAGACAGGTCTATGATTCGCGCGGTTATTTTTGACCTTGATGGAACGCTTGTGCAAACCGAGACGATCAAGGCTGCATCTTATGGTGAAGCCGCGGTGGAGCTTTGCCCATCATGCGCAAACGTCGAGGAAGTGACCAACGCATTTAAGGATGTGGTCGGAAGATCGCGCCAGGAAGTCTCTCAAGACCTGATGGACCGATTTCATCTGGAAAGTGCCACTCGTAAAAAGATGTCAAAACTCAATGTCCGGGAACCCTGGGAAGCGTTCGTGGAAACCCGCCTTCGCATCTATGAAAAAATGCTCGCCGATCCGCAGATGCTTCGCAGCCACCAGCTTCAGCATAACATCGATCTCCTGCACAGGGTCCATTCGATGAGCCTGAAAACAGCTCTCGCCACCACCTCCGAGAGAGAACCGACAAATCATATATTGGAAGTGCTGGGTATCGAGGATCAGTTCGACCTGATCGCTACCGCGGAAGATGTAAAAAAGACCAAGCCTGACCCGGAGATTTATCTGCTAATTTCATACAAGTTCGATATTCCACCAAAGGAATGCCTGGCAATTGAAGATTCTCCTCCCGGTGTTCAATCAGCCCTCTCTGCCGGAGCCTGGTGCATTGCAGTCACTACACCATTTACAATGAAAGTGATCCACGAATCCGGACTCCTCGATGACAGATGGATTGTCGATAATCCCGACGCGCTGGATTCAGTCTTCAGATCAATGCTTGAGGAGCGCTCTCACGAGAGCTAATAAGTTTCATATGATGATGTGAAGTACTGTCAGTTCAGATTGTGTGCGAAACATTCTGCCAGATTGTCACTACTCTGCCTGAAACTCAGTAGATCCCAGGATGAATGTTTCCTCTCCTCTCATATCATTCTCCCATATTCTTGAACTACCATCCCGACATCGGTTATAGTAAATCAGATATGGCTGGATAGCTCGGAGCGGGAAGTGACATCGGAATCCGGAAAGACAATCCTGATATTCGTTATTATTGCTGCAGCGTCTTTAACGATTAAAGCGCCTTTTGCCGCGAATCGCCCTCGCTTATGCCCCGATACTATCGCTTATCTGGACATTGCTCACCACATTTCTATTGGACAGGGTTTCATATCAACTCTCAAGCTGAACTCACTCGACTCATCAGCTATCAAACACAGCGCTCTGACCGATTGGCCTCCGCTTTATCCACTGTTCGCCGCGTCGATTACAGGTCTGGGAGGCGATGATAGAGCTCTGCAGATCGCAAGCGCCATCTTCATATCAATTGCCGCGGGGCTGGTATTTCTCATCGGAGCAAAGCTTTTTACACGGCGCACCGGTATAGCTGCCGGAATCCTGGCTGCGATGGCTCCCAATCTATTCAGGGCAGGAACCGTGGCGATGTCCGATGCGCTTTCGTTAATGCTCGCGCTTGCTGTAATTACGTGTGTTTTATATGCGGAAAATCATCCCGCTTGCTGGTCGGCGGTAGGAGTCATGACAGGACTGGCCTTTTTAACGAGGTTCCCCAATGCACTTCTTTTCATAATCCTCATGATATTTCTTGCCGCACATCCTGCCCGGCGCAGATATCTTGTTCCAGTAGCTACCGGGCTCGCAGTTACAATTGCCCCGTATCTTCTCTGGAAATGGGTGATTACCGGCTCTCCGTTCAGCTCCGCGCAGTGGTCCCACTACACCACCTTATCGATCAGCCACACGATGTGGAATTATGACACAATGCCTGCAGACCATCTCTTTGCCGTTCATCATCCATGGCTAATCTGCCGGACCGTCGGACATAACCTGGTGTCCTACATATTCGACCTGCTCATCGGATTCAGAGGCTTGTTCCTACTCAGCATCGGCTTGCTTTACCTGTTGATTCGCAAAAACCGAACCACGCTTGCACCGCAGCACAAGCTTATTCTCATGATCGCAACGGTCAACTTTACGTTTTATTTGCTTACTTGGTCGATTCCGCCGGTAAGGGGTTCACGGTTCATGCTTCTCTCATATTGCATTCTGCTCCCGTTTTGCATCGATGGGATCAGGAAGCTCATGCCAAAGCGAAGCATAACCAGCAGGCGGATTGCGGCGGTGGGATTTGCATGTGTGGCAGGGGTGTATATATGGGGGTGTGTCACGGCATCGGTCTATACCGATGGAGAAATCAGACCGATTGGCAAACGAAC